>Ga0306920_100002053_pt1 | contig 25239 bp, 20 predicted proteins | sample flu12Cox44000170_FD_204666 | JGI IMG/M metagenome (GOLD analysis project Ga0306920, IMG submission 204666) | Lab enrichment of tropical soil microbial communities from Luquillo Experimental Forest, Puerto Rico - flux4day.12C.oxic.44.000.170 (v2)... | ecosystem: Environmental > Terrestrial >...
CGAGACGCCAAAGCAGAGCCGCGTCTCGTCTGATTCGATTGTCGGTTTTACTCAGCGCACGACCATACAGCGCGAACATCTTTCGTGCAGTATCTTCGCCGTGACGCTTTCGGATGGCCTCAAAAAGTACCGTCACATAGTTGGTGGATCGCTGAACCGTCGCGACATGTTCATCGGATATTTTCGGAGGAGGAATATATTTGCTATCCATCGTCACGCGCTCCCATGCAACGGCGCGACGTTCGACGGTGCATCATTGACGATTGCCAGTACCCGCTCGGCCCACTTCTTCAGCGCGATCTTTCTCTCGGCGCTGTACGTCGAGCGATTGTAGACGCCCGCGACGCCGCGCTTGGACCCGCTGATATGGTTCAGCACAGCCTCGACTACATGCGGCTGAATGCCGATGTCTGCCATGCCGGTTGCTGCCGTGCGCCGCAGATCGTGCAGTGTCCACGGTGCCAGCGGCTTGCCGAGTCTTTCGGTGATCGCGGCGTCTAGCCGGAGCTTGCGCCGGGACCATGACGTGATCGGTGCGAACACAAGCCCGTCGTTGTGCGGACGAGAGGCGATGATCGACCGCACGGCCGGTGACATTGGAATATCATGCCCCTGATCGTTCTTCACTCGCTCGGGCGGGAGCGAGATCATGCTAAGATCGAGCTTAACCTCGTCCCAACGCATTTCGGAGATTTCATCGCGACGCTGTCCGGTCAAAATCAACAATCGAATAATGCTCCCGTAGTCATCGTCGCCCGCGCTATCCCAAACGATCTTGATTTCGTAGTCGCTGAGGAAGCGTTTCCGCGACACCTCCTCCATTTGTTCGGTGAGAACAACCGGATTGCTCTCCGCACGTCCCTTTTTCATCGCCCATTGGAAACAAGCCGACAGTGCGCTCCGCATACGGTTCACCGTCGTGCCCTTGCGTGGGCGGCCGGTGTTGATGCCGTCACCCTTTGCGAAATCATCGAGGAGCTTGGCCAAGATTTTCAGATTGACCTTTCTGACCGGCAAGCGATGCACCGGACCTGCATATTCGTTCAGGTATCGGCGAAGCTCTAAGACCATAGTTGGGCTTAAGCGGCCCTCTTGCGCGGCGAGGTAATCCTTAGCGAGTTGACCGAACGTGTCGGCGGCCTCCTCAATCCGCTCGCGCTTCTCTGCACTTGGATCGTGTCCAAGCGTAATTTTGGAATTAAGCTCGGCCGCGATCTTCCTCGCTTGCTGCAATGGTAACGAAGGATAGATTCCAATTTTCATTCGCGTCGTGCGGCGCGCGACACCGGAACCGGTTGACCATTGGAATATCCACGATGCTTTTCCATTTCTGAATCTGATCCCGAATCCGGGCAGTGCATCATCGAACTCGATATGGTCCGCTTTGCCTTTCGGCGCGCTGAACGATGCGAGGGATTTTGCGGTGAATTTCATTTGATTCCCCCGTCTCCTGATAAACAGGCCTCGCCTCCTGACCGCTCTCGGGGAAGCATTGGGGAAGATTCGAAAAGCATCCCTCTTGACCCCCTAATGGCAACCGACTATCAGGAGACTACACCTGTAAACCCGGATCTGCAATGATTTGTGCGCTTCCCGACGTGTTCTTGAGGGGATAGTGAGGGGATGAAATTTAGTGTGTCCTCTTTCGTGGCATCAGGATGTGGCCGAACAGGCCTAGGCTTTCCTTCTCATTGTGCCCGCCGTCGACTGGAGCCGGACGCGAAAGACTGCGCCAACCGGCAGGCTTGCGTCGCAACGCGGTTTCCGCCCACAATCGTACACCGCGGCAACCGCAGGCGACGTCGCATAAAAAGAACTTCGTTTTGGGAGGACGATGATGCGTGGGAAAATCATACCGGCGAGTATTGCGCTCCTGGTATTGGGTGCGGGCTTGGCGCGGGCGGAGCCCTTGAAGATACGCGGCGCCTGGGTGGCGCCGCTCGCCAACCTCGCTTCGGTCTGGCTGCTGAAGAAGGATCTCGCTCAGCATTTCGGGCAGTCCTACACATTCGAGCCGACGCGGTATGCCGGAACACCGCCGATGATCACGGCCATCGCCAATTACGAGCTCGAAATCGGCAACCTCGCCTTTTCCACGCTGCCGATCGCGATCGAGAATGCCGGCATGGACGACATTCGCGTCATCAGCGACGATTTTCAGGACGGCGTCGACGATTACGTCTCCAACGATTACGAGGTTCTCGCCGACGGCCCCATGAAAAAAGTTGAAGATCTCAAGGGCAAGGTCGTGGCGACCAATGCCGCCGGCAGCGGCGTCGATGTCGCGATGCGGGCCATGCTGCGCAAGCACGGTCTCGAGGCCAATCGCGACTATACCATCATCGAGGCGCCGTTTCCCGCCATGAAATCGATGCTGGCGGAAAAGAAAGTGGATCTCATCCCCGCGGTGCTGCCGTTCAAGCTCGATCCCGAGCTCAGGAACATCGCGGTGTCGCTGTTCGACATGAAGGACGCCATCGGCAGATCCCAGTTCGTCATGTGGTCTGCGCGCAAGCCGTTCATCGACGCGCACCGCGCCGCTCTGGTCGATTTCCTGGAGGATTCGTTACGAATCCTGCATTGGTATCTCGATCCCAAGAACCACGATGCCGCGGCCGGAATCGCTTCCCAGCTCACCAAACAACCGGCCGACCGCTTCGGCTGGATATTCACCAAGAACGATTACTACCGCGACCCCAACCTCATGCCGGATCTCGGCGCGCTGCAGAGAAATGTCGACATGACCCACGAGCTCGGCTTCGTCAACGCGAGCTTTGACGTCAAGGCGCATTTCGATCTCAGCCTGATCGCGGAAGCGGCCCAGCGTCTGAAATGAGATATCTGTTCCCGGTGGCATCGCTGCGGCTACCTGTAAGCTCCAAGCGCCGCCATAGTCGCATCAAGTCACGAGCACATTGCTAAACTGCCAGGGATCGTCCTTGTCTAGGACCTCCGGGAACAGCCGGCCGCGCTCGGCCAGCGGCGTCCAGTCGGTATATTGCCCGATCACCGGCCCGAGATAGGGCCGCTGGATGGTCAGGCAGCGGCGGAAATCCATTTCGTCGGCTTCGACAATGCCGCGATCCGGATTCTCCAGCATCCACACGATGCCGGCGAGCACCGCCGAGGTCACCTGCAGGCCGGTCGCATTCTGATACGGCGCGAGCTGGCGAGTCTCCTCGATCGAAAGCTGCGAGCCGTACCAGTAGGCGTTCTTGGCATGGCCGTAGAGCAGCACGCCAAGCTCGTCGATGCCATCGACAATGTCGTTCTCGGACAGAATGTGCCAGGTCTTTTGCGGTAACCAGCCCCGCCCCGCCATTTCGTGCAGCGACAGCACCGCGTCGTCGCAAGGATGGTAGGCATAGTGACACGTCGGCCGGTAGACCACCTTGCCGTTCTCGCGCAGCGTGAAGTAGTCCGCGATCGAGATCGACTCGTTGTGCGTGACCATGAACGCATGCTGGGCCTGCGCCGTCGGTGTCCACGAACGGACCCTCGTTCCGGCGCCGGGGCGCGTCAGATAGATCGCGGCGCCACACCCGAAATCGTGGTGATAGGCGCCGGGCGGCATCGTTTTCTCGTGTGTTCCCCAGCCAAGTTCGGACGGCTGCAGGCCCTCGGAAATGAATCCTTCCACCGACCAGGTGTTGATGAACTTTTCGCGCGGCCTTGGCGTGTTCGCCCGCTGCGTATCGCGCTCGGAGATGTGAATCCCCTTGACGCCGGCGCGCTGCATCAGCCGCCCCCAATCCTGCCGCGTGCTCGGCTCGGCGAAGTCGAGCTTCAAGTCCTTGGCGATATCGACGAGGGCCTGCTTGACCATCCAGGACACCATGCCCGGATTGGCGCCACAGCAGCTCACGGCGGTGATGCCGCCGGGCCGCCGGCGGCGGAGATCGAGAACGCCCTCGCGGAGCGCGTAGTTCGAGCGCTCCGAGACCGAACGCTCCGCATCCATATAGAGGCCCGGCCAGGGCTCGACCACCGTGTCGATGTAAAAGGCGTCGATGTCCTTGCAGAATTCCATCAGGTCGACCGAGGACGTGTCGACCGAGAGGTTGACCATCATGCCGCGGCCGGGACCACAAGTGAGCAGCGGCTTAAGGACGTCGCGATAATTTTCGCGCGTGATCGCCAGATGAAGGAAGCGGATCTGGCGTACGTCGAGCAGGCGACGGTCGGTATCGTCGGGAGCGATGACAACAAATTTCTCGTGGTCGAACGCAAGGTGCCGCTCGAGCAGCGGCAGGGTGCCCTTGCCGATCGACCCGAAGCCGACCATTACAATGGGCCCGTCGAAGCGGGCGAGCAATTCCTTATCCGTCATTTTTCGCCGTCCACGGTGAAATTGGATTGTTAGCGGCGTCGAAAGGACGTCGCGATTGGGGTGGTGTAATAGTAGGAAAGTCTTTTCGCAAACTTTTCCGTGGGGCCCGCAAATGCCTGCTTTGCCGATGACCCTCGCCTGCGGCCTCTACGACCGCATGCTGGCGCTGCAAACCGGGGACATCAAACATCGACCTGAATTTTCTGGTCATCGACAATCCACGCGAGATTTTCGACCGGATGTCGAACCGCCTTGAATTCGACGCCTGCGAGATGTCGAGCTCGGAATATCTCAGTCGGCTCGCGGCGAAGAAATTGCCCTTCGTAGCGCTGCCCGTTTTCGCCTCGCGGGTCTTTCGCCACGGCTTCATCGTCGTCAATCGCAGGTTCGTCGCCTCGGCTAAGGATCTCGCCGGCAAGCGTCCCGCTCTACACCCAGACCGCGGTGATCTTCATCCGCTGCCCGATGCAATACGATCTCGGCGTCGATCTTGACGGGATCGAATGGGTACAAGGCGCCGTCAACTCGGTGATACGGCGGTCAACATCGCGCCGAACCGAAGCGGCAAGTCGCTTAGCCATCTCCTGGAGACCGGCGAGATCCACGCCATTATTGGCTCCAATTTGCCGCGCGTGCTCAACCGTCACCCCGACTCGTGCGGCTATTTCCCGACTATCGCGCGCGCGAGCAGGACTATTTCCGGCGCACCCGGATCTTCCCGATCATGCACTTGATCGTCGTCCGCAACGATATCTACGAGCGCCATCCGTTCGTGGCGATCAGTTTACGAGGCCTTCTGCGCCGCCAAGGATCGCGCGCGCGAGAAAATGCGGTACTCCGGCACGCTCCGCCACATTCCGCCAAGGTTGCCGGCCGATATCGAGGAACTCGACGCGCTTTTCGGCGGCGACTGCTGGCCCCCAGGCATCGAGCCGAACAGACCGACGCTTGAGCCCCTGGTGATGGTGAACTACATGGCCGAACAAGGCCTGATCCAGCAGCCCTTCCCATCGAGCAGCTGTTTGCGCCGACTTTCGGCTAGGCGGCCTTTAGCGTTGCGGCCCGCACAGATTGAGGTCGCGCTCGGCGCGGAAGACATTGCTGTAGAGGCTGGCGATCCACTGCCGCCCGCTCGAGGTGACGTTCAGGTATTGGATGGCGCGCTGGATGTGAGGCGAAATGCTGTTCCAATAAAACTGCGGGTATAAATCCGTGAGATCGGCCGGGGAGGTATAGCCGAGCTGCCTGTTCATGCCGACTTCTTCGAACTCGCAATAGAGTGCGTTGGCCTTGCGCAGGTAATGTGGATCCCCGAGCTGCCCGATGAGATCTGCCGCTCGCACTAGCAAGCCTTCTTCGTTGCCGTCGTCATTCGCATCCTGCGGCGGGAAACGCGTAAATTCAATCGAGCGGGCGATCCTGGCGGCGTCAACGAGCTTACTCTTCGCCAGGCGATCCATCACAAATAGCTTCGAGCGATCGACGTGATACGGCATAAGCGCCGCGTCGGAAGCGCCGCGCGGAAGTTTGCTCTTGCCGCCCTTGGCGTCGATCACATAGCCGTCCGCGCCGTCGCCGTTGAGAATGCCGCGCACATAGCCGATGTCGTGAAACAAACAGGCAATGATCAGATGAGCGAAGTCGCTGGCATCCGTCGGCATAAGCAGCGCTCGCCCCCTCATGATGTCGTAACCGGCGAGCGTCACCAGCATGGTGTGTTCGACGTTGTGGTAGAGCGCGTCGCTGTTGCCGATGCAGTCGAGAGCAAGCCTAGCAGCCGAGGGAACGGCTTCCGTCAACCCCGCGTCCGTCGATCCGAACCGGCGGCTGATGTGCTCGGCGAGGAAGGACCCCAAGGCTTCTGCCGCGAGTTCTGGAACGGTAATCACGGCCTCCCTCCCATTCAAGACGAGGCACCCTAGGGTAGCAACACTAGCATACTGGAAGAGGCGCGTGCGGGCCGCGTTTGGCTCACGTGCGCAGCCCGCCCGTGAGTTCGCTCCAGACGCCGGCGAGGCCCGGTGGCCCATCAAAACAAATATTTGCCCTCGAAAAACAAGATTTCATCGGCGGGGCCGGTACCGGTGTTGGCCCCGAACGGGCAGGCGTCTCGAACCTTCAATCGCCAAACCTGCGATCGAAACCCTGCATGCTGTTTCCCATGCGCAGCCCTGGGGCGGCGAAAGCCGGGTGGGACGGCGCGACGTGTTTCAGGGCACGGGCGCGCCGCTCTCATTTTCGATGCGGATTGATCGCAGCGAGCATCAAACAAATGTTTGTATTTGACGATCCGATCTGCAGTGGAAGCCTATCTCCACCGCGCCATTTGACCGAGACTTGACTCGTCGTTATCGACAGTGACGATGTCCACGCTCTTTCATCCCGATGTCGCCGTACCGCCGAAGGCTGGGTCAGCGCCGAAACCGGAAAGATGCTTTACCACATGCGGCCTAGGCACTGAGCCACCAGGCCACGGACCGGCCCCCTGGGGCGCCGAGCGTTCGACGCGCGCGGGACGAACCGCCGGCGCTGCGCTCTGTGTCATCGACGCAGTGTGGCCCCAGCCGCTCTAGATAGGGGCTGGGGCGCGGTCCGGGGCCACTAGGGGGAGTTAAAAATACCTAGCCGGGCAAGCGGTTGAACTCTCACTGCTTCGGTGCAGTTCCTTTATTTGCTCAAGCGCGGCGGGGCTCGTTCCCGCGATCCTCTTTAATCTTTGTAATTCGAGGCGAGGAATTTTATGGCATCCTCGCTGAGGCTATGCGGATTACTCTGGCCGCGTTGCGCCATTTCAATGATCCGCTTTGCGAGCACTTCGCGTATGGCGCCAGCATAGGGTGGTCTCGAGAGCGTGCCGCCGTTTCGTTGAATTGCCTCCCAAGCCTCGTCAAATGCCGAAGCAAGCACTTGGACGTCTTCCGGATCGAACGAAGAATTTCTCAATATCGGTGTAATGGACATAGCGTCGCCTCCGCTACGCGGACACAGGAGGAAGCGCAGCCGGTCTGTCAGGCTACCGCCGCCGAACAACGCTGCCGGCGGCGATCAAATAATCGGAACCTCCCCAAGCGTGCCTAATCTATCGTATATAGGGTGGCATGTTTGGCATGCCGCATTCGTTGATCCAGATCAATTACGGTTCCCGGCCAAATTACTTTCTAAATTCAACCACGTAGCCCGGTCTGTACGCCTGTTAGCGCCCGGGTTCGATTCCCTATACCGCCTTTAAGTGCGCGTCCTTGCGCTTGAAAAGCTCGTCATCGACGTAGCCCATCGGTTCCGACGCCCGCGCCCGAGCATGACCTGAAAATAGACCGGCTCCAGAGAGTCGTTCTGAAAGCCGTGAATGACGCCGGCCGGACACGAAATGCACTCCCAACGCCCGAGCCGCGTTGTGAAGCGCCTGCCCGAGCCCAATCGGGCTTCTTGTCTTTGAAGCGCCCGACATATTTCATCAGGATCTCTTCGAGTGGAACGCCTTCAAGCCCCTTGGGCCGCGGATGCCGTGCAACGCTCATGACCGGATACTCCCTGCTGTATTGGCCTTAGTGGCGCCAAGGCGCGGTCTTAATCATCGGCGCGGTTTACGGCATCGCGAAACGCGCGTTCGACCATGACGCCGATCAGCGTCTTGCGATAAGCGCCGCTGGCGTGGATATCGTCGGCCGGCTCAACAGCGGCCGACGCCACCGCTCCAGCTTTCGCAATTGCCGCGTCGCCGATCTTGCCGCCTTCGAGGAGGCGTTCGACGGCGACAAGCCGCAGCGGATAGTCGGCAATGCCGACGGCGCCGACACGGACGCCGCGAAATTTTTCCTCGTTCGCATCGAAAAAGACGGCGGCTGCGGCGAGCGCGAAGTCTCCTTGTCGGCGGGCGAATTCTCGGAAGCCAAAGCGGCGCCGGCTTGGCCAGGCCGGAAACCGAATCTCCGAGACGATCTCGTCCGGCCGCAAAGCGGTCATCAGCGGCCCACGGAAGAGATCCGCAGCGTCGATGACGCGCGGGCCGGCTTTACGGAGCGCAGCAATCTTGGCTTCGCAAGTCACGGCGACGCCCGGCAGCTCGGCGGCGGGATCGGCATGCGCGATGCTACCCCCGACAGTACCGCGGTTGCGGATCTGATAATGGGCGACGTGCTCCACCGCGCTCACGAGAAGCGGATGGGCCCGGCGAAGCCGCGGGTGTTCGAGAATATCCTTCCAGCGCACCATCGCGCCGAGCGTAACGCCCTCGTCGGCGATCTTGATGTGGCGCAATTCGTCGAGCTTGCGCAGATCGACGATCAACGCCGGCGCGGCGAGGCGAAAAGCCAACATCGGCACGAGACTCTGGCCGCCGGCGAGCGGCTTCGCTTCTTCCCCATGCGATGCCAGGAGCGCAACCGCTTCGGTGACCGTCGCCGGACACGCATAGTCGAAGGGCGGAAGTTTCATGAGCGCTCCACGGTGGCCGCGGCCCGTTTCGCACCGCCGACACAGCCGAAAAGTCCGCACTTTTTCGTAGCCGCGCCGAAAAGCACGGTCAACGGCGGCCTTCCACGCCAATGCCAAATGCGTGCGGTTCTGCTAGGCTTTGGTGCGGGACAGCGAGGCGCAAATGCCCCACTTCGGTTGGTGGAGGAACCGATGCTCAAACAAACGCCCCATCGCGCCAAGAACGGCAACAAACCCAACAAGAGAACTAATCGGAATGGAACCGGGAATGGGAAGAGGCCGCCGCGGGTGCGTGAACTTCCCAAGATCACGATCCATACCGATACGCGCGACATCCTCGCGCACGCCGCCAAACAGAAGCGTCACGACTATTTCATTGTCGACGTCGACGCCCACGTCACCGAGACTGCGTTCTGGTCCGAAGTCATCGACAGCATGGACAGCGACGTCTACCGGCAGATGGCGCGCGCGTTTAAAGACCGCGGCGGCTCGCCGCCCGGCCTGCTCAATGTCACGCCCGGGTTCCATCAGGACGTGTTCGGCCGCATTCCGCACCAGCAGAGGCTTGCGGAGAAGGCGCCGGAAGGACGAACCCATGCCCAGGTAACGCTGGTGCAACGCGCCATGGATTCGCTCGGCATCAATTACATGGTCGTAATCCCGCCGCCGATGCTGGTTTAGCCGCGCGCAAAACGGAGACTGGAATGGACGAGGTTGCAGTTGGGAAATTGGCCGATATCGCCGACGGCGATTCGCCGTTCGCAACGGGCAGATCTTTATCGGCGTGCCGGACTAGGCGCATCGCGCCGCTGTGCCGTTCCCCTCGTCGAGCCGTTAGGACGAGGCCTGCCGCGTGTCGCGCAGCATCTCGGCGGCCGTCGAGCCACCGCCTATGACTCGGCCTTGGGAAAATCCAACCGGCGGCGAATTGTCCTTGCGCCGCCAGTGCACTTTAAGGCCGGCCCAAAGATAGGAGTCGTTGTAATAAGAACGCGGATAGGAATCGAGCTCATCGGCCGGCTCGGCGCACGGCGGCGTATCTCGCCCGGCTTCAAGGAGCAAGACCCGCGTGGCGGAGCGCACGGACAGGCGGTTTGCCAGCACGCAGCCCGACGCGCCGCCGCCAACGATGATGACATCAAACCCAGTCATTGAACGCGCAAAGCCGATGGGGCGGAAACGGGATGCCCGGTTGCGTTGAACATCGCTGCGTCATGCTTTACTGGATCGGCTGGCGCAAGCCACGTTATTTTCTGCGAACAGGGTACGACCATGTCCAACACACGTGCCGAGACAGTTGCCAAGATGGCTCCCAGAACGAATTCCGAGACGAAAACCAGGTCGCTTGAAGGCGTGATCGCCGCGATCGCCACCGCAGTCGACGGCAACGGCGAGCCTGACGGCGTGCGATCTGTCGCGCTGGCGCGTTTCCTTCTCGCCAACGGCTGCGACGGACTCAATGTTCTGGGCACCACGGGCGAAGCAACCTCGTTCTCGCTCGACCAGCGCCGCCGTGTCATGACTGCCTATGCGCGCAGCGGTCTTCCGTTGGACCGCATGATGGTCGGGACCGGCGCCGCAGCGCTCGCCGACGCGATCGCTATGACCAAGCACGCCGCCGCGCTTGGCTTTGCCGGCGCGCTGGTGCTGCCGCCGTTTTATTATAAGGGCGTGGCTGACGACGGCCTTGTGGCGGTGATCGACGCCATCCTCTCGGCGAGCGCGGCAGAACCGATTCCGCTTTATCTCTATCACTTCCCGGCGCAATCGGGCCTGCACTGGCACATCGCGCTCGTGCGGCGACTTCTGCAAACTTTCGGCGAACGCATCGTCGGATTGAAAGATTCCTCCGGCGACATGGCCTATGCACGCGAGGCGGCCGGTATCCTGCCGCACTTTAAAGTCTTCCCCTCCACCGAAGCGGCGCTGCCAGAGGCGCGCTCCGGAACTTTTGCTGGCTGCATTTCGGCGACCGCCAATCTCAATGCTGATCTCTGCGCGCGCGCCTATCGTTCGGGCGACACTGTCGCGCTCGGCGAAGCGGTCGCGATCCGCAAATTATTCGACGGCAAGCCTTTAGTTCCCGGCGTCAAAGCGTTGCTTGCGCATATTCATGACGATCCCCATTGGACGCATGTCGAGCCTCCGCTTGCCGAATTCCCGGCTGGCGATCGGACTGCCGTCATCGCCGGTTATGAGGCGGTCCGCGCCAGGCGCGTCGCCTAGCCGTCCCGGGTAGCGGACGGATTACGCCCGGTTTTGCGGCACTTCGGCGTTGACGTTGAGGCGTTGCGCTCCTATAAGCTCCGCTCCCTTGTCACGACTGTTTGTGTTCAGCACGCTATGGCCAATACGAGATCTGCGAAGAAAGCCGCCCGCCAGGCCGAGCGCCGGGCCGTCGTCAATAAATCACGACGCTCGCGCATGCGCTCGGCAACGCGCAAGGTCGAGGAAGCGATTGCCGCCGGCGACCGCGCCGGAGCACTCGCCGCGATGACGGAAGCCGAACCCGCTTTGATCCGCGCCGCACAGAAAGGGATCGTGCCTCGCAACGCTTCGCGGCGAAAAGTTTCGCGGCTCGCACAACGAATCGCCAAACTCGAAAAGAAATAATGCTCGCGGCGCGGAACGCGCCGAACAAATTCCCAATTGCATTTCCACTTTGTTGTGATCCGAATTTGTGGATTGCAATCAAACTGTTGCATTATTGTCACTACGCCCTCCAAAAATCCGGCAAGGCGGCTGTCATGCCAATTTAGACGTGTCCGGCGCGCGGATTCTTGTTTGTTCCAGCTCGCAGCGGCGACGGGTACCCCTTTCCCCCGCGCAGAAGAAATCATGAATAATGAAAGGGTTACCGCTCATAGAAGAGCGTGGAGTTGAATTTCCGGGAATCTGATTGTGCACTTTTTTATTTGTTACGATTGTTTGTTTTATCTGTTTCAAGCGGCTGTCACATGTTGCAGAATTGTGAATCGTTAAAGCGACTCAATACCTTGCTCACGCAGAAGCTATTTCGCTTAATCTCAGCTCGGGCCGTGCACTTCTGAAAGTGCAAATGTTGACGCGGTTTTTGCGGTTGCGGGCCGCAAATCGCATGCTACCGTTCAACTCCCTTCCAGTCCTGAAGGTCTTCAACAATCAGGCCGTGGAAACCCATTGAAGAATGGGTGCGGGATGACTGTGTCTGAATAGTCGAGTTGAGTTTGCGTATCGGTATAGCGATTGGTGCGGCTTCAGTTTTTTAGAGCAGGCTGAAAAACACTCGAACGGGTCTTATGGCGGCACAAAGTGATGCGCTGGGCGTCAGTGTTGACCGTCGGACCCGGGAGCGACGGAGGTTGGGGGGCATGATGATGATCATTCTTCTATCGCCAAGGGCGACTGCAGACGCGCCTTCAAACGCGCCTTCGCCGGAAGCTCACTGGCCTGGAGTCTATCAGCCTGGGGCTCCATTGAACGGCTGAGCCGCCAGCAACGGCCGCCAGCCTTCCATCCATATGAGCGCTCCACGCTCATTCCCCCGAGTAGGCGTGCCTAGCGTATCCACGAAGCCGGGATCGTCTGCGCTGACGCGCTCGCTTCAGTCACTCCTCCAAACGAAAAAAGTAACACCATGACGAGCACGGATCAGGAGCGCTGGCGAAGGGTCAAGGATCAGTTGCGCGCCGAGCTGGGCGAGGACGTGTTCAGCAGCTGGTTCGGGCGCATGGAGCTGGAAGCCGTGGATGAAGGCTTGGTGCGCCTATCAGTGCCAACCCGCTTTCTGCGCAACTGGATTCAATCGCACTATAGCGAGAAGGTGCTGCTCAAGTGGCAATCGGAACAACCCGATGTCACGCGGCTCGAATTGAGCGTCCGATCGTCGACAATCCGGTTGCCGACGCCGCGGCCCAAAGTGCCCGAGCCAATGCCGCTGCGCGAGGCCCGCGAAGGATTCACGGAAGGCGTCAATGCCCGCGCCAGCGTGCCCATCATGAGCGTGCACGAGGCGCTCGGCGGCTCGCCGCTCGACCCGCGCCTGACGTTTGAGACATTCATCGTCGGCCGCTCGAACACGTTGGCCCACGCTGCCGCCAAACAGGTCGCCGCCAACCGGCGTGGCGAACCGCTGATGTTCAATCCGCTCTATGTCCACGCCGCGGTGGGATTGGGCAAGACCCATCTGCTGCAGGCGATCACGTGGGCCGGGAACGCCACTGGCGATCGCAAGATACTCTATCTCACGGCCGAGCGGTTCATGTATGGCTTCGTTTCCGCGCTGCGCTCGCAAACCACGCTTGCCTTCAAGGAAGCGGTTCGCGCCATCGATGTGCTCGTCATCGACGATCTGCAATTTCTGCAAGGCCGATCAACGCAGGCCGAATTCTGTCACACGCTGAATACCTTGATCGATGCTGGACGCCAGGTCGTGACCGCGAGCGACCGTCCCCCAGCTGACCTCGAGAGCCTAGACGATCGCGTCCGCTCGCGGCTCGCCGGAGGACTCGTTGTCGAGATCGGCTCGCTCGGCGAAGAGCTGCGGCTGGAGATCCTGAAAAGCCGCATCGGCGCTGCCCGCCTGCGTCATCCCGGCTTCGAGGTGCCGCAACCGGTGCTCTCGTTCATCGCCAAATCGGTCACACACAATGGACGGGACCTCGAGGGAGCGGTCAATCGGCTCTTGGCGCACAGCAAGCTCACCGGACAGCCGGTTACCATTGAAATGGCCGAACGCGAAATGCGCGACTTGATCCGGCCGGCGGAACCGAAACGGGTCAGGATCGAAGACATCCAGAGGATCGTGGCGCGCCAGTACAATGTCAGCCGGGCCGATCTCCTATCGTCGCGGCGAACCGCCAACGTCGTGCGCCCTCGGCAAGTGGCGATGTACTTGGCAAAGGTGCTGACCCTTCGTTCGCTTCCTGAAATCGGCCGCCGTTTCGGCGGACGCGACCACACCACCGTGCTTCATGCGGTCCGCAAGATCGAGAACTTGGCGGGCAATGACAGCGCCTTTGCAGAGGAGATCGAGGCGCTCAAACGCCAGTTGCAGGACTGATCCTTTGCGGGCGGCGCCACCGGCCAAGATATCGTAAAAAGGGGATGGAAAAGGCTGGTCCCCGTGAGGACCAGACTTGCCGAAAGCTTCGCGCCGCGCCACCCTTGTCGTCCGCAGGGCTGTCCGCCGCCTCCTCAACGGATCTCGCGATGAAGGTCACAGTAGAGCGTTCGGAATTGTTGAAATCGCTGGGCCACGTCCATCGCGTGGTCGAGCGCCGCAACACCATTCCGATCCTCGCTAACGTGCTCTTGCACGGCGACCGGTCGAAACTTTCGCTCCGCGCCACCGACCTTGATATCGAAGTCACCGACACCATCGCCGCCGAGGCGGCACCTGGCGGGTCGACCACCGTGCCGGCTCATATGTTCTTCGACATCGTGCGCAAGCTACCCGAAGGCTCCCAGATCGTGCTGGAATCGTCCGGCGACCGCGCCGCTTTGGCGATCCGCGCCGGCCGCTCGCGCTTCACCCTGCAGACGCTCCCGGAAAGCGACTTTCCCGACCTCGCGGCAGGGGAGATGACGCATAAGTTCACGCTCAAGGCGGCCGACCTCAAGCGTCTCATCGACAAGACACAGTTTGCCATTTCGACCGAAGAGACCCGCTACTACCTCAACGGAATCTATCTGCACGCCGCCGGCACGGCAAAGGCACAGATGCTGCGCGCGGTCGCAACCGACGGTCATCGGCTCGCTCAGATGGAGCTGGAACTGCCAAGTGGAGCAGCCGGCATGCCGGGCATCATCGTCCCGCGCAAAACAGTGGGCGAGGTACAGCGCCTGATGGAAGACGGCGATGCCGAGGTTGCGATCGAACTCTCACCCGGCAAGATCCGCTTCACGATCGGCCAGACCATCCTGACTTCCAAGCTGATCGACGGCACGTTCCCCGATTACGCGCGCGTGATCCCCGTGAGCAACGACAAGGAGCTGGTGGTCGATAAGAAGGAGTTCGAAGCGGCGGTCGACCGGGTCTCGACGGTATCGAGCGAACGCGGCCGCGCCGTCAAATTGTCGATTAATGCCGGGCGTTTGTTGCTGTCCGTCACCAATCCGGACTCCGGCAGCGCCAATGAGGAACTTGAAGTCGAATACGAGGCCGATCCGATCGATATCGGCTTCAATTCTCGTTACCTTCTCGATATCGCCGCGCAAATCGAAAGCGAGGCCGCCGTGCTCAAACTCGCCGATCCCGGCTCGCCGACCCTCATCCAAGATAAAGACCCGCGCGGCGCGCTCTACGTGCTAATGCCGATGAGGGTTTGACAGGGATCGGGATCGGTAATCAGGTATCGGGATCGTCCCCGATCCAATATTCCCGATAACTGATGTCTGCATTTGTTCGCCGCCTGACGCTGCATAATTTTCGCAACTATCACGCCGCGTCGCTCGAGGCCGGCGCACGGACGGTCGTGCTGGTGGGTCCAAATGGCGCCGGCAAAACCAATCTGATCGAGGCCATCTCGTTCCTGGCGCCCGGCCGCGGCCTGCGCCGCGCCACGCTCAATGAAGTTGCGTTCAACGAAGGTGACGGATCGTGGGCGGTCGCCGCCGAGATCGAGGGCGCTTTGGGCCTCGCGACGCTCGGCACCGGCATCGAACGGCTCAGCGAAGACGATGCCGCCACCCAGCGCAAATGCCGGATCGACCGCGAACCGGTGTCCTCGGCCGCGGCCTTTGCCGATCATCTCCGTGTCGTTTGGCTAGTGCCGGCGATGGACACGCTATTTGCCGGCGAGCCGGCGCAGCGCCGGCGTTTTCTCGATCGTCTCGTTCTTGCGGTGGATGCCGAACATGCCGCGCGCGTCAATGCGTTGGAGCGGTCGCTGCGCTCGCGTAACCGGCTCCTGGAAGAGCCGCATCCCGACGCCCATTGGCTGGACGCTGTCGAACACGAAACCGCCGAGCTTGCGATCGCCGTCGCGGGCTTGCGAGCCGAAACGGTCCGCCGGCTAGACGGCGTCTTGGCGAGCCGCAAGGATTCGCCATTCCCGCCCGCGGAAATCGCGCTCGACGGCTGGCTGGAACAGCTGATCCATTTGCACCCGGCAAGCGAGATCGAAGCGCGCTATCGCGCGGTGCTACGCGACAATCGCGGCCGCGACGCCGCCGCCGGACGTACCCTCGACGGGCCGCACTTGACCGACTTGAAGGTCGTCTATGCGGCCAAGGCGATTGCCGCCGTGGAGGCGTCGACGGGTGAGCAAAAAGCGCTTCTCATTAGCCTGGTGCTTGCCCATGCCAGGTTGCTTTGTGAAATGACCGGCGTGGCGCCCGTCCTTCTCCTCGATGAGGTCGTCGCGCATCTCGACCCGTCGCGCCGCGCAGCGTTGCACGGCGAGCTCACGGAACTAGGAGCGCAGGTCTGGATGACCGGCGCCGATCCGGCTTTGTTCGACGGAATGACGACAAATGCCGCCGTGGTCGAGGTCAGATCGGGAAGGCTGGAACCGGCTCAATAAAACGGTGGAAGTCGGGTAGGGGACGAAGCCCCGCACAAGTCAATGCGGATGCTCGTATTTCGCAGGCTGGGGAACTAGACCGCTGCCAAGGTCTTTAATCCCGCATAGGAAACGTCCAGACCCGTGAAAAAAGAATGTCGGAACAGGCGACCGATACGATTGTGCAAAATCTGATCGAATCTCTTGAGCGATTGCGGGCGGACTTGGATCGCATGGAACTTTGGACGGCTGTCCTCGACCGTTTCCAACACCCTGTTCCTGATTTTCAGCCCAGCGACCAGCACCTCATGCCGCCCCGCCCGAGGCGCAAACTGCGCCGTTCGCAGGTTTCGCGGCCCTAACCGCGCCTGAGCGAACGTTGCCGAGTGTCCTCGCTTTGTCGGGAGCGTGGTGGGCACACCCTTAAACCCACTTCCGCAGCAAAATCCGGCTCCTTCTCGGCGCGCTGCAAAATCTTGAAAAACGCTGATTCGACAATATCTTAATCGTGTCGGTTTTGCCCTGTACGCCGATCTTTTTTGGTGTACAAGAATCCGTGATTCACCCGTATCTTTTGCAAGCGATTCGAAAGCGCCCGCATGGCCGAACCTGTCCGTAAGCAAATTCCGGCGGCTTCCGATTACGACGCGGAGTCGATCAAAGTCCTCAAGGGGCTCGACGCTGTCCGTAAGCGGCCCGGCATGTATATCGGCGATACCGATGACGGCTCGGGCCTGCACCACATGGTCTACGAGGTCGTCGACAACGCGATCGACGAGGCGCTCGCCGGCTTCGCTAAGGAAGTCACCGTCATCCTCAATCCCGACGGTTCCTGCACCGTGCGCGATGACGGCCGCGGCATTCCGACCGACATCCACAAAGGTGAAGGCGTGTCTGCGGCAGAAGTCATTATGACGCAGCTCCACGCCGGCGGGAAATTCGACCAGAACTCCTACAAAGTTTCGGGCGGACTGCACGGCGTTGGCGTCTCGGTCGTCAATGCTCTGTCGACCTGGCTTCGCTTGAAAATCTGGCGCGACGGTCAGGAGCACTTCATGGAATTTTCCGATGGCGAGGCGGTCGCGCCGCTCGCCGTCATCGGCGCGGCACGAGACAAACGCGGCACCGAGGTGACGTTTCTGCCGTCGAAGAAAACCTTCAGCATGACGGAATTCGATTTCGCGACGCTGGAACACCGGTTGCGCGAGCTGGCTTTTCTCAATTCCGGCGTCACCATCGTGCTTTCCGATATGCGCCATGCGGTCGAGAAGCGCGAACAGATGAGCTACGAGGGCGGCGTCGAGGCCTTTGTCAAATATCTCGACCGCAACAAGACGGCGCTCATTCCGCAACCGATCGTCATCAAGGCCGACCGCGACGGCGTCGCGGTGGAGTGTGCCCTGTGGTGGAACGACGGCTATCACGAAACGGTGCTGTGCTTCACCAACAATATTCCTCAGCGTGACGGCGGAACTCATCTCGCCGGTTTCCGCGGCGCGCTGACCCGCCAAGTGACGGGCTACGCCGATTCGGGCGGCGTCGCGCGCAAAGAGAAAGTCGCGTTGACCGGCGACGATTGCCGCGAAGGACTGACGGCCGTGCTTTCGGTCAAAGTCGCTGACCCGAAATTTTCTTCGCAGACCAAGGACAAGCTCGTCTCGTCGGAGGTTCGGCCGGCCGTCGAGGGCATCGTCAATGACATGCTCAATGCTTGGTTCGAGGAGCACCCCGCAGAGGCCAAGGTCATTGTCGGCAAGGTGATCCAGGCTGCCGCCGCACGCGAGGCCGCGCGCAAAGCGCGCGAGATGACACGCAAAAGCGCTCTCGGCATTACCTCACTGCCGGGAAAGCTCGCGGATTGTCAGGAGCGCGACCCGGCCAAATCCGAACTGTTCATCGTCGAGGGCGAATCCGCCGGCGGCAGCGCCAAGCAGGGCCGCAATCGCGCATTCCAGGCGGTCCTGCCGTTGCGCGGCAAGATCCTCAATGTCGAACGGGCGCGCATGGACAAGATGCTCTCATCGGAGCAGATCGGCACGCTGATCACCGCGCTGGGCACGGGCATCGGCGCCGATGAGTTCGCCATCGACAAGCTGCGCTACCACAAGGTCATCATCATGACCGACGCCGACGTCGACGGCGCCCACATTCGCACGCTGCTGTTGACGTTCTTCTACCGCCAGATGCGCGAGATCATCGATCGCGGGCACCTTTACATCGCGCAACCGCCACTCTACAAGGTCGCGCGCGGCAAGTCGGAGCAATATCTCAAGGACGAGCGCGCGCTCGAAGACTATCTGATCGACACTGGCCTCGACGAAGCCGTCTTGCGTTTGTCGTCAGGCGAGGTACGCGCCGGCAACGATCTGCGCAACCTGGTCGAGGAAGCGCGCAGCATCCGCAATCTGCTACGCGGGCTGCACAGCCGCTATAACCGAAAGGTGATCGAGCAAGCGGCCATCGCCGGCGTGCTGCGCTCCCAAGTGACCAGCGATCCGGCGCAGGCGACGGCGGCCGCGGAGTATATCGCGCGCCGCCTCGATGCGCTGACCGAAGAAGCCGAGCGCGGTTGGAAAGGCCAGTTCGACGAAACCGGGTTCCAGTTCGAGCGTACGTTGCGCGGCGTCAAGGAAGTCGCGGTGATCGATCAAGCGCTGCTCGGCTCCGCCGATGCCCGCAAGCTCGACGAATTCGCTCCGTCCCTGCAGCAGATTTATCCGCGGCCGACCCCGCCGGCGATGCTGCGACGAAAGGACGAAGAAGTCCCCATTCACGGCCCGGTCGGCCTGTTCGAGGCGATTACAAGCGTCGGGCGCAAGGGCATCACGCTGCAGCGCTATAAAGGCCTCGGCGAGATGAATCCCGAACAGCTCTGGGAGACGACGCTTGACACCAATGCCCGCTCGCTGCTCTGCGTCAACGTCAAGGAAATCGATGAGGCCAACACGATCTTCGACGAGCTTATGGGCGACAAGGTCGAGCCGCGCCGCGAATTCATCGAAGAGCACGCGCTCGTAGCGAGCGTCGATGTCTGACGTTGCGCCTTAGGGCAACGGGTTAGGCCCATGCCATTAGCGACCGGATGTGACGGTCCCGCGTGCGGTCAGCACAACCCACCGGCCATACCGATGCTGGGAAGAATCCTGCCGATGGCGACGTCATAGACCCCGCCGGAGCGGCTCTCGATGAGCGCACGGCCGTTCTGCACATCGTCGACGGTCCAATTTTGCAAGATATGATCCGCAACCTTCGAAGAGTCGTCCGGCTGCGCCGCACCGGTTAGCGAGCCCGTGACGTCGGACGCGGACGCGGTGTGCCCGAAAGTTGCGGCGCCATGACGACCGGCAAGTTACGACGCTCGGTTCGGAGGCATCGTTGATGGCTCTTTCGCCGTCCCCAGCGGTATGATCGGAACTCTCGGACATGTCGGATCTCCGAAGATTGCGGCTGCCATTCGTTGTCCACGTTTGAGTTAGCGTTTGGTTACCGTTCCAGCGCGCCGCCGAGCGTTTCCGGACAATTCAATCGGCCAGGCCGTTCTCGCGCGCGAGCTGCTTGAGCGAGCTTTCCGGCCGGGCGCCGAGATGCTGGACGATCTCAGCCGCGGCGAGCGCGCCGAGCCGGCCACACGTGCGGTCGCCGGCGCCGCGCGCGAGACCACAGAGAAATCCGGCCGCGAACAGGTCGCCCGCGCCGGTCGTGTCGACCACGCGTTCGACCGGGAATGCTGGCACGGCCTCGATTCCCTCCGGGCCAATGACGAGACAGCCCTTCTCGCTGCGTGTCACCGCCGCCGTATCGATGTCGGCGCGCAGCGCCGAGAGCGCGCTGCCGAAATCCGCAGTTTGGTACAGACTATGCAGTTCCGCCTCGTTGGCGAAAATGAAATCGACGGTGCGCGAACGCATGAGCTCGAGGAATTCCTCCCTCCAGCGGTCGACACAAAAAGCATCCGACAGCGATAGCGCCACTTTGCGGCTGGCCTCGTGCGCGACTGCAGCCGCTCTGAGAAATGCCTCTTTGGCGTTTTTGGGATCCCACAAATAGCCTTCGAGATAAGTGATAGCGCTAGCCGCCACCATCTCGTCATCGATGTCGCGCGGATGCAGATCCTGCGCCGCACCCAAATAGGTATTCATGGTTCGCTCGCCGTCAGGCGTGACCAGCACGTAGCAGCGTCCGGTAGGCGGGCCGCCGGATGCCGGTGGCGTCGTGAACGTCACGCCGGCCGCGCGAATATCGTGGCTGAAAGCGTTGCCGAGGCCGTCGGCCTTGAGCTTGCCGATGAACGCCGCACGGCCGCCGAAGCCGGCAACGCCGACGATCGTGTTGGCCGCCGAGCCGCCCGACATCTCGACCGCCGGTCCCATCGCGTCATAGATCGCCTGGGCACGCGCCTGGTCGATCAGCGCCATGCCGCCCTTGCGCATGCCTTGGGCGATCAAAAAATCGTCGTCGGCGCGGGCAAGAACGTCGACGATCGCATTGCCGATGCCGATGACATCGAAGCGGGTGGAAGCGGCGGCTGACATTGACTGATCTCAGGCTGAATTCGCGGCGGGGCCGCGCACTATAGCCGCCGCCTCTTGCAGGGCAAGCCGACGACATGGCATTGGGGACGATGGCATGGAACGCTGTTCGGTCGCGGGCTTGGGCAAGGTCTTCCAGAATCATGGCATTCAACGAGCTGATTTTCTCCGGCGTGCAGCCGACCGGCAACCTCCACCTCGGCAATTATCTCGGAGCCATCAAGCGCTTCGTCGAATTGCAGGACCGCTTCAATTGCATTTATTGCGTCGTCGACCTGCACGCCATCACGATCTGGCAGGAGCCCACCGAACTGCCGCACGCCATCCGCGAGGTCACCGCGGCGTTTATTGCCTGCGGCATCGATCCGAAAAAACACATCGTTTTCAACCAGAGCCAGGTTGCCGAGCACGCCGAGCTTGCATGGATCTTCAATTGCGTGGCGCGGCTCGGCTGGCTCAACCGCATGACGCAATTCAAGGAGAAGGCCGGCAAGGACCGTGAGAACGCTTCGGTCGGCCTGTACGTCTATCCGACGCTGATGGCCGCCGATATCCTCGTCTATCGCGCGACCCACGTTCCTGTCGGCGAAGACCAAAAGCAGCACCTCGAATTGTCGCGCGATATTGCACAAAAATTCAACAACGATTTCGCGCGGTCGATCAAAGAAAAAGGCTATGGCGACGCACTGTTCCCGTTGCCAGAACCGCTGATCACCGGCGAGGCGACGCGTGTCATGTCGCTGCGCGACGGTTCGAAAAAAATGTCGAAGTCGGACGCGTCCGACTTTTCCCGCATAAATCTCACCGACGATGCCGACGCCATCGCGCAGAAAATCCGCCGAGCCAAAACCGATCCCGAACCGCTGCCGAGCGAGGAAAAAGGCCTGGCCGCGCGCCCGGAGGCCGATAACCTCGTCGGCATTTACGCAGCGCTGGCCGACACCAGCCGCGCCAGCGTCTTGGCCCAATTCGGCAATGCACAATTCTCGACATTCAAGGCGGCGTTGACCAACCTCGCCGTCGCCAAGCTCGGCCCCATCGGCGCCGAGATGAAGCGGCTCCTTGATGACCCGGTTTCGATCGACGCAATCCTCGCCGATGGCGCCGAGCGCGCGCGAAAGCTTGCGCAGCAGACCATGAACGCGGTCAAGGACGTGGTCGGTTTCGTGCGTTCCTAGCACGCCGCGTGGCCGCCCTCGTGGCGCCCGCAATCCCTCGTTCGCCGCGGCAATCTTGAACTTCCAAGGCAATTCGCCACCTATTATGGTAGATTCATACAAATCACGGCGCGGCTTCGCGGCCAGCGAGCCGCAGCGTGATGGAGGACATCATGTTCATTCAGACCGAAGCGACGCCGAACCCGGCGACCATGAAATTCCTGCCCGGCCGGCCGGTCCTTGAAAACGGCACGCTCGATTTGCGCGACGCCGCGCAGGCCGGGCAATCGCCGCTTGCCGAGCGGCTCTTCGGCATCGCGGGCGTCAGCGGCGTATTTTTTGGCTCCGATTTCATCACCGTGACCAAGAGCGCCGGCGAGTGGAACCAGCTCAAGCCGATGATCCTCGGCGCGATCATGGAGCACCTCATGTCCGGCGCGCCGCTAATTGCCGAAGGCGGCGCCGAGATCAAAGGCGGCGAAGAGTTCTTCGACGACGCGGATGCCGCCACCGTCGCCACGATCAAGGAGCTTATCGAGACGAGGGTGCGCCCGGCGGTCGCCAATGACGGCGGCGACATCACGTTCCGCGGGTTCAAGGACGGCGTCGTTTATCTCAACATGAAGGGCGCCTGCTCCGGCTGCCCTTCATCGACGGCTACGCTGCGCCACGGCATCCAAAATTTGTTGCGCCACTTCGTTCCCGACGTCACCGAAGTCCGGCCGGTCTGACGCGTTGCGATTCGTACCGGCCGTGCAGCCTGTGTGACTCTTCATGCGCGTGCTCGCCATCGATACCGCGCTTGCGGCTTGCGCGGCGGCCGTCCTGGACACGGCGTATGGCGGCATCCTCGCGCGCGAGAGCCTGCCCATGATCCGCGGCCATGCGGAGGCGCTCATCCCGCTGGTCGCGCGGGTCATGCAACGATCAGACCTGACGTTTCGCGATCTCGATCGGATCGCCGTGACGACCGGGCCCGGCAGTTTTACCGGTCTGCGCGTGGGACTGGCGGCGGTTCGCGGTTTTGGGGTCGCGACCGGCTTGCCGGTCGTCGGCATGTCAACGCTTTCAGTTTATGCCGCGCCCCATCTCGCCGCCGATAGCCAGATTCCGGTGGTCGCCGCCATCGACGCACGGCACCAGTACGTCTATCTGCAAGTCTTCGGCCCCGCCGGTCGGACCGTGATCGCGCCGCGGCTGGCGCCGCTTAGCGAGGCGATCCGCGCGGCATCCGAGGCGCCGTCGTGCCTGGTCGGCTCGGCCGCACGAGACGTTGCCGACGGCCTCGCCAAATCCGCGCCCGTGCCGCCTAGCGTGGACGCACGCGGCGCGCCCGATATCGCCTGGGTCGCGCAGATCGGGGCCTTTACGCCGGAAGCAAAATCGCCGCCTGCGCCGCTTTATCTCCGGGCTCCCGACGCGCAGCCGCAAAACGCCGCCCAACTGCCCCGCCGATGATGAACTTCGTCTCGCGCTTGTTTACTCGCGTCGCGCCGAGCATTTCGGAAACGAGGCCCGCCGACGCCGCCGCGATCGCCGCCGTTCACGGCCGCTCGTTTCGGCGCGGCTGGGACGAGAACGAGATTCGCCAGCTGCTGCTCGATCGCAATGTCACCGCTCAGCGCCTGACGATCGGCGCCAAACTGGTCGGTTTCATTCTCTCTCGCACCACCGCGGATGAAGCTGAAATCCTTTCCGTCGCTATAGCGCCCGGCTGGAAAGGACGCGGTCTTTCGCGGCAATTGCTCGATCTGCACCTGCGCCGGCTCGCCGGTACCGGCGTCCGCTCGGTCTATCTGGAAGTCGGCGAAAGCAATGTACCCGCTTGCCGGCTGTATCGGCGGGCCGGATTCCGCGAGGTCGGCCGGCGCCAAGGCTACTACGAAAACGGCGCGACCGCGCTGATTCTGCGCCGCGACCTCGGCTGACGGCTCAAACTAAAATCGATAAGCTCGCGGCAAGATCGGGCCCAGCAGACCGCGCGGGAGGAAATCGCCTTGCGGGCAACGCGCCTGTCGCGCTTGTTCAGGACTTTGGCCGTCGGTTTTGCCGCCGGCGGCGGCACCGATGTAGTCGCCGGGATCATGGCGCAGAAAATGTCCGAAATCCTCCATCAGCGATCATGGTGGAGAACCGGACCGGCGCCAGCGGAATGATTGCCGCGCAAGACGTAGCAAAGGCCGATCCTGACGGCTACACGCGCCGTCTGTATCGCAAGGTCACCGTTGATCCGCAAAAAGACTTCGCCGGCGTCGCCCTGACGGGAGCCTCGCCACTCGTGCTCGTGGTCAATCCTTCATTCGCCGCCCATTCCGTCGCCGATGTGATCACGATGGCGAGGACCGATCCGGGCAAGATCAATTTCGGCACCGGCGGCCTCGGCACCACACCGCATAGGACCGCCGAACTGTTCGAGCACGATGCCGGCATCAAGCTCGTGCATGCGGCCTATCGCGGCGAAGCCGGGGCCATCAACGATCTTTTGGTCCCGCTGATGTTCGCGAACCTCTCCGCAGTCATGGGCAATATCAAGGGCGGCACGTTACGTGCGCTCGCGGTCACGAGCGCAAAACGCTCGCCGTTCGCTCCCGAGATTCCCACCGTTGCCGAATCGGCGCTGCCCGGATTTGCCGCCGAAACCTGGTTCGGCATCGTTGCGCCGGCCGGAACGCCGGCGGACATCCGCTCGAAGTTGAAGCCGCCGCCCGAGAGTCGCCCGGGCGCGACGACACCCGGGCGCGATTCGCCGAACTCGGCATGACCACCGGCAGCAGTAGCCCCGACGAACTCGATGCTTATATCAAATCCGAGACCGCCAAGTGGTCGCAGGTCATTACGGATGCCAATATTCAGGCATTGGATTGAAAGATTTTATTTTGGGGGCAAATCCGCTAAACGGATAAGCCTAAGAAGCAGTCGTTACCGAACACCCGGCAGGATGCAGATTCTATTGGATCTGACAGAAGCTTAGCATCGACAGAATGAGCCAGGCTCGCAAGCTCTACGTCAAATCGTTCGGCTGTCAAATGAACGTCTACGACTCCCGTCGTATGGCGGACGCCTTGGCGCCCCAGGGCTATGTCGAGACTGGCACGCCCGACGATGCCGATCTCATCATCCTCAATACTTGCCACATCCGCGAAAAGGCCGCGGAGAAGGTCTACTCGGAACTGGGCCGCATGCGCCACTTGAAAGAAGCGGGTGCCGACGAAGGCCGCCGCGTCGTCATCGCTGTCGCCGGCTGCGTGGCCCAAGCCGAAGGCGAAGAGATTATCCGCCGCGCGCCTTCGGTCGATCTCGTATTC
>Ga0306920_100002054_pt1 | contig 25238 bp, 17 predicted proteins | sample flu12Cox44000170_FD_204666 | JGI IMG/M metagenome (GOLD analysis project Ga0306920, IMG submission 204666) | Lab enrichment of tropical soil microbial communities from Luquillo Experimental Forest, Puerto Rico - flux4day.12C.oxic.44.000.170 (v2)... | ecosystem: Environmental > Terrestrial >...
GTCAAGGGCGAGATCCTGCAGCTGAAGGAGACCATCAACACCATGGTCGATCAGCTCAACGGCTTCGCCGCCGAGGTGACGCGGCTCGCGCGCGAGGTCGGCACCGAGGGCAAGCTCGGTGGCCAGGCGGTCGTCCCGGGTGTCGCCGGCACCTGGAAGGATCTCACCGACAACGTGAACGTGATGGCCAACAATCTCACCAACCAGGTGCGCGGCATCGTCAAGGTGGTGACCGCGGTCGCCAACGGCGATCTGCGCCAGCGACTCACGGTGGAATCCAAGGGTGAGGTCAACGCTCTTGCCGACACCATCAACAGCATGACCGACACGCTCGCCATTTTCGCGGACCAGGTCACGAGCGTGGCACGCGAGGTGGGCGTCGAAGGCCGGCTCGGCGGGCAGGCCCACGTGCCGGGTGCGGCCGGAACCTGGAAGGACCTCACGGCGAACGTGAATCTGCTCGCCGCCAACCTCACCAACCAGGTACGCGCGATCGCCGAAGTAGCGACCGCGGTGACGAAGGGGGACCTGACGCGCTCGATTCAGGTGGAGGCGCGCGGCGAGGTCTCCGAGCTCAAGGACAACATCAATGCCATGATCGGCAACCTGCGCGTCACGACCGACCGCAACAAGGAGCAGGACTGGCTCAAGACCAACCTCGCCAAATTCAGTCGCATGATGCAGGGACAGCGCGACCTGGTCACGGTGGGTCAGCTGCTGCTGTCGGAGCTCGCGCCGCTGGTTAACGCCCAGCAGGGAATCATCTGCGTCATGGAGGGCGCGGCAGGTGCCGGCGAGCTGCGCGAGCTCGCCAGCTACGCCGATGAGCCGTACGAGGGTCGTGAGCCGCGACGCTACCGCATGGGCGAAGGGTTGGTCGGTCAGGCGGCCGTCGATCGCCAGCGCCTGCTGCTGACCGACATCCCGAACGATTCCATCCACATACGCGGCGGACTCCTCGATGCGCGGCCGCGCAACCTGGTCGTGCTGCCGGTGCTCTACGAGGGACACGTGAAAGCGGTCATCGAGCTCGCCTCGCTCGGCGAGTTCACCGCCTCGCACCTTGCCTTCCTCGAGCAGCTGACCGGCAGCATCATCGGGGTGGTGCTGAATACCATCGAAGCGACGATGCGCACCGAGGGTCTCCTCAAACAGTCCCAGCAGCTCGCCACCGAGCTGCAGACGCAGCAGACCGAGTTACAGCAGACCAACGAGGAGCTTGCCAACAAGGCGAAGCTGCTCGCCGAGCAGAACGCCGAGGTCGAGCGCAAGAACCAGGAGATCGAGCTCGCCCGGCGCGCGCTCGAGGAGAAGGCCGCCGAGCTCGCGCTCACCTCGCGCTACAAGTCCGAGTTCCTGGCGAACATGTCGCACGAGCTGCGTACCCCGCTCAACAGCATCCTCATACTCGGCCAGCAGCTCGCCGAGAACGCCGACGGCAACCTCTCGCCGCGGCAGGTGGAATTCGCCAACACGATCCACGGAGCCGGCACCGACCTGCTCAATCTCATCAGCGACATTCTCGACCTCTCGAAGATCGAGTCGGGCACGGTGACGGTCGAATGCGAGGAGCTGCTCTTCACGCATTTGCGCGAGACGATCGAGCGCAACTTCCGCCACGAGGCCGAGGCGCGCAAGCTCTCCTTCACCGCCGACTTCGATCAGCGTCTCGGCCGCGCGATCACCACCGACTCCAAGCGTCTGCTGCAGGTGCTGAAGAACCTGCTGTCGAACGCCTTCAAGTTCACCGAGCGCGGCGGTGTGCGGCTGCACGTCGGCATCGCCACCGGCGGCTGGAGCAACGATAACCCGACTCTGAGCCAGGCACCTTCGGTGGTCGAGTTCTCGGTCAGCGATACCGGCATCGGCATCCCGCCTGAGAAGCAGCGCATCATCTTCGAGGCCTTCCAGCAGGCAGACGCCGGTACCGCACGCAAATACGGCGGTACGGGGCTTGGACTCGCGATCAGCCGCGAGCTCGCCCACCTGCTCGGGGGCGAGATCCGCCTGAGCAGCATCGCCGGCAGCGGCAGCACCTTCACACTGTACCTGCCGCTCAGCTACCTCGGTCCCGCCTACAGCCGTGGCGGAACGGGTCAGAGTCCCGCGGCAGCGGCCCCCGCCGCCACCGCCGCCTTCCAGCCTGTGGTGCTGCCGAAAGTGCGCCCCGAGGAGATCCCCGACGATCGCGAAGAGCTGCAGCCGCAGGATTCCATCCTGCTCGTTGTGGAGGACGATCCCCACTACGCGCGCATCCTGATCGACCTGGCGCGCGCGCGCGGTTTCAAGGTGCTGCTGGCGCGCACCGGCGCCGACGCCCTGGCGCTGGCTCGCAAGCACCCGCCGACCGCCGTTTCGCTCGACGTGTTCCTGCCGGACATGCTGGGCTGGACGGTGCTGAGTCAGCTGAAGCGCAATCCCGAGACGCGCCACATCCCGGTGCAGATCCTCACTATCGAGGATGAGCGTCAGTACGGGCTCGAGCGCGGCGCCTTCTCGTTCATCACCAAGAGCGTGACCACCGAAGGCCTCGAGCAGGCGCTCGAGCGCCTGAAGAGCTTCACCGCGACGCACGTGCGACGGCTGCTCGTGGTCGAGGACGACCCGGCCGAACAGCTGAGCGTGCGCGAGCTGCTCGGCCACGCCGATGTGGAGATCACTTGCGTCGGCACGGGCATTGAGGCGCTTGCCGCCATGCGTGAGGGCGACTTCGACTGCGTAGTGCTCGACCTGCGCCTGCCGGACATGTCGGGGTTCGAGCTGCTCGCCGAGGTGCAGGCGGACGAGAAGCTGCGCCGCACGCCGATCGTCGTCTTCACCGGCCGTGAGCTCTCCGACCAGGAGGAGATCGAGCTGCGCAAGAACGCCAAGAGCATCGTGCTGAAGGGGGTGCGCTCGCCCGAGCGGCTGCTGGATGAGACCGCCCTGTTCCTGCACCGCGTGATCGCCGATCTGCCCGCCGCTAAGCAGAAGATGATCGAGACGCTGCACGAGAGCGATGAGCCGCTCAGCGGACGCAAGGTGCTGGTGGTCGATGATGACATCCGCAACATCTTTGCGCTCAACAGCCTGCTCGAGCGTCACAACATGCAGGTCATCACCGCCACCAACGGACAGGAGGCGATCAATCTCGTCGAGAGCACCGACGATCTGTCACTGGTGCTGATGGACGTGATGATGCCGGAGATGGACGGCTACGAGACCATGAGGCGGATCCGCAGTAACCACAAGTTCCGCCTGCTGCCGATCATCGCGCTCACCGCCAAGGCAATGAAGGGCGACCGTGAAAAGTGTCTGGAGGCCGGCGCCTCGGATTACGTGGCCAAACCGGTGAACACGGACCAGCTGCTGTCGCTGGTCCGCATGTGGCTGCACCCTTAAAGCGCGCGGCGGCAGCTTTCGACAAAGGGCAGCGGCATGGGAGTCAATGACCGGGTGAACATCCTGCTGGTCGACGATCAGCCGGCACGGCTGCTCACCTACGAGTCGATACTCGCCGATCTCGGGCAGAACCTGGTACTCGCGCACTCCGGCACCGAAGCGCTCGAAAAGCTGATGCGCGATGAGTTCGCGGTCGTGCTGCTGGATGTCAGCATGCCCGGGATGGACGGATTCGAGGCCGCCGAGCTGATCCATGCCCACCCCCGCTTCGAGAAGACTCCCATCATCTTCGTTACCGGGATTCACATTTCGGAGCTCGACCGGCTGCGGGGCTACAAGGCGGGCGCGGTCGACTATGTGGCGATCCCGGTAGTGCCCGAGATCCTGCGCAGCAAGGTGGCGGTGCTGGTCGAGCTGTACTGCAAGCGCCGCGAGCTGCGCGAGCTCAACCGCATTCTGGCAACGGCCAACAAGCAGCTCTCGGAAGCCAACCTCACGCTGCAGTCCGAAAAAAATCGCGAGCTCGAGTCCCTCAACGCAACGCTGCAGCGTGCCAATGCCGAGCTCGAGGACGCCAACCGCAGCCTGCAGAAGGAAGTGGCCGAGCGGACGCGAGCCGAGCAGGCACTGCAGGAGGCCGATCGCAACAAGGACGAGTTTCTCGCCATGCTGGCCCACGAGCTGCGCAATCCCCTCGCACCCATTCTGAACGCGCTGCAACTGATGCGCATGAAGCCGTCGCCGCTGCAGTTGCAATGGGCACAGGAGGTCATCCAGCGTCAGCTCGCCTCCCTGACGCGCCTCGTGGATGATCTGCTCGATGTGTCGCGCATAACGCGGGGCCACATCACGCTGACGCGCGAACCGGTCGAGCTCGCCACTCTGGTCACGCGCGCGGTAGAAACGATCGAGCCGCTGATACAGGAGCGCGAGCATCATCTGATACTGCAGGTTCCGCCGCAGTCGCTGCGCGTCAGCGGCGATCCCACGCGCCTCACACAGGCACTCGGCAACGTGCTCGGCAACGCGGCGAAGTACACCGATAGCGGCGGTCGCATCGAGCTGAGCTGCTCCCGCAACGGTGCCGATGTCGAGATCAGGGTGCGCGACAACGGCATCGGGATCCCAGCCGATCTCCTGCCGCGGATCTTCGATCTGTTCACCCAGCTCGACCGCAGGTCCGGTCGCTCATCGAGCGGGCTGGGAATCGGATTGGCACTCGTGCGCAGGCTCGTGGAGATGCACGGCGGCAGCGTCACTGCACAGAGCGCCGGCGAGGGCGCGGGCAGTGAGTTCGTGATCCGTCTGCCGCTGCTCGCCGACGTTGACGCACGTCCTGCAGACCGTGCCGAGCTGCCGAGCAGTCGCGATGAGCCCGCGGTCGCGCGTCGCATCCTGCTCGCCGATGACAACGCGGACGCTCTAGAGAGCCTCGCGACCGTTCTGCGGCTGCGGGGCCACGAGGTGTACAGCGCGCCCAACGGTGCAATCGCACTCGAGACCGCCGTGCGGCACATGCCGGAAGTCGCATTGCTCGATATCGGCATGCCGATGCTCGATGGCTACGAGGTCGCGCGTCGCATCCGCGCGCAGGAATGGGGTAAGGCCATCACGCTGGTGGCACTCACCGGTTGGGGCCAGGAGTCTGACCGGCGTCGCTCTCAGGAAGCGGGATTCGACACGCACCTCGTGAAGCCGCTCGACCTCGACAAGCTCACGGCGCTGCTCGCGCTGCCTCCCCGGTTTCGACAAGCGGTGTAAGACGATTCCTACCGGGCTTCGGGTTGCGCGCCGCGAGACACGGCCTGATTGCGGGTCGACCATGCCCCCCCGAGGGAGGGATCCTGATCATGGACGACGAGTTGGAACCGGAAGTCCTCAGCTATCGCGAGTTCAGAAATCGCGAAACCTTGCGTGCCTGGGAGCAGCGTCGTCGGGCCATTGAGTCGCAACCCGGCAGAAGGAGAGACCCACAGAGCCGCGAGAGGGATTCTGCCGGGTGCCGCCCCGAACCCCTAACTGCGATATCTCGCCGAGCTTTCTGAGTCGTAGCCGTCGCCCTTACGGCGAGCCAGCTGCTCCCGAAAGCCGGGCAGCAGGTTCGCGAGCGTATCCCTGCATTTTGCCGCCGCGAGACCGATCAGTGCACTCTCGATGCCGCGCCACGCCAGCGACAGCTCCCGCCGCTTGTGAACACCGTAAGGGGTAGCCGGTTTGCTATCCGCCATGCTCGGGTGTGCGCGCACTGCCGGAACTGCCCTGCGCCGTGCCGTCATCAACCCGATCAGGAGTCCGCCACCGACAGCGAGTCCCAGGAATGCCGCCGTATTGCTGCGAAATTGCCGCCGCCAGTCGAACGCCGACCTGACGCGGTCTTCCAGTTCCGCGAGATTCGATCGCAGCGCCTGGCGCTCGTCGTCGAGATGGTGCTCTATGCGATCGGTGGACGGGTCCATGGCGTCCTTTCCTCCGGAGCGGCAGCGACCTTCTCTGCCCGGCTCCGCACGAGGTCTACTCCACTGCGCAACAGCAGCGCGCATACCCCGGCCATGACGATCGCCACGAGCAGTGCAGCGAGCCAAACGCTGACGAGGAGACTCAAAGCAGCGACGACTGCAATCAGCACAAAGAAGGCGCTCATGAATCCGCAAAGAACGCCGACCATGATCAATGTGCCGGCAGGTCGAAAGGCTCTGAACTCCTCGCGCGCTTGGGCCGACAGCAGTTGGATTTCCGAGCGGAGAATGTCCTGGAGGTTGCTGAGAACGTCCGCCAGCACCTCGGCGATAGACCGCTGCCGGGAGGTGCGCTGCACCTCCCCGAGCTGCTGCACTTTGGAGTGCATGTGAGCTAATCGCGACTGAGGGCACGACCGAGCAGAAAGCCGAGCGCCGCCGCACCGAGCAGGGCAGGCCCGGGATTACGCCTGATCACCTCGACGACGTCGCTCATCATGGTTTGCACATCGTTGGCGCGCAGGTATTCCGCGCCGGACGAGACGGTATCCGCAGCGCTGTGGGCAGCGCTCGCGACCCGGTCGCCTCTTGCGTGCAGCGTGTTCGCGACCGTGTCGAGCCCCGCGGCGGCGCTGACTCGCGCCTGGTCAGCTCTGTGTGCGGCCCTTGCGCCGACGTCCTGAGCCTTGGACTTGAGGGTGGAGAAGGTGCCAGGTGCCTCGGTGGAAGCCGGGTCCGAAGCTGAAGACGGGTATTCGTTTGCCATGGAAGTCACTCCCGATTGGATTGCGGCGCTGGTTTAGCATGCATGCAACTGGTGACGCCGTAAGCAGGACCCCTCAGCCGCAGTCAGACGCTCGCCTCACTTTCGCAGCACCGCGACGCGTAGGTACAGGCCGAAGCCGCTTCAGCGCTCGACCCCACCGACAGCCTGGCGCGGTAAGAGACTCTGTCCGTGTATGGCGAGAGTCCCCAAATCGAACGCAGCGCAAAGCAGTTGTCTGATCCTATATCAATCGAACTTCGAATGCCGCTCTAACGATGTCAGTCTCGCGCTCAAGCCCACGGAGCTCGAGGCACTACTCGAGAGGCTGTGTTCCTGCAGCACCCTGCGCGTGAGCTCGGCAGCATGCGGTGCAGTCACACCGGGAGCGCCGCGCCGTGGAGTGCGCGGGCGTCCTCGCTGCAGAGAAACAGGATGACCCGCGCGATGTCCTCCGGTTTGGTCCAGGCAGCGAAATTCGCCCGCGGCATGTCGCGGCGGTTCGCAGCAGTGTCGATGAAGCTCGGCAACACGCTATTGACGCGAATCGTGGTGCCTTTCAGATCCATCGCCAGCGAGTGCATCATCGCGAGCGCCGCCGCCTTGGAAGCGACATAGGCTCCCGCACCTCCGGGCTGATCGACGGCCGCCTTCGCGGCAACATTGACGATGCAACCGTGACCTTGCTTGAGGAAGGTCGGCAGGACGCCGCGCGAGGTGACAAACGCCGAGCGCAGATTCAGATCCAGCATCCGTTCAAGGACGGCACTCTCGATCTCCCAGAGTTTCGGCCCTCCCGCATACCCGCCAGCGGTGTTCACGAGGACGTCCAGGCGATGAAACTCTGCATCGATGCTCGCGATCAGGCGTTGCATCTCGGCCTCGCGGGTCACATCCACCTGATGGCCCCGCAGCCTCGCCCGATCCCCCGCGGCCGCATCTTTCAGAGCCTCGTACTCCGCGGTCGCCCGATACGTCACGACCACCCCCGCCCCTTCCTGCAGGAAGGCGCGAGCCACCGCGCTGCCGAGCGCACCGGTACCCCCGGTCACGAGGACCGCCTGGCCCTGAAATCTCGATGTGGCTTCCATTGGGAACTCCTGATCCGCGAGGGGAATTTCGCTGGCGTGAGGGGTGCGCTCGCGTCACAGGGAGAGTTTCGCCAGCACGCTCGCCACGACACCGTCGCATTGCCGGCCGCCGAATTCGAAGAGATCACCTTCGGCCTGGTCGACCTCGCGCGCCAAAGCCTCGCGCAGCAGGCCTTTGGCGCGAAAGTGGCGCATGCGCACGGTTTCCTGCGTGATCCCGAGAGTCTCGGCCGTTTCCGCGACGCTCAATTCTTCCACCGAGCGCAACACGAAGACGACGCGCAGCGCCTCCGGCAAGCCGCTGACCTTGCTTTCCAGAATGCTGCGCATCTGCGTTCTCGCGGCTGCGCGATCCGGCCCTTCTGCCACGTCGGCGACATTCTCCGTCTCAGCCATGCTGGCCTCCGCACTGATCAGCGGAATGATGTCTCTGCGCCGGGCCGAACGGCGCTGCCGCATGCCACACTCGTTCAGGACCAGGCGCGATAACCAGGTCGATAGCGTCGCGTCGCCGCGAAAATTGCCGATCGCACGGTAGGCGTTCAGGTAGGCGTCCTGCAGGGCGTCCTTCGCTTCTGCATCGTCGCGGAGCGACGCACGCGCCAGGCGGTAGAGCCGGCGATTGTAACGACGCATGAGGGACTCGAACGCCGCCGGATCGCCACCCGCGACGCGACGTGCGAGCATCAGCTCATCTTCGGCGGGCGGTACACGGATTGCAGAATCGCTGCTCACGGGGCGCGGGAGATCACTGCACCTTGAGGATTGCCTTCATCGTCGGATGAAAGGTGCAGCCGTAAGCATACTCCCCCGCCTTGCTCGCCACATACGTCCAGGACGAACCGGCCGCAATGCCGCCGGAATCGAACGCGTGCGAGGCGGCGGTCGCCGTGTGGGGAAACAGATCCTTGTTCACCCAGACGATTCGCTCGCCGCGATGCACGCTCAACTCCGCCGGGGTGAACTGCATGTTCTCGATGACCACCGTATGCACGGCACCCTTGGTCGGACCCTGCTCATCGGCGGCGGTGATGTCCGACGAGAGGAACAGCGCTGCGAGTCCCAGGCACGGCAGCCACGAGCGCATCAGTGGTCTAGGCACCGCTCTTGCTCAACTTCGACTGCAGCTGCTTCGCCATATCCAGGTGCGCTTCGAACGCGGGCCGCGTCTTGACCAACAATGCCTTGAGCTCAGCGTTTTGCGCGCTCGGGATCAGAGTCTTGTCCAGCGCGCTCAGCACGGCCTCGTGGTAGGCAATCTCGTGGTCGATATAGGCTTTGTCGAAGGCCGCACCGCTGAGAGTTTTCAATTTAGCGAGGTTATCATCGCCGCCCTTCTGGAGACTTTCGCTGGTCGGATTGGGCTCGGGAGTCACGTGCAGCTTCTGCACGAGCTCGGTGGCTGCTTTGTTGACGGCACCGTGATCCGTGATCATGCGCTGCGCAAATTCCTTGACGTCCTGCGACTGACTCTTCGACTTCGCCAGCTTGCCGGCATCGATATCGACCTGGTTCGCGGTGACGACAATGGCGGCAATCTGCGGATCCGTCGGTCCTGCGGCCCAGGCACTCGTGGCGCCAAAGGCAAGGATGAGGATCATCGTGCATAAGCTGGTCGTGCATTTCATGTCGGTATTCTCCTGCTGCGGTGCCACACATGTGCCGGCCCAACCGGCCTATTTTACAGCATCTCTGTCACGTTAGATGTCGCGAGGCTGCGCTCTGTTTCAGCGCGTCTTGACAGAGGGTGCCCTCTGGAGCGGTCTCTTCGCAGGAACGCGTTCCGCGAGGTACATGGAAACAGACTCAGACGCGGTGACACCTAACTCGATGCACTCACCGCCGCGGCCGGAGATCTGACAGATGAAATGCCAAGCGCGCTATATCGCTTCCCTGCTGTTGGCAACTTGCAGCAACGTGATCCCGCTCGCTGGATGGTCAGCGGACGATGAGAGCGCCACGGCCCTGCAATCTCAGCGTGAAGACGGGGCTGCCGACGAACGCGTGTTGAGCGAAGGTCGACGGACCTTTCGCTTCGATACCTTCGGTGATGAGGCGTTCTGGGGTGAGAAGCTGAGACTGCATGAAGCGATCGAGGGCAGCGAGCTTGGCGGAGTAGGCCCCGGGGTGAGTCCGCGCACCGCGCTCGCGGTGGGATTGAAAGTCGGCGTCGCGGCACTTCCCGCGACTCTGGTCGAGGACCTCAGGGCGGGTCGAGTCGATCTCGACAGCCCGGCGACAACCGTGGCACTGCTGAAGTTGAACGCGGTCGTGGGGGTCACGGGATTCTTCAAAGGGACGGCGCTGCGTTCCATTGGCATTCAATGCGCGCTGTGCCACGCGACGGTCGACAACTCTCTGGCCCCGGGCATCGGGCACCGCTTGGATGGCTGGGCGAACCGCGACCTGAATGTCGGCGCAATCGTCGCCCTCGCTCCCGACCTGACCGCCGTGGCGATGTTGCTGCAAACCGATGAGGCGACGGTGCGCAAGGTACTGGGCGCCTGGGGTCCCGGAAAATTCGACGCCGAACTGCTCCTCGACGGCAAGGGGTTTCGGCCCGACGGCAAGACGGCTGCGACGCTCATACCCCCCGCTTTCGGGCTCGCGGGTGTCAACCTGCACACCTGGCTCGGCTGGGGTTCAATCACGGAGTGGAATGCGTTCGTCGCCAATCTGGAAATGCACGGTAAAGGCACCTACTTCGATCCGCGGTTGAGCGATGCGAGCCAGTTTCCGGTAGCCGCGCGGGCCGGGTTCGACAATCTGCGCAGTGACGCGGATCTGATCAGCGCGAAACTCCCGGCGCTGCACGTCTATCAACTGGCTCTGGAGGCGCCGCCGGCGCCCGCGGGGTCTTTTGATCCCAGCGCCGCCGCCCGCGGCAAGGCACTGTTCGAAACGCGACGTTGTGCCAGCTGTCACGTGCCGCCAACCTACAGCGAGCCCGGCTGGAATGTGCACACGCCGCAGGAACTCGGCGTCGATGACTTCCAGGCCAGTCGTGGCCCGACCAGGGGCTATCGCACAGCTCCCCTCAAGGGATTGTGGACGCACCTCAAAGGTGGCTTCTATCACGACGGTCGCTTCGCGACGCTACGCGACGTCGTGGACCACTACGATACGCAGTTTGGCTTGCACCTCAGCGAGCAGGAAAAGACCGACCTGGTCGAGTACCTCAAGTCCCTGTAAGGCGCCCCGCTAACGACAGGCGCTGATGGCAGCCACGTTCTGACCCGCATCGCGCCCATGGCCGCAGAAGCCCGAGATGGCGCCCTTCTTCAGGCTCGCCCAGTGCTCGAGCTGCGTTTGCAGCTTGCCGTGCAAGCCGGCGTAGGTCTCGACCTCGGGTGTGTTGGGTGCGGTGTCGGCGTCGTCGAGCAGGCCGGCGAAGGAATAGATCTGCTCGTTCAACATGCCGGGGTAGTTGAGATTGGCCTCGGACCCCTTGATGTTCACCTGCATGAGAACCGCCTCGATCTCCGACGCCCGCTGCACCAGCGAGTTGCCCTCCGCGGCGAATGCGGCCCCGCCGGGTTTGCCCGCTGAGTCCTTGAGCGCCGCGGCAACCTCTCCCTTGAACGCGCGGATGTCATTCACGGCGCGATGTAGAGCGTCCTGGTCATGGTAAACCTCCATCGACAGCGCGAACTTCTGCTGCAGGCCGGTGAGCGGTCCCTTCACCCGGGGATCGACCGCGAGAGTCAGGGGTGCCGTCTGTGTCTGCCCCTGGTAGGTCAGCTTGAGGGTGTACTGTCCGGGGAGCGCGAGCGGCCCGCGTGGTGGCAGGCCTGCATAGAATGCGCCCGGGATCTGCACCGGGTCGTCATAGCGCAGGTTCCACACGAAACGGTTCATGCCCTGCGCCGCCGGCAGAGTCGTCATCGGATGAACCTGGTCCGGCCACTCCGGCGGCTGCTCGGCCTCCTGCGGCTTGACGCTGGTCATGTGGCGCACCGTGGCGCCGTTGGCATCGACGATGTCGAGCGTGACGGCGCCGGTCGGCGGCGTCGGCAGGTAGTAGTCGATGAGCACGCCAGCTGGCGGGCTCTGGCCCGCAGGCGGGCGCTTGTCGACCTGGTCGGGATAGTAGAGCCGATAGCCCGTGGCGGGCTTGTAGAGGTACACGCCCGTGGCCGCCGCTGCCTCGGCGGCCTCACGTAACGCCGTCACGTCGTCCAGAATCCAGAATGAGCGTCCGTGCGTGGCGATCACCAGATCGTCACCCTTGACAACCAGGTCGTGAACGGGAGTGCGCGGCAGGTTGAGCTGAAGGCTCTGCCAGTGCCGCCCGGAGTCGAAGGAAACGAAGACACCGGTTTCGGTCGCAGCATAGAGCAGCTCGCGCTTCACCGAATCCTCTCGCACCGCATGAACGAACGACCCCTCGGGAAGGCCGGTGTCGATGCGTGTCCAGCTCTTGCCGCCATCGCTCGTCCTGAAAACATAGGGCTTGATGTCATCGAGCTTGTGACGATCCACCGCTACGTAGGCGGTGTTCGCGTCGTAGCGCGAGGGCTCGATCATGCTGATCGTGCTCCATTCCGGCATATCGCGCGGCGTGACATTGACCCACTTGCCACCGCCATCACGGGTGAGCTGGATCAGCCCATCATCCGTTCCGACCCAGATCATTCCCCTGCTGAGCGGGGATTCCGCGATGGCGAAGATCGTGTCGTAGTACTCGACGCTGGTGATGTCCTTGGTGATGGGGCCGCCGGAGGCCTGCTGCTTGGACTTATCGTTACGGGTGAGGTCGGGACTGATGGTCGTCCAGCTATGGCCGTCATCGGTTGTCTTATAGAGCCGTTCCATGCCGTAGTAGAGCGTATCCGCGTCGAACGGCGAGATAGCCAGCGGCGATGTCCAGTTGAAGCGGTGGTCGAGATCCTTGGCAGGGTGTCCCGAGGCGTCGATCGGCCACACGGAAACGACCTGCGACTGCATCGTGCGCCGGTCGAGGCGCTCGATGAGATTTTCATTCGTTCCATAAACGATGTTGGCATCGCGCGGATCGGCCAGCACGAAGCCGGCTTCGCCGCTCGCCACCTCATACCAGTTGCGCTCCCTGATCGCGCCGCCGTTGCCCGAGTCGCGGACGGCCTCATCCATGCTGGCGATGGAGACGCTCGAGTTGTCCTGCTGGGCGCCGTAGAGGTAATAGGGGAAACGGGTATCGACCGACACGTGGTAGAACTGGGCGGTGGGCTGGTTGTACACCGTGCTCCAGGTCTTGCCGTGGTCGAATGAGATCGATGCCCCACCATCGCTCGACTCGATGATCCGGGCCGTGTCGGTCGGGTCGATCCAGATGCCATGATGGTCGCCGTGGCGCGCGGGCAGGAGCTCGAAGGTCTTGCCACCGTCGGTGGAACGGAACAAGCCGGTATTTTCCGCGTACACGGTGTCGACGTTCTTCGGGTCGGCGAGGATCGTCGAGAAATACCAGGCGCGCTGACTGAGTCGTCCGTCGTCATTGACTCGTTTCCAAGTCTCACCGCCATCGTCGGAGCGATACAGGCCGCCTTGCTCCGCCTCAATCATCGCGTAGATGCGCTTCGAGTCGGCCGGCGAGACGCTCACATGCATACGCCCGAGGATGCCTGACGGCAATCCATTGCCGGTGAGCTGCTTCCAGCTAACGCCCCCGTCGCTGGAGCGGTACAGGCCGCTGCCCGGGCCGCCGCTCGAGAAGTTCCAGGGCTGGCGGCGGGCCTGCCAGAGCGCGGCGTAGACGATGCGGGAATTGTGTGGATCGAAGCCGACATCGATCGCTCCGGTGTTCTCGTCCTTGTAGAGGACCTTCGTCCACGACCGGCCACCGTCGGTCGTGCGGAAGACACCGCGTTCGGCATTCGGGCCGAAGGCGTGGCCGAGGGCAGCGACCAGCACGGTGTCCGGATTGTTCGGATCAACGATCAGCGCACCGATCTGACGCGTGTCCTTGAGGCCAATATGGCTCCAGGTCTTGCCGCCATCGACCGACTTGTAAACGCCATCCCCATAGGTCATGTTCCCGCGCGGCGCTGCCTCGCCGGTGCCGACGTAGATGATGTCGTGGTTGGACGGTGCGACCGCAATTGCGCCGACGGAGCTGATCGGCGTGCCATCGGTGAGTGGCTGCCAGGTGTCACCGCCATCGGTCGTCTTCCACACGCCGCCCGCGACGGCTCCAAAATAAAAGGTGTTGGGATCGCCGGGCACACCGGTGACCGCAAGGGCGCGCCCGCCGCGATACGGCCCGATATCGCGCCATTGCAACGCTCCAAAGAGGCTCGGGTTGACTGCTGCCGCCGCTGGCTCGGCGGACGCAGCGGCGGCCGCCGCGGCCGAGCCCGCCGGCAGAACCAGCGCAGCCGCGATAATGCCGAGGACGACACCACGACGCATAAACCGATCCCGCCCGACGCGTGCGACGCTCAGAAGCATGTCTTTCCCCCGGATGGCTGAGTCGAATGAGGCGTGGTCTTCTTACTTTGTTGATCTTACGTCCTCGTTGCGGTCGTTGTCTCCCCCGCGACTGCGCGGTGGCGCGCAGCGCTCGCGATCACGAGGCTGCCGATGCCCGCGATGATGAGCAGGAACCGCAACGTTCCGCCGAGCAGCGGCACGCGGGTGAGCACGAACAGGACGATCAGTACCGCGATCAACATCAGAATCCGCTCACGGGTGAGAATCTCAGCACCGCGATGCATCCGTGCGAGCAGCCACTCGCCTATCGCGGCTGCCGCAGCGAGATAGCCGAGTGGTACGAGCAACAGGTACAGACAGAACAGCAGCAATGCCAGCGGAATACCGATGATCGAGACGGTGAGCAGCAGCAGCGCCACGGGCACGCATACCAGCACGGCAAAGCCAACCAGCAATGCGATCCCGGGCTGACGACGTGCAGCCTCGCTCACCGAGTGGGAGAATCCCGGCCACAGCGCGAGCAGAGTGCTCCCCGCAACTATCCAGCCAGCCAGCCAGATCCAGGCGCCCACGCCGAATCCGCGATGACGGGGGGCGGGGCCCCAGTGCCTCCGCGGGACGTAGTGCATGCCGCCGCGGATCGACGCGCCACTCGCGATCGTGGCGGGCTGCGGGCCGTAGTAGTTGAGCACTCCATCGATGACGGCATTCGGTCCGACATTCAGCTCACCGCTCGCCACATCGACGTTGCCGCCGATGTGGCCGTCGATGCGCGTGCTGCCCGCGCCAACCTGCAGGTACTTCGCGACTTGACCGTTGACCGCTACTTCACCAGCGCCGATGGAGAGACCGCCCTGAACCTGCGCGTCCGGACCGACCTCCACGTGCCCGGCGGCAATGCGGGCGTTGTGGCCGACTTTCCCGTCAACTCGCACGTGACCGCCCGCGGCGTACAAGCCGCCGTCGACGTCCGCGCCGAGGTCGACTTTGCCCCCCGTCACAACCTCATCGCCCTGCACGACCCCGGAAGTGGAGATCCAGGCACCGGCGAGGACCGCATCCCCCGCAGAGCCGTCAGTCACCCGGACATCTGAGCCGGCCCTGAAAACGTCGTTGCCGAAGGTGCGTGCGGCCGTTTCGTCGTGCGCACAGACTCCCTGCGCGCCGAGGCACGTTCCAAGGCACATGATCAGCGCCAGCGGGATTCGGTGACCCGACGCATCGGTCATGGGCCCTCCTCAAACTCGTAGTCACGTCCAGTCCGGGCCTCGCGCCGGACCGTTCAATCATACAAGCTGGGAGTGACGCCGAGGAATGAGAGCCAGGGGAGTGTCACGCTCGTCCGAGCGTACCGTGAGCGCGGCCCGTCGCAGATCCCTGTGCGAGCTTGCAGAACCTTGGGGTCGCGAGGATTTGCGTCAGTGCAGTGGCTGTAGCGCCGCACCGACCACCGGTCCCTGGCCCGCGGGCTGAATCAGGACGGCGACGTCGGTGGCATCACGCGGCAGCGAAGATACCGCGACCCGGAAGGTTTTGGACTCACCTTTCCAGCCGCCGAGCGTGCGGATCTCGCGCACGATGTTGAATTCTTCGAGGGTGCGGCCCGCGTTCTCGCCACGGCCGATCGCGGATACCGCGTGGCGCAGGTAGGGAACGAGCAGCACGTCGCACGCGGGTGACTGCGGCTGCGCGCTGATGTCCACGAGCAACTCGGCCTCGTGGCGGGACACACTCAGCGGCACGGTCGTCCGCTGCGCGGCGAGCGCCTTCGCTATCGCGCTGCCATCGGCGCCGACGGCATCGAAGCGTCCGTCGATCACGAGCTGCGGCGTATAGACCGACGCATGACGCAGGTTGCGCGCGTAGACGTTCTGCCGCTTCACCGACTGTGGGAGCTCGAACCGGTCGCGCCATCCGAGGTCGTCCCAGTAATCCACGTGATACGCCAGTGCCACGATATCGGCTCGTCCGCTCAGCTGACCGATGGCGGCCTCGGCGGGCGGACAGGAGCTGCACCCCTCCGAGGTGAAGAGCTCCACAACCAGCGGCCGCTGCTGCGCGCTGGCGCCGGCGGTGCAGCACAGCGCCATCAGCGCGGCGAGCCACTGCCTACGTAAGCTTGTCACGAAAAACTCCATAGAGCTGAACGGTAGACCGCTCGCGGCACGCGAATATTGCGCTCAGCCGTTTGCGACCGACTCTACTCGGTCGTGCGATTCACCGCACTCATCTCGCGAATGAGCGCGATCTCCTTCCCATCGTATGGCCTGCCGTCGCTACGGAAGATGTCGTGGAACCAGGGCGCGGGCTCGTGATCATAGCGCTTCTGCCAGGAATCCCACGGATAGATCGTCTGAGTCTTGCCCTGAACGAGGCCCCAATTGATCGCGCCGATATGGTACCGCCGCGCGAGCGGCAGCGTGTTCTCGAAGGTGCTGCCCTCGGTGCGCGCCATGTACTCGGTGCAGATGAGCGGGCGATGGTAACGGCTCAGGGCAACGACCTTCTGCTCGAAGATGGCAGGCTTGTCGTAGCTGTGGAAAGAGATGACGTCGGATTCCTCGAGCTGGATCAGCGGGGTGCCGGATACAGGATCTGACCGCTCCCAACTCTCGCCCCACACACCGCTCATCAGCGGCTGCGTCGGGCCAGCCGCGCGCGCCCACATGAACACCTTCGGCAAGAGCGCGCGCACTCGCTCACCCTTGTGCCGCGCCTCGAAGGCGGCATAGCTACCGCCGGTCTTGTCAGAATAGGCCGGCTCATTCCACACATCCCAGCCGAGGATCCGCTCATCCCGGGCGAAGGCGCTGACGACACCCTTTACGTACCCTTCGAGTCTCGGGTACTGCGAGGGGTCGGAGAGTGCTGCCGCGCTCGGGCTCTGCACCCACCCCGAGTTGTGGACGCCGGGGACTGGTGGATGCTGCGGACCGAGGTGGGGACTCGGATCCCAGACGGAATCGAACAGAACGAACAGGGTGCGGATGTGGTGGCGCGCAGCGATTCCGAGGAAGGTGTCGATACGCCTTCTGAAGCCTGTGGCATCCTGCTGCCACAGCAGATCGTGCAGGAACACGCGCATCGAGTTCATGCCGATGCCTTCCGCCCAGCCCAGCTCGAGGTCGATCCGCTGTGGGTCGAAGGTCTCCGCCTGCCACATCTCGAGTTGGTTGATCGCGGTCGCAGGTATGTAGTTGGCACCGAGGATCCAGGGCTGTCGCGCAGACCAGTCCCTGGCCTCCTGCTCAGTCCAGCGCTCCCGCGCGGCGCTCGCCGTCGCCAGCGTCACGCTCGCGAGCAGGAGCAGGCCGAGTGCTGAGCATGCGTGCCGTGCGGGCAACATCAGGTCGGACTAATGCGACATGGCTGGCGCCGCTAACGCGCGGCTGAGCGGCCGCCGCGCGTAAACGCCATAGCCGAGGATCACCGCGTAGCAGAGCGCCGGCAGGATCAGCGCGAAATGCAGCCCGCCACGGTCGGCGAGCGCGCCGGTGAGCGGCGGGACAATCGCACCCCCGACGATGGCGACACCGATCACTCCGGCGCCTTCCGCGGCGCGCGGGCCGAGACCCTCGCTCGCCAGACTGAAGATCGTGGGGAACATGATGGAGTTCATCAATCCGACCGCGAGCAGCGTCCATCCGGAGATGGCTCCCACGCTGTTGGCGGATATCATGATCAGCGTGATGGCTCCGGTGGCGACGCAGGCGAGCACCTTGCCCGGAGCGAACATGCGCAGCACCCCCGAGCCGATGAAGCGGCCGACCAGTGCGCCACCCCAGTAGAAGGGCACGTGCTTGCCGGCCTCCTGCGCACCGAGGGCGAGAGTCGAGGGCTGCATGAGGTAATTCACCATCAGCGAGCCGATCGCGACTTCCGCGCCGACGTACAGGAAGATGCACAGCGCGCCGAGCGCGAAGCGCGGTTGCCGGAGCAGCCCGAAGGCGTGGAACATGGTGCCGGTGCGATCGTGCTGTTCCCTGAGCCGATTGCGGTGCAGCCAGACCGCGACGGCAACGACGAACAGGATGGCCGCGAGGCCCAGATAGGTGGTCACGATCGTGTGCGTCTCGGCGGCGCGAAAGGCGGTGAGCGCCGCGCCGCTCAGTGTCTTGGGATCGACCGTGGCGAGGCTGCCGAGGATCAGGATCGAGCCCACGTAAGGGAATACCGTGGTACCGAGGGAGTTGAAGGCCTGCGCAAAGGTGAGTCGGCTGTGGGCCGTGGCCGGGTCCCCGAGCATGGAGATGAGCGGATTGGCGACCACCTGGACGATCGTGATGCCGGAGGCCAGTACGAACAGCGCTCCGAGAAACAACGCAAACGAGCCCGCCGAGGAAGCCGGTACGAACAGGAGGCAACCGACCATCATGGTGAGCAACCCGATGGTGGCGGTGCGCATATAGCCGAGATGTCGCACGATCTCCGCGCCCGGGATCGAGATCAGGAAGTAGGCTGCGAAGAACGCGGTCTGAATGAGCATCACCTCGGCGTACGACAGGATGAACAATCCCTTCAGCTTCGGGATGATCACGTCGTTGAGGCTGGTGATGCCGCCGAATATGAAGAAGAGCGCAAAAACGAACAGGCGCAGCTCGCGCACGTTCGACCAGGGCATCTGTGGATCGGCTCTCTCGACGTCTTTGTTCATGAGGTCACATCCTCGGGCTTCGGGCACTGATCGGCGCTCACAAGGGCGGTGTCAGCGGGATACATCACCATGAGTTTACGCATGACCCCATTGGTCCAGCCAAAGCCGTCCTGCCGGGGATATTCGCCGCCGCCGCCCTCGCGGTGGGGGGCGATCACGTCGTACTTCTCGACCAGCTTGCCGCTGCGCCGGTAGACACCTACGACGTTCAGCATCCAGCGACAGGCGACACTCTCCGCGAGGCGCGTGTCGCCGTAGCGTCTCAATCCCGAGACGGCGATCCACTGCAACGGCGCCCAGCCATTGGGCGCATCCCACTGCTGCCCGGTCTCGAGCGCGGTCGTCACGATGCCGCCTGCTTTGAGGAGCTCGGACTTCACGACGGAAGCGACGGACTTCGCCTGCCGTGCCGAGGCCACCGCGAGAAACAGCGGATAGAGCGCAGCGGCCGAGAGATGCGGCACACGGGCTCCGGTGCGACGCTGGTAGTCGAGATAGACACCGCGGCGCTCGTCCCACAGGTAACGATCGATGGCGGCCTGCCGCTGCGCGGCACGCCGGGCGAACTCGCCGGCGCAGGCGTCATCGTGCTTACGCTCGCAGCCGGCCTGAATCGCCTGCTCCAGGCCGAACAGCAGGCTGTTGAGGTCGATGGGAACGATGTCGGTGGTATCGATGGTCGCGAGCGTGTGCGAGTCCGCGAGCCAGCGGGAACTGAAGTCCCAACCGCTCTCCGCCCCGGCACGCATGTCGCGGTACAGTCGCCGCGCAGGGCGGCCGCTCTTGCGGGCGAGCTCGATGTCCTCGCGATACGACTCATCGCGTGGGGTGTCGCGATCGTCCCAGTAGCGGTTGAGGATCGACCCATCGGGCATGCCGACGACACGTGCATGCGTTCCGCCGCGATGAACCTCCGCGGCGCCGCGCATCCAGAACGCATACTCGAGCCGCAGTTGCGGCAGGAAATTCGCGTACGCCGCCGCGGGGTCCGCGCCGCCGAGCAGGCCGACCATGAGGAAAAAGAACGGTGGCTGCGAGCGGCTCAGATAATAAGTGCGCGTGCCGTTCGGCACGTGACCGTAGGTGTCGATGAGGAAGGCAAAGTTCTCCACCATGCTCTGCGCCAGGTCCTCCCGGCCGCTCTCGATCAGTCCGAGCATCGTGAAGTACGAGTCCCAGTAGTAGATCTCGCGAAACCGCCCGCCGGGAACGACGTACGGCTGCGGCAGTGGCAGGAGCGAAGACCAGCGTGGCGGATTGACCGCCGTGCGCGTCAGTTGCGACCAGAGCTCATCGATATGAACAGTGATGTCCGGCGCGGCGCGTGTTTCTGTGGCAGTGGCCGTGGCGGTGATCGCCTCGCTGGGAAGCAGGAAATGCGCCTCGACGAAAGCCCGCAGTGCCGCCGCAGAGTCCGGCCGCCCCTCGCGATACTGCGCGAGAATCTCGTGGGGTGCTGACTTCGGCACCGCATCGGCGAAGAGCTTGCTGTCGGCGTAGATGCCGCTGAGCTGCACGCTGCTGAACAGCCCCTCGAACAGCTCCTGTGGCGGGCTGGGAAAGGTATGGAGCGGCGCCTGCTCCGCCGGCAGCGGCTGTGCTTCAGTGGCCGTGGCGACGCTCAGCAGCACTGCAAGCGCCAGGCCGCTTGTCGCCAGGGACAGCCTCATCATGCGATTACCACCCAGACAGTATAGCGAGGCACAGCGGCGTCGAGGCGAGCGCGACGTGACTCAACGCAACGTGCGGGTCGCTCGCACGACACCCGCGGCGCTGCGCTCGATGCGGATATCCATGCGTTGGCCGCGGAACCAGAGGTTGTGCAGCGACAGGGATTTCCATCGCGCGGGGAGCACGGGCGCATACGCTTCCACCAGCCCGGCATCGCGGATACGCAGTCCGCTGAATCCATAGAGCAGACTTTGCAGGTAGCCGCCCGAGCCCGTGAGGAAGTAGCCGACATTGTTGCTCGCGGTTTCGGTGCGCACGTTGAAGGGCGGTTTGAGCGTGCCGCCGGTGAAATTGGTGGCGAACCATGCGGCGGCATCGGTGTCACTGCCGAGGGTCGCGGCGGCGATCGATCGCGGTGCGATGCCCATCGGCGCCGCGCCCACCCGTTCCGCCGCATTGGGGCGAATGCCATATTCGTAATCGTTGCGCCGCAGCTGCGAGCTCATCTCCAGATCGAGCGACGGCAGGAACAGCAGCGCAAGCGGGCCGCCACCGAAGTCTTCACCGTTGTGGACCACGGAGGGGTCGAACGCCAGGTGGTGGACACCGCCGGCGGCAAAGGGGATGTAGAGCGCAGCCGCGATACGCTCCCACGACGGATCGGGGCGCTCCCCGACCGTGCGCGCGGCCGCCGCCGCAATGCGCAGCGCCTTCGCCGCTGACACATTGGTGAAGGTGTCGTTCGGTATGTCGTTGTTCGACTCCGCCACGGAAGTGACGTGCAGGATCTCGTAGCGGTGGGCCGTCGCATTGTACGTGGCGCGGCTCGCCCAGAAGCGCGCCACCTCGCGGATCACCGGCCAGCCTTCTCTCCGTAGCCACTCGCGATCGAGTGTCGCCAGGTAGTACTGCCATTGCGCGATTGCGACGTCGGCATTCACGTGGATCTCGGTGTCGGCCAGCACCGCGGCGGAGTGTGGGGTCTGCTCGCTGCCATTCTCCGGGTCGGACTCCCACGGAAACATCGCGCCCGCGAAACCATGCTGGCGGGCCCGCTGCCGTGCCGCTTCCAGCGTGCGCGCGCGGAAAGAGACCAGCGGCCTGGCGCGCTCCGGATGCAGCAGCAGCAATGCCGGCATGATCCAGGTATCGCTGTCCCAGAAGACATGGTTGGCGTAACCGGGCGTGAGGGCGCAGGCGCCGAGCGCCCAGGCGGTGTCGACCGTCGAGCTCGCCAGCAGGTAATACAGCTCCGAATGCACCGCCCGCTGCGCCTCGCTGTCCCCGTCGATGAGGACGTCCGCCTGCCAGAGCGCATCCCACGCCGCGCGCTGCCGCTCGAGCAGGTGATCGAAACCGCCTTCGCGTGCGCCGCGCGCAAGACTCAGGTCGTCGGCTGCCGTGCCGCCCCACCCCTCGCGTGACACGGCGGCGTACTTGGTGAACACGTACGTGTGGCCGCGCTCCACCTTCAGGGTGACATCGAGCGCGAGACGGTAACGGTTGCGGCGCAGGGTCAGCTGCTGCGTTCCGGCTCCCTGCGGCAGGGCCACCGTCGCGGCCATCGCCATGGGCAGACCCTGCTCGGCCTTGCCTTCCAGCCACAGCGACAGGGAATTGATGTCACCCTCGCTCGAGCGCACCTCGGTGTAGCCCGGGTACCAGACGGCCGCGCGGTCGGGCGTGGCTGGCGGCTGCGGCTCGAGCGACAACCCCTGCGCTGCAACGGCCTCCTCCATCTCCGGACCACTCAACTGCGCGAGCGGAAATCGCGGCGCGTGCTGGGCCCACAGCAGCAGCGCGAACGACAGTTGCACGGTGCCGTCGTAATCGGGCGTCACTTTGAGCCGGGTGGCAGCGAGGTGTGGCGCTGCCTGGCTGACGAGCGTTGAGACTTCGATTGCCGTCGTCCGTCCGCCATCGAGATAACGGTAGCTCGTCGTCAGCGTCGCCGCGCGCAGGTCGAGGGTTTGACGGTAATCGGCGAAATGACGTTCATTGAGCGGCGCACGGTTGAGCCAGGCGTGACGCTCTGCGGCTGCGCCCGGGTTGAAATCGATTTCGGTCCAGGCCGGGATCGCCGCCGGGCGTGACATGTCCCCGGTGGCGTAGTCCATGAAACCGACGAGGTACGCGCGCGTCGACTCAGTGCCGCGCGGCGCAGTGAGCGTCGAGAGATAGCCGTTGGCAAGGTAGCCGGGGAAATACTCGCGCAGATCTTCGAGCGCGGCACTGAGCTGGAAGCTCGCATCGCTCGCATCGCTCGCATCACTCGCATCGCTCGCCCTCGCGCAGACGGCGAGCAGTGACAGCACACACCACAGCGCGACGCTCGCGGGAGTGCACGCACGCTCCATCATGACAGCGGCCCGGTCAGCCATTCGAAGCCTCCCTCTCCTGCCGCCGGCAGGTGGACGGCGCTTTACCGTGATGCCACGCGCGCACCAGGAGCGGCTCCCACGGCTACGACAGCGGGCCGCACCGCGAGATAGGCGGTGCTCCAGAGCTGCGCGGCGTCGGACTCATCCACGTTCGACGCGGCAGAGCCAAACGGTACCGGCTGATAGTGTCCTGCGGCATACGACCACGACCACAGCTCGGAATTGCTCAGCGAGCGCGTGGCATCGATCGCCGACCAAAGAGTGCGCTGTGCGGCGAGGAGATGCGCCCGTACCGGGGCGGGCAGGTCGCGACGCTCGAGCTGGTGCGCGAGACCCGCAGCGAACAGAGCCTGCTGCCACGACCATACGACGGTGCCGTGATAGGCATTGCGGCTGAAGCTCGCCTGGAGCGCAGGGGCACAGAATGTGGGATTCGCGACCAGCATTCCGACATCAGTCATGAGACCGGCAGGAAACGGGCGCATCAGCGCCGTAACGGCATCATCGACACGCTGCGCGTCGAGGTCATCGAACAGCAGCGCGAACCCCTCGTCCGAATGCATGACGGGGATGGGCTCGCCCGCGGTATTGAGTGCGAGCGCGTGAAAACGCAGCTCGTCCGGCCCCAAACCAGCGAGCGCGGGCTGCGCGTCAATGCCTCGAGCGGCGGCATACGCACGGATAGCCGCTTCGGCCGCGGTGTGTGACAGTCGCACCGCGAACAGTTGTGGTGCCTTGGCCCGCCAGAGCTGCGCGAGTTGCGGGGCACGCGCGAACTGCGACTGATCTTCCGCAGTCAGGTAGGGCACCAACAGGCCGCTGTCGCGGAGCTCGACGACGGCTTCGAGCGCCGCCGGCACCAGCACTGCGTTCACATCGTACGGATAGCGACCGCCTCCCAGGCCGCTCTCGCTGTCGCGCCAGTTGCCGACGGAAAAGCCGCTCTTCAGACCGATGAGGTGCGCTGCGTCCGAATCGCTGGCAAAGCCGGACGCGCTTTGCAGCACCAGCCGCAGGTTGGCGAGCAGCGCTGCCCCGCGGCTGCTGCGGGGCTCGCCGGCTCCGCCCACGGGGGCGGCAAGATACATGGCGGCCCGCGGCCGGGCGCGCTCATCGTGAACGAGCCAGGCGCTCGCCAGCGGGGCGAGCAGATAGTCGCCATCGATCATTTTGTAATCGAGTACCGGGGCCGCTGAATGCGAGCCGTCGCGCTCCAGGTGATAGAGCACGGCGCACTCGCCGATGCATTCCTCGTGGGCGACCTCTCCCTGCGGCGAGAGCCGCGCGAGCACCGCATCGAGCGCCGCTTCGACCGCCGTCGCGCTGAGGACGGGCATCAGCAGCCGCACGGAGATCAGCGTGTCCCGGCCGAAATAAGTTTGAAAACGCCACGAGCCCGCCAGCAGCTTCTCGCGATACGCGAGGAATGTCAGGGTGTCGCGCGCCGCCGGGTCGGGCGCCGCAGTGTCGTTCAGGAGCTCGCTCCCCGCGAGTGCGGTGAGCGGCATCTCTCCGCTCAGCCCGGTGATCCGCAGGCCAATGCGGCCGTCGCTGCCGGCAATGATGCGGCCGTCACGAACTGCACCGTGCGTGACCTCGAGCACCAACTGGTAGCCTGCCGCACCGTCGAGCCGGTCGCGGCGCCAGCTCAGCGTTCGTCCCTGCACGAGCGGCCGCGCAGCCACCGGCGCCGGCAGCGTGCCGGCTGACTCGTAGTCGCGCAGCAGACGCACACTGGAGAGCACAGCCTGGCGGACCTGGAGGTCTGCGGCCTCGAGGCTCGCCTCCGCCACGAGGCCATAGAGTGTGCGGCCACGGTGGTCGGAACGCTGGAGGATCCTCGGGGCGCTGCGTAGCGACCATTTCACCGGCTCGGCGCGCTGTACGAACCAGACTCCGACGCCGCTGTCCCCTGCGGGGAAGGCCATGAGGATGCGTGGATCGTTTCCGGAGCGCAGCACCAGATGCGCCGCGACCGCGCCCTCGCGTACCAGGCGGTTGATATTGAGCCCTTCATCGACCTGGTAGTCGAGGCGTGCCGCAGTTGGCTCGAGCGCCAGCGCCGCGCCAGCGCCGAACAGCCCGGCAACGACCACCATCGCGGCGGCGGCCAGCGCCGCGGCGCTGCGATTCATGGGCGTACCATACGAGGTACCGCATCGATGACCTCTTGAATCGAATGGAACTGCGCCGGGTCGGTCAATAACGAGCGTGCCATCGCCAATGCACTGGCTTCGCAACGGGCGCGCACGTCGGCGTCCTGAATCCGGTCGAAGTCGATGACGTGAGCGAAGCCGACGATGCGGCGGATCATTTTGCAGGCACCAAACCCGAGCATGTCGGCAAACAGGCCGTCGAGGAATGCGCCGCGCGCCGCTTCCAGCGTGCTGGCCTCCTCGGGTCGGGAAAACATGGATGTTGGGAGGACAT
>Ga0306920_100002055_pt1 | contig 25233 bp, 25 predicted proteins | sample flu12Cox44000170_FD_204666 | JGI IMG/M metagenome (GOLD analysis project Ga0306920, IMG submission 204666) | Lab enrichment of tropical soil microbial communities from Luquillo Experimental Forest, Puerto Rico - flux4day.12C.oxic.44.000.170 (v2)... | ecosystem: Environmental > Terrestrial >...
GTTGGGAGATATTCACCCATGGCGGGCGCAATCCGACCGGGCTTGATGCCGTCGATTATGCCCGCGAGGTGGTGTCTCTGGGCGCCGGTGAAATCCTTCTGACGTCGATGGACCGCGACGGCACCCGGCAGGGATTTGACATTCCTCTCACCCGCGCGGTTGCCGACGCAGTCTCCGTGCCGGTGATCGCCTCGGGGGGAGTGGGCACGCTCGAGCACCTTGTCGAGGGCATTCGCGACGGTCATGCCACCGCGGTGCTGGCAGCGTCGATCTTCCACTTCGGCGAATATTCCATCCGCGAGGCCAAGACCTACATGGCGGCCAAGGGCCTTCCGATGCGGCTGGATTACTGACGGACTGGCAGCAATGATCATCAGAAGCAAGATCACGAGCAGGGCGCGGACCACTATCCCCCGGTCTGTACGCGAAGCGCTGAGCCTGCGGCAGGGCGACGAGCTGGCATATCAGATGGAGCGCGGGCGGGTCATTGTCACCAAGGCGATACTCAAGCAGGTCGAAAATCCGTTCGCGACGTTTGGCGAATGGGCTTCAGAGAACGACTGGCGAGCCTATGGCGAGCTTTAGGCGTTTAGCACCGCTTTCTGATCAAGTAGGCGCAGGACATCGTCGCGGCTGCGGTCCGGCACCTCAATGAGCACGCGGTCGATCCCCGCCTCGCGATACGGCGCCAGCGCGGCTTTATCGGCGGGAGCGTTGAACACGGTGATTGAGAGCGTTGCCGGATCACGTCCCTTCGCCATGGCGGCCCGGCGCAGGCGGTCAACTGCCTTTCCGGGTGTGAAATCGCCCCGGGCGCGGGGAAACCAGCCGTCGCAGAACTCAATCACGCGGTTAATCGTGTGATCGCTCTCGCCGCCGAGCAGGACCGGCGGATGCGGTTTCTGCCTCGGCTTGGGATAGAGCCACACCGGATCGAAATTCACGAGCTCGCCGTGAAATTCGGCCTGCTCGTTGGTCCACAGCGCCTTCATCGCCAGCACGCGCTCGCGCAGGAGCTTGAAGCGCGTCTCGTAGCGCGCGCCGTGATTCTCCATTTCTTCCACGTTCCAGCCGCCGCCGATTGCAAATATGAAGCGGCCGCCTGAAAGCAGATCGAGGCTTGCCACCGACTTGGCGGTGATGATCGGATCCCGTTGCGGAATAAGCGCGATGCCGGTGCCGATCCTGAGCGTGTGCGTTGCCTGCGCAGCGAAAGCGAGCGCAACGAAGGGATCATGCGTATGCGCATAGCGCTTGGGGAGCTCGCCGCCGCCCGGAAACGGCGTGCGCCGGCTGACCGGGATGTGCGTATGCTCGCACACGAGCAGCGACTCGAAGCCGCGCTCCTCCAGCGCGCGCGCAAGCTCGCGGATATCGATGCCGTAGTCGGTTGGAAAATGAAAGACGCCGACCTGCATGGCAATCCTCCTGAGCGCATGAAAGCGCGCGCAAGCGAAGCACGTTTCGACCGCTGCACCAATCGCGAGGCTTGGATCAATCGGCTGCGTCGCTCACCGAGAGGTTGCCCCAACTCGCCGTGCGCTCGATGCGCACCGCAATGACGGGATGCTGCGCGATCTGCATGGAGCGGAGCTGCGGATAGCGTGCCCGCAGCAGCTCCTGTGCGTCCCGGTGCTCGGCGCCGGCGGAAAGGATTTCGGCCCGGCCGTGCAGCATGACCCAACCGAGCCAAGTCCAGTCCTCGGAATAGCGATCGACCACGATCGCAACCGCTGGATTTGCGGCAATATTTCGCAGCCGCCGCAGCGCAAAGGGGGAGCTGCGCTTCGGCTTTTCGTCGATGGTGATGTAGAGCGAGTCTCTCAATGTCGCGAAACAAACCGGCACGACGTGCGGCACGCCGCGCAGGTCGGCAGTGGCCAGATGTCCCACTCGCTGTTGCTCGAGAAATTGCCGCTCGGCATCCGACAGCATGCTCAGCTTCGATCGCGCCCCATCGTACTACGGCCGGCGCTCGACTGCGCCGGCGGAGCAGAGATCAGCAAATCTGCTGACGCAGGACTTTTCTACCGCCAACGCCGGTGCCATCCCACCCAGACGCGGGGGCCCAATCCCGCATAGGCGTAAGCCCGATACGCATAGGGGCGGTAAGCGAAATATGGCCGGTAGACGTAGGCGTATGTGTAGGGCCTGTAGACATACGGCCTATACACGTACGCGTACCGCACGGGCCTATAGACGTAAGCCGGCCTATAGACGTAGGCGTAAGCGTAGTACGGGCGATAGGTGTAGTAGGGCCGGTAGAAGGAATAGGCCCTGTATACCCGGCGCCCACAGTAGCAAGCGACATCTTGCTTGAGGTCCGTTTGCTGGATGGCGGCGCCGAGCCCGGCCGGGGTGGCAATCGTGATCGCGTGTGCAGGAGGTGCGGCGAACAAAGTTGCGGCCGCGACCGCGGTCGCCGCCGTGCAGTAGCTTAGCAACAGGCTCCGCATGCATTCTCTCCATTCCTTGTGGGCGCCCCCCAATCCAACGGAAGTCCGTTGAACTTGTTCCGCCCTGTCGTCCAGGCGCCGGTTACAGCGGGGAGGGGAGCCTGATCGGGCAGAGCTCCTCGAATGCCCGTGCAACGCGCAACACAAGGCTGTCCTGATACTTGGCACCGACGATCTGGAGGCCGACCGGCAGACCCGCCGCTGTGAAGCCGCACGGAATTGAGGCCGCCGGCTGCTGGGTGAGATTGAAGGGGAAGCTGAAGGGGGTCCAATCGTCCCAGCTCGCCTGACCGCTCCCGGGCGGGGCCAGTCGATCGACCGCGAACGCCGTAATCGGCAAGGTGGGCGTGAGCAGAACGTCGAACTCGCGGTGGAAACGCGCCATGTGAACCCCGAGGCTGCCGCGCTCATTCATCCTCCGGACATACTCCATGTGCGGTATTGCTTCGCCGGCCGTAGCGATCGCGTCGAAGCCGGGCTCAAGCAGCTGCCGGCGGTCTTGGGGCACCGATAACCGGGCATTTGCCGCTCCGGTGAACCAATGCACCTTGAATATCTCGGCCGGGTTGGCGAAGCCGGGATCACGGCATTCGACAATCGCGCCGGCCGAGGCGAGCTTCCCGGCAGCCTCTTCCACGAGCGCGCGCACCTGCGCATCGACGGGCGCGTAGCCAAGGTCGATGCTCAGCGCCATGCGCAGGCCGCGCACGCCTTGCTCCAGCCCGATCGAATAGTCGCAGGCGCGATACGGGAGGCTGTGCCAGTCGCGATCGTCCGGCCCCGCTATGATGGTGAGCATGCGCGCCGCGTCCTCGACTGCGGCCGTGATCGGACCGAGGTGGGCGACGGTGCCGAACGGGCTGAGCGGATAGGCCGGCACCAGGCCGAAGGTCGGCTTGAAGCCGAACACGCCTGTGAACCCTGCCGGAATGCGAATCGAGCCGCCGCCGTCGGTGCCCAGGTGCAGCCATCCCATGCGCAGCGCCGCGGCGACCGCCGCGCCGCCGCTCGATCCGCCTGGAGTCTTGTGCTCGTCCCAAGGGTTGCGGGTGATACCGGTCAGCGGCGAGTCGCAAACCGCCTTCCAACCGAATTCGGGCGTCGTCGTCTTGCTGAGAAGAACCGCGCCGGCTTCACGCAGGCGGGCCACCGCGGGAGCGTCCTCGCTCCAATCCTGCGACGGATCGACCGTTCTCGATCCCCGCAGGGTCGGCCAGCCCTTGGTCAGGATGATGTCTTTTATAGTGGTCGGCACTCCGTCGATGTAGCTTTGCGGCTTGCCTTGCCCCCAGCGCGCCTCCGAGGTCCGCGCATCGTCGATCGCGCGATCGCCATCGAGGAGGCAAAATGCGTTATAGCGCTTGTTGAACCTTTCGATGCGTGCGAGCGCGGCGCGGGTTGCCTCGACCGGAGAGACCTCGCGCCTCTGAAAGAGGCGGACGAGCTCGCTCGCGGTCATTGCGGCAAGATCGGAGCCCCCCTGCATCAGTATTGCCTCTCGAGATCGATGACGTTGTTGAGCGGCTGACCACGCACAAACGCCGCGTAGTTCGCCAGGAAATGCGCAACGATATCCTCCGGCACCAGCGGGCCGCAAACGTGCGGGGTGATAGTGACATGAGGATTACCCCAGAACGGGTGATCCGGCGGCAGCGGCTCAGTCGAGACGACGTCCAAGGTGGCGTGAGCGACAGTGTTTACTGCAATGGCCTCCAGCAGCTCGCGCTCGTCGAGGAGGTTGCCCCGGCCGATGTTGATGATGTGGGTTCCGCGCCGGCAGCAGCGAAAGAGATCGGCTCCCAACAGATTTCTGGTGGCCTTCGTCAGCGGCAAGACGAGGACGAGGACGTCGCTGGCACCGAGGAAGTCCGGCAACTCGCCATCGCCGACGAACAGCTTGTCCACCGACTCGGACGGCTTGCGCGTTCGCCGCCAGCCGACAACGCGAGTGCCGAGCGGGCGCAGGGTCTCCGCAATCGTCGCTCCGATCTCACCCACGCCGGCGATGCCGATGGTGAGATCCCGGATCGTGCCCGCCTCGAAGAACGACCAGCGACGTTCCCGCTGCTGTGCTCGGGCGGCATCGAAACGCATGATCTTGTCGAGAATCGCTCCCAGCACATACTCCGCCATGCGCGGCGCGATGAGCCTCCCATCGGTGCGGGTCAGCAGCACGTCCGAGCCGAACGGCCAATCCTCGAGAAGCTCGTCGACCCCGGCGCCCATCTTTTGCAGCCAGCACAGGCTCGGCATCTTGTGCAGCATGCTGGGCGGGAAGCCCCATCCGTACAGGATCGCGGCGTCACGCAAATAGGGCGCCGCCTCGTTGGAAGAGCTCGCGCTGTGAATGACAACGTCCGGCAATGCGCGCGCAAGCAGGCGCTCGAATCGCGCAAGATCGGATTGATAGATCGAATAAACGAGAATCGGACCTGTGCGTCGCATGGATTGGGAACGAGGAGGGCGTATGGCGCAATAGTGTAGCGCCTGTGCCGGCTAGTGTCCCGATTTTGGAGATGATATGCATCCGCACCATGTCGAATTTCACATGGCACGACCTGGAGAAGCGCGTGGCGGAACGCGCGCGAGCGTCTGCCGATGTGTCCTATACACGCCAGCTTCTCGATGGCGGCGTGGAATATTGCGCGAAGAAGCTCGGCGAGGAGGCGATAGAGACGGCGCTCGCGGCAGTGGCCCAGGATCGCCCGCGGTTGATCGCGGAAGCCGCAGATCTGATCTATCATTTGCTGGTCGTGCTCAAGGCGCGCGGGATTGCGCTCGCGGAGGTCGAGGCGGCGCTGGCGCAACGCACCAGCCAGACAGGCCTGCAGGAGAAGAGATCGCGAACGCGTAGCTGAGCAGGGAGCTATGGAGCAACGCACCGACGACGGGCTGTCCCCGTACCATGTCTTCTCGCGCGCGGAATGGGCGCAGCGCCGCGCAGACACCCCGATGACACTTACCCCCGAGGAAGTGACGCGGGTGCGCTCGCTCAATGATCGGCTGGACATCGCCGAGGTCGAGGAAATCTATCTGCCCCTCACCAGGTTGCTCTCGGTCTATGTGGAAGCGACGCAGCGCCTGTTCCGGGCACAGCAGAGCTTCCTCGGCACCGAGGAAGGCAAGATGCCGTACATCATCGGGGTTGCCGGCTCGGTGGCGGTCGGCAAATCGACAACGGCGCGCGTGCTGCAGGCGCTATTGGCGCGCTGGCCGAATGTCCCCAAGGTGGACCTGGTCACCACCGATGGCTTTCTCTATCCCAACGCCATCCTCGCGCGTGAAGGATGGATGGAGCGGAAAGGATTTCCGGAAAGCTACGACCTGCCGGCATTGTTGCGTTTTCTGTCCGACGTGAAGGCGGGTCGGCGGCCGACGCGAGCGCCCCTCTACTCGCACCTGATCTATGACGTGATTCCCAATCGGTGGGTCGAGATCGATCGACCGGATATTCTCATCGTCGAGGGGCTGAACGTGCTGCAGACCGGGCTTCCTCCCCGGGGCGGCAAGATGATTCCCTACGTGTCCGACTTTTTTGATTTCGCCGTTTATCTCGACGCCGATGAGGAGGTCCTGCGCGCCTGGTATGTGGACCGATTTCTCACGCTGCGCGGGACGGCCTTTCGCGACCCCAAGTCGTATTTTCACCGCTACGCGACATTGTCGGACAAGGATGCGGTCGCGACTGCCACGTCGATCTGGCAGCGGATCAATCTCATCAATCTCAATGAGAACATTCTACCGACGCGCCGACGTGCCGATCTCATCTTGACGAAGGGCGAGAGCCACCGGGTCGAGGAGGTGGCGCTGCGCAAGCTCTGATGGTTTTGCGTCGCATGTCCCGGATGCGGCGCAGCGCGGAGCTCTTGCGGAGCGGTGCACCGCTGATCCGGGACCGTCCCAAGCTCCGAGTTTATAATGATCCCGGGTCAGCGGCGCACTGTGACGCGAGGCGTCACGCTGCGCTGCGCCCGGGAAACGCCTCTAAGCTAGCTATAGCTAGCGCCAATGAGGGGCGGCCTATGCCGCGCGGCTTGTTGCGGCGGCAATGCCGTTAAGTACGTCCAGCAGCTGACGGCGATCGAGCGGCTTGACGAGCAAGCCGTCGATGCCTGCGGCCTGGCTCGCCGCGCGATGCTCCTCGAACACGTTTGCCGTGACAGCGAAGATCGGCACGCGCTGCCCGCCTCGCTGCGATTCCATCGAGCGAATGGCGCGCGCCGTCTCAATGCCGTCACTCCCGGGCATGTGCAGGTCCATGAGCACGAGATCGTAGGGAGAGCCTGCCGCCTGTGCCGCAAGCCAGGCCTCGATCGCGTCCTTCCCGGGGGTCACCAGGGCAGGCCGGTGACCGAGCCGCGCGAGCAGTGCCGTTGCAAGCAGCGCATTGATCTCGTTGTCCTCGGCTATGAGGACTGCCAGTCTCTTCCTTGCGACCCCGCCGTCGCTCGCAGCTTGCGCCGCGGCCTCATGCGCGCGATCAACGTCATCCGTGGCGGCAATCTGTGCCGCCAGTGAATGGGCGCGGAGCGGCTTTACCAGATAGCCGGTAAAGCCCGCCTGCTTGAGCGCCGCAATGTGTTGACGCTCGGCCGGGGTGATAAGCACGATCCGCCGCTCAATGTTGCTGGCGGTGCGCACCAGCCGCTCCGATAGCTCTTCGCCGAGCGCATGGTCGATGAGCACGGCACTCCAGGGCCGCTCGCGCAGAAGCGGGATCGCGATCTGCTCTTCGGCAGCGATGCACGCACGGGCGCCCCAGTCCGTGATGGTTCGTGCAACCAGCGAGGCGGTCAAGACATGGGGCGCGACGATGAGCACGTCGGCACCGCTGAGCATGGGCCTGTCGACATTCTCGCTCGAGCTTTCCGCAACGGGCGCAAGCGCGAGGCAAGCGTGAAAGGTTGAGCCTGCGCCCGGCGCGCTCTCCACCCCGATCGCACCGCCCATGCCTTCGACGATGCGCTTGCAAATTGCCAGGCCCAGACCCGTCCCACTGAATTGGCGCCCCGGTCCGTTGTCGCCTCGCTCGAACTCCGAAAAGATCCGCTCCTGCTGGGATGGCGGAATGCCGATGCCGGTGTCGCGGACAAGGAATCGGACACGATCCTTGCCTCGGTCGGGCTCCAGAATGATGCCCACCGCGCCACGCTCGGTGAACTTGACGGCGTTACCGGCAAGGTTGAGCAGGATCTGCCGCAGTCGAGCGGCATTACCGCTGACATGTCGCGGCAGCCTGCTATCCACATATGAGCCGATCTCGAGCTTTTTCTCCTGCGCGCGGGGCGCGACGAGCTCAACCGTCTCCTCGACCATGGCCCGCAGATCGAACGCACGCATTTCGATATCGAGGTGGCCGGCCTCAATCTTGGAAAAATCGAGAATCTGATCGATGAGCTCCAGCAGGAGATTGCCGGAAGCCTTGATCGCTTTTGCGTAGGTTGTCTGCTCCGGGGTGAGGGCAGTGTCGAGCAGCAGATCGGACATGCCGAGAATGCCGTTGAGCGGCGTTCGCATCTCGTGCGAGATCACCGCCAGAAAACGGGATTTCGGCCGGCTCGTCCCCTCCGTCTGGCCGTGTGCGTCGGAGACCGCGCTTCTGATCTCGGGGCGCTCCGTTTCGTCGCGCTCGACGCTCTGAGTCCCACCGAGCCGCTCTCGCCCCGCCCGCCGATCCCCTGCGCGGAAGAAGATGCGGCGCTAGCCGCCCTCGACCCGCTGCTCCAATTGTTTTGCGGGCGACAATGCAGCTTTAGGCTTTGCGATTGTATTGCCGGTGAGTTAGCCGGTGGCGCAATGCGCGCAATAGGGTTGATGGCCGGCTAACGCCGCCTCCTCAAGCCGCTCGCCGGATTTCATCGGCAAGCATGCGATAGGAAAGCGCTTCCGCGAGGTGGACGCGGGAGACCGTTTGCGCGCCGTCGAGATCGGCGAGGGTGCGCGCCACCCGCAGCACGCGGTGATAGCCGCGCGCGGAAAGCCGCATGGCTTGCGTTGCATCGCGCAGGAGAGCAAGCCCGCCGGCATCCGGCCGCGCCACATCTTCGAGCACGGGACCTTGGGCGGCGGCATTGCTGCGGATCTGAGGAAGGCCCATCGCCGCATAGCGCTCAACTTGCCGCGCGCGAGCAGCCGCAACGCGCGCGGCGACCTCACAGCTGCCTTCCGTCGGCGGCGGCAGGATGAGATCGGCCGCAGTCACCGCCGGCACCTCGATGTGCAGGTCGATGCGGTCGAGCAGCGGACCGGAAAGCCGCAGCTGGTAATCGGCCGCACAGCGCGCGTTCGGGCCGCGCTTGCAGGCAAAGCCCGGCTCATTGGCGCGCCCGCAGCGACAGGGGTTCATTGCGGCGACCAGCATGAAGCGCGCGGGGTAGGTGACGCGGTGATTGGCGCGGGCGATCGCGACCTCGCCCGTCTCAAGCGGTTGACGCAGCGATTCCAGGACCTGCGGCTGGAATTCCGGCAACTCGTCGAGGAAGAGCACACCCTGATGCGCCAGCGAGATTTCGCCGGGACGCGCGCGCAATCCGCCGCCGACCAGCGCGGGCATGCTGGCGGAATGGTGCGGGGCGCGAAACGGCCGGCGGTTGGTGAGCGCGCCGTCCTCGATCTCGCCTGCAACCGAGGCGATCATGGAGACTTCCAGCAATTCGGCTGGGGTCAGCGGTGGAAGAATGGTCGGCAGGCGGGCCGCGAGCATCGACTTGCCGGCCCCGGCCGGGCCGACCATGAGCAAATTGTGGGCTCCCGCTGCTGCAACCTCCAGCGCGCGCTTGGCGCTTTCCTGCCCCTTGATGTCCTTGAGATCGAGCAGCGGATCGATGAATTCGCGAATCTTCGGTTGCGGGCGCGAGAGCACTTGCGTGCCGCGAAAATGATTGGCCAGCTGAATTAGCGAAGCGGCCCCACCTGCACCTGGACATCGACGGCACGGGCCTCGATGCCCTCGAATGCCACAGTAGCAACCCGCTGGACCATGCCTGCCCCTGCCTTGGGGTGGCAACTCTAGCGCAGCGCGCGCAGGCGAGCAAGAACAATGCGTGAACAACACGCGTAGTCACCGCAACCAATCGAGAAAAACGGCTATGCCGGTCTTCGCCGCTTGGCCTCGATGCGGTCCCAGATGATCGCCGCCGTGTCCGGTCCGCCGAAATTTTTCACCGCGCGAATGCCGGTCGGAGACGTCACGTTGATCTCGGTGAGATAGCCGCCGATCACGTCGATGCCGACGAACAGCAGGCCGCGCTCGCGCAAGGGCGGCCCGATGATGCCGCAGATCTCGCGCTCGCGCCCCGTGAGCTGGGTCTCGGTCGGGGTGCCGCCCGCGACCATGTTGGAGCGAAGATCGTCGGCGGCCGGAACACGATTGACCGCGCCCGCGAACTCGCCATCGACGAGAAGGATGCGCTTGTCGCCCTCTTTGACCGCCGGAAGAAACTTCTGCACCACCCACTGCTCGCGAAAGGTCACCGCGAACAGGTCGTAGAGCGAGCCGAAATTGAGGTCCTCGCGCCCGAGACGGAACACCGCCTCCCCGCCTTTTCCATAAAGCGGCTTCATCACGATGTCGCCGTGCTCGGCGCGGAACGCCTTGATCTCGGCGAGGTCACGGGTGATCAGCGTCGGCGGCATCAGCTCGGGAAATTCCATCACCAGCATTTTTTCCGGCGCGTTGCGAACCGCAGCCGGCTCGTTGACCACGAGCGTCGTCGTGCGGATGTGCTCGAGCAGGTGGGTGGTCGTGATATAGGCAAGGTCGAACGGCGGGTCCTGCCGCAGCAGGACCACATCGAAGCGCGCGAGCTCGACGCGCTCCCGCTCGCCGAGCTTGAAGTGGTCACCTTGCGCATCGCGAACCGCGAGCGGCTGCACGCTCGCAATCACCGTGCCGTCGCGCATGGCCAGTCGTTCCGGCGTGTAGTAGGCGATCTCATGCCCCCGCGCCTGCGCCTCCAGAAGAAGCGCAAAGGTCGAGTCGCCGCGGATGTTGATCCGCTCGATCGGGTCCATCTGCACGGCAACCTTCAAGCGCATTGCTCGCCTGCGGCAGGGTTTCGGCAACGAGACATTTTAGCGAGCGGCGTCAAAAGCCGCCGGAATGTGCCGCGGGATGCGCCCGGGGGCGACCAGCATGGCGTCGAAACGGATATCGCGAATGCGATCATCGGGATAACGGGCGAGCCAAGCCTCCGCCGCCGCGGCAATCCGCGCGCGCTGGTGGTTGCTGACCGACCAGGCGGCCTCTTCGATATCCTCTCGGGCCTTCACCTCCACGAAGACCAGCAGACGTCGCCGGCGCGCCACGATGTCGATCTCGCCGGCAGGGCTCCTCCACCGGCGCGCCAATATGCGAAATCCCTTGGCGACAAGAAGGGCCGCGGCCCGGCTCTCGGCGGAGATGCCGGTGTGGAAGGCAATCCGCCTGCTTTCCTGCCGACCTTCGTCGCGGGGGATCGCTCGCGCGCCAGGAAAGATTGGCGGCCGCTCATCGCTCATCGGCAGGCTCCGATCCCGGCTCCGCGCGCAGCGCCAACGCGCGCTGATAGATTGCGCGCCGCGGCTGCCCCGTCGCGGTGACGGTCTCCTCGACCGCTTGCTTGAAAGGCAGGTGAGCGAGTGCGGCGCGGAGCGCCTCATCAACCTCGGCGGCCGAGACTTGCGCGGGCTCAGCCGGCGCCGCGATGACCAGCACCATCTCGCCGCGTGCATCTGCTTGGGCTGCGTACTCGCGCGCGAGGCTTGCCAGATCTCCACGCCGGATCTCCTCGTGCAGCTTGGTGAGCTCGCGACAGACTGCAGCGGGACGCGGGCCGAGGCCGGCGGCCAGGTCGGCGAGGGCACCTGCGATCCGCCGCCCCGTCTCAAACAGCACCAGGGTCGCCGGAATCGACCGCAGCTCATTGATACGCGAGCGCCGTGCTGTCTCTTTTGCCGGGAGGAAACCATCGAACAGGAAACGATCGGTGGGAAGGCCGCTCACGGTGAGCGCGCCGAGGACTGCGGAGGGCCCGGGCAGCGCGCTGACGTGACAGCCGGCGCAGAGTGCCTCGCGCACGAGCTTGTACCCGGGGTCGGAAACCAGCGGTGTTCCGGCATCGCTGATGAGAGCAACGGCGGCTCCCTGCAATAACCGCTCGATCAGTTTCGGACGAGCCACAGCAGCATTGTGATCATGATAGGGCGTAACAGGGCGCGTGATGCCGTAGTGGTCGAGGAGCTTCCGGCTGTGGCGGGTGTCCTCGCAGGCGATGAGGTCTGCCGCGGCGAGAACCTCAATGGCCCGTAGCGTGATGTCGCGCAAATTGCCGATTGGAGTGGCAACCAGATGAAGGCCGGCTGACAAAGCCGGCGCAGTGGCAAGTTGCCCATTGAGAGCGTATTGGCGGGTCGGCCGGTCGGACACCCGGCTTCTCCCGCCTGGAGAATGGGCCGACATCGCCAGCGTCAGGGATGGGCTCCTTTGCATGCTTCGCACTCTAGCGGAGGGCCGCGTGGGCGTCATTGGGGGCCTTGAAGCCATTATTTTTTTGTTTAGGCTGGTGACTTGCTTATAGTGAGCCGCGAGGGAGCGAAGCTGCCTCTGAAGCGCGGGATTGACGGTGACAACGGGGCCTCCATCACGGAGACCGGCAATGGTTTTTTGCGTGTTGCAGGCTTCGCGGCTCTTGCTTCCGCTCGTGTTGCGGACCCTTGTGGTCCTGGGATCGGTGCTGCTGCTTGCCGCCTGTTCCAATTTTTCCTTGGGGGATCTGTTATCCAACTCGGCGCCCAGTGCGCCGACGCAGCCGGCTACCAATGTTGGCACGGGCGGCATCAAGGTCGGTCTCATCCTGCCTCTTTCCGGAAACGGCAATGCGGCGGTTGCTGCTAAATCGATGCGCAATGCCGCCGAGCTCGCGCTCGCGGAGTTCAACAACGCCGATGTCCAGCTACTGGTGAAGGACGACGGCGGCAGTGCTGCCGGCGCCCAGCAAGCGGCCCAACAAGCGCTCGATGAAGGCGCAGAGATTATTCTGGGCCCTTTGTTCGCGCTCGCGGTCACTCCGGTGGGGCAGCTGGCGCGGGCGCGCAACGTGCCGGTGATTGCTTTTTCAACTGACGCCAGCGTGGCCGCCCGAGGCATCTACCTGCTGAGCTTTCTTCCCGAATCTGATGTCGAGCGCATCATCGATTATGCGGCGAGCCAGGGCAGGCGCTCATTCGCGGCGCTTGTTCCCGACAATGCGTATGGCTCCGTCGTGGAGGCTGCGTTCAAGCAGGTGGTGGCGCGCCGCGGCGGCCGTGTCGTGGCGCTGGAGCGTTATCCGCTCGACAAGGTGCAAATGCAGGGGCCGGTGCGGAACGTGGCGCAGGCTGCTGCGCAGGCGGATGCCATCTTCATTCCGGACGGTGCCGACGCGGTTTCCACCGCGGTGCAGACGCTCAGCGCGAGCGGAGTGAACATGAAACGGCTGCAGCTCCTTGGAACCGGGTTGTGGGAGGATGGACAGGTGTTCTCCAATCCCCGGCTCGAGGGAGCCTGGTATGCGGGGCCGGAATCGACCGGCTTTCGCAGCTTCTCTGCCCGTTATCGCGACCGCTATGGCCAGGACCCCGTGCGCACGGCCTCGCTCTGCTATGACGCGGTAGCGCTGGTTGCGGCGCTCGCCAAGACGCAGGGGCGGGCGCGTTTCTCCGAAGCGGCATTGACCAACAGCTCGGGCTTTGCCGGCATTGACGGGCTGTTCCGCTTCCGGCCCGACGGAACGAATCAGCGTGGTCTCGCTGTGCTGCGCGTCACGTCGAGCGGCGGGCAGGTGATCAATCCGCCGCCCAAATCGTTCGGTGCTTCGGGCACGTGATTTCCTCAGAAGCTTATGCCGAGCCGCTGCAGGATTGCCGCCAGGCAAATCAGCGCGATGAGAATCTTGAGCAAATTTCCAAGCCGGCGGTCGCGAACGAACTTGTCGATGAGATAAAAGCAGATAGCACCAACAACAATAATGATCAGGATATTGATGAGGAGCAGAAGCATCGGATGGCCTCAGCCGGTGGCGCGGGTGCGTGTTGCCTCGACGGCCGAGGCGCGTTCTTGCACGAGCTGCGCGACCGCCAGCATATCCACCTTGCCCGAGCCCAGCAGCGGCAGCTTGTCGAGGACCCACACCTGCGATGGAATCATCAGCTCGGATGCATGCTTTGACTTGGCAAACAACTGAAACTCGGAGCGGGTTGCGCCCATCTGCTGTGTGACGAGAACGAGGCGCTCGCCTTTGCGCGCATCCGGCACCGCCGCCACCGCGGATAGCGCGTTGGGCCACAGCTCGGCGGCGAGCGCTTCCACAGCGGCCAGAGAGATCATCTCGCCGCCGACCTTGGCGAACCTTTTGGCGCGGCCGCGAATGGTCACGAAGCCGCGCTCGTCGATCATGACAATGTCGCCGGTGTCGTGCCAGCCTTCGCACGGCGGCTCAAGCACGCCGGGCTTGTCAGCTTTGAGATAGCCGAGCATCACGTTGGGGCCACGCACGAAAAGCCGGCCGCCATCCTCCACTCCCGGGACCGGCTCGAGCTTCGCCTCCATTCCCGGCAGGAAGCGGCCAACGGTGCCGAACTTGTTGAACATCGGCGTGTTCAAGGCGAGCACCGGCGCGGTTTCCGTGACCCCGTAGCCTTCCAGGATGCGCAGGCCAAATTTTTCCATATAGATCCGGCGGGTCGCTTCCTTGACCGGCTCGGCGCCGGCGAGAATGTAGCGCAGCGATCGGAAATCATACGGATGCGCAACCCGGGCGTAGCCGTTGAGGAACGTGTCGGTCCCGAACAGAATGGTGGCGTTCACCGCGTAGATGAGCTCCGCCACGGTGCGATAGTGGAGCGGCGAGGGATAGAGGTAGACGGGCACGCCTGAGACAAGCGGCAGCGCCACGCCGACGGTGAGGCCAAAGGAGTGGAACACGGGCAGCACGTTGAATACTTTGTCTTTCCTGCCGAAATCGATGCGCGCCGCGGCCTGCGCGGAGTTCGCCAGCATGTTGCGGTGAGAAAGCACGACGCCTTTCGGCATGCCTTCCGATCCCGACGTGAACAGGATCGCAGCCCAATCATCGGCCTTGCGCGCGACCAGCGGCTTCTCTGCGTTGAGGAGGCCGCGGATTCGGTCCGCCGATGTGACCGCCGCGCGAACATCCTCGAGGTAGACGATTCTGACCTCTTTCTCGATCTCGGCCACCGGCGCCGCGACCCGCCCTCGCTCGATGAAGGTGCGCGATGTGACTATCGTCTCAATATGTGCGGCTTTGCAGGCGGCGCGGATATTGGCAGCCCCGGCGGTGAAATTGATCATCGCCGGCACGCGACCGGCGGACATCAGCGCGAGAATGGTGACCACCGCGCCATTGGCGTTCGGCAGCATGACGCCCACTGGGCGTCCTTGCGCCGCCAGGGACATGAGCTTGGCGCCGAGGACGGCCGTGGCCGCCAAGAGCCGCCGGTAGGTCAGCGCGCCGCTCGCGGGATCCTCGACCGCAACGCGATTGCGGCCGTGCGTGTCCGCTGCCTCCATGACCGCCTCAAGCACGGTGTGGTCGGTGGAGGTGGTGCGGAAGACGAGATCGGACATGATCTCATAAAGGGCGGCACCAGCGGCCTGCCTGCGCTTGCGGCCGCGCAGATCGGGATCGACGACGAGCCGCACCGGCTCGAGGACTGTGACCCTGACCTTCGGGAACAAGCGCCGGCGCACCTGCGCCTTGGACAATCGCCCGAATGGCGTCTGCTCCAGGCCTTCGATGCGGACCGGCACGATCTCTGCAGCCGATTTGTCCGCAACCATTGCAGCGCCATCGTAGACTTTCATCAGGCTGCCGGTGACGGTAATGCGCCCCTCGGGAAATATGATCAGGGCATTGCCGGCCTTGACCGCGTCGATCAAGGTGCGCAGCGCCATTGGCTTCAAAGGGTCGAGGGGTATTGCGCGTGCGAGCCGCAGGAACGGTCGCACCCACCATAGCCGCGCAATTCCGACGTCGATCGCAAACACCGGCTGGCGCTTTCCCAACGACATTGCAAGCCCGGCGTCGAGCAGGCTCACGTGATTGAGAGCGATAATAACGTTAGGGCCGGCGTTATTGAGGTGCTCGATGCCTCTCACCTCGACGCGAAACAGCGCGCGGTAGATGATCGACAGCGCGTCGCTCAGCGCGCTTGCCGGCATTGTGCGGCCTACCGCGATCGCAACGAGAAGGCTTGCAGCACCCAGCGCGACGAAGAGCTGCGAGGTGGTCATACCCGCCATCTCAAGCAGGGAGACAATAAGCGTGCTCCCCGCCATGAACGCGGCATTGAGCACATTGACGGCAGCAACCACGCGCGCGCGCCGATCGGCGCCCGCCCAGGCCTGCACCGCCGCAAACGTGGGTACGATGAATAGTCCGCCCGCGATCGAAAGCCCGGCAAGATCGACCGCAAACCGGATGCCGCGAACCGATGCGAACAGGGAAAAATATCCCGAAGCGGGCGCGCTCGGCGCTGCGCCCATGGTGGACCAGCCGATGTCGATCGAAAAGAGACCGAGCAGCACGGCGCCGATCACGGTGGGCAGCAGGATAATGCGCCCCGCGGCAACCCAGGCGGCAAGCCCCGAGCCCACGGCAATGGAGATGGTGAAGATCGCCAGACACGTCGTCACCACCTGCTCGTTGCCGGCAAGGGTGCTCTTGACCAGCGGCGGCATCAGCGAAAGCACGATAATGCCAACGAGCCAGAACCAGCTCGTCACCAGCGCCCCCCACCACAGCCGCGGGTCCTCGCGCACGAATCTGATCAGCCCGACTGTGGACGCAAGCAGGTTGCGCCGTGGCACCAGATCGGGCGCGGCTTCTCCCGTCGGCGGGATGAGCAGGCTCGCGCCCCAGCACAAAAAGGAAAAGACGATTATCAACGCCGAGAATTGCGCGAGACCGCCCCCGCCCTGGGCTGCTGCACCGCCTGCGATGGTGCCGAGCAGGATGGCGATGAATGTCGCCCCTTCAACCAGTGCGTTGCCGGCCGGCAGCTCCGAGCGGGCGAGGTGATCGGGCAGGATGCCGTATTTGATCGGGCCGAACAGCGCGGCGATAACGCCAAACAAAAACACAACGAAGAACAGGAGCGGCGCCGAATGTAGGGCAAAGCCGAGCACCGCGAGCAGCGCAACGCCGATCTCGACAAGCTTGAGCCGCTGTGCGACGCGGGCCTTGTCGTAGCGATCGGCCAGCTCTCCGCCCAGCGCAGAGAGGACGAAGAAAGGCGCGATGAAGACCGCGGCGGCAAGGCTGACCAGCGCCTCGGCATTGGGCCCGCCGATGTGGAACAGAATGAGGAATACCAGGGAGGTCTTGACGAAATTGTCGCTGAACGCCGAGAAGAACTGGCACCAGAACAGGGGCGCGAAGCGACGCGTCATCAAGAGGGATGAGGACAAGGAACTCTCCCGCGGGCCGGCGGCTCACTCCCATAGAGACGATAATTGGGGCGAAAGGGCGCTTACATAGAGCCCTTGCGGCGCCTGGAGGCTCAGTTAATAGCTTGACGCACGTCCCGCCGAAAGGACCATGATTCCCTTCGACCTCCTCGAACCCGAATCCCTGCAGGAAGCCATCGCGCTTCTCGACCCCGATGACCCTTGCGTGCGGCCGATCGCGGGGGGCACCGCGCTGATGCTGATGATGAAGGCGGGCGTTTTTCGGCCCAGCCGGCTGGTGAGCCTGCGCAAGCTCGCAAGCGAGCATTCGCGCATCGCAGTGAGCAGAGAGGGCGAACTGACGATCGGCGCCCTGACCCCGCTTTCGCAAGTCGAACGGTCCGCCGAGGTGGCGCGCTTTGCGCCGGTCATTCCCCGCGCGATGCGCCGGCTCTCCAACGTCCGCGTGCGCAATGTGGCAACTGTCGGCGGCAACCTCGCCCACGGCGATCCGCATATGGACCTGCCACCCATTCTCATAGCGCTCGGCGCGCAAGTATCGATCGCCGGACCCGCAAGAGACCGCAGGATAAACGTGGAGGAGCTCTTCGCCGGTTATTTCGAGACGGCGCTCGCGAAGAACGAGTTGATCTCAGCCTTGCACCTTCCGGCGAAGGGAAGAGCGCGCGCGGCGTATATGAAGGTCACGACCGGATCAGCCGAGGATTGGCCGGCGCTGGGAGTGGCGGTGGCGATCGAGTTGGACGAAGGCAAGTTCAAACACGCGCGGATCGTGGTCAGCGCCGCCACCGAGAAAGCCACCCGCCTCCTCGCATGCGAGCAAGCGCTCGCCGGTGCGCGCATCAACGATCAGGCGCTCGCGCGAGCAGGCGATGGTGCCGCCGATGAAGTGGAGTGCATCTCGGATGTGCGCGGCTCGGCTGCCTACAAGCGCGAGCTGGTGCGCGTGTTCGTTCGCCGCGCGCTGCGGTACGCGCTCGACGCGAACGGGGCAAGGCACTGATGATTGGGGGCGAGCGATGACGAGCCGCGTGATCAGCTTCAGTCTCAATGGCGAGCCGGCCACGGCGCAGATCAAGCCGTATCACAACATCATCGAGGTGCTGCAGGACCAATTCAACCTCATGGGAGCGCGCGAGAGCTGCGGCCAGGGCATGTGCGGCTGCTGCACGGTGCTCGTGGACGGCACGGCGGTTTCGGGTTGCCTGTATCTTGCGGCTTTCATCGACGGCGCGCAGGTGAGGACCGTCGAGAGCCTGGCAGAGGGCGACAAGCTCAGCCCCGTGCAGGAAGCCTTCATTGAAGCCGGCGCGTTCCAGTGCGGGTACTGCACCTCCGGGTTTCTGCTGATGGCGACGCAGCTCCTCGATGCGAACCCCGATCCCGACGACGACGATATCCGCCATTACCTTTCCGGCAATCTTTGCCGCTGCGGCGCCTATCCGGAGATCGTGCAGGCCGTGAAGATTGCCGCGGCCAAGCGCAAGGCGGCGGCGGGATAAAGCGGCCGCGCAGGTGCCGCGCAGGTCGAACCGAGCCAGTCTTATACCAGCTTTCTTAATCTCTGATTCTCTCCGCCGTCATGGCCGGGCTTGTCCCGGCCATCCACGGCTTTGATTGGATGTGCAAGAAAGACGTGGATACCCGCGACAAGCGCGGGCATGACGAGTGAGAGATTGCGCAGGTTGGTATTAGTCTGAAAAAGGGTTGTGGATTGTGAGCCCGTCGATGGTGGGACCGTGCCGAAGGTCTTCTGAATAGAGCAGCGAGCAATTGGCCCGCAGCGCCGAAGCAATAATTAGGCAGTCGTAAAAGTGATAGCCGTAGTCACGCGCAATCCTCAGCGCTGCCTCATGCACTTCAAACGTAATCGGCTGCGGGGGAGCAAGCAGCTCCTTGAGGACGCTTAGCGCAGCCTCGATTTCCTCCCAGGATCGGCGACTCTTTTGCCGGGACACATTCACGAACTCATTGAGAACTTGTACGCTGATGATGCCGCCGGCTGCTAACAGGGCCTCCGCCTTTTCGCTGCGGGAATCATCCAAGGCGAACGCGTAGACGATGATATTCGTATCAAGGAAAGGCTTACCGTTCATTCGCTTCTTCGCGATCGAACTTGAAGCCGGGCGGTAGCGGACGTCTCAGAGCACGCAGCCGCTTGAGTGCCTCCTGTCGGCGGCGGTCGTGCCCAATCTCGAACCGGCGCATCCCGGCGATCGTGATCTCGATCTCGTCCCCCTCCTTGAGCTTGAGCGCTTCGACTACCGCTTGCGGAATACGGACAGCGAGGCTGTTTCCCCATTTCGCGACCTGCATAACCAATCCTCCATTCGTACCTACCCCGAGGATATACATTTACAATGTATATTTTTACGGCGACAACTGTCAACTAATCGAGCATGTCGCAGCCGCAACAGAGCTCGGTCGGCATTCCCGTTCTTTCGCGGGACAATCCGAGCTAGTTCGTGTACTAAGCGCAATCCGCCAACTTGCGAGGCCCGATGCTGCAAACCCCAACAGGCGGCATGGTCGTCGAACGCCAGCCGACCGCGTTCGGCGATCTGCGCGGCTGGATGGCTGCGCTCGAAGCGCAAGGCGAGCTGCACAGGATCAACGCCGAGGTTGATTGGAACATCGAGCTCGGCACCATCATGCGGCTGGCACAAGGTCCTGGAACGGGCAAGGCGCTGCTGTTCAACAACATCAAGGACTACAACGCTCCCAGCAGCCGCTGCCGGCGCATCTTCGGCTCCGGGCTCAACAGCTACCGCCGCGTGGCAATTATGCTGGGCATGCCGCCGCAGACGCATCCGCGCGAGCTGGTGAAGATCGGCCGCACCATTCTCACCGGCAGCCTGCCGCCGCGATATGTCGAAATCGGACCGGCGAAGGAGAACATCCTCAAAGCTCCCGAGGTCGATCTCTACGATTTTCCCTCCCCGCATTGGAATCGCCTCGACGGCGGCCGTTATCTGCTCACCTATGGCGCTTGCGTCACCAAGGACCCCGCGACCGGCATCATGAATGTCGGCATCTATCGCGGCATGGTGGCCGGCCACGATCAGATCCCGATCCTGATCTGGCGCGCGCAGCACATCGGACACCATTTCACCGCTTGGCAGAATCTCGGCAACTCGGAAATGCCGATCGCGGTGGCGATCGGCTGGGAGCCCTCGCTCGGCTTCTGCGCGGGCGCGCCGGTGGCCAAGGGCATTTGCGAGTACGACGTCGTCGGCGCGATCCGCGGCGCTCCGGTCGAGCTGGTGAAATGCGAGACGGTCGACTTGCATGTGCCGGCGACCGCGGAGATCATCATCGAGGGCTATGTCGGGCTCGATCCTTCGACCTACCTGATGGAAGGCCCCTATGCCGAGTTCACGGGGTACGTTGCCGGTGACCGCTCGCCGAAGCCCGCCATCCGCGTCACCTGCATCACTCATCGCAATGACCCGATCCTGCGCGGCACGATCGAAGGCGCGATGCCCGGCAGCTACTCCGAAAACTCCATCTGCTCGTCGATCATGCGCGCCGCCACCGCCTGGAACGTGCTCGACCGCGCCGGCGTGTCGGGCATTGCCGATGTCTGGTGTCCGCCGGTGCAAGCCGGCATCAATCTGCTCATCAGCATGAAGCAAAGCTATCGCGGGCAGGCGAAGCAGGCGGCCAACGCGATCTGGGGCTCGTCCGCTGCGCACGTGCGCTACAAGCACATTACCGTGGTCGACGACGACATCGATATCCATGATTACGCCGCAGTCGACTGGGCGGTCGCTTATCGGGTGAACGCGGGCGAGAACGACGTCGTGATCATGCCCGCGACATTCGGCGCGGGTCTCGATCCATCCACCCGCCGCCGCGACCGCAATCCGCATCTGTTTGGAACCGGCAAATGGAATCGGGTTCTGATCGACGCCACCATGAATCTTGACTACGATCCCGACCCCGATCTCGGCGGCGCCCGCTTCCCTCCCACGGTATGGCCGGATAAGAACGACATCGATAACGTCTATGCGCGCTGGGCGGAGCTGGGATTGGGCAAGCGGGTATGACGGAAACAGCCGTAAGCATCGCGTCCGCCGGCCTTCGGCTTGCGGGAGCACTGCGGCTGCCCAAGGGCCTCGTGGCGGGCGAGCGCCGCGCCGCGTTTCTGATTCTGCATGGTTTCGGTAGCAGCAAAAGCTCGTCGAATGTGGTTGAGCCCAGCAAGATTTTGAACGGGCTCGGCTACATCACGCTTTCCTTCGACATGCGGGGTTGTGGAGAAAGCGAAGGCGAGCGCGGGCGCGTGATCTGTCTCGAGCAGGTAGAGGACGCGCGCAACGCGCGCGAGTTCCTGGCTCGGCAGCCGTATGTCGATACGCAGCGCATCGCAGTGATCGGCTCGAGCTTCGGCGGCGCGGTGGCCATCTATGCCGCCGGCGTCGACGAGCGATTTGCGGCCGTCATCGCCAACGGCGGCTGGGGGGACGGCGAGCGCAAGTTTCGCGGCCAGCATAAAGGCGCCCAAGCGTGGGCGCGCTTTACCGCTATGCTTGAGAAAGGCCGCGAGCACCGCGCCAGCACCGGCCAATCGCTGATGGTGCCGCGCTATGAGATCGTGCCCATCCCCCCGCACTTGCGCGGCAATCTCGCCAGCAATGCCATTGAATCGTTTCCTGCCGAGACCGCGCAGAGCATGTTCGATTTCCGCGCCAATGATGTCGTCGGCCGCATTGCGCCGCGGCCACTGCTCCTCCTGCACGCCGCGAACGATTCGGTGACGCCCACCGAGCAATCGATCGAGCTGTTCAAGCGCGCGGGACAGCCGACCGAGCTGCACCTCATCAGCGACGCCGATCACTTCATGTTCGCCGAGAATAATGCACGCGTGTGGGAGCTGCTGCGCGGCTGGCTCGCCTGCTATTTCCCGGCGATGGAAGCGCTCCGAAGAGCGGCCGCCGGTGCGCGCCATTGATGCTCAGGACACTATGCCTGTTTCGCTCGATTTGATGCACGCTCGGCATGCGACGCGGCCACCCTCCCCTGGAAGGGGAGGGTCGGCGCAGCGCGATAGCGCGGCGCCGGGGTGGGGTGAATTTAACAAAATTCAGCTACGCGGCGGGGTCACTCGACGGCTATGCCGCCACCCCACCCCGCTTGCCTCGCTGCGCTTCGGCAAGCGACCCTCCCCTTCCAGGGGAGGGTGAAGCGCGCATCATAGGACGTGCACCAATCCGATCGGAACGTGCTGTAGTGCGGCGACCGAATCTTCAGGACAAGTCGACGGAGATCGCGTTCTTCGATCGCCATGCGGCTGATGATGACTACGACGTCTTTACGCCGCAGGCGAGCGCTCGCCTTGTCAACGAATTCGTGCGGCTGAGCGGGCTGGCGCCGCCCGCGCGCGTGATCGATCTCGGCTGCGGCTCCGGCACCTTCACGTATCTGCTTCAGCGGTCGGGTTACGACTGCGTCGGGCTCGACATCAGCGGCAAGCTCGTGGAGGTCGGTCGGCGCCGGCATGCCGGCCTCGAGCTGCTGCAAGGGGATATCGAGTACGTGCCGTTTGCGGATGCAAGCTTTGACGGCGTGCTGCTGAGCGGGGTCGTGCACCATTTGCCCGATCCATCGCGCTGCGCGGCAGAAGTGTTTCGCATCCTGCGGCCGCAAGGACGCTTCCTCGCCTTCGATCCGAATCGAATGAATCCCTTCATGTGGCTCTATCGCGATCCGGCCTCGCCGTTCTACAGCTCGGTCGGCGTGACCGCGAACGAGCGGCCGGTGCTGGCGCGCGAGGTGGCGGCCGTGTTCGAGCGCGCGGGCTTCGATGTGTCCTCTCGCTATCTCGCCGGGCTTGCCTACCGCTACGTGGCGTCAGGTCGAGCCCGGCTCGCTCTGCCAATCTACAATTTCATCGACGCCAAGCTGTTCGGGCTTTCCGCCTTGGAGCGGTTTCGCCCATTCGTGCTCACGCTGGGCAGGAAGCGCGCAGCCCCGGCAAGAGGAGCGCGATGAGGCTCGAGCTCGACATTGTCATTCCCGTTCACAACGAAGGCCGCAATATCTTGCCGACGCTCGCGGCGCTCGCCCGCTCCGTCGCCACGCCGGCGCGTGTGCTGATCTGCTACGACCAGCCCGGCGATGACACGCTGCCGGCGCTGCGCGCGAATGGACAGTCGTATGCTCCGCTGCCGGTCGAGCTGGTGCGCAATCACAGCCGTGGCCCTCATGCAGCGGTCATGGCAGGATTTGCCGCCAGCAGCGCGCCGTTCGTGCTGATGTATCCCGCCGATGACGATTATAATGCCGCCAGGCTCGACGCCATGGTGGCTCTGGCGCGCGGCGGCTGCGACATTGTTTGCGCCAGCAGATTTGCGCCGGGAGGGTCAATGGTGGGCTGCCCATTCCTGAAAGCGGCTCTCGTGCGCATCGCCAATTTCACGCTGCATCATTTTGCCCGCCTGCCGACGACGGATGCGAGCAACGGATTTCGCCTGTTCTCGCGCCGTGTGATCAATCGCATCGCGGTCGAGTCCGACCAGGGCTTCTGCTACAGCATCGAGCTGCTGGTCAAAGCGCATCGGCTCGGCTGGACCATCGGCGAGGTGCCGGTCCACTGGCTCGAGCGCCGGCACGGCGAAAGTCGTTTTCGCCTGCTCAAGTGGCTTCCTGCGTATCTGCGCTGGTATGGCTATGCGTTCGCCACCACATTCCTGCGCCGCAAACCCTCCACCGTTGTCTGCAAAGGGGCGCCCGGCCAAGCCGGCGTTTCGAACAATCTTGTGACCAAGTGAGCCATTCCCTTGGGGACGCAAAGGCGCTCGACCTCACCCTAAATCCGTCGCTGCTCGCTCTCGCTGAGCGAGTGATCCAATAAGGCGGCGAGGTCTGTTGCGTGGCACATCGCAACAGACGCTGATAGTTTGCAGGCAAGGTGAAGACGCTGCGACCAGGGGCACACTGGCACGCGCAGACTGTGATCCGCGTGGATTTCAACGAGAGCGGGGAGCAGACCCGATGACAATCAAACGCCGCAGCCGCAAGCTAAACCAACTGCCCGTCACCAGGGCGTCAAAGAGCGAGGTTGCGTGGCGCCTCATGGTAGCGCGCCACAAAGGTCGCAGGTTCACATGGGAAGGCATCGCTGACCTGGCTACGGTCCACCGCAGCACCATCGTGCGAATGGATCTCGTGTTGAAGAAGCTCGGCGATAAGGTCGCGGAGGTGCCGTGGCTCGAAGCGCTACAGATGGCACGCAAGGCGGAAGCCGAAGAGCATCTGACCTGGGATGACTGGCGAGAGAAGAAGGCACGCAAGCTCGCCGACTATCTGATCAAAGGCCCGAGCCTGCTTGACGCCGACCGTGGCATCACAGCGAGGGCATTGGAAATGGTCAGCAGTGCCCTGCCCGAAGCGCTGGTAGCGCACTGGCCGCAAGAGGCGATGGACCTAATCCGAGACATGACGGAAGACATGCGACCCGAAGATGCGCAACGCGTCGAGGAGACGCTCGAGCTGCTGGACGACCACCTACACAGGCGACGCTAAGGTGATCGAGTAAGTTCTACACACATTTTGCTGCATCTGCTCACGACCGGTTGTGGCACGCCACGTTGACTCGCTGTGATACCAAAGCTTGGAGGCGATCGGAGGTAAGGCGGCTCCCCGCATCTTCGGTTCATCGAGGAGCCTGTCTCCTATCGCGGCCACGATCCGCGATGGGCCTTCTCGCCACTCTCCGGCACTCTATCTCGGCGCGACGATCGATGCCGTGATCATCGAAATGACGCATGGCTTTGCACGTCGATTGGAGCCGCTGACCATGGTGAGCTACGATGTCGACGTCGAGGACATCGTCGATCTCAGCAGCAAAAGCTCGTCGAGGTTGCGCTGTCTGTTTCGTGGCACATCGCAACAGACGCTGATAGTTTGCAGGCATGGTCGCTATTGGAGGTACTGCGGACGCGGACGGCTGAACCCCGAATGCCGAGCCCCGACGCGAATGACCCCGAGCTGACATAGGCCGGGTTGAAATCCCGCAGCGCAGCAAGCCCCTAACTTGATCCTCGCCAATCCGTTATGCTGGGAGTAGTAGGGGCAGCGGCATGCAGTTCGGTCAGCTAAAGCGACGCGAGTTCATCACGCAGATCGGCGCTGCGGCGGTAGCTTGCCCACTTGCAGCACGCGCACAACAGCCAGCAATGCCGGTAGTCGGGTTTCTCAGCAGCCTATCGCCCGAAACTCCCCTGACTCGCGCTTTTCTGCAAGGCCTGAGCGAAACTGGCTACGTTGAAGACAAGAACGTCACAATCGAATATCGCTGGGCGCGGGGGCAATATAATCAATTGCCTA
>Ga0306920_100002056_pt1 | contig 25224 bp, 19 predicted proteins | sample flu12Cox44000170_FD_204666 | JGI IMG/M metagenome (GOLD analysis project Ga0306920, IMG submission 204666) | Lab enrichment of tropical soil microbial communities from Luquillo Experimental Forest, Puerto Rico - flux4day.12C.oxic.44.000.170 (v2)... | ecosystem: Environmental > Terrestrial >...
CCATGTCGGCAGCCTGCCGCGCAACACGACGCTGACCGACCTCTTGATCCGGCAGGAGGCCGGTGAGGCGATCGATAGAGCTGCACTTGCGCGCGAGGTCGAGAGCGCGACCAGGCACGTCGTTGCGGCTCAGGTGAAGGCCGGCATAGACATAGGCAATGACGGCGAGCAGTCCAAAGTCGCCTTCCAGACCTACGTGGCGCGCTGCCTGTCGGGCTTTGGCGGGGAATCGAAGCGGCCGCAATCGCTCGATCAGATAAAGTTTCCAGGTTACATGCAGCAGATCGCGGCGCGCTTTCCGCATACGGCCCGCTTGATGAATGCGCCAGCTGCGATCTCCGAGGTGACATACGTCAACGGCATCCCAATCCAGGAGGACGCCGCGCGCTTAAGGAAACTCGGATCGGGCTTCCGGGAGACGTTCATGACTGCGCCATCGCCGGGCGTGGTCGCTACGACGATGATCAACCAGTACTATGCCAGTCACGAGGCCTACCTGACGGCACTGGCCACGGCGCTGGCTGAGGAATACCGCGCAATCCACGAGGCCGGTCACGTGCTGCAGATCGATGCGCCTGACCTAGCGATGGAGCGGCATCGGTTCTTTGGCCATCTCGACGAACGTGCCTTCCTGAAGCAACTCGAGCTGCACGTTGCCGCCATCAATGCCGGGATTGCCGGCATTCCGCGCGACCGCGTCCGCCTGCACGTTTGCTGGGGCAACAACGACGGCCCGCACATCTATGACATCGCCATGGCGGCGATTCTGCCGGAATTGTACCGCGCCAACGTCGGCGCGCTGTCGATCGAGTTTGCCAACCCACGCCATCAGCACGAGTATGACGCTTTACGTGAACATCCGCTGCCGCCGCATATGCTGCTCATCCCCGGCGTGATCGACACGACGACGAACTTCGTCGAGCACCCCCTCGTCGTGGCCCGCCGCTTGCGCGAGGCAGTGGCGGCCGTTGGCGACAGGGAGCGCGTGATAGCTGGCACCGACTGTGGCTTTGGTACGTTCGCTGGCCGAGAGTACGTCGCCGCGGAGATCGTCTGGTACAAGCTAGCCGCGGCGGTCGAGGGTGCCAACGTCGCCTCGGCCGCGCTTTGGGGGCGCTCGCGCAGCTGACATTGAGGACCCTTGCTCCCGCCGTTGGGGCACGAGTGGGGTCGGCCCTTGGCAGGGATGCAAGCCCCTATGGACTACGATTGGAGATCGAAGAAGAAGGGTGCGAGGGCTTGACCTACAGCTTGCGTCCAGGTTGCCTCGCCTGACCGCATTTGTACATGGTGCTTTATGTTCCCAGATCTCACCGAGGACGTTCCCAGCCCGATCGACTTGCGCTCCGTTGAAGACGCACGCGAATGGGCCGCCTCCGCCATGCTGAAGCGACCATGGCGCGAGCACTTCTTCCAACGCTTTATCGCTGAGCTACACGCGCTCAGAGGCAATCCCCTTCGCGTCCTCGAACTCGGCTCCGGCCCAGGATTTCTCGCGCAAAGAGTGCTGGAAGCCATTCCTAGGGGCGAATATACGATGCTCGATTTCTCCCCCGCCATGCACGATCTGGCCCGCCAGCGATTGGGTTCGCTGATGCAGCATGTCCGCCAGGTGCTCGCCGATTTCAAGTGCGATGGCTGGAGCGCGGGGCTCGGCGAATTCGATGCGGTGTTAACCAACCAGGCAGTGCACGAGCTCCGTCACAAGAAACATGCCCTGAAGCTGCACCAGACCGTCAGATCACTGCTAGGGTCGCGCGGTTACTATCTCGTTTGCGACCACTATTTTGGCGATGATGGCATGACGAATGCGGCCCTTTACATGACGGTTGACGAACAACGTCGATGCCTTGAGGAGGCCGGATTTAGCGTGACGAACTTGGTCACACTGCGTGGCTTGGTGCTGCATCGAGGGATCGCCAGCTAGCCCAAGCCCTCCAACGGCATCCCAGCCCCGGGATCATTAGGTCGGCCCGCCCGAAAGATGCGAACATCGCCAAGGCGGAAAGATTTGAAGTTGAAATCGCGCCCATCTCCCGATCTGCCTTGAACCGGGGGAACGGTCCACGATCAAGCCACTTTTTTCATCTGCTCGATGCGGCCGAACGGCTTGCAGCAGATCAAAAGCGATCAATCGGCGAGGAAGCAATAGAATAGCCCTGCACCGCCTGAGGCTTTGAGAAGATCCTGACTGCAACCGCGCGAGCCATGCGACGAGTTCCACGATTTCATGTGCCGGGTTTCCTTCAGTCCCGAGCGATCATGATGGCCTACAATCGCCGAGCCGTCTGCGCTCTTCGTCCAGTTTCCGCACGTGGTGTCTCCCCCGGCAGTGGAAAAGAGACCTTGCGGGTCGGAGCCTGTGAGAATGTCATGGGTATTCACCGCATCACCACGACCGCTCACGACTTCCCCTTTTTCTGTCAGTGCCGTTTCCTTGTTGATGTTATTGGCATTGGAGTGCAGATCATCGATGCTTTTTGCAACGATCACGCCCTTTGCGTTCTGCCAAGGACCCTTGCCGATGCGGTCTCGGGCGTTGATGCCCGCTTCACCGCCAGGCGCGGTTGTGCTCAAATAGGCTCGCCAATTGGCCGCGGTCGACCCAGCCGCCTTGGCAAGAGCAAGGCAATGGGCATCTGCGCCGTCTAGTCCGCCGAGATCTGCGCCATTACCCTTGCCGACGCTGGTCACGAAGAATGACATGCCAGCCTGCTGGGCCTGCACCGCAGCTGTCAATCCAAGACCCGTCAAAACGAGTACGCCCAGCAGTCGAAGTCCTGTGCCTGCAGTCATCGGTATCTCCGTCCATTCCTTCTTGCCTATGCTTATTGACGCTACATAGGCGGCGCCACGCCTCGGCCGACATTCACTCGCGGGGCCTGCAGTGACCCGTCCGGCTGCTTGACCGCGGCGGCAATAAAGATGCTGGCGCCGGGCTTCAGCTCGCTCTTTTCGCCGCGCACGTAGACGACAATTGGGGTGTCGGAGGCGACGACGATCTTCTTCTCCCCGTCCTTGTACTTGAGCAGCAGTACCTGCCCGTCGGTTGAAGCCGCCGTTTGCTCCACGTTGCCGTTGGTCATGGTGCTCGACGGCTGAAGATCCCAGCCGCGATGCCCATCACCAACACCGCGCATGGTCTCCGGGAAAATGTGCACCTCAAGCGCCCTCTGGCTGCCGTCGGGCTGGGGCATTCCGGACACACCGACGTAGGAACCTTGTTTGATATCTGCAAGTGAGGCTTTGATCAGCGCCACCACCATCGCGTTCTCTGCCAGCGTTACTCTGAGTTCCGCGCCCCCGCGGGCCTTGACGACATAAACGTCGCCGTCGACGCGCTCGATGGTTCCGCGTACGCGTACAGGTGGTTCCTGCGCATTCGCCAGAGGGAACGAAAGCAGCAATCCAGCCATTCCGAGAACGCGCAAGGTAAGCTGAGACATCTGATTCTCCCATCCTATGCCACGATAGTAAACGATCGACCGACCCCTTTTAGTCCACCGATTCCCCCAGAACGTAGTGCATGCGTCGATTGACCGGGAGACGTATACTCCGGAGTAGCCATGGCAGAAACTGGAAACGTAGGATGACCGCTGATATGGATGCCGCCGCGGCATCGCCGCGCCACAACATCCATCCGCGTTATGTGCGCATAACCCATTGGACCAATGCGGTTGCCACACTCATCATGATCGGCTCGGGTTGGCAGATCTACAATGCTTCGCCGTTGTTTGGCTTCACCTTCCCTAGGGCGATCACGCTGGGTGGCTGGCTCGCCGGCGGGTTGCTTTGGCATTTCGCGGCCATGTGGCTGCTTATCGCCAACGGCGCCGTGTACGTGACACTCGCACTGGTGACCGGGCGCTTCCGCCAGAGGTTCCTACCGATTCTCGCAACGGAGGTGGTGCGCGATCTTTGTGCCGCGCTCATCGGCCGCCTGAGCCATCGCGATCTTGGCCGCTACAATGCCGTGCAGAAGTTGTTCTACGCCGGCGTGTTGCTGACCGGGATTGTCGTCGTCGCATCCGGCTTTGCCCTCTGGAAGCCGGTACAGCTGCGAGAGCTTGCGGCCTTGTTTGGCGGCTATGAAGGTGCGCGCCTTGTGCACTTCTTCGCCATGTCAGCCATCGTTCTGTTCCTGGTGGTTCACGTGGTGATGTCATTTCTTGTGCCGAAGAGCCTGCGCGCCATGGTCCGCGGCCGCTAGAAGGAGGACCCGATGCGTCCCTCGCGCGTTCCCAAGGTGGATAGAGACCCTCTCATCAAGGATGCCGCAAAGCTGGTGCCCACCGCCTCGCGTCGCGTTTTTTTGCGCAATGTGGCGAGCCTCGGGGCGCTGGCTCTGCTCACCGGCTGCGACATTGTTGATGGACCATCTTCCGAGAAGGCACTCCGCGTCATCTCGCAGTTCAACGACTGGGTGCAGGCGCGGTTGTTCAATCCCCACCGTTTAGCCGAGACCTTTCCGGAAAGCGCGATCAAACGCCCGTTTCCGTTCAACGCTTACTATGCCGAGGAGGCCGCGCCCGATGTTGATGAGGACCGCTACAGGCTGATTGTCGATGGGCTGGTCGAGAGCAAGCAGCCGTGGACGCTAGAACAGCTTTATGCTTTGCCGCAGGAGACTCAGATCACCCGGCTCATCTGTGTCGAGGGCTGGAGCGCGATCGGCAAATGGACCGGCGCGAGGCTAGGCGAATTCCTGCGCCGAATCGGGGCGGACCTGACCGCCAAGTACGTGCACTTTGCCTGCGCCGAGGGCTACTCGGTATCGATTGATATGCCGACCGCCCTGCACCCGCAAACGCAGATGACCTTCAAATTCGATGACCAGATCCTGCCAACCAAGTATGGGTTCCCGATGCGCATCCGCATCCCGACCAAGCTCGGCTTCAAGAACCCCAAGCACGTCATTGGCCTCGCGGTTCTCAACAGCTACACGGGCGGCTATTGGGAGGATCAAGGCTACAATTGGTTCAGCGGCACATAGGCTTCGCCACAACACGCGGGGGACAGTCGATGCGCACGTCGTTGCCGCACATGCTCACGGCAGAAGGAAAGCGGCACCACTCCGCACGGTGTTTGGAAAATTCGTGACGATCACAGGGACACTCCAAATGGGGCACGAATAGGCAACCCGCTCAGGCGGTCAACCGGTACGCCCAGTGAGACGCATCTCGACCTCGGTGCGTGCGAAGCCGTGGGGGACCACTGTAAAGATGGCCCTTTTTGCGAAGGCGCCCGCATTACAACAGCCTTTCCCCGGTGATCAGCAGGGTGCGCACCCGTGGCAAGAGGTCGAGAACCGCCAACTGCTATCCGTAAACGACCGCTCCCGCAATCACGGCACCGTCCAGGGCAATCCAACCCAAGCACGGCAAATAGATATTCCTGTCTTGCCGCCGGATTCCGAACCATAGCCAGAGAAGGGCGGAAACTAAATACGCACTCCACGATAGGATCGAAACGCCCGCAGCTTGATGACCGACCCATATGGCCAACACTTGGGGAACGGTCATGATCATCGTGAATATTGACATCCCCCCCAACAAGCCACGAAGCTTCGTATCCGAGGAGGATGCAGCAGCCGCAGCGTTCGCCGGATCATGAATCATTTAGCCCTCCGCGCATTTGTGTGTCGCAGCAGAACAGACCAATCATGCCTGCTTGGGGTCCACGAAGAGGCGTGCCGGTTGCCGCGTCGGCACGGCAGGGGTCCCTCAGAATCCTGGTGGAAATGCTGCCCCGCCGAAGCCTTTCTCTCTGCGCCAATATCCGCCATTTGCGGTCTTTCGATGTTCGCGGTCTGGGACCAGGACTCTACGGGGCCCACGCACAGCCTTTCAGCATATTCCCGGATACCAACGCCTTTTCTTCGACTGCAAAGTTTGAGGTTCGCGGCGTTAGCCGTCATTCGGCGGCCTTGCAAGGTTCGCCGCCTGGTCCAGAAGGGTGAGCACAAACAGGTCACTCGGCTGCACTAAGCCAGCTCGGTGCCGAGGTGCCGATTGTTCGCCACGCGCGTTGCCGCACATGCAACCAAGGGGAAGGCACGCATCATGAAAGCCAACCAGCTCGTGCTTGTCGCCATGCTCGCCGGTACAAGCGTGGGTCCGACCGGGACCCTCGCCGAGGACAAAATCATGATGCATAAAATGCCGCCCGCAATGGAGATGATGTCCGCAAGGGTGCAACTGCCCGCTGAAGGCGAGTTGTCTTCTCTCAGCAGCGCCACCGAATGGCTCAACTCGCAGCCTTTGACGGCAGACAGCCTGCGCGGAAAAGTCGTCCTTATCGAATTCTGGACATATACCTGCATCAATTGGCTGCGCTCAGCTCCCTATGTCCGTGCGTGGGCCGAGAAATACAAAGATCAGGGATTGGTGGTGATTGGCGTACACGCGCCCGAATTCGCATTCGAGAGGAACGTCGATAACGTCCGCCAAGCCGCAAAGAACTTGAAGGTCGGCTATCCGATTGCGATCGACAACGACTATGCGATATGGCGGGCTTTCAGAAACCAATATTGGCCGGCTCTCTATTTTGTCGATGCGCAGGGCCGTACGCGACAGCATCACTTCGGCGAGGGTGACTACGAGCAGTCGGAAAGGTTCATTCAACAATTGTTGACCGAGGCTGGAGCCAGCGGCATCGGACACGAGCTGGCTTCGGTTGATGCGGTTGGTGCCGAAGCTGCTGCCGATTGGGGCAACTTGCGGTCTGCGGAAAACTATCTGGGCTATGAGCGTACCGAGCGCTTTGCGTCTCCCAGCGGCGCAGTATCGGACAAGGCTCATGTCTATGCTGCCGCAGCGGGGTTGAGGCTCAATCATTGGGCCCTTTCGGGGGATTGGACGATGAAGAAAGGGGACGCTGTTCTCAACAACAGCGGCGGGCGGATCGCGTACCGTTTTCACGCCCGCGATCTGCACATGGTCATGGGACCGGCCGCGCGAGGTACTTCCGTCCGGTTCCGCGTGCTGATTGATGGACAGCCGCCGCGGACTTCCCACGGCATCGACGTCGACGACCAAGGTATCGGCACGGTTGCCGAACAGCGGCTCTATCAGCTGATCCGACAAGAAAAGCCCATCGCCGATCGACTGTTCGAGATCGAGTTTCTGGATCCGGGCGTGGAGGCCTTCGCGTTCACGTTCGGTTGATCGGTGGATCCACCGGGGCCCGCTTGTGCGCGATACGCGCGTTTGAGCCCGGCAACCGCAGGGACGATTGGTTCACAGGGCTGCGCCGAGCAGTCTCAGAGCCGCAACGACCGACTAAGGTCGCGGAGAACCGCCATGGGCGCGAAATTGTCATCGCCTACCCGGCGGCCTTCCCTCTCAGTACCTCAGCCACAGGCGCCGTCGCCATTGCGGCCGCCCAGCCTGCCACGATCGGTCCTGCGGACGCACAAGGGGGCCATGTCGGATCGCTTCGGTGATCCACAAGGACGGCGTGGACCTGATGTTGACCTCCGATTCCCGGCGGAAATACTGCGCCGCCAAAGACTTCGTGAATTGCGACGGACCCAGACGATGTCGCGGGACGCACGCATGGCGAATTCGCATCGAAACGCTGATGCGGCTGTCATGCACTCGTAATGAGTTCCAGCTGCAGGGAGGTTTGCGCGCCTGGGAAGGCGCGAATGAAGTCTGTCGTCGGAAATTCGCTCTGTTACTCGCGATTGCATGTGACGACCCGAGAAACGCGTCGGGGAGAAGGTATGACTGAGCCGCGCCATTGGTTAGGGTGGGCGGCGGTTGTACATCGTGCCCTCGCTCGATCTCGTGGTGGCCATGCATGCGGGCAATTGCCGGGCTGTACGCCGGCGTGCAAGAGCGATTACACTTGCGGTGGTGCTGTGCGCGTTATCTTGGCGTATCTCCAGAACAATCTCCGGAGCGTGGCCTGTCGTTTAGCGGGAGCTGAGCGCTTGGCATCGCGCCGCGCGCAGTCCGGTGACCGCATTGCGTTCCATCAAGATCGGACAGGCGTTGTGAAGGTAATAGCTCTCGGCCGTTTCGTGCGCGACATTCTCTACGACCGCCGCTCCGAGTGTGTCCCAGCAACGTTCGGCAAGCGTGCGCGCGGCCTTGGCCTCACGCCAATCGGGCGGCCTCTGTAACGCGGCAACCGTTGAATAGGCTAGGTCAGCATCGGAGCACACCGCCTCGCCGCCCGCTGCATCGAGGCCGGCTGCAAAAAATAGCGCCGATGTGGAACGATTGAGCTTGAGGCCGACCAGGCGCGCAGCGCCACGGGCAAGGTCGGCGCTCACCGGCGCGACATGGACGAAGCGCTCGAGCGCGCTCAGACATTTGGCTGGTTGTTGGGTTTCCTCGAAGCAGCGGGCGAAGGCGTCGAGGCCAATCGACGCGCGCAGCGCAAGAAACTGCGGGGAGCCGCTGAGCGAGGGAAATTTGGGATAATAGCGTTCAATCGCGGCCATGCGCTCGGCGAAGGTTCCGCCCGGGGCGGTTTGCGGGGTCAATTCGCCGATGGCGGCCTGCTCAACCAGCTCATTCCAATGGGCGTCGCGTGCGGCTGGACTTAGGTCGGTCAAGTGGTCGTGTAGCTCTGCCCAATTGTGCGCTGCCGCCAAGGCGTCGAGATCGGCCATCAATCGCTTGGCAGCTTCCGACATCGCCGGCTTTTGGCGATCCGGACCAGGCACGCCGGGCGGCGAGGCTGCGAGCTGTGGCAACTCCTGGATGGGCGGGGCATCACCGATTGCCGGCTTGAATACGACGTCGCCCACGATCTGGTCGTAGTAGGCGGGCGTCTGCTCGTGGCGAACGCTTGCCGCCAACTGTTTCACGTCGATTTGCGTGCGTTTGGCAATCTGCACCAGGGTGAGCGCCGGCGTAGCCAGCTCTCGCACGAAATTGCGCGTGAAGACGGAATTGGGATCGGGGTCGCTGTCAGTCAGTCTATCGAGAGCTGTCTGTTTTGCACCGGCGGAGAATACCACGAATACGCCTTCGGATGGTGTCATCGGCGCGAGGCCGGCGGTTCCCCCGATGGCGCGCGTGCCTGATCGCTCGAACGGGTTGTTGCGGCAGGCGTCGAGCACGAGGATCGCGATCCGAGCCCCGCGCACCTGCAGCCGGTCGACGATCCGTTCCACCGCAAACGAGGCGTCGCGCACGAGCTCCTCCTGCCCTTCCGTGGCCGCCGGCACATCGGTCGGGAGAAGATAGTTTTGACCGTGAATCTCAAAGCCATGGCCAGCAAAGAAGAAAAGCGCCGTGTCCCCGAACCCGATGGCCCGGTCGAATGCCAGCAACCCCTCGCTCATCGAGCGCCGCGACTGGTTCTCGCCGACGAAAACCTTGAAGCCAAGCTTCTTTAAGGTTTCGCCGAGTGCGCGCGCATCATTGATGGCCGTCCCAAGCTGCGGCACATTCTCGTAGCCATTGTTTCCCACCAACAGCGCGACACGCTGCTCGGCCCGGGCTGGCCCAGCCCAGCCGATGGCAAGACCGAGGGCCGACAGCAGCACTGCGAGCACCGCGCCCGTTTTTGACATCGAAACCCCCCTTTCCGAGCAGCTCGTTCAAAGCCCGCCGTCAGGCATGTCGCCAGGCATAAGGCCCCAGCACGGGCAAGTTTGGCTTTCCCCTCGACTTTGCGGCCAACACATGCACCGCCTGCGCAATCACCGCCTGCGCAATCACTGCCTGCGCAATCACCGCCTGCGCAATCACCCGGCGCGGCAGACGACACTTTGGTTGCGTCGAGGTCGCGCCGGCCGGCTCGGCTTCTTTCCCGCTCGCTCTTGCTAGGCTTCCTCGGGAATGAAAGCAGCAAAAGAGTGCTCACAGAGGAAGGCGGCGTTTCCATGGCGCCCTCGATGAGAAGAAGAGGCGATTTCTGCCCGTCTGCACGTCGAGATCGCAAACTCAACGCACTCGGCGATGCGCCAGGATTCGCCATCGTGTTACCCCAATCCAAGGGATGCATGGCCGAGCCGCGGACTGCGCCTCGCATTGCCCCCAACGCCCGATGGCGGTCGCAAGGCGGCGATGCCAAGTGGCAGCGATGCCAAGTGGCGGCGATGCCAAGTGGCGGAGCTGTCGGTCATCGAAGCCGCCAGTCGCGCGTGGTAGCAAGGAAGAGGCCGCCATGGAGTCCAGGGGTTACTCCCGCATGCTGATCGCACTGCTGGTTGGCGTCGTTGCTACCGGTACCCATGCCCAATCCCTGCAGGAAAAGGAGATCCAAGCACGGCAGGAGGTGGGTCTCGCCAAAGATGTCGAGTTCACAAACAAAACGTGTGGCTCGGAATTTACCGTAAGATTCGACTGGAGCGCGGTACCGGCGGGTGCTCTCGAGAAATTCAGCGCCCAAGGATACTGTGACGCAGCGCTTGAGGGTATCCGGCGCGTTTGCACGGATGCACCGGGCAAGGATGCGGTTAAACAGAGCATAAAGCGCATGACCTGCGGCTTCGGCCGCGAACGCACGATTTCGTTGAAGGAAGGTTCGCTTGACTACACGATCAATTTCGACTCCGTCAATGACGCGGATTTCGTCTACGCCTACCTAGTGAATAATTTGTGATGCCGATCCGCTACAGAGCTAGGGCATCGGACCGTTCACGACGGCAGGACCCCCTCGGGTAGCGTGGCTTCTCACGTATCCCGGCATGCGAGAGCCGATGATTCCGGGTGACCTTCCGCGCGCCCACCACTGGCGTTGATGGGCTGTTTGTGCCGTTGATTGCCACAGCGACGGGCAGCATCGCGTCCATGCCAAGCCAAACGCTCGGTGCCGACGTTGAGTGGCTCGCCACCGGCAGTTGCCCTCACGCTCGCCGATGGGTCGTGACGCTTGTGCCCACCTCGGGCGCTGCCGTCGACCTCCCCGCATGTGACGCTGGTACTCCCGCGTCGAGGATCGCTGCGATGGCGCCGCAGATCCGTTCGTGCCCCCCGTCCACGTTGCCGCCGACGTTGCCGCCGGCGACGCTCTCGCCCCGCGTCCATGCCGGCAACACTGCCGCGATGGACGTCGCCCCGCCTCAGGTGCTGCCTTCCTGTCTGAGCGATCGATCAGGACTTCGGCGCGCTCGGTGATTTGGATGCGGTTGCCGCTCAACGGCCGGTCGCCGATAGTGATCCTCGCCATGACGCGAGGTTGCGGGAACAGAATATGCACTTTGCGGGGGCGCGGTTATGGCCTGCGCCCCAGCTGCGGAAGGCGGAGCGCTGGACCCTTATGCGATCCACGCAAAAACTCATCGCTATCACATCCCTTTGGCTCGCCGGCCTCGGATTGCGGCTGACGGTCCTAGCCATACCTCCGGTTATTACGTTGATCAAAGACGATCTCCAACTTTCAGCGACTGAAGTGGGCATGCTCACCGGATTGCCGGTCTCCTTGTTCGCATTCGCGGCAGTGTTGGGATCGCTTCTTGCCGCGCGTGCGGGCGCGTCAAGAGCTCTGCTCATCGGGCTCATCGTCACGGCCGCGGCGTCCGCACTCCGCTCCGCCTCGGGCGAAGTCGGCCTGCTCTACTCGGCCACCATCTTGATGAGTTTGGGCGTCGCCATCATGCAACCTGCCCTACCGCCGCTCGTGTGCACATGGCTGCCCGATCATATCGCGTTCGGGACCGCGGTCTACACCAATGGCCTGTTGATCGGCGAGATCTTGCCCGTCGCGATCACCCCGCTCCTTTTGCCGCTCATAGACACGAGCTGGCGCATCAGCCTCCTCGTGTGGAGTCTTCCCGTCCTAGTGATTGCCGCTTGGATCGCGTCGACCGCGCCAAAGGACGTTCCGCAGGCGCTACAGCGCCAGACATGGTGGCCCAACTGGCGAAACGGCATGGTCTGGCGGCTCGGTCTCATGTTCGGCAGCGTCACGAGCATGTACTTCACGGCGAATGGGTTTCTTCCCGTTTATCTCAACAGCATCGGCCGAGGCGATTTGATCGAAAGCGCACTCGCCGCTCTCAACATCGGGCAGCTTCCTGCCTCGTTCCTTCTCCTCTTCGTTGCCACCCGCCTTGTCAGGCGCGGGTGGCCCTATGTCTGCTGTGCCGTCGGCGCGCTCGCGAGCGCGATCTTGCTGGTCACCGGCGCGGGGATTGCGACGATCGCGGCAAGCGCTGTGCTCGGCTTCTGCTGCAGTGCCATCCTGATCCTGGCCTTGGCCCTGCCGCCTCTGTTGTGCCCTCCCCAGGATGTGGCCCGCACTTGCGCTGCGGTCTTCACGCTGAGCTACGGCTGCGCCGTTGTCGTACCCGTCATAAGCGGCGCTCTCTGGGATTGGACCGGATTTGCGGCTTCAGCCTTCCTACCTGTTGGAGCCTGCGCGCTCCTGCTGTTGGCACTCGCGCGGAACATCCACGCTTCAACCAGTCACACAGAGCAAGGGTCACAGCCCGCGGCTCAAGGCCGCTAGCACGATGCTAAGCCCACGGCGATAGGTTATCGGCAAGGCCGAAATGGCAAAAGCGGGCAGGCCCGCAGCTCGTCGCCCAGTCAAGGTCTGCGCCTCAGGGATGGGTGGCTCGCGCGCCGAGCGGCTCCAGACGCCTTGGCTCACGCCGGTGGCTAGCGACGGCGTGATGCTGCCGATGCTCCGGGCGCGGGCCGGGCGGGGCAAAAACCACTATCGGGATGCGTCTCTTCAGCGCCCCCTGCCCTTCACGCGCCGACTGGCACAAGAGCCTCGGCGCGCCCAATCCACGCCTGTTCGATGGTGTTAGTTGGCGCATAGCAGCCGTTTCAGCGCGGCAAACCCCTTTCGCGACCCTGCCATCAATGCGTAATGTTGCGGTGTTGCGCCTGAAGTCATCCGGTCACGAGGAGGAGAGCATGAGCGAAGTCGACGGGGCTACCCTGATAGCGAGAAGCCTCAAACAGCAGGGCATCAATCATCTGTTCGGGGTCGTCGGGTTTCCGGTCACCCCGATCGCCGCAGCCGCGCAGAAGGAAGGTGTCGCCTATATCGGCATGCGCAACGAGCAGGCCGCCTCCTACGCGGCGCAGGCCTACGGCTATCTGACCGGCCGGCCCGGCGCCTGCATCGTCGTGACCGGCCCAGGCGTGGTGCACGGTCTCGCCGGCCTCGCCAATGCCCAGCAGAATTGTTGGCCAATGATCCTGTTTGGCGGCGCCTCAGAGACCTATCGCGGCGGCATGGGCGCTTTCCAGGAAGAGCGCCAGGTGTTGATCGCCTCACCGTTCTGCAAATTCGCACACGGCATCGAGAGCGTCCAGCGCATCCCCTATTATATCGAGATGGCAACCCGGAACGCCATCAATGGCCGCCCCGGCGCCACCTATCTCGACGTGCCCGACGACATCATCACCGGCAAATGCGACGTCGACAAAGTCGTCCAGGTGGAGCGCGCGCCCGATCCGCCGCGCATGGTGGCGCCGATGGAGAACATCGAGGCGGCGCTGAACCTGCTCCAACGGGCCGAGCGGCCGCTCGTTCTCGTCGGCAAGGGCATGGCCTGGTCGCGCGCCGAGGACGAAGTCCGCGCCTTCATCGAGCGCACGCAACTGCCGTTCCTGCGTTCGCCAATGGGCAAGGGCGTGCTGCCGGACGACCATCCGCTGTCGGTCTCGGCGGCGCGCACGCTGGCGCTGCAGAAGGCCGATGTCGTCTTCCTGATGGGCGCACGGTTCAACTGGATCTTTCATTTTGGCCAGCCGCCGCGCTATGCGAAGGACGTCAAGGTCATCCAGCTCGACATCGCACCCGAGGAGATCGGCCACAACAAGGCGACGGAAGTTGCGCTGGTCGGTGACGGCAAGGCAATCGTCAAGCAGCTCAATCAGGCGCTTGCCAGCCGCCAGTGGTTCCATCCGAAGGACACGCCGTGGCGGCAGATGATTACCCAGAAGGCGGCCGAGAACGCCGAGCAGATCCGGCCGCAGATCCACGACAACGAGGCGCCGGCCAATTATTTCCGGGCCTTGCGCGATGTCGCCGCCTGGATGCCGAAGAACGCGATCCTCAGCGCCGAGGGCGCCGGCACGATGGATATCGGCCTCACCCAATTGCCGAGCTTCAACGCCCGCTCCTGCCTCAATGCCGGCACCTACGGCACGATGGGGGTAGGCCTCGGCCACGCCATCGCCGCCTGCGTCGTGCATCCAGATCGGCCGGTCGTCCACCTCTCGGGCGACTCGGCGATCGGCTTTTCGGGCATGGAGATGGAGACGTTGGTCCGCTACAACTTCCCGGCCAAGATCGTCGTCTTGAACAATGGCGGCATCGGCCCCGGCATGGCGAAGATCCCGGACAACCCGATGTTCAACCTGAGGCCCAACGCGCTCATTTACGGCGCCCGCTATGACAGGGTGATGGAGGCCTTCGGCGGCAGGGGCTTCTTTGTCGAGGACCCGAAGGACCTGCGCGGCGCCCTCGACGAGGCAATGAACTTCCGCGGCCCCGCTCTCGTGAACGTCGTGATCTCGCAGGGCTCGGCCCGCAAGCCGCAGCAGTTCCGGTGGCACAGCTGAGTGGACAGATGAACAGGGCCGCGCCATTCCCGGCGCGGCCCTGACCTGCCCCAGAATCGGCGCCAATTGTGGGCGCGCACAAGGACGCCCGCGCGTGCTCAACCTTTTTAAGCGCGAAGCGCAGTGCGACCGCAACATCCCCGGGCGAATGCCAGGATGGTGGGCGCCAAAGCCGCGTTGAGCGCTGGGAGGGGGAAAACAAGGCGCGAGCAAGCGCGCCCGTTGCGCCCGGATAATCCAAGCGCGCAGCATCTGGCGGTCGATGTCAGCCGACTGCCGCCTCTTCGAGCGCGATCCTCAGGCACATCCCGCCACGATCACTCGCTCTTGTCTCCCGTTCGGGCAGAATCGCTGGGCAACGAAAGGTAAAGCCGCGCGTTAGCGTTGGTTGCCAGCTGGCGTAGCGTTGCGAGTTCTTCCAATCGCAGAAGAGCCGGGTGCTCGGCGTAAGCGGCCGCGTTGCTGCGACGACGCTCAAGCGCGAGCGTCTCGGCGGCAACGGCGGTTTCCGTCGCTGTTCCTCGCGCGCTAGCCTCCTGTCGAATGGCCTCTGCCGTCGCGGCAGCCGCTAATCGCGCCGCTTCAGCCTTCGATTCGGCTTCTATCCGCTGCACCTCGGCCTTTGTGCGAGCTTCGACGAGCTGGGCTTGGCTTTGGCGCTCGGCCGCCAGCACACGGTTCATCACCTCCTGCACGTTGCCCGGGAACGATAGATCCCGTACATCGGCGCGACCGATGCTGACGCCATAGCCGGCGGCGATCTCTTTGACGTCCTCAAGGATCTCTGAGCTCAAGCGGTTGCGATTGGTGAGGATTTCCTCGAGCGTCATGCGCGCCAGAGCCCGTCGGGCGGCAAGCTGAACATCGCTGTAAAGGCGATCTTGATAGCTCTCCACCGCGTGCACAGCGGCTTTGGGATCAATGACCGCAAACTGCACCACAATGCTGACGCGCAGCGCAACCTTGTCCGCGGTCAGGATTTCCTGCCCCTTGATGATCAGCTCGCGTGAGCGCATGTCGACGAGCACAACCTCTATGACTTCAGGCCGCCCGAAAGCCCTTGTCCAAGGCGACGTCTTGAAGCGGTGGCGACCCGCGCTGAGAATTCCCTCAAAAACCCCATCGCGGTAGAGGAGGCCGCGATGCGTGTCTTTAATGATGTACTCGGTCTTCTTGGTCATGAAGCGCTTCTTCGCAAAAAGTCGTGGGTCCGGCCCCGAACCCGGCCGATGCGGAGGATGGGCCGGACCAAGTTGGCAACTTGGAGTCGGCAGTTGAGCCAATGCCGACCTTCACCAGTGTCAACCCTGCTCCTTGCCGGGTGGGGCCGTCCCACCAGGGGTTCTATCGGAGTAGATGAAGACAAGGCAATTAAAAGCGGCGCCAAGCATCGATGTGCACACTCTGGTTATAAGCGGGGTGTAATGTGCGATATCAGCTCGCCTTGGGCCAATCGCTTGCCGCGAGCCAATGCGACCGACTGTTGCTGGCAGAGATCGCCAGTTTGCGGCGAGCACCAGTTCCATCAGCTGCTGTGAGGCCTGCAACGCGTCCCGCCGGGATCGAGACCCATCTCGGCGGCCACCGGTGCAAGCCCATGTTTTCAGAGCCCCATTGATCAGCTCGCCAAAGGGGGCTCTTCAAAGCCAATAAGAGGGTCGTCGCCATCATTCCCAAACGGCGCAAAAGTACGCCTTCGCGCACCCCGCATTGCGATTGCCTGGTGTGGCCTTGAGGATAGGGCAACTCCACCGTTACGCCAATCGGATCACGTTCCACGACGCGGGCGCAAGGACGGCGTTCAGGTTCGATCCACGCATTGCCAATTCTGTGAGCGGTGTTGGCCTGATGCGGTCCGGATCGCTCCTGCTATTGAGCGCGGCGAGATCCCTGTCGCAGAGCTGTCGCGCCGCCGTAATTCTGAGGTTGGCGAAACCTTGCATGGTAACGTCCATCGCCATCGTTTCTCTCATGTGACGGTTGAGGCAGAAGAGGGTGAGCGTCTGGTCGTCATGTACGGCCGCAAGCTTGAGAAAGGGCACGTTCGGAAGCGGGTAATGTGCATCGGCGGTGCCACGCGGATCGAAGTAGTTCGCCGCGTAGGTTGGGCAATCGACCGACGCGCGGAGCACGCGGCCACGGCCGAGATTGGAAAAGTCACAGAACGGATAGAAGATTGTCTGCCGCCATACTGGCCCGCCGGTCACGGTCATGATCGGTGCGATCACATTGACGAGCTGCGCGAGACACGCGACCTTTACGCGATCGGCATGATTGATCAATGAGATGCAGGCACCTCCGAAGGTCAGCGCATCGAGGATGTTGTAGGGCTCCTCGAGAATCTCCGGCGCGACCGGCCAGCCCGGCTTGACGCGTTCCTGTCGGTTGCGGCGCGTCCGATACCAAACGTTCCATTCGTCGAATGATAGCATGATGCGCTTGTTCGAGCGCCGCCGCGCGGCGACTGCATCGGCGATCGCGACCACTTCCTCGATGAAATTGTCCATCAGGTCGGGGCTGGCAAGGAATGCGGCGGGATCATTGGCGTAATTATTCAGATACGTGTGCAGTGATATGTACTCCACATGATCAAAGACATGCTCCAGTACGATGTCTTCCCACGTGCCAAAGGTTGGCATGGTGCGACCCGACGAGCCGCAGGCGGCCAATTCGATCGACGGATCGACCCATTTCATCATCTTGGCGGCTTCGGTAGCGATCCGACCATACTCGGCTGCGGTCTTCGTCTCCATCTGCCACCAGCCATCCATCTCGTTACCAAGACACCAGAATTTGACGTCGTGCGGTTTTTCCCGGCCGTGTTTGCGACGCAGATCTGACAGCGCGGTGCCGGCCGGGTGATTGCAGTATTCGACGAGATTGCGTGCCGCATCGCCGGCGCGCGTGCCGAGGTTGACCGCGAGCATGGGTTCGACGCCGGCGGCGCGGCACCAGTCGATGAATTCGTTTGTCCCGAACGTGTTCGGTTCGGTCGACATCCAGGCGAGATCGAGCCGGCGCGGACGCTGTTGCACCGGACCGACACCGTCTTCCCAGTTGTAGCCGGAGACGAAATTGCCACCCGGATAGCGCACGATCGTGGGCGCCAGCTCGCGGACCATCGCCAGCACATCTGTGCGGTAGCCATTTTGATCCGCTAACGGATGGCTTGGTTCGTAGATGCCGCCGTAGATGCAGCGGCCGAGGTGCTCGATGAAGGCGCCGAAGAGCCGCCGGTCGGTCACGCCGACGGCATTGTCGCGGTCGAGTTTCACTGCGGCCCTGGGCATGCTGCTGGCTCCCGACTAGGCCGAAATCCCGCCGACAGGCACGAACGGCTTGCCAGCGTCCTGGGGCGACAGCACGGACTCTTTGAGGAGCCGTGAATAGGCATGTTGCGGATTAACGAGCACGTCGCGTGCGTCGCCGCTCTCGACCGCTCGGCCGCCCTGCATGATGAGCACGCGGTCGCTGATATAGTACGCAGTCGCAAGATCGTGCGTGATGTAGATGATCGACACCTTAAGCTCGTCGCGCAGCGATTTGAACAGGTTGACGATCGACATGCGCAGCGAGGCGTCGACCATCGAGACCGGCTCGTCGGCGACGATGAGCTTCGGCGAAGAGATCAGCGCGCGCGCGATTGCGATACGCTGAAGCTGTCCGCCGGAAAGCTCATGCGGGAAGCGGCCCCTTACTTCGGCGAGCGAAAGGCCGACCTGATGCAGCGCCTTGTCGGCCGCGGCCTCGATGTCTGCGCCACGCGCATCCGCAAGGCGCCGCGCGCTCATGAACAGGTAGCGGTCGAGCCGCTTCAGCGGATTGAACGCCGCGAACGGGTTTTGGAAGATTGGCTGCACCTGCCGCATGAAACGCATCCGCGCCCGGTTGCGTCCAATGGTCGTCACGTCGGTGTCGAGGAAGCGGATCGCACCGTCGGTCGGCTTCGCCAGATTGAGGATCATGCGCGCAAGAGTGGTCTTGCCCGAACCCGACTCGCCGATGATCGCAAGGATCTCCGGCTTGTCAGTTTCGAGCCGCAGGCTCACGTCGTCCACCGCCCGGACGGCGCGGCGCGATAGCAGACCACCGACGAAATACGTCATGCCGACATGGTCGACGTCGAGCAACGCGCGCATCACGCCGCCCTCCGCGCGTCGGGCTGGGTCGCCGCCCAGCACGCGACGCGATGTCCCGCCGCAACGTCCACCAGGGGCGGATGCTCCTTGCGGCACACATCCATCACCAGCGGACAGCGCGGATGGAAGCGGCAGCCGGGTGGCGGTGCGGCGAGATTGGGCGGCGCGCCCTCGAGGCCCTGCTTTTGCGTGGTGTCACCGATGCGCGGCAGGCTTGCCACCAGATGCACCGCATAGGGGTGGCGTGGATTGCGTATCACGTCGACCGTGCGGCCTTCCTCGACCAGCCGCCCCGCATACATGATGCCCATCCGGTCGGTGACGTTGGCGTGTACGCCGATGTCGTGCGTGACGAGGATCATGGATGATCGAATCTCGCGCTGCACTTCGCGCATGAGGCCGAGCACGTCCTTCTGCACCACGACATCGAGTGCGGTGGTCGGCTCGTCGGCGACGATAAAGTCCGGCCGGCATACGCTTGCGAGCGCGATCGTCACGCGTTGGCGCATGCCGCCGGAAAGCTCATGCGGGTAGTTGTCAAGGATCGCCGGCTCAAGCCGCAGCCGAGCGAGGTGACCTTCGATGAGCGCTAGGAACTGCGGCATAGGCTGGCCGATGTGCCGAAACGCGAAATCGATGAACGATTGGCGCACGCGCCGTACCGGGTTAAGGACATTCATCGAGCCCTGCAGGATGCAGGCGAGACGCCGCCAGCGCATGCTGTCAAGCTCGTGCCGGTTCAGCCTATAGATGTCGCACTCGCGCCCAGCGAAATTGAACATCACCGAGCCTTCAACGATGCTCAGCGGCGGGCGAATGGCGCGCACGATGGTCTTGATCAGCGTGGTCTTGCCACAACTTGATTCGCCCGCAAGCCCGTAGATCTCGTTGCGGTCAATGTGCAGGCTGACGCCATCGACCGCGCGCACCTCGCGGCTGATCCCAAAATACTGCGTTTGATAGTATGCGCGCAGATTGGTCACGCTGAGCACGCGCTCCGGCCCTTTGACCTGCGCGGGGACAGTGTTCATCCGGATGCGCCTCCCATGCGGGCAAGACGGCTACGCGGATCGATGTACTCATTCATCGAGATGGCGAGCAGAAACAGCCCGATGAACAGGATCATGACGAACAGGACAGGAAAGAATATCCACCACCAGATGCCGGCAACGAGCGCCGTATGCTGGTTCGCCCAATAGATCATCACGCCGACGGTGGGCGTATCGATGTTGGTGAAGCCGAGCACCGAGAGCGTGACCTCCAGTCCGATCGACCAGTTCATGTTGTTCATTGTGGTGTAGAACATGATGGGAAGCACGTAGGGCAAGTGCTCCTGCAGCACTATCTCGCTCGTGCGCATGCCGGAGAACTCGCACTGCTGCGTGAACTCGCGGGTCTTGAGGCTGAGCGCGAGGGAGCGGATCAGCCGCGCGTCGTACGCCCAGCCGAGCGCGGCCATTGCCAGCGCGAGGAGCGGCCACGACATCTTGTCGCGCATCACGAAGTAGAACAGCACGAGCAAAGGAAACAGCGGGATGACGATGAAGGTGTCGTTGATCGACATCAGCACGCGATCCACGAAACCGCCCTTGTAGCCGGACCACATCCCGATCGCGACCGAGATGAGGCGAGAAAGGATCGCGACGGTAAAGCCGAACAGCATTGTATTGCGAATCGCAAATGTGAGCTGCCAGAATACATCCTGTCCGCGCGATGTGGTGCCGAACCAATGGGCCCATGACGGCGGCACGTCCGGCGGCACCACGAACTGGTCCTGCTGAGGGTGGGGCGACGCCAAGGTGAGTGCCGCGAACGCCACGATGACACCGGTCAGAATGACACCGAGGCGAAACTGCGGGCGGTAACGCATCAGGTCGCGGAGAATCGCCAACATCAGCTTACCTTCACGCGTGGATCGAGCAGCGGATAGACGAGGTCGATGAAGAGAACCGCGGTCGACACCGCAACGATCGACACCGACGCAATGCCGACCACGAGGCTGTAATCACCCGCGTGCACCGCCGAGATCAGCAGCGTACCGATACCCGGATAGCCGAATACCTGCTCGGTTATGATCGCACCGTTGAAAATCGAGCCGAGCGACATTGCCAGGCCGGTGACCTGCGGCACCAGCGCGTTGCGCATCACGTAGGCGCCGAGGATCTTGCCGCGGCTGACGCCCGCAAGCTCCGCGTAGGTGACGTAGTCCTCGGTCACCACATTGGAGACGAGCGAGCGCATGCCCATGAACCAGCCGCCGATGCCGACCAGCACCAGCGACGTCACCGGCAGGATCGCGTGGCTGACGACGCTCAGGATGAAATCCGCGTTCCAGCCCCATGTGATATTGATTCGATATCCGCCCGAGATCGGCAGCACCGGCCAGACATAGCCAAACGCAATGAGCACAACGAAGGCGACAATGTAATAGGGGATCGGGTGCACCGCCATCACGGCAAGGCCGGCGATCTTCAGCAGACGGCTGTCGGCAAAGTAGCCCGCAAGTCCGCCGAGCAGATTGCCAAGCGCGAAGGCTAAAATCGTCGAAACCGATAGGAGCCCGACGGTCCAGGGAAGCGCACGGCCGATCAGCGTCGAGACCGGGGTCGGAAAGGCGGAGAGCGAAGGCCCGAAGTCGCCTACCAGCACGCGCTGCCAGAAGATGGCGTATTGGTTCCACAGGTTGCCTTCTAGCCCGTAGATCTCGCGCAGCGACTTGCGCATCATCGCAATCGCTTCCGGACTCGTGTTGCCGAAGGCGGTTGCGGCCGACACCGTCTGCTCGACCGGATCGATCGGTGTCGCATGCGTGATCAGGTAGGCGAGATTGATGCCGATGAAGACGACGAGCGCGAATTGCAGGAGCCGCTTCAGCGCGTAGGTCGCGTAGGCATTCATCGATGCGCCGTTTGCGTGGTTGCCTCGGAGGCTCGCGCCCCCTGCCGCGCCTGATCGCGCCGCTACTTCGTTGGCTTCAGCTTCACCATCATGACGCGGGAGTTGCCCCAGTTCGGTACCGGATCGGTATAGGGGTCGCTCTCCGCACTCGGATAACCCTTCCAGTAGGTCTCATCCATGACGGTAAAGACGTTGTAGGCCATCAGCGGGATGATCGGCATTTCCTGCACGGCCAGCTTCACGAACTCGCGCCCAAGTTCGAGGCTCTTGGGATCGTCGAAGCCGACGGTGCGGATCTGCTCGATGATCTTGTCGAGCGCGGGAGAGGACCAGCGCTGCCAGTTGCGCGGCGTCTGCGTCTTCCCTGGCGGTGATACGAACTCTGAGTGCCAGCTATCGAGGAAGAACGAGAGATCCGGGTGCCCACCCCAGGTCTCGACGCTCCATGAAATGATCGTGTCGAAGTCACCGCCGGCGCGGCGATCGACAAGCGTGCCCTGCGCCACGTCGGTCTTCGCATCGATGCCGAACTGGCGCCACTGCTGTGCGATCATCGAGCCGGCCCGGGTCATCACCGGGCGCAGATCGCCCTCGACCACGATGCGGACGGTGAACGGCTTGCCGTCGGGCGTCAGCCACTCGTTGCCGCGCTTGGTGAATGAGGCCGCCTGCAACAGTTCGGTGGCGGCCTGCGGATCCGCATTCCACCAGCCACGCCCAAACGATTTGGCAATATCCTCGGCCGAGGTTGGGATCTGATCGCCCATGCTTGGGCGCAGCATGTCGGCGATTTCCTTGCCGATATGCGGATTGTAGGGCCTGATCTTGCGCTTTCCGGTATCGAGCTCGAAGTCTGTGAGCCACGCTTCCAGCGGAGCGTGATAGCTTTCGGTGTGCGTGCCGGTCGGCGGAATGGCGATCGCCGAGATCGTCGCGGCACCGCGATAGGAGGCCATCGACACAGCCTTGATGTCGATCAACAGGGCCAGGGCCCAGCGCACGCGCTTGTGCTTGAACAGGTCGTTTTGCAGATTGAAGATTACTGCCGGCAGCGTCGGATCGGGGTGCGCGTAAGGGAAACCCTTGAACCATCCGCGCGAGGTCTTTGACTGCTTCGCCAGCGTGAACATGCCCTCCGCGGACGTGTCATGGATGATGTCGAGCTCGTGGTTGAGCTGCGCGATCACGCGCTTGTCCGGCGGACCGGGGTCCATATAGACGACGTATTTCGGACCCGGCGCACCATAGCGGCCGAGCGTGGTGCGCTGCCAGTCTTCGCGTGCTTGCCAGATGAACCACTTGCCGTTGGGATCGTAGCTGTGCAGCACATAGGCCCCGAGCGATACCGGCTTGTTGAAGTCGAATTTCAGCGGGTCGGCGATCTTCTCGAAGACGTGTTTCGGCATCATCCACACGGCGTTCCAGCGCACCGTGAACAGGGCGTGGAAGCGCGAGTTCGGCTTCTTCAGCTTGAATACGACGGTGTACTTGTCCGGCGCGGAGACCGAGGCGACGTTGACCTGAAACGGCGCGCTCCAGCGCATGCCGTTGGTCTTCATGTGCAGTTCGGTCGTGAACACCACGTCGTCCGCGGTGAACTCGACGCCGTCGCTCCAAAAGATGCCGTTGCGCAGTTTTACGGTCATCTCGGTAAAGTCGGCGTTATAGATCGGCTTGTCGGAGGCAAGGGAGTTCATCCACACGCCATCGATGCCGCGCTGCGGGTCGATGTACCAAAACGTATCCATCGCCAGCTGATGCAGGCCGGTCGATTGCCCGCCCGCGTTGACCGCCCAGATGTTGAACCAACCGGCGTTCTTGATGGTCCCCTCGGGGTTCTCGACGATCAGGGTCTGATTGCGCGGCAGGTTGGAAATTGGCTCCTGCGCCCATGAGGGGCAGGCGAGGATCCAAAGCAGCGCGGCAAGCGCAAGGCATCGCATCGCGTGCATACTCCCTCCCGAAGCGACCTCTTCTTCGTTGCTGAAGTTAAGCGCCGGCGGCAATTTTCCGTCAATCGGAATCTCGATATATATATCAAAGTACCTGATATGAACGGGGCGGCGGCTCACGGAGTGCGTTCATGTCGACGTCGACCAATGCTTTCCTGACATTGACGCCGGAGGAGAATGGCGATGCGATCGCCGCCCTCGGCTCCCCGGTGCGCCTGTCGATTCTAAAACTGTTGCGGCGAACCGGTCCGATGAACGTCAACATGATCAGCGCGGCGCTAAAGCTGCCGCAGTCGACGATCGCGACCAACATCAAGGTGCTGGAAGCGAGCGCGCTCCTTCACACCGAGGCCGCCAAGGCTCGCAAGGGACAGCAAAAGATCTGCTCGGTACCCTTCGACGGCGTCGTCATTCGCCTCGACGGGGAGGTCGCGAAGCTGCGCGACAATCTCGTGGAGGTATCGATGCCGATCGGTCTCTACACCGGTTGCGAGGTGAGCGCGCCCTGTGGGCTTTGCTCGACGGAAGGGATCATCGGCCTGTTGGACGTGCCTGACTTCTTTCTCGACCCGAGCCGCATGCGCGCCTCGTTGGCTTGGTTCAGCCGCGGGTTCATCGAATACAAGTTTCCCAACAATGCGCGCCTGCTCGGCACGCGCGTGCGCGAGCTCGCGTTCAGCATGGAGCTCTCTTCTGAAGCCCCCGGCACCAATGTGAACTGGCCCTCCGACATCTCGCTGTGGGTCAACGGCGTGAAGGTCGGCACCTGGACGTCACCGGGCGACTTCGGCGACAAGCGCGGCACTTACACGCCGCGCTGGTGGAAGCTTGCAGGTTCGCAATACGGCAAGCTCATCACCTGGCGGGTTGCATCGCGGCACCTTCGTCGACGGGACGCAGGTATCGAAGGTCGGGCTCGACGCGCTCGAGCTCGCCAATCACCACTCGATCCGGCTACGCCTCGGCATTGAGGAGGGCGCGAAACACCCCGGCGGCATCAACATCTTCGGCAAGGGTTTCGGGAACTACGATCAGGACATCGTGATGCGGCTCCAGCTTGAGCGCCAAGGTCGGTCTCACCATCGCCCGCCATCGATCACGTAGCTCTGGCTGGTGCATCCGGAGGAGTCATCCGAGGCAAGGAACAACACCAGGCGCGCGACGTCGTCGGGATAGAGCTTGCGCTTGATGCATTGGCGCTGCATCAGGTCTTTCTCGGCCTGCGGCGTGAGCCATAGCTCGAGCTGGCGCCGGGTCATGATCCAGCCGGGAATGACCGCATTGACGCGGATGTTGTATTCGCCAAGGTCTCGCGCCAGCGCACGCGTCAGGCCGACCACTCCGGCCTTGGCGGTCGAATAAACGAGCAATTCCTTGTCCCCGACCAGATAGGCGCTCGAGCCGAGGTTGACGATCGAGCCGTTGTTCGCGGCCTTCATGTCCTGATAGACCGCCTGTGCGGCGAAGAACTGATGCTTGAGATTGGTCGCGATCCGCTCGTCCCAGAACGCGGGCGTGATGTCGTCGATCTTGTGGCGCTGGTCATGCGCGGCATTGTTGATCAGGATCGTGATGGGCCCGAGCGCCTGGCGCACCTTCTCGATCGCGCGCTGCAGCGCGGCGATGTCGGTCACATCGCAATGCTCATAGTGCACCCTTGCCTGCGGACCTAGATCGGCTTGCAATTTGCTGGCCGCGTCGTCGGCGATGTCGAGAAATCCCACTTTTGTGCCCTGCGCCGCGAAC
>Ga0306920_100002057_pt1 | contig 25224 bp, 20 predicted proteins | sample flu12Cox44000170_FD_204666 | JGI IMG/M metagenome (GOLD analysis project Ga0306920, IMG submission 204666) | Lab enrichment of tropical soil microbial communities from Luquillo Experimental Forest, Puerto Rico - flux4day.12C.oxic.44.000.170 (v2)... | ecosystem: Environmental > Terrestrial >...
ACCACGGGGGAGATCGAGGGCCGGGTGCGCGAGCTCCACGAGCTCGTCCACTACGACCTGTTCCCCATGTTCTGAGCCGTCGTGACCATGCGTGCGCAATTGCATTAATCACAACTTAAGTCTTCACAAACGGTTGCGGCCGTGTGCTAAGCTGCCGCTTGCGTCGTCCGCGTGGTCCCCGGGAACCTACGAGGCATGTCCATGATGGATTCCCCCCTTGCCAGCCGGGCCGAGGCCGCCATCCGTCGCCTGCGCGACGTCGATGGGGTGAGCGTCCGTGCCGACGGGGACGAGTTGGTCGAGATCCACGTCGTGAGCCGCTCCGACCGGCCGGCGAAGCACATCGTCCGTGACGTTCAGGCGGTGCTGCGCACCGACCTGGGTCTCGCGATCGACCATCGCGTCGTCTCGGTGGCGCTGGCCCGCGAGCCCTCCCGTCCCGACGCCCCGGCACGCGAGGCGGCCGCGCCGGTCGCGGGCATCCGCGAGCCGGCGGCCGCGAGGCGCGCCGCGTCACACCCCGCCTCCGAGCGCATGCAGGAGTCGATCGATGACCGCATCCGCTACGAGAACGTGAACCTGATCGTCCACGGCCAGCGCACGCAGGCGCAGGTGGAGCTGCGCTGGAAGGGGCTGCCGCGCATCGGCAATGCGTCCGGCTACAGCGCCCGCGACGACGCGCAGCGCCTGGTGGCGCAGGCCACGACCATGGCGGTGCAGGAATTCCTCGCCGACCCCGTGGCGCTCCAGGTGCGCGACGCGACGCTCGTGGACGTATCGGGCCGGCGCGTCGCCGTCGTCGTGCTGGCGCTGCTCGCGCACCGGCACGAGAAAGTCCTCACCGGAAGCTGTACCGTGGAACACGACACGCCGCAGGCCTTCGTGCTCGCGACGCTCGCCGCGCTCAATCGGCTCGTGGCCGGGATGCGGGCGAAGGAGCCGACCGAGTACCTGCTGCGGGCCGAAAGCTACGCGAACGAACCTTGACCGGCGCCGCGCGCGCCACCACCACATGAGGGACCGGCAACGTCCCGGGGAGACCAGCGAAGCGGAGGTTCATGACCAGCGAAGCGACCCACACGCCCGCCCGGCTCGCGCCGGCGCGGATCCCCCATAAAGGAGGTGGGCCGTTCATGGACTACATCCTCGACCTCATCGAGCTGCTTGGTAAGGCTAGCTGGTAAGTGGTCACTAAAGCACTGATGATGTGATCTCCCTGATGCCGCTGTCGGTCCCGCAGTTTCTCGCCCCCGCGAACGCCAAAATCGCCGGGCGCGCCGCCCCCGCGGCCTCCGCAACCGACTTGTCGACGCGCCCCCACGATAGGACGTCGTGAACCCGTCATCCGCCATGCGCCGCCCGATCCTGTTCCGCCTTTACTACGGGCTCGTGCTCGCCGCAGCGGCCGCGCTGGTCGCGCTCGCCTGGGGGAGCCGTCCGGAGCCGCCGTGGCCGATCGTGTGCTCGGGCCTCGCGCTGCTGGTGATCGCCGAGGCCGCGCCGGTGCGTCTGCCCGGCGGCGGCCAGATGACCGCGGGCACGATGGTGGACCTGCCGCTGCTCCTGGTCGTGGGCCCGTTCTGGACCGCCGCCGCCGACGTCGCCGCCGCGCTCGTCGTGCAGGGCCTGCTGCGCCGCCGGCCGCTGGTGCGCGTGGCGCACAACGCCGCGATTTACATATTGGGCGCGTTCGCCGCCGGCGGCGCCTACACGCGGCTCGGCGGCAAGATCGGCGCCGTGGAGTTCCCCGAGGGTGCGCTTGCGCTCGCCGCGTGCGGCGTGGCGTTCTTCGTCGTCAACTCGCTGTGCGTGTCGCTGGCGATCGGGCTCACCGAGGGCCCGAGCGCGTGGCGCGTGTGGCAGCGGAACTTCCAGAGCGGCATCCTCCACCATCTCGCGTTCGTGGCGCTGGGCGCGCTCGCCGCCGTGGTGTGGCGCGCGACCGGTGTCTGGGGCCTGGGGCTCGTGGCGCTGCCGGTGCTGGTGTCGCGTCACGCGTTCCAGCTGTCCGTCGAGCTGAAGAGCGACTTGAAAGACTTCGTGCGCACGCTCACCGAGGTGCTGGAGGAGGTGGATCCCTACACGCGCCACCACTCCGTGCGCGTCGCCACCTACTCGGTGCGGCTCGCGCGGGGCCTGCGGCGCCCCGAGCGCGAGGTCGAGGAGATCGAGTACGCGGCGCTGGTCCACGACCTGGGCAAGATCGGGCCGCAGCACCAGTACATCCTGCAAAAGCCCGGCTCGCTGTCGCACGAGGAGCAGCGCACGCTGCGCGCGCACCCGGCCGCGGGCGCCGAGATCGTGGCAAAGGTGCGCACGCTCGCGCGCGTGGCCGAGATCGTGCGCTCGCACCACGAGCGGCCGGATGGCCAGGGCTATCCGTTCGGGCTCCGGTCCGAGGACGTGCCGATCGGCGCGCGCATCCTGAACGTGGCGGACGCGTTCGACGCCATGACCAGCGACCGACCATACCGGCGCGCGCTGCCGGTGGACGCGGCGCTCCGCGAGCTGGAGCGCGGCGCCGGCACGCAGTTCGACGATGGCGTGGTGCAGTGCCTGCTCAGGCTCCACGGCGCGAACACGTTCCCGCTGGTGCCGAGCCCGAGCAGCGAGGACCTGCAGCTCCTGCGCCTGCGCACGCGCGTGGGCGGCGGCGGGGGTGGACGCTGATGCGCTACCGCGATGCCGGCGTGGACGTGTCGCGTGCGGACGCGATCAAGGAGGAGCTGATCCGCGAGATCCGCTCGACGTGGACCGCGAACGTGGCGCCGCTCGTGGGCGGGTTCGCGGGCGTGATGCGCGTGGCGACCGAACCAGGTACTCGCGGCGCGCGCAGCGCGCCGGCCTCCAGCGTCCTGCTCGCGGCCACGATGGACGGCGTCGGCACCAAGCTCCACCTGGCGAAGCGCTCCGGGCGGCTGGACGGCGCGACGGCCGACCTCGTCTATCACGGCGCGAACGACCTCCTCGTGCATGGCGCGCGGCCGCTCGCGTTCCTCGACTACCTGGCGCAGGCGTCGCTCGAGCCGGCCGACGTGCTGGCCGCAGTGCGCGGGCTCGCGCGCGCCTGCCGCGAGGTGGGGGCCGTGCTGCTGGGCGGCGAGACCGCGGAGATGCCCGACACCTACCTGCCCGGCGTCATCGACGTCGCGGGCTGCATGCTCGGCGTCGTCTCCGGCAGCGCGCCGCTCGACGGGTCGCAGGTCCAGCCGGGCGACCGCGTGCTGGCGCTCGCCGCCACCGGGCTCCACACGAACGGCTATTCGCTCGCCCGCCGTGTGCTCGCCGCCTCCGGACTCGCGCTCGACGCGCCGCTGCCCGGAGGCGCGGGCGAGGGCGTGGGCGATGCGCTGCTCGCGCCGCACCGCTGGTACGGGCGGGCGCTGCTGCCGCTCGTCGAGGCCGGCCGCGTACGCGCGCTCGCGCACGTGACCGGCGGCGGCATCGCGGGGAACCTCGTGCGCGTGCTGCCCGCTGGCACGCGCGCACGCGTGTCGGCGGCCGCCTGGCCGCGCCCGGCACTCCACCGCTGGCTGATCGAGGCGGGCGGCGTGCCCGAGGACGACGCGCGCGCCGCGCTCAACCTGGGAGTCGGCATGCTCGCGATCGTCGAGCCCGGGGAGGCCGACGGCGTGGCGCGCGCGCTCGCGGCCGCCGGCGAAACGGTATGGAAGGTCGGCGAGGTCGTCGCCGGCGAGCGCGCCGTGGAATGGACCTGAGCATGCGCTGAAGCCTTCGGCCCCCGCGATCGAGCCCCCGCTCCCGACGTCCCCCGCTGGATGGAGGAGAGGCATGGAGCGGCAGACGCGAGTGGATGGGAGCAGAGAGCTGCTGGAGAACGGGGCCCCCGAGCTGGTCGGCGAGTCGGGTGCGTGGCGGGCGCTGGTGGAGCAGATTCCGCGTGTGGCGGCCAGCGGGCTGCCGGTGCTGCTGCTGGGCGAGACGGGCACGGGCAAGGAGCTCGTCGCGCGCGCGATCCACGTGCTGTCGCAGCGAAGGCGGCAGCCGTTCGTGGCGCAGAACTGCGGCGCCACGCCGGACACGTTGATCGAGAGCGAGCTGTTCGGGCACGCGCGCGGCGCGTTCACGGGCGCGGTGGGCGACCGCACCGGCCTTTTCGAGGCGGCCGAGGGCGGCACGCTGCTGCTGGACGAGATCGGCGACGCGAGCCCGATGTTGCAGATGAAGCTGCTGCGCGTGCTGCAGGAGGGCGAGGCCCGCCGGGTGGGGGACTCGCGCGCGCGCCGCGTGGACGTGCGCGTGGTCGCGGCAACGCACCGCTCGCTCGAGCGCGCCGTGTCGCAGGGAAGCTTCAGGGCCGACCTGTTCTTCCGCTTGGCGGCGGTGCGCCTGAGGTTGCCCACGCTCCGCGAGCGCGGGCGCGATGTGCTGCTGCTCGCGCGCCACTTCCTTGCGCGCGCCGCGGCGCGCACCGGCTCCACGGTGCCGGAGCTGGCGCCCGACCTCGCCGAGCGGCTGCTCCGGCACGCCTGGCCGGGCAACGTGCGCGAGCTCGCGAACGCCTGCGCGTTCGCGGTGGGCGTGGCGGGCGCGCGCACGCGGGTGGGGAGCGAGCACTGGCCCGACGCGCCGTTCGCCGAGGCGGTGGCCGAGGGCGCGGGGCTCCACGCCGAGACGCGCGCGCTCGAGGAGCGCCGGCTCAAGGAGACGTTGCGCCGCACGCACGGCAACAAGACGCAGGCGGCGCGCGCGCTGGGGCTGTCGCGGCAGGGGCTCCTGAAGAAACTCCGCCGGCTCGGGCTGGGCGTGCCGCACGCGCTTGACGAGGCTGAGAGCGCTGACTAGCGTGCCGCGCCTGGATCGCACGCGCTCGAGGAGCGTCCCGCAGAACGGACCCGCGGGACGCTCCGAGCGCGAGGCGTTCTCAATCGGAGCCTAGGGGGGCCGGCGTGGCGAAGAAGACGCTGAAGATCGCGCTCGTGGGCTGCGGCGCGGCGGCGCAGATCAATCACCTGCCCTCGCTCCAGCGGCTCGAGGACGTGGAGCTGGTGGCGCTCGCCGATCGCGATCCCGAGAAGGCCGCGCGCGTGGCGCAGAAGTTCGGCGTGCCCACGTCGTACACGCGCTTCGAGGAGCTCCTCGCGAACGACGACATCGACGCCGTCGACATCACGACGCCGAACTACCTCCACGCGCCCATGGCCGTGGCGGCGCTCGAGGCGGGCAAGCACGTGCTGTGCGAGCGGCCGCTGGCGCGGAACGGCGCCGAGACCGCGGCGATGGCCAAGGCGGCGAAGGCGTCCGACCGCCTGCTCATGTGCGCGCTGCAGCACCGCTTCCGCCCCGACGCCCAGCTGCTGCGGAAGTTCGTGGACAAGGGCGACCTGGGCGAGATCTTCCTCGCCAAGGGCGGCTGGCTCCGGCAGAAGACGGAGTGGGACTCGGACGCCTGGCGCGCGCAAAAGCGCGAGTCTGGCGGCGGCGTCGTGCTCGATCTCGGCTTCCAGATGCTGGACCTCGCGCTCTGGGTGCTGGGCGGCCCCACAGTGGAGTCGGTCACGGCGAGCGTGCACCGGCTGAAGAAGGGCGAGGTGGAGGATTCGGCGACCGCGTTCCTGCGGCTCGCCTCGGGCTCCACGCTCACGCTCGAGCTCACCTGGGGACTGCTCATGGAGAAGGACTTCGCGTACCTGAACCTGTTCGGCTCAGGCGGCGCGGCGCTCCTGAATCCGTTCCGCGTGCACAAGGGCATGCACGGCACGCTCGTGAACGTGACACCCGAGCTGGAGACGTCGCGCAACCAGTACCGTCAGTCCATGGACGCGCAGATCCGGCACTTCGCCGACGCGCTCCGCGGCGCCAAGAACCCGATGGGGCTCGCCGACGAGATCCACCCGGTGATGGAGCTGATGGACGCGATCTACCGGAGCGCCGACCAGGGCAAGGAAGTCAAGGTCGGCTGAGTTGCGCCAGGCTCTGGCCTCAGGCGCGCTGCTCGGCCTGGCGTTCGTGCCGGGCGTGCCGGGGGCGGTGGCGTGGTTCGCGCTCGTGCCACTGCTGCTGGCGCTCGAGCACCGCGTCGGGTCGGGACGCCCGCGTTCGTGGTTCGCGCTCGGCTACGCCGGCGGCGTCATTCACTTCCTGATCGGGACGCACTGGATCGCGCTGCTCTCGGACGTGGCGCTGACGATCGGCTGGCTCAAGTACCTGGGCTGGGTGATGTCGGGGCTCTACCTGGCGCTCTACTGGGGCGGATCGACGCTGCTCGCGGGCTGGCTCTCGCGCCGCTCGGGGATCCCCGCTCGCTGGACTTTCGCACCTGCGTTTCTGCTGCTCGAAGAGGTCCGTGGCTCGGGAGAGCTCGGGTTCCCTTGGTTCCAGCCGGGCTACACGCAGCACAGCATATTGCCGGCACTGCAGCTCGCCTCGCTGGGGAGCGTGACGCTCGTCACCGCGTGGCTGCTGCTCGTGAACGCCGCGCTCGTGTCGGCGTGGCGCGCGCGCGGCCCAGGTCCCGCGAGGCCGCGCGCCGCGCTCCGGGCGGCGGCGCTCCTGGTGCTGCCGCTTCTCTGGGGCGCGTGGGAGCTGCGCGGGCGCCGCGAGCCGGCGGGCCCGCCGGTCGCGCTCGTCCAGGGCGACATCCCGGGCGAGATCAAGTGGAGCGGCCAGCACACGGTGGAAATTCTCAAATCGTTCATCAGCCTCTCGGACTCCGTTGCCGCATCCCGTCCGCGGTGGGTGGTGTGGCCGGAGACCGCGACCGGCACCTACCTGCGACGCGATCCCGTCCAGTCGGTCGCAGTGGCCCAGCTCGCGGCGCGGCTCCAGGCGCCGGTGTTCATGGGCTTCGCCCACTGGTCGTACGGGCCCGACGGCAAGCCCGTGATCTGGAACGCGGCCGGCGCCTGGCATCCGGACGGCTCGTTGTCGGCGGTCTACGCCAAGCGCCACCTCGTGCCGTTCGGCGAGCGCGTGCCGTTCCAGTGGCTCGTGCCCGCGCTCGGGAAGTGGGACCTGGGCCAGGCGGAGTGGCGGCCGGGCCCCGGGCCTGTGCTGTTCGCGGGCCCCGCGGGCGACAGCGCCTCGGCGCTCATCTGCTTCGAGTCGATCTTCCCTGGCCTCGCGCGAAGCGACGTGCGTCGCGGCTCGCGGCTGCTCGTCAACATCACGAACGACGAGTGGTTCGGGAATGGCGCGGCGCTGCAGCAGCACGCGGCCATGGCGCCGTTCCGCGCCGTCGAGCACCGTGTGCCCCTGTTGCGGTGCGCGAACACCGGACTGACCGAGATCATCGATGCGTATGGAAAGATCACCGCGAAGCTGCCGGTGTTCACCCCCCGCGTGCTCGTGGCGCCGCTGCCGGCGGCAGGCACCCGCACGCTTTACACGGTCGTCGGCGACTGGCCGGGGGCGCTGGCGCTCCTGCTGGTCCTGGCGCTGGCACTCGTACCGCGCGGCAGCCTTGCCGATACCTCGAGGGGCGGCCCCGTCGTTGACGCTGGGGGGCCGTAAGGCTAGATTGCGGCCTCACCTACGGCCCTCTCGCCACGGAGATACGCCCTCGTGACGCAGGACCCGCACGGAATGCGGCTCGGACCCCTCTTCATGACGGGTACCTCAGGGCTCACCTTGGGACTTCGCTCATGAGCCGCGCGGTCGCGATCCTCGGCGCCACCGGCCTGGTCGGTGGGACGACGGTGAAGATCCTCGAGTCTCGGGGCTTCCCGCTCGACGAGCTACGCCTGCTGGCCAGCGAGCGCTCGGCGCACCGCACGATCCCGTTCCGCGGGCGTGACGTCGCGGTGCGCCCCGTCGCCGACGACGCGTTCTCGGGCGTGGACCTGGCGCTCTTCGCCACCTCGGCCGAGCTCTCGCGCCAGTGGGCGCCCATCGCCACCGCGGCCGGCGCCCGCGTCGTGGACAACTCGAGTGCGTTCCGGCTCGAGCCCGACGTGCCGCTCGTGGTGCCCGAGGTCAACGGCGCGCTGCTCGATGCCCGGCCGCCGCTCGTCGCGAACGGCAACTGCGTCGCCATCCCGCTGACGCTCGTTCTCCACGCGCTCTCGTCGCTCGGCCGGCTCGAGCGCGTCACCGTGGCGAGCTACCAGTCGGTCTCGGGCGCGGGCCAGGAAGCGCTCGACGAGCTGGAGCGTGGCATCCGCGGGGGACTCGATGGTCCGCCCCCGGTGCGCGCCGACGGCCGGCCGGCGTTCGCGTACAACGTGCTGCCGCACATCGACCGGTTCGACGCCGAAGGCTGGACGGGCGAGGAGCGGAAGATCGTGAACGAGACGCGACGCATGCTGTCGCGGCCCGACCTGATGATCACGCCCACGTCCGTGCGCGTCCCGGTACGCGTCGGGCACTCGGCGGCGGTCGTGGCCGGCTTCGACCGTGCGGTCGATCCGGCCGCGGCGCGTGCGGCCTGGGCCTCGGCACCCGGCGTGCGCGTGGTGGACGAGCCTTCGCGCGAGCGCTATCCAACGCCGCTCGAGGTCACGGGGCAGGACGACGTGCTCGTGGGGCGCGTGCGCCGCGATTCCCAGGACACGAAACAGCTCGTGTTCTTCTTCGCCTCGGACAACCTGCGCAAGGGCGCCGCCCTGAACGCGGTGCAGATCGCGGAGCGGCTGGCCGGCGTCACGGCCGGGGCCCGGTGAGAATAGGCTCGGCCTGTGGACGCCATATAATTGCGGACGATCAAGCTCACACTGGCGTACGACGGCACCGCATTCCACGGCTGGCAGCGGCAGCCCGGCGTACGGACCGTGCAGGGGACACTCGAATCGGCGCTGGCGCGCGTGCTCGGGATCGAGTCGGTCGCGGTCCCGGGGGCGGGTCGCACCGACGCCGGCGTGCACGCGCGCGGCCAGGTGGCCTCGTTCACGTGCGACTCGTCGCTGCCGGCGCGCGCGTTCCCGCCGCTGCTCGCCCGCGAGCTGCCGGTCGACGTGCGCGTGCTGCACGCCGAGGAGGCGCCCGCGGGCTTCCACGCGCGGCACTCGGCGCGCGCGCGGCGCTACGCCTACCGCCTGCTCGCGGTGCCCGACGTGCTGCGCGAGCGCTATGCCTGGTCGCCGCTCCGGCTCCCGCCGCTCGCGGCGCTGCGCGCGGCGGCGGCGCCGCTCGCCGGCACGCACGACTGCTCGGCGTTCCAGGCCGTGGGCAGCACGCCCGCGGACCCGGTCGTGCGCATCCATCGCGCCCAATGGCGCTACTGCGAGGCCGGCGTGATGCTCGACATCGTGGCCGACCACTTCCTCTACCACATGGTGCGTAACCTGGTGGGGACCTCGCTCGCCGCTGCCGAGTCCGGCGATCCGCCGGCGCACATGCGCGCGGTGCTCGACTCTCGTGACCGCGGCCGCGCCGGGATCACCGCGCCGCCGGAGGGGCTCTCGCTGGAACGTGTCTACTACGACGGCGAGGAGCTGGACGACGGCCGCGCCCGCACCGCGAGGCCCGCATGAGCCGCGCCCGGTCGCGGGCCTTGCTGCTGGCGGCGGCCCTGGCGCTGCCGTCGCTCGCGCGCGCCGCCGCGCCGCCCGAGCACATCGATCCGATGTCGATCTCGCGCTCGCGGCGCACGGCGATCGTCACCGCGGCCCAGCGCGTGAGCCCGGCCGTGGTCTCGGTGAGCGTGGTCACGACACGCATCGTGCGCGCCGACCCGTACGGGCTGCCTTTCCACGACGAGTTCTTCGACCGCTTCTTCCCGCCGAGCCTCTACCGTGAGCGCGTGCCGGGACTGGGTTCGGGCGTGATCGTGGACGCAGACGGCATCGTGCTCACGAACTCGCACGTCATCCGCGACGCCGAGGACGTGAAGGTGAACCTGCCCGACGGCCGGCACTTCGACGCCAAGCTGCTCGGCGACTCGCCCGTCTACGACCTCGCGGTGCTCAAGATCCCCCCGGACCACCTGCCGGTGGCGCCGCTCGGCGACAGCGACTCACTGGTGGTGGGCGAATGGGCGATCGCGATCGGCAACCCGTTCGGCTTCCTCCTCGACGACCCCCAGCCCACGGTCACCGCGGGCGTGGTGAGCGCGACGCGGCGCGACATCAAGGCCGAGGCCACGTCGACGGCGATGTACAAGAACATGATCCAGACCGACGCCGCGATCAATCCCGGCAACAGCGGCGGCGCGCTGGTCGACGCCGACGGCGAGGTCATCGGCATCAACACGTTCATCTTCACGAACAGCGGCGGCTCGATCGGGCTCGGCTTCGCCATCCCCATCAACCTCGCGAAGAAGGTCTTGAGCGAGGTGCGCCGTTACGGCCGGGTGCGCGTGGCGTGGCCGGGCATGACGGTGCAGCCAGTGACGGAGCTGCTGGCGCGGCGCCTGGGCTGGGACGGCACGGGCGGGCTCGTGGTCTCCGCCGTGGACAAGGGCGGCCCGGCCGATCGCGCGGGCTTGAAGCCCCTGGACCGCATCCGCCGCGTGAACGGCCGGGTGACGAATGACGTCGAGGATGCGCAGTCCGGCATCTACGGCGCACAGGTCGGGGACCGGCTGACGCTCGACGTGGAGCGTGACGGCAGGTCGCGCAGCATCGTGATCACGCTCGAGGAGGCGCCGGGGCGATAGCCCCGGGACGATCCCATGATCGATCGCTACTGCCGACCGGAGATGAGGGAGGTCTGGAGCGAGGCGCGCCGCCTGTCGCTGTGGCTCGACGTGGAGCTCGCCGTGACCGCGGCGCGCGAGGAGCGTGGCGACGTGCCGAAGGGCGTCTCCGAGCGGCTGCGGAGCAAGGCGCGCATCGACGCGCCGCGCATGCTCGCGATCGAGGCCGAGGTCCACCACGACGTGATCGCGTTCCTGTCCATGCTCGCGGAGTCGACCGGCGACGACGCGCGCCACGTCCATGCGGGGCTGACGTCCTCGGACCTGGTCGACACGGCGCTCGCCTGCCAGATCCAGGAAGCCGGCCGCGTGCTCGCCGGCTCGCTGGCGCGGCTACGGCGGGCGGCGTGGACGCTCGCGCAGCGCCACCGGCGGACGCCGATGGTGGGCCGCTCGCACGGCGTCCACGCCGAACCGATCACGTTCGGGTTGAAGTGCCTGGTGTGGTCGGAAGAGCTCGGCAGGGGGATCGATCGGCTGCAGGCGGCGCTCGCGGACTGCGCGTATGGGAAATTCAGCGGCGCCATGGGCACGCTCGCGCACCTGGACGCCGAGGTGGAGACGCGGGCGCTCGCGCGCCTCGGGCTCGAACCCGAGCCTGTGGCGAACCAGGTCGTGCAGCGCGACCGACACGCCGCGCTCGGCTGCGCCATCGCGGTCGCGGGCGGCACCATGGACAAGATCGCGGTCGAGATCCGCCACCTCATGCGCACCGAGGTGCGCGAGGCGGAGGAGCCGTTCCGCGAGCACCAGAAGGGCTCCTCCGCCATGCCGCACAAGCGGAACCCGGTCCGCAGCGAGCGCGTCTCCGGGCTCGCGCGCCTGCTGCGCGGCTACGCCCAGGCGATGCTCGAGGACCAGCCGCTCTGGCACGAGCGGGACATCAGCCACTCGTCGGTCGAGCGCGTGGCGCTGCCCGACACGTTCCTCGCCGCGGACTTCATGGCGCACGAGCTGGCCGAGGTGCTGGAAGGGCTGCGCGTGAACGAGGCGCGCATGCTGGCGAACCTCGAGGCCGGCGGCGGGCTCGTGCACTCGCAGCGCGTGCTGCTGGCGCTGGTCGACGCCGGGCTCGCGCGCGATACCGCCTACGCGCTCGTCCAGCGCCACGCGCTCGCGGCCGCCGACGGCGGCCCGCCGTTCCGTGACGCGCTCGCCGCCGACCCGGTCGTCCGCGAGCGACTCTCCGCCGATCGCCTGGCCGCGTGCTTCGACCTCGGGCACCACCTGCGCGCGGTGGACGCCGTCTTCGCGCGCGCCGAGGAGCCGCGCTCGTGAGCGCGTCGCGCACGACCGCCGCGGGCCGCGAGGCGTGGACGAGCGAACAGGCGCGCGATCCCGCCGCGGTGTCGGCGAGCCTGCGCGATCGCGGCGTGACGCTCGAGCCCGACGAGGTGCGGCTCCTGGGCGAGCTGCTCGGCCGGAGCCCGCGCTGGGCCGAGGCGGTGCTGTTCGGGATCCTGTGGAGCGAGCACTGCTCGTACAAGAGCACGCGGCACCTCCTCAAGCGCCTGCCGACGGAAGCGCCCCAGGTGCGGATCGGCCCCGGCGAGGACGCGGGCGTGGTGTCGCTGCCCGCGCCATGCGACGACCTCGTGCTCGTGCTCGGCCACGAGAGCCACAACCACCCGAGCCAGGTGCTGCCCGTCGAGGGCGCCGCCACGGGCGTGGGCGGCATCGTGCGCGACATCGTCTGCATGGGCGCCGAGGTGGTGGGGGTGCTCGACTCGCTGCGCTTCGGCGACCCGCGCTCGGGTGTCCACGCCCGCGACGTCGTGCGCGGCGTGGTCGAGGGCATCGCCGCCTACGGGAACGCGCTCGGCGTGCCGAACCTGGGCGGCGACACCGTGCTCGATGCCGGCTTCGACACGAACTGCCTCGTGAACGTCATGGCGGTGGGCCTGGCGCCCGCCGAGGGTGTGATCCGAAGCCGCGTGCCCGAAGGCGTGGGGCCGTGGGCGTTCGTGCTGGTCGGCAAACCCACGGACGAGAGCGGCTTCGGCGGCGCGTCGTTCGCTTCCGGCGAGCTCGGCGAGTCGGGCGGCTCCGACCCGCGCGGCGCCGTCCAGCTTCCGGATCCGTTCCTGAAGCGCGTGCTGAACGCCGCGACCTACGAGGCGTTCCGCGTCGTCCGCGAGCGCGGGATCGCGTGCGGGTTCAAGGACCTCGGCGCGGGTGGCATCGCCTGCGCCACGTCCGAGCTCGCGGCCGCCGGCGGCTGCGGCGCGGTGATCGAGCTGGAGGCCGCTCACCGTGTGACCCGCGAGCTTCTGCCCGAGGTCGTGCTGTGCGCGGAGACGCAGGAGCGCTACTGCTGGGTCGTGCCCGAGAGCTTCGCCGGCGAGCTGTGCGCGATCTACGAGCGCACGTTCGCGCTCGGGGAGGTGCATCCCGGCGCCGGCGCGCGCGTCATCGGCCGCGCCGTCGCGGAGCCGACGTACCGCGTCACGTGGCACGGCGAGACGCTCGTGGATTGCGAGGTGCGCGCCATCACCGCGGGCCGGCGCGAGGAGCGCGAGGCGCGTCCGCGCTCGCGCCCGCAGCCGTCGCGCTCGCGCCGGCGTGCGCCCGACCCGAGGCGCGCGCTGCTCACGATGCTCGGCGGGCTCCACGTGGGCTCGCGTGCCTACCTCCACCGCCATTACGACGGCGACGTGCAGGGCCGCACGTGGCTGCACGCCGGCGAGGGCGACGCGAGCGTGCTGCGCGTTCATCCGGAGCGCGCCACCGGCGTGGCGTTCGCCGTGGGCGGGAACCCGTTCTGGTGCGACGGCGATCCGGCGCTCGGCGCCGCGCACGCCGTGGCCGAGGCGGCGCGCAACGTGGCCGTGACCGGGGCGCGGCCGTGGGCGCTCACCGACTGCCTGAACTTCGGCCACCCGGAAGACCCGGAAGTGATGGGCGACCTGGAGCAGACGCTCGCGGGGCTCGCGTCCGCCGCGCTCGCATTGGGAGGACTCGCGGCGGCCGGGCACCCGCTGCCGTTCGTGAGCGGCAACGTGAGCCTCTACAACCAGGTGGGCCCGAACGCCATCCCGCCGTCGCCGATCGTCATGTGTGCGGGCGTGATCCACGACGTCGCGCGCGCGCTGGGGCTCGGCCTTCGCGCCTCGGGCCACGTCCTGGTGATGATCGGCGAGCCGCGAGACGGGCTCGAAGGCTCCACGTACACGCGCGAGGTGCTTCGCGAGCGCGGCGGCCCGCCGCCGTCGCTCGACCTGGGCCGCGAGGCCAGGCTTCAGGAGTTGGCGGTGGCGATCGCGGAGGGCGGCTGGGCTTGCGCGGCACATGACGTGTCGGACGGCGGGCTCGCGGTGGCGCTCGTCGAGATGCTGCTCGGCTCTCCCGACGACGCACCGCTCGGCGCCGAGCTCGATCTCGAGCCGTTCGAGGTGGAGCCGCCCGTGTCGCTCTACTGCGAGCGGCCCGCGATCGTGTACGAGGTGCCGTTCGAGCGGCTGGCGCGGCTCTCACAGGCGGCGCGCGAGCAGGGCTTCGTGGCGTGGCCGATCGGCACAGTGAGCACCCAGCCGCAGCTGCGCGTGCGCATGCCCGGCGGGGAGACGCTCGCCTGGAGCCGAGCCGACCTGGAGCAGGCGCGCGAGGCGGGCTTGAAGAAGCTCTGGAACGAGGAGGGCGTGTGAGCGGCGCGCGCGTGGCGGTGGTCCAGTTCCCGGGCGTGAACTGCGAGGCCGAGACGGTGCGCGCGCTCGAGTGCGCCGGGCTCGAGACCGAGCTCTTCCGCTGGACGCGGCCGCCGCGCGAGCTTGCGGCGTTCGACGCCTACGTCCTGCCGGGGGGCTTCTCGTGGCAGGACCGCGTGCGCGCCGGCGCGCTCGCTGCGAAGGATCCGATGCTGGACGAGCTTGCCGCGCGCGCCGCGGACGGGGCCCCCGTGCTCGGCATCTGCAACGGCGCGCAGGTGCTCGTAGAAGCGGGCCTCGTGCCCGGGAACGGCGGCGGCGAGCTGCCGCACGTCGAGGTGGCGCTGGCGCGCAATCGCATGCCGGAGCGGACCGGCTACCACACGCGCTGGGCATGGTGCCGGGTCGAGGATTCGCCGTGCGTGTTCACGCGCGGGCTCGAGCCGGGCACGCTGCTGCCCCTGCCCGTGGCGCACGGTGAAGGCCGCTTCGCAGCGGCGAAGAAGGGCCGCGTGGAAGCTCTCGCCGAGGCCGGCCAGGCGCCGCTCCGCTACAGCCGCCCGGACGGCGCGATCGCGGAAGCGTTCCCGGACAACCCCAATGGCTCGGAGGCCGCGGTCGCGGCGCTCTGCAACCCGCGAGGCAACGTGATGGCGCTGATGCCGCATCCCGAGCGCGCGGCGACGCTCGGCCAGGTCGGGCGCGCGATCGGCGGCTCGTGGGGCGAGCGTCGCGAGCGCGCGTTCGCCGCAGCCGACGGCTCGGCGTTCGCGGACGGTCCCGGGATGGCGTTCTTCCACGGCCTCGCTCGGCATCTCGCGGGGAACGCATGAGTGACGGAGCGAAGCGCACGATGCAGGCCTACGTCGAGCTACTCGCCGAGGATCCCGAGGCGACGAGCGCGCTCGCGATCGCACGCGGGCGCCTGGCAGCGGGACGCCGGCTCACGGCGGTCAAGCGCGTGCGCGTGTTCGAGCTCTCGGGCCCGCTGCCGTCGCGCGCCGAGGTGGAGGCGTTGCTCCACCGCTCGACGCGGTTCTACAACCCGGCAAAGGAGCGCTGCACGGTGCGTGCGGGGGAGCGCGAGCCGGCGCCGTTCCAGCGCGACGAGGCGCTGGTGCTGGTGGTGGACCGCGGCCTCGAACGGCGGCCCGCCGGCGAGCGCTGGTGGAAGCACGAGACCGGTGAGAAAGTGGAGGTGCGCGAGGGCACGGTGTGGGCGCTCGCGTTCGAGCCGGGCGAGGACGCCGCCGCCCGCGCCGCCGAGCTGGCCGAGGTGCGGGACCGCCGGCACGGCCTGTTCGCGAACCCGCACTTCCAGGACTGGCGCCCCGGCGAGGGCGCCACGCCTCCATGGCCGTGGCTCGAGCGACCGCGCAAACGCGGCAAGGAGAGCGGATCATGAGCGGACCACTCTGGGCGAGGGATGGCGCCATGGGCGCCGGGCCCGGGCAGGGCTTCAAAGAAGAATGCGGGGTGTTCGCGGCCGTCGGCGTGCCGCAGGCGGCGGCGATCACCGCGCTCGGCCTGCACGCGCTCCAGCACCGCGGCCAGGAGGCGACCGGCGTGGTCGCCACCGACGGCGAGCGCTTCCACGTCGTCAAGGGCATCGGTCTGGTGCACGACGTCTACCGCGACGCGCAGCTGGAGACGCTGCCCGGCGTGCTCGCGATCGGCCACAACCGCTACTCCACGTCGGGCGGGCTCACGCTCGAGAACACGCAGCCGCTGCGCGTGGTCTACCGCGGCGGCTCGCTCGCGCTGGCCCACAACGGCAACCTCACGAACGCGATCGCGCTGCGGAGCGGGCTCGAGGAGTCGGGCTCCATCTTCCAGACGACGCTCGACACCGAGGTGTTCCTGCACCTGATGGCGCTCTCCGGCGCGGGGAACGCGGAGGACGCGCTGCTCGAGGCCGCGCACCAGGTGACCGGCGCCTACTCGCTGCTGGTGCTCACCGAGCGGAGTGTGATCGCCCTGCGCGACCCGCACGGCTTCCGCCCGCTGTGCCTCGGGCGCCTCGGCGACGGCTACGTGATCGCCAGCGAGACGTGCGCCCTGGACCTGGTCGGCGCCGAGCTCGTGCGCGAGGTCGAGCCGGGGGAGATGCTGAGCGTGGACCCGCAGGGCGTGCGTTCGCGCCGTGCGCTCGCCCCGGCCGACCCGCCGCAGCACTGCATCTTCGAGCACATCTACTTCTCCCGGCCGGACAGCCGCGTGTTCGGGGACACGGTGGACCGCGTGCGCCGCCGCATCGGCCGGCGGCTCGCGTCCGAGCACCCGGCGGAAGCCGACGTGGTGATCGCGGTCCCGGACTCCAGCAACTCGATCGCGCTCGGCTACGCCGAGGCGAGCGGCATCCCGTTCGAGCTGGGGCTGATCCGCAACCACTACGTCGGGCGCACGTTCATCCAGCCGCACCAGGCGGGGCGCGACTTCGGCGTGCGCGTCAAGTTCAACCCCGTCCGCGAGGTGCTGGAGGGCCGGCGCGTGGTGATCGTGGACGACTCGATCGTGCGCGGCACCACGAGCCGCAAGCTGGTGCGGCTGGTGCGGCGCGCGGGCGCCACCGCCGTCCACTTCCGCGTCGGCTCGCCGCCGGTCACGCACCCGTGCTTCTACGGCATCGACACGCCGAGCCGCCGCGAGCTGATCGGGGCGCTGAAAACGGTGGAGGAGATCCGTGATTTCCTCGGCGTCGACTCGCTCGGCTACCTGTCGCTCGACGGCCTGCTCGCGTCGGAGCGCGAGCCGCGACGCTTCTGCCGCGCGTGCTTCACCGGGAACTACCCGGTGCGGATCGATCCCAACGCGAGCAAGCTCTCGCTCGAGGAACTGCCGCGAGGCGTGACGGGTCCGACGGGGGCCGGCGCGCCGCGCTGATTGCGACGACCCGAGAAACCTCTTGACGCGGTCCGCGCCGCCGCGCGACGCTGCGCCACGACGCAAGAGAACCGGGATCCTGAACAGCACCGGGAAGCCAGACCGGGGGTCTGGGAGTTCTCGGGATGGATCCGATCCCGGTCGGCCGCGCGGCATTCGCGGCCGCCTTCGCGCTGGTTTTCGCGCCCATCGCAGCGTCGCCTGCCGCCGCCGCGCCCGCAACGAGCCCCACCGGCAGCATCCGCGGCATCGTCCGGAACGACGACCGCACGCCCAACGAGTACGCGCAGGTCGTCCTGCCCGCGCTCGCACGCGGCGCGTCGGTCGACAGCCGCGGCCAGTTCCTGCTCACCGGGGTGCCGGTCGGGACCTATTGGGTGGTGGCGCGCGCGCTGGGCGCCGCGCCGGACAGCGCACGGATCGAGGTCACGGCCGGGCCCAACACGTTCGTCGAGCTGCGCCTCGGCGCGGTTCGCCCCGTGGGCGCCACGACCACGATCGAGATCTTCGGGAAGAAGAACGAGGTCGAGAAGTCCTGGGTCGGGCCGCACTACAAGACCGGCCGCGAGGACATCGTCCTCTACCGGCCCACGAGCGTGGGCGAGATGGCGATGCACGACGCGGGCGTGGTCACGGCAGGCGGCGAACTCCACCTGCGCGGCGGCCGCGCCGAGGAGACGAAGGTCGAGGTCGCGGGCATCCCGGTATTCAACGAGCTCTCGAATCGCAATGCGGACCTGGCCGTGGGTGCGATCGCCGGCGTCGAGCTGGTGGCGGGCGGTGTAAACCCCGAGAACGGCAACGCGCTCTCCGGCGTGGTGAACGTCACGACGCGCGAGGGCGGCGAGCGGTTCGGCGGCGACCTGCGCTGGGACACGGACCGCTTCGGCGACCCGACGAAGACGTTCGACCGCTACGACCGCATCTCCGTGGACGCCGGTGGGCCCACGCCGGTGCGCCGCCTGACCTGGTTCGCGACCTACGAAGGCACGTTCCAGGACGGCTATCCCGCCTCCGGCATGAGCCACCCGCGCACCACCTGGCTCGACTTCGTCCAGTTCGGCAACCGCCAGCAGAACCTGACGAACACGCAGTGGAAGCTGGCGTGGACGCCGTCGTTCGCGCACAAGGTCACGATCGAGGGCCTGGGGAGCCGCACGGTCTCGACACCGTACGTGCTCGCGTGGAGTCGGCGCGGATTCGTGCAGGTGCTGCGGGACTCCTCCGGCGCGGCGCGCTACGGCTCGTGGTCGGCATCGAAGCCGGACTCGACGTACGAGCCCATGAACATGGCGGACCACGTGCCGACGCTCGACGACCGTTTCCGCCAGGTTGCGGCCAGCTGGCGGTGGACGCCGGACGCGTCCTGGGTCGTGGACACGCGGCTCGCGAGCGTCGGATTCCAGAGCACGAACCGCGTCGGCGGCAAGGAGCCGTGGGAATACGACGTGCAGAGCCCGTTCTACTGGAGCGGCAACACCACACCCGAGAGCGAGAACAACCCGTACTACGCGACGCACGGCGACTATCCCGTCTATCAGGACTCGCATGCCCGCGTGTGGACGCTCAAGAGCGACGTGACCACGGCGCGCTGGCAGCACCACGTCTGGAAGACGGGATTCCAGGGCGAGTTCCACCAGGTCCAGAACCTCGGGCTCACGTTCCCGAATGGCGAATCGAACGGCCTGCCGGGCGCCGTGCGCTCGGACTTCCGCGACGACTATCCGCAGGCGGGCATGTACCTGCACGACCTGTGGACGTTCGAAGGGCTCATCCTCTCGAGCGGCCTGCGCTTCGACGTGTTCTCGCCGGGCCCGCAGGTGCCGTCGAGCGACCTGCCGAGCGGCCGGCGGTTCAAGCACCAGTGGAGCCCGCGGCTCGGCGTGTCGTACCCGGTCTCCGACCGCGACGCGCTCAGCTTCCACTACGGCTGGACGTACCAGACCGTGAGCTCGGCGGCCCTGTTCGAGAACCGCGGCGTCTCGAGCAGCGTCGCCACGAAGGGCAATCCCGACCTCGAGCCGGAGACGGATGTGGCCTACCAGGCGTCGCTCCAGCACCTGTTCGCGAAAGACCTCTACGGCCAGTTCTCCGTGTTCTTCCGCGACATCTACGGCCTGCTGACCGTGCGCCCGGAGCGCGACGCGGCCGGGAACCAGATCTCGGTGTGGACGAACGGGGACTACGCGAGCGCGCGCGGCTTCGAGCTGTCGCTGGCGCGCGGCTTCGTCCATCACTTTTCGACCGACATCGCGTACACGTACTCGATCGCGACCGGCGTGGCCTCGGACCCGAACCAGGCGCAGCAGTTCGTGAACGGCGGGCAGCTGTACCTGCCGATCTCGGAGAGTCCGCTGCGCTGGGACCAGCGCCACACGCTGTCGGTGCAGGCCGCGATCCGTTACCCCGGGGCCTGGGGCATGCACGTGCAGTGGTCGTACGGCTCAGGCCTGCCGTTCACGCCGCAATTCCGGAACGACCGCCGGCGCGATCCGCGCCTCGAGAACGCTCGCCGGCTGCCCTCGACGTCGCAGCTCGCGATCTCCGGTGACCGCTACCTGAGGGTCTGGGGACAGGACCTGACGGCGTTCATGGACGTGCGCAACGCGCTCGACGCGATCAACGTCGCCGAGCTGTCGTGGAACGACGGCTTCAACCCGAACGTGAACCTGGCGGGCGGCGACGACTACACGCTCTATTACTCCGAAACGGGGCGCGTCGGCGGCGCCTACCTTCAAGACACGAACGGGGACCACGTGCTCGACTGGGTGCCGCTGCACGATCCCCGCGTCCTCGCCGAAGGCCGCAGCGTACGGCTCGGGCTGTCGATGCGCTTCTGAGGTCGTCACGGCGTCGCGGGCGCGGGCGAATCGGCCCGCGCCCGCGTTTGACCGGCTTTCCGCGCCTCCCTACATTCCGTCGAATACGTTCGAGCACGCGTGCGGCTCGCGGATCTCCGGAGGCAAGGAAGGGCATGTCCCTGCGACAACTGATGGCCCAGCGACGGGCCAAGATCGACGCCTGGCGCGCGCTCGGCTGCGAGCCCTATGCCTACCGGTTCGAGCCGACGCACCACGCCGCCGAGCTGCTCGCGCTCGGCGAGCGGGTGAGTGAGGAGCCGGGCACGCAGGTGGTGCGGATCGGGGGCCGGCTGGTGGCGCGCCGCGGCCACGGGAAGGCCGGGTTCGGCCACGTGCTCGACGGCTCGGGCAAGATCCAGGTGTATTTCCGGAGCGACGTTCTCGGCGACGCGTTCGCGCGCTACGAGCTGCTCGAAGTGGGCGACTGGGTCGGCGTGACAGGCCGCCTGTTCCGCACGCGCACGGGCGAGATCACGGTCCGGGCGGAGGGCGTGGAACTGCTCGCCAAGTCGATCCGGCCGCTGCCGGAGAAGTGGCACGGGCTGACCGATCCCGAGACCCGCTTCCGCCAGCGCTACGCCGACCTGTTCGTGAATCTCGAGGTGCGCGAGGTGTTCCGGCGCCGTGCCGCGATCGTCTCGCGCATTCGCGCGTTCCTGGACCGCCGCGGCTACCTCGAGGTGGAGACGCCGGTGCTGCAGCCGCTCTACGGCGGCGCGTTCGCGCGGCCGTTCGTGACCCGGCACAACGCGCTCGACGTCGATCTCTACCTGCGGGTGTCCAACGAGCTCTACCTGAAGCGCCTCCTGGTCGGCGGGCTCGAGCGCGTGTACGAGTTCTCGCGCGACTTCCGTAACGAGGGCATGGACCGCTCGCACAATCCGGAGTTCACGCTGCTCGAGTACTACCAGGCGTTCGCCGACGTGCACGACATGATGGCGCTCACGGAAGGGCTGGTCGCCGACGCGATCGGTCACGCGTGCGGCGCGCTCGCGATCCCCTGGGACGGCGGCACGCTCGACTTCACGCCGCCGTGGCCGCGGCGCTCGATGCTGGACGCCGTGAGCGCGAAGCTCGGGGAGGACGTGCACGGGCTCGATCCCAGGCAGCTCGGCAAGCACGTCTCCCGGCTCGGGCTCCATCCCCGGCAGGGCACCGGCGCCGGCGGCATGCTCGACGAGCTGTTCTCGCACCTGGTTCAGCCGGAGCTCCAGCAGCCCACGTTCCTCGTGGACTTCCCGATCGAGACGTCGCCCCTGGCGCGTGTCTCGCGCACGAACCCGAATGTCGTCGAGCGCTTCGAGCTGTTCGTGGCCGGCGTGGAGGTGGCGAACGCGTTCAGCGAGCAGAACGACCCCGACGCGCAGCGGCGGGCGTTCGAGGCGCAGGGCGCCGCACGCGCGAAGGGCGACGAGGAAGCCCAGCCTCTCGACGAGGACTACCTGCGCGCACTCGAGTACGGCATGCCGCCCGCCGGCGGCGTGGGCATCGGGCTGGACCGGCTGGTGATGCTCGCCACCGACTCGCGCTCGATCCGTGACGTGCTGCTCTTCCCGCAGCTCCGGCCCGAGGAGGGCCGGCCGGTCGAGGACGACCGCGCCGAGGAGGAAGCCCCCGAGGGGGTCCCGCCGCAGGCGGGTCCGGGCCCGCGGTGAGCACCGCGGGGCGGGGCGGCGCTTGAGGCTGCCGCTGTGGATCGCCGGTCGCTACCTCAAGGCGCGGCCGCGCACCGGGTTCGTTCGGCTCCTGACCGGCATCAGCGTCGCAGGCGTCGCGGTGGGCGTCACGGCGCTGCTCGTGGTGCTGGCGGTGATGAACGGCTTCGAGGGCGAGGTGCAGTCGCGCATCGCCGGCACCGACGCGCACGTGGTGCTCCTGGGCGCCACCACGGACGGCATCGACGACGGTGAAGCGCTCGCGGCGCGTCTCGCGCACGAGACGCACGTGGTCGGCGCCTCGGCGTTCACGTACGCGAAGGCGATGGTGTTCCACGAGGGGCTGTCGGAAGGCCTGGTGGTGAAGGGCGTGGACCTCGCGCACGAGCGCGGCGTGACCACGGTGAGCCGCTCCATCACACCGCCGCTGGACTCGATCCCCAACGTCACGCTCTCCGGCGATCCGGGCATCGTCCTGGGCTCCGAGCTGGCCGCGAAGCTGGCAGCGCGGGTGGGCGATCGCGTGCTGCTGGCGACGCTCCAGGGCGACCACACCTCGGCGCTCGGCTACGCGCCCAAGCTCCGGCCGTTCCGCATCGTCGGGCTGTTCACGTCCGGGCTCTACACGTACGACTCGAGCTTCGGCTTCACCGCGGTCGGGGCGTCCCAGCGCTTCTTCGACCTCGGCGACCGCGTCACCGGCGTCGAGATCCGGCTTGACGACATGTTCGCCGCGCCCGAGGAGGGCGAGCGGCTGCGGGTCGCCTCGGGCCGCCAGGACCTGCGCGCGAACAACTGGATCGACTTGAACCGGAACCTGTTCACGTGGATGAAGCTCGAGAAGACGGTGATGTTCATCATCCTCGCGCTGATCGTGCTCGTCGCGGCGTTCAACATCGTCAGCACGCTGTTCATGGTCGTGCTGGAGAAGCGCCGCGACATCGGCGTGCTGCGCACGATGGGGGCGACGCCGGCGCTGGTGCGCACCGTTTTCCTCGGCGAGGGGCTGTGGATCGGCCTGCTCGGCACCCTGACCGGCGCCGGGCTCGGGAGCGCGCTCATCTTCGTTCTCCAGCGCTACCCGTTCGTGCGCCTGCCGGGCGACGTCTACTTCATCGAGACACTGCCGGTGCGGCCCGAGGCCGGCGACTTCGCCGCCGTGATTCTGGCCGCCCTCGTGCTGTGTCTGGCCGCCGCGTGGTACCCGGCCTGGCGCGCCTCGCAGCTGGACCCGATCGAAGCCATCCGGCGGCAGGTTTGAGGATGTTTCTCAAGCGCGCGCCGGAAGCCATTGGGGAAGCGTCAGATGACCCAGCCACTCCGATCCTGCGCGCGCGCGGCATCGAAAAGTCGTACACGGCGCCCGGGGGCCGGCTCCAGGTCCTGCGCGGCGTCGACCTGGAGGTCGCGCGTGGCACGCTTCTGGCGATAGTTGGCGCGTCCGGGTCGGGCAAGAGCACGCTGCTCAACATCCTGGGGACGCTCGACCGGGCGGATGCGGGCACGCTCGAGGTGGGCGGTCGGCGGCTCGACGGCATGAGCGAGCGCGAGCGCTGCACCTGGCGGTCGCGCCGGCTCGGGTTCGTGTTCCAGTTCCATCACCTGCTCTCGGAGTTCACCGCGGAGGAGAACGTGATGATGCCGCTCCTGGTCGCGGGGGAATCGTTCGAGCTCGCGCGTGCGCGGGCCCGCGAGGCCCTGGGCTGGGTCGGGCTCGACGACCGCCGCGAGCATCTGCCGTCCGAACTCTCGGGCGGCGAGGCGCAACGTGTGGCGGTGGCGCGCGCGATCTCGCCCGCGCCCGACCTGATCCTCGCGGACGAGCCGTCGGGAAACCTCGATGCCGTTGCCGCGGGCCGACTTCACAGTCTCCTGTCCTCGTTGACACGCGAAAGGCATCAGACGGTTGTGCTCGTGACCCACAATGATACGCTCGCGTCACAAGCCGACCGGGTCTTGAGGTTGGACGGCGGCCGGCTGGGCGCCTGAGAGGAACCGCGACCACCATGCTCTGCCAGATCTGCGGCAAGAACCCCGCCAGCGTGCACTTCACGGAGATCCACGACAACAAGATGTCGGAACTCCACGTGTGCGAGCGCTGCGCCGAGGAGAAAGGCCTGCACCAGCCGGCACAGCAGCACAAGTTCGAGATCGCCGACCTGCTCTCGAGCATGGTGGACTCGATGACCCACACGGACGAGGAGCGGGTCGGCCACGTCCAGTGCCCGCGCTGCGGGCTGCTCTATTCCTCGTTCAAGGAGACCGGCCGGCTGGGCTGCAGCGAGTGTTACACCGCGTTCCAGTTCCAGCTCCGACCGCTGCTCCGGCGCATCCACGGCGACACCCGCCACCGCGGCAAGACGCCCTCGCACGGCGGCGCCGCCGAGACCGGCACCCGGCAGATCCAGCGCCTGCACGACGACCTCCAGCGCGCGGTCGAGCGCGAGGAATTCGAGAAGGCGGCGGGGATCCGCGACGAGATCAAGCGCATCGAGCGCGGCGCCCGCGCCGGCGCGCCGGGGGACCGGCCATGAGCGCGCCCCGCGATTTCGCCGAGCTGTTCACGAGCAGCGCTTCGTGGCTTAAGGGCGAGGGCCCGCACGCGGACATGGTGCTCTCGACGCGCATCCGGCTCGCGCGCAACCTGCGCGACGTGCCGTTCACGCACCGCGCCCGCGACGAGCAGCTGCACGGCGTCCTCGCGAGCGTCGCCTCCGCCACGCAGGCGTCGAAGGCGCTCGCGGGCGGGCTGCTCTTGAAGATGCAGGAATGCACCCCGATCGAGCGCCAGGTCCTGGTCGAGCGCCACATGGTGTCGCACGAGCTGGGCGACGGCGCGCGGCCGCGCGGCATCTACGTGGCGCCGGACGACCGCGTGTCGATCATGGTCAACGAGGAGGATCACCTCCGGCTGCAGGCGATGACGCCCGGCTTCCAGCTCGCCGAGGCGTGGTCGCTCGCGGACGCGGCCGACGACGACCTCGACCGCTCGCTGGACTACGCGTTCTCGGACGAGATCGGCTACCTCACGGCATGCCCCACGAATGCGGGCACGGGGCTTCGGGCCTCGGTCCTGATCCACCTGCCGGCGCTCGTGCTGCTGGAGGAGATCCAGCGGGTGCTCAAGAGCATCATGCAGGTGGGGCTCAACGTGCGCGGGCTCTACGGCGAGCACAGCGAGATCATGGGCAACCTGTTCCAGATCTCGAACCAGACCACGCTCGGCCGCAGCGAGCGCGACTCGATCGAGAGCCTCGAGCGCGTGACGCGCCAGATCATCGAGACCGAGGAGCGCGCGCGCGAGCGCATGGTGCGCGACGCGCGCACGCAGCTCGAGGACAAGGTGTGGCGGGCGTACGGCACGCTGCGCTTCTGCCGTTCGATCCAGGCGAAGGAAGTCATCAACCTGTGCTCGGCGGTGCGGCTCGGCGTGGCCATGGGCCTCGCCGGCCTGCCGCCGCTGCGCGTCGTCAACGAGCTCCTGGTGTTGACGCAACCGGCCCATCTCCAGCGCCAGGCCGGCGCGGAGATGTCGCCGTCGGAACGAAACATCCACCGCGCCCGGGTCGTGCGCGAGCGGCTCGAGG
>Ga0306920_100002060_pt1 | contig 25192 bp, 15 predicted proteins | sample flu12Cox44000170_FD_204666 | JGI IMG/M metagenome (GOLD analysis project Ga0306920, IMG submission 204666) | Lab enrichment of tropical soil microbial communities from Luquillo Experimental Forest, Puerto Rico - flux4day.12C.oxic.44.000.170 (v2)... | ecosystem: Environmental > Terrestrial >...
ACAAAGGGCTTAGACGAGACTTTCTGGGGATGGACGTGGGTGGTGGAGGACAGATGGGGTAAAAAACCGAAAGCGCACAGAACCGGTCACAGGTCGAAGCTCACAGTCCAAAGGGGATGCGGGTAAATGTCTGGTTGTCGCTATAGCGGACGACAACTCTCCCTCATCTTTCCGCGTGGAAGTGTACGACGAGAGGGAGGAGATCACCAGGCGAATTAGTCACGCTTGAGCGCGATGGACGAACAACATCAAAAAGCTTCGTCAGGCGCTCGACGACGAACGGGCCGAAGCGAACTCTCTGCGAGCTTGCGGCAGGCATCTACACCTCGGTTTGCCCACAGAGTAGTCCGTCCGGAGTGCTTCTCACGGCGAATTTGCGAACACCAAACGGCGATTCCCGTTTTGGGCTGAAATGCCAGACGGTTATTCGAACTAGAACCGGCGTTGGACGGATCGCACTATGTGGAAGCCAGTCTCAGCCTCGCCGTCGCGCCCGATTCCCTCCGCCGCCGAAGAAACACATCAGACCGAAGAGGTATCCGAAGTTGTACCCGGCGCCGTTGTTGTGCACTTCGTAGATGTTGAGGCCGCTTTTGAACAGCGAGACGACGAAGACAAATGGGGCGATGAATCCCTGCCACAGGCCTTGCCAGAATCCGGCAACAGAGTTCTCGCCACGGGGTGTGTCTTTGAGACTGTTTGGGCCGGGAGCGCAGGCGGTTAGCGAGAGGAGCAGGAATGCGATCAGGATGATGGCCGCGAGTTTCATGGCGGAAGCCTCCCAGACTATTTACGTGCGAGGACGGGGAAAGGACTCAAGTTTCTTCCGCTCTTCGAGGAACAAGATTGACCACGGAGGCACGGAGGGCACGGACAAGAGTAATCGAGGATTAAGTTCCGGTGCGCCCACAATTGCCAGAGTCAGGAAGTTGTGGGCCCACCTGGGCGGCGATTCCTCATGCTGCAGCGTCAACTGATGCCGGTTATTGGGTAATTGTGTACGGCTTCGTCCCCTGTAGCGTCTACTGGCAAAAACCCAGTCGTGACACCAAGAATTCCTGGTGTGGGTGTCTCTTCGATTGCTTCTGACCTTACACTGTGTCGAAGAAGTGCTGCAGCTCCTCGAAGGTTTCCTCGAGGCGTTCTTCCTGCAGGAAATGGCTGCAATCGAGACTGCGCCCGGTAACCGTTGAGGTTGCTTTCGCGCCCCAGGTCGCAAGGACAGCCCACAACGGCTCTACGGTTCCTTTTGCCCCCAGAGGGCGTGAACCGATGCCACGATCTTGTTGCCGACACGGTCATCGGCTTCGTCCATCTCAAGATCGATATCCGCAGACGCTCTGAAATCCTCGCACGTCGCATGAATCGTCGACGTGCAACAGATGCAGCGACGATACTCGCTCACTGCTTCAGGCGTGAGGGCGCCCGGCGTCTGGTTCCGCACGCTAGGGTTATAGTCCAGTTAGTACCGCGGAATCGAGCCCAATGAGATGTTCTGGCCGAGGCGCCGCGCGGATAAGAAAGGACCACCACATATACTTCGTCGCAAACTCTTGATTGTGCTGGTACATCGTCAACGTCGGAGTGATGTCCATGAGACAAACCTTTTTGACGCTTTTGGGGAAGTCGAGACACATCCGATGGGCGACGGCGCACCCCGATCGTGGGCACCCACAAAGAATTGCTCGTGCCCAAAATGACCCATCGTCTCGATCTGGTCCAACGCCATAGCGCGGAGCGAGTAATGAAGTTGCGATCTCCGTCGGTCGGGCGGCTCGAATCCCCGTATCCTCGCAGATCAGGAACGTAAACCGAGAACCGCTCGGCGAGTCTCGGCGCCACTCTGTGCCAGGTAACCTGGCTCTCAGGATATCCATGCAGAAGGAGCACCGGCGGTCCGCCGCCTTTGTGAAAAACAGGAATGGTCGCTCCGCGGGTGCGAACCTCGGTCTGCACAAAGCCGGGAAACAACTTCGCCGCGACATCCTCTGAAGGCTTCGGTGGCAATTCCGGCAAAGATATGGCTTTCATCGCGACAGTTTGTGTCGCTTGAGTCTTGTCGGGAATGATTGATGTTCCAATCAAGGCGACCGCTGAAAGTTTGAGCATCTCCCGACGGTTCACGGTTGCTACTGAGCTTTGCTTGCGCATGAATCATCTCTCGCGACAGTCGCTGCTTTGTGTTGACCGGATTCGACCCGGAGAGATTGTAAGCTTCCCGCTTAGATCGAGCCAACCGAGTGTCGGCGGGCGGCCCACCCGGTGCTCCAGTGTAGGAAGGATCTATAAGAGGGTGCCCCATCCCGCCTTCCTTATAGTGCGTAGGATAGTGCCTAGGGATTTTCGTATGTCAGGATGAAATGCAGGTCTTTCGACTCGGACGGCGATTTGTCTTGCCGTCCTCGCTCGGGATGACGATTCCACAAATTGCTAATTTGCTCCCGCGGACACCTGTGCTTCGTGCGGCGCGAAGGCGTCGGTCAGCGAGATCACTCGCATGCTCGCCTTCAAGTCTTCGAGCGAGGCCGCGCTGGTGATGGGCAGATCGACGGCTTGCCCGGGCAGCAGGTCGAAGTAGTTGTCCGCGGGCCTGGCGTCGATGTTGCCGAAGCTGACATACACGTTGCGGGCCAGCACCGGCGAGGAGAGATGGAGCGTGTAGGTTGACTCCGGGGTGGAGGTTTTTGACCCCACCACCCTATCGCCAACCGAAGGTGATAAGGGTGGGGCACCCACATTGGATGGGGCACCCGCCGTCAGCTCGCTGGTGATCTTGGCCTGCGGTAACTGCATGTCTTTCTGTGGCACGAAGAACAGTTCGTTGCTTGACACCGGCTTGTTGTCCACCAGAAGATCGGTCACGGCAAGAATCTTGCCGAGGTCGCAGTTGGGCAGGTTGGTGATGTCGAGCATGGGCATCGTGAAGTAGATCTTGCTGGCGAGCGGAGCGATCTGCACGGGTTGCGATTTGTCGCTCAGCACGCTTCCGTCGAAGCTCAGGATGCGTACGCGCAGCGTTGCCACGGTCGGCGAGGTCTTGTCGGAGACGATATACACAGCGAGATTGCCTTCTTCCTGGTGTGGCGAGACCAGCAGCGGTGCGTAGAAGCGGCGGGCGTAGTAGTGCAGTGCCTTCCAGCGCCCGTAGTAATCGATGCTCGACCATGAGGCCACCGGCCAGCAATCGTTGAGCTGCCAGTAAATTGATCCCATGGTGCGCGGGCGATTGCGCCGCAGATGCTCGGCCCCGATCTTGATGCCTTCTGCCTGCAAGACCTGGCTGGCGTAAAGGAACGAGGCGAAGTCTTTGGGTTGGGGATAATCGCGCAGCATGTAGTCGCGGATGATGGCGTTGCCGGCCGTGTTCTTTTGGTGTGCCAACATCACTGGAGTGAAGACGTCGGTGCGGTCTTCGGGAATGGTAAAGCTTTCGACCGTGCGCATCTCGGGGAAGGACTGGAAGCCGTACTCGGTCATGAAGCGCGGGTTGTGCTTTTCGTAGTCGGTGAAGGGGACGCGGCCGTGCCACACCGACCAGTCGTGCATATCGCCGGACTGGTACTTGTCGGAGAGTTGCTCGTAGTCGGCGCTGGGAGAACTTGGCCAGTAAGGAGTTTCGGGGGCCAGTCGGCTGACAGCTGACGACAGGATCCCACTGAAGGTGGTGAGGTAGTCCTGCCACATCTGGTAGCGGACCTCGGCGGGCAGCTTGTCGCGGTCTTTCCAGGCCAGCGCCTCCTCAGTTTCGTTGTTGCCGCACCAGATGACGATACTGGGATGGTTGCGCAACCGTCGAAGTTGCTCGTCGGCTTCTTTGGCGACATTCAGCTTCCAGTCGTATGTGCCAGGCTGCCAGTCGTTGCCGAACATGAAGTCCTGCCAGATCATGATTCCCAGCTCATCGCACAGGTCGTAGAACTCGTCAGTCTCGTAGTAGCCGCCGCCCCAGTGGCGGATCATATTCAGGCTGGCGTCGACCGCCGACTGCAGGACCTGCTTGTATTGCTGCGTGGTCACGCGAGTGGGAAAGCTGTCGAAGGGAATAACGTCGGCTCCCTTGCCGAATACCGGGATTCCGTTGATTACGAACTCGAAGGAGCGTCCCCACTGGTCAGGCTCGCGGCGCAACACGATGGAGCGAAGTCCGGTTTTAGCCGTGGCTTCGTCCTGCACTTGCCTGCCGAGTTTGAGTTGTGCATTGAACTTGTAGATGGGCTGCGCGCCGTATCCTGCGGGATACCAGAGTTGCGGATTGGCGATGTCGATGGGCAGTGTGACGTGATTCACGCCCGGTTGTAGCTGCACATTGCGTGATGCGTCCGAGTGTTTTGCGGCTGCTCCGTATTCCACCCATACTGCCGCGTTCCCAGCTTCGGAGGCGGTGATTTCGACTTCGGCAAGCAGGTGCGCGACGGCGCTGGTTACATCAAGCTGGCGAATGTGGACATTGGAGATTCTTGCGGCATTCCAGGCTTCAATTCGCGCGGGACGCCAGACGCCGCTGGTGACGAAGCGCGGTCCCCAGTCCCAGCCGTACTCGTAAGCAGCTTTGCGAATGTAGGTCTTAGGCTCGACGTGCGTGCGCTCGCGCCACGGATCGTTGGCCGCAATCTCAGACGCGACTTTGATCGGCGATGGGAACACCACGCGCAAAGTATTTGCGCCGGGTTTGAGGCCGGTCTTTACGTTGACACGCCACTCGCGAAACATGTTGTCGGCGGTCAGGACGAGCTTTTCGTTGAGATAGACCTTGGAGTAAGCGTCGAGTCCTTCGAACACCAGGTCAAGGTTTTTCTGCTTGAGCAATTCGGGGGTTGCCTCGACCGTCGTGCGGTATTCCCAGTCGGCATTTTCGATCCATTGCAGTTTGGCTTCGTTGTCGCGATAGAAGGGATCGGGAATCAGTTTGTTGCGCAAAAGATCAAGATGGACACAACCGGGTAACACCGCCGGATGCCAGGTCGCCGACTCATTCGCCGTGGCTACGGGGGCCTCCGCATTAGCTTGCGCGGGAATCTGGCGGAACTCCCAGCCAGAATTGAGCGGCACGACCTGCTTCAGAATCGTCGCAGCAGGAAGCAGGTGAACAAAACAGAGGACGAAAGCAGAGAGAGAAAACCGGGAAGCAAGAGAATTCCGTTGTCCAGACAAAGGGTTCAACTCCTATTCGGAATGCGCTAAACTCGAGCGGCGCGACGCCAAATGGTAACAAGAACGGGCCGCAACGGCTGTGATTTCCGATGAGGAGTGAGAATGATGATCGGCAGGCACTTCCTTGATTGAGGCCAATGCCTCGCTCGGCCGGGTTTTCGACAGTTCGTAGCGCGAAAGTATCAGGAGGCCGCTATTTCAATGTCTTAGCCTCAAGTGATACTCTGTTGACAAACGGAGCGACCACAGGTTTCCCGTACAGAGGCGCATTGGCCGGCCGCCTTCCTCAGAACGGTCAGACTCCTGAAGTACTTAGACCCTCATCATCACTTTCATGGATCAGGGGGAAGGGTTGCGTGCACGATTACCCGGAGAGTGGAAGAATTATCGTGGTAGCAAACGTCCTAATACATAGAAAGAAGCAGTGGTAATGTCATCCAACGGATTTCACAATCGTCCCTCTGGCATCGGCAATGTGCGTTCGCTGTTCAGCATGTTCTCCAGCGATCTGGCCATCGATCTGGGGACCGCCAACACGCTGGTCTATGCCCGCGGCAAAGGCATTGTGGTCAACGAGCCTTCGATCGTCGCCATCAACAAAAACACTGGAGAAGTGGAAGCGGTGGGCAAAGAGGCCAAAGAGATGCTTGGCCGCACCCCAGGCAACATCGTAGCCATCAAGCCCATGAAAGATGGCGTGATCGCGGACTTCAAAGTCACCGAGAAGATGTTGAACTACTTCATCCAGAAGGCACACAACCGCAAGATGCTGGTACATCCTCGCATTGTGATCGGCGTCCCGTCGGAGATCACGCAAGTGGAAAAGCGAGCCGTCATGGACTCCGCCTATCGCGCGAAGGCCAGCGAGGTACACCTCGTCGAACAGGCGATGGTGGCGGCCATTGGGGCCGGTTTGCCCATCACCGAGCCCAGCGGCAACATGGTGGTTGACATCGGTGGAGGCACGACGGACATCGCGGTGATTTCGCTCAGCGGCATTGTGTACTCGCGCTCGGTTCGCATGGCCGGCAACCAGATGGACGAAGCCGTCATGAACTTCATGAAGCGCAAATACAACCTGCTGATTGGCGAGCGTACCGCTGAACAGATCAAGGTTGAGATCGGCTCGGCGTATCCGCTGGAGAAGCCGTTGACCATGGAGATCAAAGGCCGCAACCTGATTGAGGGCGTGCCCAAGACGATCACCATCGACGACAGCGAGATCCGCGAGGCGGTGGCCGAATGTGTTTCGACGATTATGAACGCGATTCGCGTAGCACTGGAACGCACGCCCCCTGAGTTGTCAGCCGACATCAGCGATCGCGGTATCGTGCTGACCGGCGGTGGAGCGCTGTTGAAGAACCTCGACAAGCGCATTCGCGAGGAAACCGGATTGCCGGTTTCGATTGCAGACGATCCCCTATGCAGCGTGGTGCTGGGTACGGGAAAGATGTTGAGCGATTTTAAGCTGTTGCGCAAGATTTCGATCGACTGAGCAAACGAAGCGGGCTCGACTGGAGCGGGATGAAAACCCTGCTTCCACAAACAAATGATCCGCGGACCGGCTACCTGGTGCCGGCATTGGTATGGATATGGTTCTCGGCCGCTATAAGAACCTGATTGTGCTAGCGGCCATTCTATTTGCCCAAATCATCGCGCTCGCTGTGCAGGTGAAGCGCCCCGGGCAGGAGGGCGAAACCCGCCTCGTCCGCGTGTGGGCGATCGCCGCCTTAACTCCTTTCGAGAAAGCTGTCGTGCATACCCAGAAGTGGGCCCACGATAAATGGGACGGCTACATTTATCTGCGCGGGGTGCGAAACGAAAATCGGCAGTTGCGCGCCGAGATTGCACGCATGAAGCTGGAGCAGGCCCGGTTCAACGAGGATGCCAATATGGCGCGGCGCATCCAAACGCTGCTGGCGTTCAAAGAGCAATACGTTGAAAACACGATCGCTGCGCAGGTGATTGGCACCAGTGGCAGCGAGCAGTCGCGGGTGCTGTACATCGACAAAGGCTCGGGCGATGGAATCAAGCCCGATATGGCGGTGATCACGCCCACCGGGGTTGTTGGCAAGATTGTGCAGGTGTTTCCCGGCTCGGCGCAAGTGTTGCCCATCAACGATCAATTGAGCGGCGTCGGAGTTGCGCTGAAGACCACGCGGCTGCAGGGAATCCTCAAGGGTGCCGCGAACGGCACAACTACGCTGCAATACATCATGAGCGATGAGCCAGTGAAGCCCGGCGAGGAAGTCATCACCAGCGGCGGTGATCGCATCTTCCCCAAAGGTCTGCCGGTCGGGACGGTAGCGTCGGTCGATCCGGGGAAGGACCTCTTCCTGAATATCCGCGTTATTCCTTCTGCCCGCCTTGATCGGTTGGAGGAGGTGCTGGTGGTTACAAAGATTCAGGACAAATTGCCCGACACCAAGGACCTGGGACCAATTCGCGCTTCCGACATTTTGAGCGAACGTCTTCCTGGAGTGCCGGCTGCACAGGACGCCACTCCTGCAGCCAACCCCACAGGTAGGACGAGCGGGGCTGCGAGTCCTGCACAGCCGAATGCCGCGGCTGGGGCGCCTATGGCGAAACCAGGGACCACGACGACTCCTCACGCGACAACCCCAACCGCCACCGGCAGCGCAAAACCGGCGACTACGGCTGGCTCCGTTGCGTTGAAGCCGAATACCACTACGCCAACCGAGCCAAGCAACCGCGGTGCGGCGGATGCAACGAAACCTAACCCAGAACCCGGCGCCGGAACTGAGACGACTGCGCCCAAGCCGGTACCTAAACCGCCCGCCGAGACTGCGCCCGACACGACTCCGCAGCAACCGGCGGCACCTCCCTCTGCGGGAGAAACGCCGCCGCAATGACCACTCGAGCCACGCCATTTCGCGGAAGCTACACCTCACGGGACCAGGTCGCGGTCTACGAGTTCAGTTGGCTGGCCGTCATCCTGATCCCGCTGGTTGCGATCTTCATCCAGGCGTTTCTGCCGACCAGGGTGCGTTGGCTGCCCATCATCGATTTGCCGATGATGGTGGTGATCTTCTTCGCCGTGGCGCGACGTAATCCGATCAGCGGAAGTCTCACCGGCGCGGTCATTGGGCTCCTACAGGACACCTTGGCTGGTCCGGCCCATCCCATTGGGATGTATGGCATCACTGACACCGTGATCGGCTACCTGGCCTCTTCGCTGGGCGTGAAGATCGACGTCGAGAATCCGGGCTCGCGCTTCCTGATCACCTATGGGTTCTTCGTCATCCACCAGGCGGTGTACTTCGGGGTGGCACATGGGCTGTTGCGGCAGTCGCTACAGTGGAGTTGGAGCCATGTCGCCATCTCCGCTCTGGCCAATGCCGTGGTTGGTGTCTTCGTCTTCAAGCTGCTTGACCGCTTCAAGCAGAGCTAGGTCAATGCAATCCTGGTCCTGGCCGACATAAGTTGCCTGTGGTTCAGCGGCGGGTTGTTAACAACGTTTCAGTCCCGCTCTGGTAACTTTCCCAGTTCCATGTCGGCGGGAGACGGGATAGACTCACCATCTTGGTGCCCCTCGGGATACATCGTCTCCCTGAACTCGCGTTATTAGCTGCGCTCGCGGTGTGCCTGCTGCCGGCGTTGTACGCACAGGACCTGGCGCCACGGGCGTACCTCATCACGCCGCTGCACGCCAACGCCGTCACCGTGACCTGGGCCTTCTACACTGGGGGCCTCAATTTCAACGGAGCGGTTCCTATCACCGGCGCAACGGGCACTTATAACGTTCCGGTCTTCAGCATTTACCACTCCTTCAACTTTTTCGGACGCTCGGCCAATGTCACCGCTTCCCTGCCCTACGCGGTCGGGGACTTTACCGGAGACGTGCTGGGCAACAACAGGTCAGTCTATCGCTCGGGCCTGCTCGATTTTTCCGCACGCATTTCGGTCAACCTGAAGGGTGGCCCCGCCTTGCAACCCCAGCAGTTTTCGAAATGGAAACAGAAGTTGCTTCTGGGCGCCAGCCTCAAGATAGTGGCTCCCACGGGACAGTACGATCCGACCAAGATCGTCAATTGGAGCATCCACCGGTGGGCGTTTAAGCCGGAGTTTGGCTACTCCCAGCGTTGGGGCCGCTGGATACTCGACGGCTATGCTGGAGTTTGGCTTTACACCACCAATCCCTCTTATTACGATGTTCCCGTTCCCAAACCGCAAACGCAAGCACCCATCGGCTCCTTCGAAGGCCACCTTAGCTACGACTTCCCTAAACAAAGGGCGTGGGCCTCGCTCGATGGCAACTTTTGGTGGGGCGGGATTACCAGCCTAAACGGCATACGGAACCTCGACACTAAACAGACCGGCTCCCGCCTGGGCGGAACCGTCTCGATTCCCTTCACTAAGCACCAATCGATCAAGATCGCCTATAGCAGCGGTACCTACATCCGCTTCGGCGGCAACTACCAGAACCTGCAGGTAGCGTGGCAATACTCGTGGATCGGGCGGCCGAAGTAGCCGATGTTCGCTGGTGCGGAGCCGATCAGAGCTACGGCCGACAGAGGCTGCTGAAAAAATCTGCAATGGCTGTCCCTCGCGGACGCAGAGTCCGCTCCGGTGATAACTGTAAAGGACTTTTCTGGCACAGGTAAGGCTGGGCCCCCGTCAGAGCACGGTCGGGAGCGACTTTTTCAGCAGCCTTTACCGCCGACAAGACTCCCACTAACCACGGGTTACACGGCTTTTTCACCTCCATGCGGCAGCCACTCGGACTACAATGGCAGCAGGGGCTTGCGCCGTTCTTCCAGCTGCGTGAATGTTGCTGACCGACAATTTGGCCCGTGCGTACAAGGCGGCATCGCTGCGCGGGCGGGATTGTCGGCAGACGGCAATTATTTTAAAAGTATGCAATCGTTGACGGTCGCACACCGAGAGTTGTAGTCGCTGATGTTTGGTCGCGAGGAAAAGGTTTCTCCATTCCGGCTCACAGCAGTGCAATATGTGCTGCTGGGCATATTTCTATTCCTTGCCTTCGGCCTGTGGAGGCTGCAGGTTGCGCGCAGCGATTACTACAGCTCCCTGGCCGAACAAAACCGCATCAAGCAAGTTCCTATCCTGGCGCCCCGGGGCAAGCTGCTCGACCGCGAGGGCCGCATCATCGTTGATAACTACCCTTCGTTCTCTGTGCTGCTCTTGCGCGATCAGAACCGCAATATCGAACTCGATGCCGACAAAATTGCGGATGGCCTGCACCTTCCTCCTGACGAGTTGCGGGCGCGCCTGAAGCGGATGACAGCAGTTCCGGGCTACCAACCGCTATTTCTGAAAGACGACATCACGCCCGACGAACTGGCATTCATTGAGTCGCACCGTGCCGACCTGCCGGAACTCGACGTCATTACCGTCCATCGCCGCCTCTATCCCAAGAATGGCTTCATGGCGCACGTGATTGGCTACGTTGGCCAGGTGAGCGAAGAAATGCTGACCCAAGCGCAATGGGAGCTTTATAACCCTGGCGATGTGGTAGGTATGTCGGGCGTCGAGCAGTACTACAACGATGTTCTGATGGGCAAGAACGGCTCCCGCCAAGTGCTGGTCAACAGCCGAGGCAAGGAAGTCGGCACGCTGAGCGATGTGCCGGCGGTTCCTGGCAAGCAGCTAAAGCTCACCATCGATCTTGATCTACAAATCGCGGCGGAGCAGGCACTGGAAGCGAGACCCGGAGCCATCGTGGCGATGGATCCCCGCACCGGAGAAATCCTGGCGATGGTCAGCCGTCCGGCGTTCGATCCCAACGCATTTGCTGTGCGCATTACGCGCGACGAGTGGAACCGGCTCGTTACCGATCCCGGCAAGCCGCTACTGAACAAGGCCATCCAGGCGCAGCTCGCGCCCGGCTCGGTGTTCAAAATCATCATGGCGACGGCCGGAATGCAAGAAGGCATTGCGCAGGACTTGGTAGTCAGTTGCGACGGCGGCAAGAGCTTTTATGGACGTTATTTCAAGTGCTGGATTTCAGCCAACCACACCACCCACGGCAGGGTGAATATCAGCAAGGCCATCTACCAGTCGTGCGACTCGTATTTCTATACCCTGGCGGAAAAGCTGGGCATCAGCCGCATCGCCAAGTACGCGACTATGCTCGGCCTGGGGCAGAAGACCGGGGTCGATCTGCCACAGGAATCCTCAGGGGTAATGCCGTCGGAAGAGTGGAAGATTAAGAATTTCAAGCAAAAATGGTACGCCGGCGAAACGATTTCTGTCGGCATCGGGCAAGGCGCCGTCGCAACCACGCCAATCCAACTGGCCCGCGCGTTTGGTGCGATTACCACGGATGGATCGCTGCGCCGTCCACACCTAGCGTTTCCCGAACAGTTCCCGCCGGGGTTCAAGCAGGTGGCGAACTACAACGACGAAGCGAAGGTCCCCATTGACGAAAAGAACTGGGTGACGATCACCGATGCGATGACCCTGGTGGTTTCCCCGGGAGGAACGGCGGCCAGCGCTCACCTGCCGGGCATCGACTTCGCCGGCAAGACCGGCAGCGCACAGACAGTATCCAATGAACTCAGGAAGAAGATGTCGGCCAGCGAGAAGAACAAGTTCAAGGACAATGGCTGGTTTGTTGGTGTCACGCCGCGGCGTAATCCTGAGTTGGCGGTTGCGGTGCTTCTGGAGGAGGGCGAGCACGGATTCTTCGCCGCACGCGCGGCATCGCAGGTCATCAAGGCGTACGTCGAGAAGCAGCGCAACCGCCAGACGCAGGTCGCCAAGGCCAAGACTGCGGCTACCAATCAAGCCGAGGTGGCGGCTGTCTGGCATGACGGCGATGCCAAACCCGGCGACAACAAGGTGCAAGGCGGACATTTTGCGGTGCCTCTGGATTCCAAGGCGACCAAGAAGGCAACCGCTGCGCCCGGCGTATCGCAAGACGACGCGCCCCTGCCGGCAGCAGCCCTGGAGGCGACTGAATCGCACGTCGAGATGGCCAAACCCGAAGCTGAGGCTTCGCCGCAGGCCCAGCCACCCGAGCCGGAATTGCAGCAACTTACGCCTGATAGCCAGCCTCCGGCGCAGCCGAACCCAAAGAAGCCTGCGGCAAAGCCGCCCGTTGCGCCCGCGTCAGCCGTGATTCGCCGGAGTGACCCGTGAGCCGTTACGTCTCGTACCGCGACTTCGACTGGGTCCTGCTCGCGCTGGTGCTGCTGATCTGCGCGCTCGGCGTGGTTGAAATCTACAGCGCGACGCTCAATACCAAGTTCGCGGGTGTACACATCAAGCAGATCTATTGGGTGCTGGGTGGCGTGGGCTTGATGTTCGCCGTTAGTATCGTCAGCTACCAGGCGCTGATCGAGCGAGTTCCGGTGTTTTACGTGCTGTCGATTGCCTCGCTGCTAGCGGTGGAGATATTCGGCAAGAAATATCTGGGGGCGCGCCGCTGGGTTCAGATCGGCTCGCTCCACTTTCAGCCCTCGGAGTGGGTGAAGCTGGTGCTCATCCTTGCGATGGCCAAGTATTTCGCCGATAACAAGGGCGAGTGTGATACCCAGGACATCATAAAAGCGGGGACCCTGGTGGGGATTCCCATGTTGATGGTGCTAGCGCAGCCTGACCTGGGCACCGCCCTGACCTATCTCCCCATCGCCGTGATGGGACTGTTTCTGGGCGGGATGAGGGCCAAGCATGCGCTGGTGATCCTGCTGGTTGCAGCCTTGCTCGCGCCGGTCGCGTGGCACGTCCTCAAGCCGTACCAGCGGGACCGCCTCACTTCGTTTCTGGAGCCGGAGGCCGACCCTCAGCACAGGGGTTACCAGTTGATCCAGTCATTGGTGGCGGTGGGTTCTGGAGGTATCTTTGGGAAAGGAACGGCCCATGGCAGTCAGACCCAGGGACAGTTCCTGCCGGTTCCCCATACCGACTTCATTTTTGCTGCTTTCGCCGAGGAGCACGGATTCATCGGCGCTATGGGCTTGCTGCTGCTATACTTTATCGTGCTGATGCGTCTGATTCAGAACGCTCAGACGGCCCCTGACCGGACGGGTGCATTCGTGGTAATGGGGGTGGTCGCGGTTCTCGCGTTCCACATCCTGGTGAACGTTGGCATGGTGGTTGGGTTTATGCCGGTCACGGGAATCCCCTTGCCATTAATGAGTTACGGGGGATCGTCGGTATTGTTTATGTTCCTGGCGCTGGGGATCGTGATGAACGTCCGAATGCGCCGGTTTGTGAACTGAGAGTCGGGTCGATTTTTTGCTGTTCAATAGAATTCGCGCCCATCGGGACGCGGGGCAGCAAATACCGGAGGTCACTCGCCGGGAAGGCCATTCGATCCAGGATCAGGGTCTTCGAAGAGTGACAAAAAGATTACGAACGCCCTCACGTACGAGGGCAGGTATCGGCCGCATGTTGCAAGGGCCGGACAGGACTGCAAGGCACATCGTAAGAGGCAGGTAACGACCCCTTCTGAGTGGAAGGTGTGGTCACAAACCTTGAACGGTTTGCCCAATTACCGGTGCAGACGATTTCAAAGTTTGCTGTAGCCAACATCGGGCTGGGAGCACATCCGGGCGAGCGTCTGCGTTTGCCCGTGGCTTGATCACACCGTTGATTACCTTCTTGTCCGCTTCCTGAACGCGCGCGCCGGTCTACCGGAGCGTCCATGAACAAAGAACTTTATGTATCCTCTACCCCCCACGAAACCAAAGTGGCGTTGGTGGAGGACGATCAGCTCGCCGAAGTATTTTTCGAGCGGGAAAACGAATACACCCTCGCAGGATCCATTTACAAAGGCCGTGTCACCCGCGTGCTTCCCGGCATGCAATCCGCTTTCGTCGATATCGGATTGGAGCGCGATGCCTTCCTCTATGTTTCCGATTTCCTCGAACTCGGTGACGAAGACGACACGGAAGAGTTTGGTCAGATTCCAGCGCCAGCCACGACCGTCAATTTGAGTCGGCAGTCCCATCCGAGCGAGGAATTGCAGACTACCTCCTTTGAATCTCCAGCTGACGAACAGACCCAGTTCGTGGCCGCTGTCGAAGGCTTTGCTTCTGGGGATTCAGAGGAAGAAACCGAAGTCGGCGAGAGCGCCGTGCCCGCCGGCGAAGAGCCAAGGCAGATCGAGGGAGCGCGTCGTTGGCGTGGCCGCCGTCGCCGTGGCGGACGCCGCGGTGGTCGCGATGACCGTTCGCAGCGCAACGAACCGCGGGCTGAGGTTTCCGATGTCTCCGGAGAGCCTTCGCCGGTGACCGAACCAGCAAACGAAGTTCATCCGGAACAACAGCCAGAGCCCCGCTTTGGTTCGCGGTCAGAACCACGACCGAGGCCGGACTTCGGTCCTCCTCCGGGATACACGCCGATCGTGCTGCCGGGAGAATCGATTTCGAAATATCGCAATCTGCCCCAGCAGCCAGCGGCCGAAGAACCGGAGGCAGCTATCGGGACGGCGGAAAATAATGTTGCTTCGCCCGTCGAAGATTTCATTGCACCTGTCGATGCCCAGCCGGCGGAGGAAATGGTTTTCCAAGGGACGGAAGAAGCAGTTGATTCGTTGGGCCAGGAACGCGAGTCCTCGGACACCTCACAGGGCCCGAATGCCTCTCAGCATGAAATGGCGGGGACCACAGTGATCGTGGACTCCGAGCCTGAAGTTAAGCCAATCGACGTGCCGACCCATCCAGCGCAACCAGAGGTTGCGGTTACCTCGGTCAGCGATACCTGGCAGCGCGATCCGCACATTGAAAATTCTGAACATGGCACGATCGAAGTGCTTTCGGAAGCCACCGAGGAAGAGCACACGACAGAAGAAGAAGAGCAACCGCATGAGGAGGTGCGGTCCGCACCGCAGTTCGCTGCCCGATTCCCGCAACATAGCGCGCCCCTCGAAGCCCCCGAGGGTCGCACGCTCGAGCATGAGACTCTGGAAGACGATGAGATGGAATTTCAACCCATGCCCGAGAATATCGAGGCGCTGAGCGAAGTTGCCAGCGATTCCGAGCTTGAGCTGGAGGAGGAAACGCTCGACAGCGACAATGGCTATTCGGACCGTTGGATTCCCAAGGTTGCTGACGTGGATGAAGACGAAGTCGTTGCCGCTGAGGAACGCGGTGAGACTCGTTACGCAGCCAATGGCGAAGCAGACGAGGAAGAGGAGGACGAATCCGGCGAAGAGGAAACGAACGGTCGGGCCGAACTGCGAGCCGCTTCTGCCACCGCTGGTTATCATCAGCGCCAGGCGGAACGCCCGAGCTACGACAAGCGCAACCAGCGCGGACGCCGCGGCGGAGGACGCCGCAACAATGTCCGCACCAGTGTACACTCCCACCGTCCGCAGCCGCTGATTTCTGACCTGCTGAAAGAAGGCCAGGAAATCCTGGTCCAGATCGCGAAGGAGCCAATTGGCAAGAAGGGCGCGCGTATTACCAGTCACATCGCCCTGCCAGGTCGGTTCCTGGTTTACATGCCGACGGTCAACCACGTTGGGGTCTCGCGCAAAATCAATTCCGAGGAAGAGCGCCAGCGGCTGAAGCGCATCGTCACCAGCGAACGCGAAAATGGTCTGGGTGGCTTCATAGTGCGGACGGCTGCCGTCAACATCAAAGAAGACGAACTGCGCGCCGATATTCGTTTCCTGAAGCACCTGTGGGCGGAAATCAAGAACCGTGCCGAAACCGGTAAGTCTCCCGCGCTGATCTATCACGACCTCAATCTGGTGGAGCGTGTGCTGCGCGACCAGGTGAACGCTGATTTCTCCCAGATCTGGGTGGACAACGAGGACGAATACGAGCGCGTGGTGCGCTTCTCGCAGCGCTTCCAGCCGTCGCTGGTACGGCGCATCAAGCTGTACACAAAAGACACGCCACTCTATGAGCACTTCGGCATTCAAGACGAAATCAACAACGCACTGAAGTCCAAGGTATGGCTGAAGAGCGGCGGATCCATCGTGATCAACCAGACCGAAGCATTGGTGGCGATCGATGTCAACACAGGCAAGTACGTGGGCAAGACGCAGCGCCTGGAAGACACTATCGTGAAGACCAATGTCGATGCCATCAAGGAAATCGTGCGGCAGATACGGCTGCGCGACCTGGGGGGCATCATCGTGATCGACTTCATCGATATGGACGAGCGCAAGAACCGGCAGAAGGTCATGCAAGCCCTGGAAGAGGCTCTCCGCTTCGACCGCGCGCCGTCGAAGGTGCTTCAGTTCAACGATTTCGGACTGGTGGCCATCACCCGCAAGCGCGTCAAGCAGTCGCTGGAACGCACCCTGGGCGAATCCTGCCCATATTGCGTCGGCGCAGGCTTCGTGAAATCGGTGACCACGGTGTGCAACGAGATCTACATCGAGATGCGCAAGATGATCAAGGCACACGACCGCACCGACATTTCACTGCGCGTGAACCCCGAGGTTGCAAAAGCCCTGAAGGCGAACAACGGGAAGCTCATCACCGAAATGGAAGACCTGACGGGGAAAAGCGTTCTGGTCAAAAGCGATCCGATGCTGCACCAGGAAAACTTTGATATCCAGTAGTGCACACTTGGCCACCGAGCATAGCCGGGCCGAGCGCCCCCGGTCTTTTTTTTCGCCTCGTCGGGATTAAAGCGGTTTCGCAGTAGGTGTAGACCAGAGTCCCTCAGGGGCTAAAGTATGTGCGTGAGAACATATGCCGTCCCTACGGGACTCGGGTTCATTTCCCACTCGACCCAGCGCTGAAGCGCTGGGCTATGATCTTTCGCCCCTCCGGGGCGGGCTGGTGGGCGAATATCACGAGATTCGCCCACCGTAATTTCGAAAAGGAGTTCTCACGCACACACTTTAGCCCCTGCGCTTCGTTATAGCTTCTAGACGACTTTTTCCGGAGCCTCTTCAGGCGTCCATTAAGATGCCCCCTCGTGACCGCGCTTGAGCGCCTGAGATAGTGCTTTTAACCGCAGCCGCTGAAGCGTTAGTTGTGGGCAATCGGCAAATGCACCGCTAAGCGCTGCGCCACCCGGTATAACAACAGGGAAAATGCTCTAGGAAAGCGGCGAGGACTTTGGCAAATCCAGCTTGCCAAGCACCTGCTCGAATGGCAGGAATACCGAAAACGCTGTACCGCTCCTGCCCGGTCGCACACTGCTTATGAAGTGGATAGTGCCCTCGTGCTTTTCGATAATGCCGCGCGTGACCCACAATCCGAGTCCAGTCCCGCCTTCGCCCTTAGTGGTGTAGAACGGCGCGAAAAGGTTTTTCCGAACGCCTGCCGGAATACCGGCGCCATTGTCGAGGACCGTCACCCTGACTCCTTTACGCCCAGGGTCGGACGCCAGGCTGGATTCGTAGACGTGAAGCATAAGCTTTCCCCCAAGGGACATGCTGTGGATCGCATTGGACACGAGATTGGAGAAGACCTGCCGCAATTCGCCCGGGAACCCTCGCACCGGATGGCGACTTTCGAATCGAGTCGTGACACTAATGCCAACCATGCTGATCTGGGGGGAATACAGCGTGAGCACGCTCTCCATTACCGTGGCGAGATCTACCTTGACTGGAGATTGAGCTTCACGGTGAAACGTCAGCAACTGCCCGGTGATCTGGGTGATGCGACTTAATTCATCGCCTGCCAGGTCGAGATAGTGCTTGGTCTCGGGGTTTTGGTGGCACTGGTGCCGCAGGAGAAAAATCAGGTTTGACACGGTATCCAGTGGGTTGCGGATTTCGTGCGCGATGGTGGCAGCCAGCCGTCCCGCCTGAGTGAGGCGATCGCTGGCGCGCAGCGTCTGCTCGGTCTGGCGGCGCTGCGTCACGTCACGAAACACCAGCACGACTCCCCTGAGTTGACCGCGATCATTCTTGATCGGCGCGCCATTCATCTCGATGGGGTACTCCCGCCCGGTGCGGCTGATGAGGATGACGTGATTGGAAATGCCGACCACCTTCTCCGCCCGGCGCACAATATCCACGGAGTTGGTCCGTTCCGCGCGCGTCCGCTCGTCGATCAGTCGCGCTACCTCGCTCAGCGGGAGGCCCCTCGCCTGCATGTAGTTCTGCCAACCCGTGAGTTGCTGTGCTACCGGATTGATGTACGTCACCCTGCCTTCCGCATCCGTAGCAATGACCGCGTCGCCCAGGCTATTGAGTGTGATCTGGAAACGCTCGCGGCTTTCGGCCAGTTGCCGGCTCTTCTCCTCCTCGGTAACTAAGTGCTGTTCGTAGGTGTCGGACAGCTTTCTTAACTCCCCGCGGGTAAGGGTGAGTAGCACAACAGCAATCAACATGGAGAGGCCTACTGCAGTTGCGATCACCACTCGGTTCAGTACGGTTGCGTGGCGGACGCGGCCGTTGCGCAACACCTCTGCACCATGCAGGAGTTCCAGTTGTTTGGTCCGGATCCTATCCATCAAATCCTTGCCAGCGGAGTAGTCCTGAACCGACAGATGGCCGCCGGGTTGCTGTAGTAAGTGGTCGGCGTAGTCCATCCAACGAAGGTCAAGTTGACGGACATCTGCCAGCTGCCGCTGCTCGTCGGGTTCGTCAGCCGTCAGCCTTTGAAGCAGCGCCAACTCCTGAATGACGCCGGGTCTCGCGGCGACGAAGGGCTCAAGGAACCCGCGATCGCCGGTGAGAAAGTATCCGCGGATACCAGTCTCCATATCGATCATGTAACGCATCAGCTGCCGGGAGTTGGCAATCACTTCCTCGGCATGATCGACCCAGCGCAGCGCCGAGTTGAGGGAGAGAATCTCAACTACCAGGACAACCGCCAGCAATACCAACAAAGCTACGGGCACGGCTACCGTGCGGCGCAGCAACCTTTGGAAAGCGCGTTCATCCATGGCAGAGGTGCCTTCTGGTGTTCGTATTGGGGCGAAACAACGATGATACCGCAAGCGCGGTTTGGGTCCGGAGCGAGGAAGCCCTAATCAGCAACTGCCGAGCCACGTGCGATGCCGACAGACGGCGAGGAAGATCGGCCTCGCGCGGACTGGCGCTCCATCGCCCAGACGATGACTCGGTACACCAGCAGGACGCTTAGTATGGCGGCGTAGATCACCGGAACCCGGATATCCTTCTTCACCAGCCAGAGGTAATGCACAACGCCGGCAATCGCAGTGAGGTAAATGAGCCGGTGAAGCGTTTGCCAACTCCCGCCTAGCCAACGGATGGCGCGCCGCGTGGAGGTCAGCGCAAGGGGAATCATCAGGACTAAACCAGTGAAGCCAACTGTAATAAAGGGCCGTTTGACAACATCTTTGGCAACACTGTGCAGGTCGAAGAACTGATCAAGCCAAATGTACGTAGTGAAGTGCAGACAGCCGTAGAAGAAAGCAAATAGTCCTAACATCCGCCGGTATTGAATAAGCCAGTACTGCTTCGTCAGCCTGCGAAGCGGAGTAATGGAAAGCGTCACCATGAGGAAGACAAGCGTCCACGTCCCGGTCGACCAGGTGATGACCTGGATGGGATTGGCGCCCAGCGCGGAGCTGTAGGCCTTCCAGGCCAACCGGCCCAGGGGCACAAGGCCGGCAAAGAAGACAATTGGCTTCAGGTGTTTGGCTTTCACAAGAGCGTCCTTCAGAAGTTCTTCTTCAGATCCATCCCGCTGTACATGGAGGCGACCTGGTCGCCGTAGCCGTTAAACATCAGTGTTGGCCGCTTCGCGAACTCGCCAATGCGGCGTTCCTTGGCCTGGCTCCAGCGGGGATGATCGACATTGGGATTCACGTTGGAATAGAATCCGTACTCGTTTGGCGCGGCTTTCGTCCACGTCGAGACAGGCTGCTTCTCCACCAGCTTGATATTCACGATGGCCTTTATGCCTTTGAAGCCGTACTTCCAGGGCACGACCAGTCGAACGGGCGCGCCGTCCTGATTGGGAAGCGTCTCGCCGTACAGCCCGACCGCAAGAATCGTCAGGGGATGCATGGCTTCATCCATGCGCAAGCCTTCAACATAAGGCCAGTCGAGCACGCTGCGCTGCTGACCGGGAAAGCGTTTCGGATCGTAGAGCGTCTTGAACTCGACGAACATGGCCTTGGAGTTCGGCTCCACCTGGCTCAGCAACGCGCTGAGAGGGAAGCCTATCCACGGAATCACCATCGACCAGCCTTCAACGCAGCGCATGCGATAGATGCGTTCCTCCAGGTGTGGCTTGAGCAGCGTATCGACGTCGAAAGATTTCGGTTTGTTGACCAGACCTTCTACCTTGACTGTCCAGGGACGCGGGTTGAAATTTTTGGCTAGACCCGCCGGTTCGTATTTGTCAGTGCTGAATTCGTAATAGTTGTTGTAATGCGTGATGTCGTTAAACGGGGTCTCCTTCTCGGAGGTACTGAATGAGCTCTTGCCGAACTCCAGTTTGGTGCCTGCGATCACCGAGTCGGAGGGTGTTCGAAAGCCTCTCAACTTGTCAGCGGCTAGCGCGGCACCGGCGAGCGCACCGACCCCCACAATGAAATTGCGGCGATTGAGATACAGGCTCTTGGGGGTAATCTCCGATGAGGGAATATCAGATGACTTCTTTATAAACATCCACTGCTCCGGATCGATGCATGCATTTCTGGTTTCTATCGTCCACCTGTTTTGATTCGCCAGCCTGGATTTCGTTACAAAGCGGGTTTTCTTCAGCCTCAGAAGACAAGTTAGTTAGCTCGGGTGAAAGGCACGACAGGGTTCGAAAAGGAGCCACCAGAGGCTTCAGCTGCGTTGCTGATATAGCACAAAAGGGCCATCAGACGGGCTTGGTTTCCCGTGTACTCCCGGGAACAAAATATCGCAAACAACCGTATATTTCATCGATCCAGTATCTTGCCCGGCAGGAGATTCAACTTATGACAGTCCGCACTGGCGCGATCCTTGTGTCCCTTCTGGTCCTAGCCGTTGCAGCTCCGAGCCAGTTATTCGCAAATGATGGCGGCGACCGGGTCCAGTTCTTTCAGAGCGTCGCGGTCGGCGCAGACGAACATGTCGGGGAAGTGGTTTGTCTGTTTTGCTCCATCCGCATGGCGGGCACCAGCTCCGGTGACGTGGTCTCGATCTTCGGCAACATCATCGTGGACGGAACGGTGAATGGCGACGTGGTGTCAGTAGGCGGCGGCGTCAAACTAAACGAAGATGCCCGCGTCAGCGGCGATGCGGTCGCAATTGGACGAGGGCTCTACCGTCATCCCGACGCTGCAGTTAAAGGTGAAGTTGTCAGCCAATCTGGCCCCGTTCTGCTGGTTGGTCTGATCATTGCCCCGTTGTTGCCTTTTATTCTCGTCATCGCGTTGGTTGTTTGGTTGGTACGAAGGAACCGATACCGGGCTCAACCCCAGGTCGCCTACAGGCGCTAAGTGGTTATCTTCGGCGCCGTTCCGGCAAAAGATACATTCTCAGAATTACGCAACCGGTGAGCTAGCCGACACTACAAAAACAGCCCAGCGCCCACCGAGTCCAGAATTTGGAATCCAAAATCTGGACAACTTGCTTGGACGGCAATTCCCACCTGATCAAAACTGCAGAGTTGCAGAAGCGTCGAACAGATGTCACACGAAAGTTTGCAGTTCGTCACGGAGACGACCTACCATAAAGTGCTACATCGCAATGACCGCGCGTTTTCCCGAGGTCCGTATCTTGTACACGTCGGGATACACGGAAGGCAGGGTCGTCCGGCGCGATATGGTGCAAGCAGGGAACTCCTTTCTGGCTAAGCCATTCATTGTCGCCGGCCTCAGCAATGCAATGGACCTTGACGAGGCGCTACCCGTGGGTTGAAGGGTCCGCCACAAACCTTGTGGCACAACCCACAGCCTGATTGATCGCATTCCCGCCAATGACGTTGCTCTGAGTGGGGTCATCAGCGGACCGCCGCTTGAGCTCAACTGGCGCGGAACAAATCTGCCCACGTATCGTCCAGACTATTCCAACGATCCCGATCCAGGGAATTGGCCGGCGAGTCGGGCAAATACAACACGCCGTGTCCTTCAGAACAAACCATCTCGGTTCCCGCCCAATTCAGAAGCACCGAACCGGTACGTCCGATCTCGACTGGCATCTCCAAGCGCCGCAAGCAAGTACGGCAGCGATTCTGCTGATCGCGTACCGACCACGACAGAGCGGCAATGGCCAAGGGAAGGAACAGCCATATCGAGAATTCGTCCACCGACGGGTAAGTTGCGCCCACTAACCAATGGGCGATCCAATGCACCAAGCTCCAAGAGGACAGTGCGGCAATGGCGAGCAACAAAGCAGACTTTGCGAAGAAGAAACTCATCCACCTGGCTCGATCGGCGAGTCCGTCGGGCAGGTGGCCAAAGCTGTTCGCGGGCCTGCGGAGGATCACGACAAATGCGGCGCAGGCCGTGGCGAGCAGCAAGAGCCACATCGTATTCTGCCGGTCGTGCTGCAATTGAGCGGCAACGGTCGTGACCTGCAGTTGCGAGGAGGGATGGACATAGCCTGCGCTTTCGGTCAGGTCAGACAAGTCGCGTTGAGCGTGCTGGGGCGAGGCGTTGCCGTGCAATTGCGCCACAGCTCCGACCCGGCGCTGAAAGTTCGTGAACAGCATTGCCGGATCAATAAGCCTCCACACCGCGATACCTGGTGTGATCAAACGAAAGTTGGCAGGCAGGACTCCAATTACCGTTCTGGGTGTGTCATCCAGCGTGATCGCCTCGCCAAGTATGTTGGCGTTGCCATTGAATTCGTTTTGCCAGACTGGATAGCTGAGCAGCACGCAGTTTGCGCAACCGTGCACGTCATCGGGAGTAAACGTGCGACCGAGGGCAGGCCTTACGTTGAGCGTATCGAAGAATCCGGGGCCAACGCGCGCAGTGGCCACGGGCAGGTTTCGCGCCTGCAACTGCAACTTGCCCGGCGCCCACGAGAAGGGGGTAACGCCATCTACCAACTTTGATTTGCTCCAGATTGAGGCGAGATCAAGCAATGTATCAGAACGAGTACGGCTGAACTTGCCGTTGATTCCATTGCCGTCCAAGGTTACGAGGACGACCTGCGCCGGATGAGGAAGCGGCGCGGAAAACGCGCTGCGAGCGGCAGAGACGAAACCGCTGCCGAGTACGAGGAACACGAGGGCCACGGCAAACGCCGCAAGAAAAGTCAGAGGCGATCCGATGAATCTCCGCGACTGGGCATAAAACCGCTCACGCTCGATTCGTTTCCAGAACGCGTCAGAGAATGCTGCCCAGCAATGGCGGGCGACGATCAAGCGGTTCTGGGCGTTGAGTTGGCCGGCTTCAGAAAGGTAGTGGCACCAGTGCCAGAACTTTCGATTTTGCTCGGAGCGCCATGCCCCACGCCGCGAACGAGGCACCAGCCAGCCAGCGATCCAGACCATCGACCGGCATCGCCAGAGAGTTGTTTGCAGGCGATCTGGGAACCACATCACGCCGCTCCTAACCCAAGCCCTACGACAACGCTGACTGTCATTCTACTGCAGGTTGTCCCTGATTAAAGACACCTCGATGCTGAACAGAGTTCCGGCCGGAAATGAGCACGTCGGAGCACCACTTACCGGGCATACCTAATGGTTTTCGATTATTGTCCAGGAGTCTCGATGGCGGTGTAATCCGAATATCTGCGGACGGATTGGGGTTCCGTCAAGTCCCGAGGAGTTTCAGGCGGGTGCGTCCTGAGCTTGAGAATCTTGCAAGACATTGCAAGGCGGATCCATCTTCATTGAGAGGCCAAATGCCATGCTCGCAGCAAGCGATCGTGCGTGACGGAAGCGGGAACGAGCAGGGGTTTGACTAGCGCGAAAACAGTGGGCTTCAATGCGTCGTCGCTGCAGGGAAAGACCGGTCGGGAGCGGTGGCACCACCTATAATCAAGGGTACGCTCGCCATCGATTCTGAGGAGACCGTCTGAATGTATGCAGTCGTGTGCCGGTGGATGCCGGGCATCGTTACAACCTGCCTGCTGGTGAGCGCTTGTTCGGCGGATACGGCGCAGGTCCGTGCTGAAGCCGGCAAGCTGAATAATTTGGGCGTTGCCATGATGAACCAGCAAATGATGGAAAAGGCGGTGGCGAAGTTTGATGCCGCCTACAAGTTGGATCCATCGCTGGCGGTCGCCGAGTTGAACAAAGGAATTGCGCTTCTGAACCTGCAAAAGTTGCCGGAGGCGGAAGAAGTGTTACAGCAGGCGGCGGCGAAGGATCCCAAGAATCCTCGCGTCTGGTACAACCTCGGCCTCGTGCACCGCGGCGAGGGCAAGACCGCAGAGGCGATTGCCGACTTTCAGCACGTCCTGACAATTGATCCCAATGATCCCGACGTGTACTACTTCCTCGGAACTTTCTACAGTCAGCAGCAGGACTATCCGAAAGCTATTGCGGCGTTTCAGCAGGCACTAAAGATCCAACCGTTGCACGCGTCGGCAGAGTTTGGGCTGGCACGCGCCCTGCAGCGTTCCGGCAAGACCGACGAGGCGCGGGTGCATCTGAAGAATTTCGAGCACCTGACGCACGACAAGATTTCCGCCCCCATTACTCTCACCTACGGCGAGCAGGGTCGATACTCCGTAGCGCAGGACGTGATCACGAACGAGTCTGCGGTGGGGGCAATGATTCCGGTGCGTTTTGTCGAGCAGGCCCTCGGTGTCCCTGGAATGGCGGCGGCCTCAGATCCCTCGGTGAATGGAATGGGCGCTGGCGTGTGCATGCTCGACGTTTTTGGCGATGGACGCCTTGACCTGGTGACAATGGCAAGCGGCGAACACGCAATTAGGGTCTTTCGGAATTTAGGCGGCGATAGCTGGAAGAAAATGCCGCTGAAGGAAACAGGGCTCGATATCGCGGGCAATGGCGTGTCGTGCGCTGTCGGCGACTACGACAACGACGGCAAGAACGACCTCGCCGTCGCGCTGGCGGATCGCGTGCTTCTGTTTCACAACGATGGTGGAGGAAAATTCTCCGACGTCACGGCGAAGGTCGGCATTACTTCGCTGAACGAACCAGCCGGCATGACCTTCGTTGACTACGATCACGATGGCGATTTGGACCTGTTTGTTACCGGCAAACAGTTGAGCCGCGTCAAGGACTCAACCGACAATGTCCTGTGGCGCAATAACGGCACTAGCACGTTC
>Ga0306920_100002061_pt1 | contig 25190 bp, 26 predicted proteins | sample flu12Cox44000170_FD_204666 | JGI IMG/M metagenome (GOLD analysis project Ga0306920, IMG submission 204666) | Lab enrichment of tropical soil microbial communities from Luquillo Experimental Forest, Puerto Rico - flux4day.12C.oxic.44.000.170 (v2)... | ecosystem: Environmental > Terrestrial >...
ATGCGGTGGAAATGTCGGGGCGGCCGCGCCGCGAGATCTACGCTCGCGCACTCGAGCTTGTGAAGCAGGCCGGCGACAGGCAAGCCGCGAAGGGCGCGCATGACCAGGTCTGACGCCAGCCGCGAAGGCGCCGCGCCGCCCGACAGGCGCGCCAAATCAGCCTCGGCCGAGCGCGTGGTGGCGTTTCAGACCGGGCTTTCGGCGGAGGGGCGCGCCGCGGCTTTCCTCATCGCCAAGGGTTATCGCATCCTCGCCCGGCGATTTCGCACGCCCTGCGGCGAGATCGATATCGTGGCGCGACGGCGCAATCTTTTGGCCTTCATCGAGGTCAAGGCGCGGGCCAATCTCGATGAAGCCGCTTACGCCGTTACCGCGCGGCAGCAGGCGCGCATCATCGCGGCCGCCCAGGCCTGGCTGATGGCGCATCCCGAACATGCCGAATTTGAACTTCGTTTCGACGCCATGCTGATTGCGCCGCGCAAGCTTCCGCACCATCTCGTGGCGGCGTTCGATGCGAGCCCTTGAACCCGACAGAGCCTCTCAACGGATCGAACCCATGAAATTGAACGTCGCCGTCCAGATGGATCCCATCGCGCGCATCAACATCCGCGGCGATTCGACCTTCGCGCTGCTGCTGGAGGCGCAGAAGCGCGGGCACAGTCTGTCCTATTACACGCCCGACAAGCTTTCGCTGAACGGCGAGGAACTGGCGGCGCCGGTGCAGATCCTCAGCGTTCAAGACGAGGAGGGCAATCATTTCACGCTCGGCGAGCCAAGGCGCGAGGCGCTTTCGGTCTTCGACGTGATCCTGCTCAGGCAAGACCCGCCGTTTGATCTCGCCTACATCACCTCGACTCATCTGCTCGAGCGGCTGCAGCCGAAGACGCTGGTGGTGAACGACCCGGCGAGCGTGCGCAACGCGCCGGAAAAGCTGTTCGTGATGAATTTCCCGCAGCTGATGCCGCCGACGCTGATCTCGCGCGACCTCGACGAGATCAACGCGTTCCGCGACGAGCATGGCGCGGTGGTGATGAAGCCGCTGCACGGCCATGGCGGGGCCGCGGTGTTTCGGGTCATGCCGCAGGACATGAATTTCGGTTCGCTGTTCGACATGTTCTCCGTCACCTTCAGGGAACCCTGGGTCATCCAGCGCTTCCTCCCCGAGGTCAAACATGGGGACAAGCGCATCATCCTTGTCAATGGCGAATTTGCCGGCGCCGTCAACCGCGTGCCGGCGGCCGATGATTTGCGCTCCAACATGGTGCGCGGCGGCGCGGCAAAGGCGACCGACCTGACCGATCGCGAGCGCGAAATCTGCAAGGCGCTAGGCCCGGCCTTGCGCGAACACCGGCTTTTGTTTGTCGGCATCGACGTCATCGACGGTTATCTTACCGAGATCAACGTGACCTCGCCGACCGGCATCCGCGCCGTCGCCCGGCTCGGGGGACCCGACATCGCCGCGAAAATCTGGGACGTGATCGAGAACAAGCGCGCGAAGTCGTAACTTTCGTCTCCAGGTTGGAGTCGCCCTCCAAATGTCAAAAAGCGGTCGCAGCTTTTCGATAAGCCCCTCGCCGCGGGGGTAATGATCGAAAGCAGATATCAAAAGCGGACTGTCAAAGGCAGATTCGGAGGAAGACGTATGACATCTAGTGTTTCGCGAAGGTCCCTGCTCGCGCTCGGCGCCGGTCTCGGCACGTCAGCCATGCTCGGCGAAAGCGCGATGGCGCGCGCACCGAAGGCCGGGACGCAAGTACCCTCCTTCTATCGCTTCCAGCTCGGTGATGCCGAAGTGACGGTTGTCTCCGACGGCGCGCTGACGCTCGGCGATCCCAAGGGCACCTTTACCGGGGTTGGCGAGGACGAACTGCGCAAGATGCTGAGCGACAATTTCCTGTCGCCGAGCAACGTCGTGCTCGAGCAGAATTCGCCGATCGTCAATACCGGCGACAAGCTCGTGCTGTTCGACACAGGGCTCGGCACCGCGAAGGGGTTCGGCCCGACCACCGGCCGCCAGCAGAAGAGCATGAAGGACGCAGGCATCAAGCCGGAAGACGTCGACGCGGTGGTGTTCTCCCACGCTCACCCCGACCACGTCGGCGGCGTGGTCGACGAGAACAACAAGGTGCTGTTTCCCAACGCGCAGTTCTACATCGCCCAGAACGATTTCGATTTCTGGACCGACGAAGGCAAGCTCAACGGCGGCATGAAGGATTTCATCGCCCACGCCCGCAAGAACCTGATGCCGGTGCGCGATCGCATCACTTTCTACAAGGACGGCCAGGAAATCCTGCCCGGCATTCAGGCGCTTTCCGCGCCCGGACACACGGTGGGCCACACCATCTTCATGATCACCTCGCAAGGCAAAAGCTTCGCCTATCTTGCCGACCTCACGCACCATCCGATCCTGCTTCTGGAAAAGCCGCGGATGGAATTTGCCTACGACACCGACCCGAAGCAGGCGGTGAACAGCCGCGTGAAAATGCTGGACATGCTCGCAACCAACAAGATCGCGGTGCTCGCGTATCACTATCCGTGGCCGGGCATCGGACACGTTGTCAAAACCGGCGAGGGCTTTCACTACATTCCCGAGCCGATGCAGATGTCGCTTTGAGCGCGTAAGAACCTCCGGGGTCGGACTGAGGTCCGCTCCCGGGAAGGCGCGGTGCCCTCACTGCTTCCGAGATTTGGTGACGATCCTTCGCGGCGGCTGCAATCCCTGCGAGTTGAAATTGGCGCTGATGCTACCTTCCAGTTCCCGCTACCTTTGTTCTCCAAATGTTCTTGTATTTCCCTCCCCACACTGCCAAGGCTGTCTGCAATCAAAGGTTGTCGGTAACAGTTGAGGCGACGGGCTCATGTCAGTTCCTCCAGGCTTCGCACGGGCGGCCGATTGGCTCCGGTAACCGGCAGCCTGTCCGCGCCCCGGGCGGGCTTTTACCTAGACTTTAGTGCGCCTTGAGTAGCAAAGGGGCAGGAGTTGAGGTGGATTCTGGCCCTGCTGTTCGTTCTCATCGCCATCCTGATCGTGCTGAGCCCGAGCACGCATTGCGAGACGCTCAACCGAGATGGAAGCTATGACCGGACGGGACGCAGGTAACCGGGCGAAACGCTCCGTATGTTCCCTGAATGTTCTTGCTCATGGCCGCCCGCTCCGCTACCTTGGATTGCGGAGGGGACATGGTCCAGCGGGTTTCCACAGTCGCGTTTGAGGGCATCGAAGCGAGAGCCGTCGACGTGCAGGTCCAGGTCGCGCCGGGCCTGCCGGCCTTCGCCATCGTCGGGCTTCCCGACAAGGCGGTGTCGGAAGCGCGCGAGCGCGTGCGCTCGGCGCTGATTGCCTCGGGGCTCGCGCTGCCGGCGCGCCGCATCACGGTCAATCTCGCGCCTGCCGATCTGCCGAAGGAAGGCAGCCACTACGACCTGCCGATCGCGCTCGGCCTGATGGCGGCCATCGGCGCCATTCCGCCGGACGCACTTTCCGGCTTCACCCTGCTTGGCGAACTCGGGCTCGATGGCTCGATCGCACCGGTCGCGGGCGTGCTGCCGGCGGCGATCGGCGCCAATTCGCGCGACGAAGGCTTGATCTGCCCTGCTCCATGCGGCGCCGAAGCGGCGTGGGCAAGCCCGGACATCCAGATCGTGGCGGCGAATTCGCTGATCCAGATCGCCAATCACTTCAAGGGCACGCAGGTTTTGTCGCGCCCCTCGCCCAAGGTGCATGCGCAGGAAGCGACGCAGCTCGACCTGCGCGACATCAAGGGCCAGGAAAGTGCAAAACGCGCGCTCGAGATCGCGGCTGCCGGCGGGCATCATCTGCTCATGATCGGCTCGCCCGGCGCCGGCAAGTCAATGCTCGCCGCCCGCCTGCCCTCGATCCTGCCGCCGCTGTCGCCGTCCGAACTGCTCGAGGTGTCGATGATTGCTTCGGTGGCAGGCGAAATCCGCGACGGCGCTTTGACCGCGCGGCGGCCGTTTCGCAGCCCGCATCATTCCGCGAGCATGGCGGCGCTGACCGGGGGCGGCTTGCGGGCAAGACCCGGCGAGATTTCGCTCGCCCACCAGGGCGTGCTGTTCCTCGACGAATTGCCGGAGTTCGATCCGCGCGTGCTCGATTCCTTGCGCCAGCCGCTCGAAAACGGCGAGGTTTCGGTCTCCCGCGCCAATCATCGCGTCACTTATCCGGCGCGTTTCATGCTGGTGGCGGCGATGAATCCGTGCCGCTGCGGCCATGCCTATGAGGGAGGTTTCTCCTGCCGGCGCGCACCCGTCGATCGCTGCACGTCGGATTATCAGATGCGAATTTCCGGACCTCTGATGGACCGCATCGATCTGCGGATCGAGGTCCCGGCCGTCACCGCCGCCGATCTGATTCTGCCGCCCCCCGCAGAAGGATCGGCGGAGGTGGCCTCGCGCGTGGCTGCGGCGCGCGCGCAGCAAAGCGCGCGCTATGCCGAAATTGGTCTGCCGAACATTCGCACCAACGCCGAAGCGCCCGCATCGGTGCTGGAGAGCGTCGCGCAGCCAGATTCGCAGGGGCAAAAACTGCTGCGCGATGCCTCCGAATCCATGCGGCTTTCGGCGCGCGGCTATCATCGCGTGCTTCGGGTCGCGCGCACGCTTGCCGACCTCGACGGCGCCGACAAGATCAGCCGCCTGCATCTGGCCGAAGCCCTCTCCTACCGCGCGCTCGCCGACGATGTGAGGCGCGCGGCGTGAGTAGGGCATCGCCTCAGTTCGTCTGTCGTCCCTGCGAACGCAGGGACCCATAACCACCGGCGCCAGTTAGAGCAAATGTCGTCTTTCGCGCGCCAAAAAATGGCCGTAGCGTATGGGTCCCCGCGTGCGCGGGGACGACAATGGGATTCGCCCTTTGCGCGCTTCCCGAAGAACCTGCGCGCACGCCAAGCGAAGGGCGCGTCAACTTCCCGGTAACGAGTTTTGTTTACGCTCCGCCAACCATAAGCCCTGTGTGTTCCTGTTTCGGCTTGGACGAGTGGCGTGCGATGTTGCGTTTGAAAGTTCTGGTCTTTTCCGTTCCATTGGTTGCTGGTGCGGTGATGGCCGGTACCAGCCTTTTCCCGACCCCACATCCCTGCATCGCGGTCGACGACGCGTCGGTCGAAATTTCCGACCTGCCCTGGCATGCCGACCTGCATGTCGCCTTCACCGACGATCCCGCGGCCGCAACAGTGCGGGTCGGACTCTCCGAAACCCCCGAGACTGCCGACTTCGCCGTCGTGGACGATGCGACTGAAGCGGACCAGAGCGCCTGCGCAGCCAACCCGGCAACGCGGCTCGTGACAGTGTCGGCCTATCCGGAGAAAGACGAACCCGTGATCTATCTCTCGCATGACGGCCCGGCCGATTTCCGGGTTTATGTCCAGTCGAAAAGCTTTTCGGTGCGCGATGCGGCAGCGCTCGTCGTCGGTGCCGGCAGCGGCCATCGTCCTGAGCACGCCTCGCTGTAGTTTCTTCTTTGACGCCTTTTTCTCACATACGAACCGGTACGCATTTCGCTCGAAAACGCCATGACTTAACGCTTCGTCAACCCTGTTCTCAGCGGACCGCCGAAAACCATGCGCCCTCAAACCCTTCGCAAGGTCGCTGCCACATCTTCGATACCAATTAAAACGACAAGCGCGATGTGAACCCAGGATAATCGGGCGATGGGGCGAATTAGTTGGATCAAATTGCGCGTGCGTCGCTTCGCACGGCGCCACCCCTGGATCATCTTCTCCGTCCGGTCGTTCATGGTATTTTCCGCCACCTTTGGCGGCGCCTACGGATTCATCGTCGGCAGCCGTGCGGAAAATTCCGGCTATGATCCGAATGCCTTTGCGATCGGCGCGAGCTTCATGTTTGCGCTCGCCTGCCTCGGGCTTGCCGTCCAGAGCATGCGGCTGCGCTTCCTGCACAAAAAGCTTCGCAAGATCGCGACCCACAATGAGGCGCTGGTCGATCGCAATTGGGAATTGAAGGAAGCCGAGGAACGCGCCCGCAGCCTGTTCGAATCGCAAGGCGATCTGATCGTGCTGCGCGACGCGGAAGGCCGCATCACCTTCGCCAACGACGCTTTTTGCGAACTTGCCGGCCAGCCGCGCGCGACGCTGATCGGCAACCCCTTCCGGCTCACCATTATCGAGCAAGGCGAGAGCGCGATCGAGCCGAACGGCACCAGAATTCATGATCAGAGGATCGCAACTTCCCTTGGACCGCGATGGATCGCCTGGCGCGAAGGGCTGGTTCGCGTTGATGCGGGCGCCCCCGCCGAGACGCAATGCGTCGGACGCGACGTGACCGATCGCACCGAGACCGAGCGTGCGCTTGCCGAAGCGCGCGACCAGGCCGACGCCGCCAACCGAGCCAAGTCGCGATTCCTTGCGATGGCGAGCCACGAGATCCGCACGCCGCTGAACGGCATCATCGGCATGAGCGGGCTTCTGCTCGACACCGCGCTGACAGCTGAGCAGATGACCTACGCCAATGCCGTCAAGACTTCCGGTGACGCACTGCTGGCGCTGATTGAGGAATTACTGGATTATTCCAAGATCGAGGCCGGCAAGATCGACCTCGAACATCGCCCGTTCGCGCTTCACGCCCTGATCGAGGACATCACCGAGCTTTTGGCGCCGCGGGCGCAGGCGCGAAAGCTCGAGATCGCAGCCTTCATCGACGAGCGTCTGCCGCCGCAGGTAATCGGAGATGCCGCGCGGCTGCGCCAGGTGCTGCTCAACCTCGCCGGCAACGCAATCAAATTCACCGAAAAAGGCGGCGTTTCGCTGATCGTCGAGCCCGGCATTTGGCCGAAGGAAATCAGTTTCTTTGTGCGCGATACCGGCATCGGTATCGCGCCGGAAGCGCGACAGCGGATTTTCCACGAATTCGAACAGGCCAACGACAAGATCGCCAGAAACTACGGCGGCACGGGGTTGGGCTTGAGCATCTCCGAGCGGATCGTCAAGCGCATGGGCGGCCGCATCGCGCTGGAAAGCGAGCCCGGCGCCGGCTCGACGTTTGAAGTGTCCATTCCCCTTCCCTCCACCGGCCGCGACGGCGGACGGCAGGGCTTCGAAAGCCCGGATCTCAGTGGCAAATCGATCATGCTGGTGGCGCCGCAGACGATCGAGGCTTCGCTGATCGCGCGCAGGCTCGGGCGCTGGGGCGGCCAGACCTGCGTGGTCTCGGACGCCGCCGTGGCGCAAGCCCTGTTGCCGGAGCGGACATGGCAGGCGGTTCTGCTCGACCACGCCCTCGGCTCGAAGGAAGTCGAAGCCCTGGCGGAAGCCGCAAAGCCTCACGCTGCGCAACGCATCGTCATGTTCACGCCGGCAAGCCGGCATGACCTCCAATGCACCTCGAGCACCTCGTCCTTGACCGGCTATCTGGTAAAACCGTTGCGCGCGGCTTCGCTCGCCGCCCGCCTGACCGCCGAAGAAGAAACCGCCGCACCCGAGATCGCAGCCGGCGCCATTGTCGAGCTTCCCGACGGGACCGAGGCCAAAGACACTGCGCCCACGCGAGGCCTCTCGGTGCTGGTGGCAGAAGACAACGAGATCAATGCGCTGTTGATGCGATCGCTCCTGATCCGGCTCGGCCATCAGGCGGTCATCACCACCAGCGGCGAGGAAGCGCTGGAATCCTGGCTGTCGGCGAAATCCGCCGGCACGCCTTATGATCTCGTGCTGATGGACATCCAGATGCCGGGGCTCGACGGCATCGAGACCACCAGGCGGATCCGCGCCCTCGAAGCCGACAGCTCCAGCCGCCAGACGCCGATTCTCGCACTGACCGCCAACACGCTAGTGGAAGATCGCTACGCCTGTTTCGAAGCCGGCATGGATGGTTTCCTGATCAAGCCGCTCGATCGCGAAAAGCTTGCCAACGCGCTTGCGGGCCTGGCTGCCGCAAAGCACGTCGCGGCGTGAGCGCAATCCACCGAGGGAACGCATACGGTGATGCTGGAGAAGAACCGCATGCAGTTCTTCCACGAACTCGTGGGCTTTCTCGACGAAGAAAGACCGCTTCTTGCCTTGAAATAGATGCGAATTGCCCGAAGCGAATTACAAGCGTCGCAGCGCCACCGTTTCCACCAAATGGTCGGCGCCCTTTTTCAGGATCAAGGTCGCGCGCGGCCGGGTTGGCAGAATGTTGTCTTCGAGGTTGGCGAGGTTGGTACGCTCCCAGATCGCGGTTCCGGTCGCGATCGCTTCCTCGTCGGAAAGCAGCGAATAGCGATGAAAATAGGATCGCGGATCGTGGAACGCCGTGTCGCGAAGGGTGAGAAAGCGTGTGATATACCAGTCGCGCAACACCGATTCCTCGGCGTCGATATAGACCGAGAAATCGAAGAAGTCGGAAACCACAGCTACCGCCTTGCCGTCACGCGGAAGCCGGCCGGTTTGCAAAACGTTGACGCCTTCGACGATGAGAATGTCGGGCCGGTCGATTTCGATCCACTCGTTCGGAACGATGTCGTAGGTCAAGTGCGAATAGACCGGCGCGCGCACCGGCCGCCGCCCAGCCTTGATGTCGCTGAGGAACGCCAGCAGCATCGGCAGGTCATAGCTTTCGGGAAAGCCCTTCTTCTGCATCAGGCCTTGCCGCTCCAGCACCGCGTTGGGAAACAGAAACCCGTCGGTCGTTATCAGATCGACCTTCGGCCGCGGCGACCAGCGGGCCAGCAGCGCCTGCAGCACGCGCGCGGTGGTGGACTTGCCCACTGCGACCGATCCCGCGACGCCGATGATGTAGGGCATCTTGCGATCCCGGATGCCGAGAAACTGGCGTTGCGCCTGATAGAGCCTGTGCGCCGCATCGACATAGATCGACAACAGCCGCGACAACGGCAGATAGATCTCCTCGACCTCCTGGAGATCGAGCCGGTCATGCATGGAACGGAGTCTTGCGAATTCGCCGGGCTCCAGGGTCATCGGCGTATCTTCGCGCAGACGCGCCCACTGCTCGCGGGAGAAAATCCGATACGGATTGTACACTTGCTCCGGTGCACGAACATCCATGACGCCGCCTCTCACCTGTTCACGTCGGGGCACTGGCCCGAACGCCGATCAATCGCGCTTGCGCGCCGCTTTCTCTTCCAATCCAGACATCCCTGTCCGTTGCGCGAGCGCGGCTTCGACTTCCTCGAGCTTCACGCCGCGCGATTTCAAAAGCACCAAAAGATGAAACAACAGGTCTGCGCTTTCCGCGACCAAATGGTCGCGGTCCTTGCCGATCCCGGCGATCACGGTTTCCACCGCCTCCTCGCCGAGCTTTTTGGCGCAATGCTCCGACCCCTTATCCAGGAGCTTGCGGGTGTACGACCCCTCCCCGCCCGACGCCGCCCGGGCGTCGACAATGCTGGCCAGATCATGAATCGTGAAACGCGACATCAACTCGGCTCGATCAACTCAACTCGATATGCGTAGCCGGCAAGGGAGAGAGACCCGCCGTCAAGACCTCTAGCACTTCCCTCACCAGGAGTCGTCAGGGATCAAGCCGCATCGGCAGCCCGGCGCGCGCCATATGGCCCTTGGCCTGACGTATGGTAAATTCACCGAAATGAAAGATCGACGCCGCAAGCACGGCCGTCGCATGCCCTTCGCGGATGCCCTCCACCAGATGGTCGAGATTGCCGACCCCGCCCGAGGCGATGACCGGGACCGGGACGCTGTCGGCGATCGCCCGGGTCAGCGGCAGGTCAAATCCCTGCCTGGTGCCGTCCCGATCCATCGAAGTCAGCAGGATTTCGCCGGCACCGAGCGATACCACTTCCTGGGCATATTCGATGGCATCGATCCCGGTGGGATTGCGCCCGCCGTGGGTGAAGATTTCCCAGCGGTCGGCGCCTGTGCCGCGCTTTACCCGCTTGGCGTCGATCGCAACCACGATGCACTGGTCGCCGAACTTTTCTGCCGCCTCTTTCACGAATTCGCGGCGGTTCACAGCGGCGGAATTGATCGACGCCTTGTCGGCGCCGGAACGGAGCAGCGTCTTGATGTCGTCGATGGTGCGCACGCCGCCGCCGACCGTCAGCGGCATGAAACAGGCCTCCGCCGTGCGGCGGGCTACATCCAGCATGATGCCGCGGTTTTCATGGGTGGCGGTGATGTCGAGGAAGCAGAGCTCGTCGGCGCCGGCGGCGTCGTAGGCGATCGCCGCTTCCACCGGATCGCCGGCGTCGCGCAGATTGACGAAATTGACGCCCTTGACCACCCGCCCGTCCTTGACGTCGAGACACGGGATCACGCGGACCTTGAACATCCGAAGCTCCTAAATCTCTGTCCCGCGCATGATCGTTTCGAAAAACCGGTGTCGACTTTTCCGGATCATGCGCTATGCGGCGGCGCGCGCGCTGCGGATCAGCGCCAGCGCAGCTTGAGGATCGAGGCGGCCATCATAGAGCGCGCGGCCGACGATCGCGCCGGCGAGTTTCTTGGCGCGGGGCGCGAGCAGCGCCTTCACGTCATCGAGCGAAGCAAAGCCGCCCGACGCGATGACGGGGATCGAAATGCGTTCGGCGAGCGCAACGGTGGCATCGAGGTTGAGGCCCTTCAAGAGCCCGTCCCGCGAGATGTCGGTAAAAATGATGGCGGCGACGCCCGCATCCTCGAACCGCCTGGCAATCTCGAGTGCCGTCACTTCCGAGGTTTCGGCCCAGCCCTGGACCGCGACCTTGCCGTCGCGCGCGTCGAGCCCGACCGCGACCCGCCCCGGGAATTTTTTTGCTGCAGTTTTGACGAGTTCAGGATCGCGCACCGCCGCGGTGCCAATGATGACGCGCGCAATTCCTTTTGCAAGCCACGCTTCGATTGTCGTCAGATCGCGGATACCACCGCCCAGCTGCACCGGCATGCTGACCGCCGCCAGCATCGCCTCAACCGCATGGGCGTTCACCGGCTTGCCGGCAAAGGCGCCGTCGAGATCGACCACGTGCAGATATTCGAATCCTTGCGTCGCAAAGCTCGCCGCCTGCGCGGCGGGATCGAGGCTGAACACCGTCGTGCGCGCCATGTCGCCCTGCTCGAGGCGCACGCACTGGCCCTCCTTCAAATCGATGGCGGGAAAAAGGATCACGGCTTCCACTTCAAGAAATTCGAGATCAGGGCCAGGCCGAAACGCTGGCTCTTCTCGGGATGAAATTGCGTGCCGAACGTGGTGTCGCGGGCGACGATCGCCGTCACCGGTCCGCCGTAGTCGGCGCGCGCCAGCACATCCGATTCGTTGGTCGCGTTGAGATGATAGGAATGGACGAAGTAAGCGTGCCTGCCCTTCGGGCCGAGGAGCAGGCGTTCGAGCACCGGGTGTTCGGCGACCAGATCGAGCGTATTCCAGCCCATATGCGGGATTTTCAGCTCGGCATCGCGCGGCGAGATCTTTTCGACATCGCCGGCGATCCAGTCAAGTCCATCGGTGGTCACATATTCTTTGCCGCGCGTCGCCATCAGCTGCATGCCGACACAGATGCCGAAAAACGGCCGCGCCCTGTGCCGCACCGCTTCCGTCATCGCCTCGATCATACCGTCGAGCGCGTCCAGCCCGCGACGGCAATCGGCAAACGCGCCGACGCCGGGAAGCACGATGCGGTCTGCACGAAAGACCGTATCCGGATCGCGGGTCACGACGATCCGTTCCGGTGTCTCCAGGCTTCGGCTTGCGCGCTCGAATGCCTTGGCCGCGGAGTGCAGGTTGCCGGAACCGTAATCGATGATCGCTACGCTCAACGTGATGCTCCCGGCTCCGGAAACAGACCGATGATCTCGTCGCGAGAAGGCGGCAGCGGATGAGAAAATGCCTGGCCTGGAACGTCCCGGGTCGGCGGCGGCGCGCCGCGATCGACCGATGCTTGATCGTTGCCCGGCACGCGTTGCTTGGCGGTCCAGCGATCGAAGAAGCGGCGCTCTGCCGCCTCCTCGTCGTCGGCGACCACGATATCGAGCTGACGCCAGTTGCGGCGCGACAGGGTCCAGCGCTTCAGGCTCGAAGCCTCGAAGCCCAACAACAGCGCAAGCAGACAATCGACGAGAAAAACCGCCGCCGTGCCAACACCGAAGCGAATCATCGCGACATCCACGACAATCATCAGAACGATCCAGCCGATCAACGCCAGCCACAGACGGTTCCAGGCAAGCCACACCACCCCGAGAAGCGCGGCCCAGACGTGAAAACCGTCGCGAACGAAGGTGAAACGATCCGTGGTCCGGAGATCCCAATTGCTGGTCGCCGGAGCGTGCACTGTGTAAACCGGCATTATCACTCTCCGCCGAGAAGGAAAGTCAGCCGCCGAGCTGACCCTTGGTCGATGGCACCTGGCCCGCGGAGCGCGGGTCGATCGCGACCGCCGCCCGCAGCGCCCTCGCCAGACCCTTGAAACAGGATTCGGCGATATGATGGCTGTTCTCGCCATATAGGGTTTCGACGTGCAAAGTCACGCCGGCATTGACCGCAAAAGCGTTGAACCATTCCCGTACCAGCTCGGTATCGAATTGGCCGACCTTGTCGCGTGGAAATTCGACTTTGAAGACCAGCACCGGCCGGCCGGAGATGTCGATCACCACGCGCGACAGGGTTTCATCCATCGGCATGAGCACGCTGGCATAGCGGGTAATTCCGGCCATGGTACCGAGCGCCTGCTTCACGGCCTGCCCGAGCGCAATGCCGACATCCTCGGTGGTGTGGTGGTGGTCGATGTGAAGATCGCCGACCGCCTTTACGGAGATGTCGATGCCCGAATGCCGGGCCAAAAGTTCGAGCATATGGTCGAAGAAACCGATCCCGGTCGCAACGCTGGACACACCGGTTCCGTCGAGGTTGACCCCGACCTCGATGTCCGTCTCCTTGGTCTTGCGCTTGATGGTGGCGCTGCGCATGAAAAAGCTTCCCTCGACCAACCCTTGACAATACCTGGCCCAAAACGCGGCCCTTTTAACAGGCGGCGCCAGCCTTCGCCACTGCGGCATGGCGTTCAAGGGCGCGAACTTCCGCCTATGGTGACCGAAATCCAGCCGCTTTCAGGTCCGATGCATTTGCCTTGCGCAAAGGGGGAGCCGTTTGCCTTGCGCAAAGGGGGAGCCGTTGGCTCGAAAACGCTGTGTTGTAACCCCGCGCGGCAGTCCCTAAATCTGGCCGGACACGAGGATAACCCCATGCAAGCATCACCCCATGAGACGCCGGCAGTCTGGCACGGCACGACTATTTTAACGGTTCGCAAGGGCGGCAAGGTGGTGATCGGCGGCGACGGTCAGGTTTCGATCGGGCAAACCGTGATCAAATCCAATGCCAAAAAGGTCCGCAAGCTCGGCAAGGGCGATGTCATCGGCGGCTTTGCCGGTGCGACCGCGGACGCGTTCACGCTTTTCGAGCGGCTGGAGAGCAAGCTTGAGCAATATCCCGGCCAACTGACCCGCGCCGCGGTCGAACTCGCCAAGGATTGGCGCACGGACCGCTATTTGCGGCGGCTGGAGGCGATGATGATCGTTGCCGACAGGGATGTGTCGCTGGTTCTGACTGGCACTGGCGACGTGCTCGAACCGGAAGCCGGGGTGATGGCAATCGGGTCCGGCGGCAACTACGCCCTGGCGGCCGCACGCGCCCTGGTCGATTCCGACAAGGATGCCGAAACTATCGTGCGACGGGCGCTGGATATTGCGGCCGACATCTGCGTCTACACCAATCGCAATGTGACCATCGAGACGTTGGGCGGCTGAGCATGAGGACTTACGCGTTCCGCCCGATGTCGGCCAGGGACCTGCCGGCAATAAGACGCTGGCTTGGGACGCCTCATGTTTCTCAATGGTGGCACGATCCTTCGGAACAGTTCGAGCTTGTCAGCGGTGACCTCGAAAATCCTGACATGGCGCAGTTCATCGTTGCCGCGGAGGAACGGGAGTTTGCCTACCTGCAGTGCTACAACTTGAGCGTATGGAATACCGGCTTCGGCCCACAGCCACAGGGCACGCGCGGACTGGATCAATTCATTGGCGAAGCCGACATGCTCGATCGCGGTCACGGTTCGGCGTTCATCCGCACGTTCGCGGATGCGTTGCTCGCAGGGGGCACGCCGCGCTTGGTCATCGATCCCGATCCCGCCAACGCGCGCGCCATACGCGCCTACGAGAAGGCCGGATTCCGCCGCGGCAGGGTTGTCGATACGCCGGACGGCCCGACCCTGCTGATGGTTCGCGATTCATGAACGTTGCCCGCAAGGCGAACGCCGCTATGGGTCTTTCCCCGTGGCAATGGCTGCTGATTGGTGCCTCCTTGATCGCGCTTCAGGCTTCGATCCTGTATGCGATGGGTCGCCTTCCGATCTGCGCGTGCGGTTATGTGAAATTCTGGCACGGCGTGGTGCAGAGTTCGGAAAATTCGCAACATCTGACCGACTGGTATACGTTCTCGCATATCATCCACGGGTTTCTGTTTTATGCCGCGACCTGGCTTGCGTTTCCGAAGCTCGCATGGCCCGCTCGCCTGACGGTGGCGATACTGATCGAAGGCAGTTGGGAGGTGGTTGAAAACTCCAACTGGGTGATCGAACGCTACCGCTCCGCCACCGTCTCGCTGGATTATTTTGGCGACAGCATCGTCAACTCGGTCTCCGACACGCTGTCCATGGTCGCAGGTTTCCTGCTGGCGCGAAAACTGCCGGTCGCACTGACCGTGGCGCTCGGCCTCGCGTTCGAGATTCTGGTCGGGCTCCACATTCGCGACAATCTCACGCTGAACATTCTCATGCTGATTCATCCCTTTGAGGAAATCCGGCAATGGCAAGCCGGACCACCGATCATCTGACGAACGCTTGTGCAGCCAAGCGTTCCGACATAGCTAGGACCGATGATGACCGACTTTTCGCCCCGTGAAATCGTTTCCGAACTCGACCGCTTCATTGTCGGCCAGACCGATGCCAAGCGGGCGGTTTCCATCGCCTTGCGTAACCGCTGGCGGCGCCAGCAGCTCACCGGCAGCTTGCGCGAGGAAGTGCTGCCGAAGAACATCCTGATGATCGGACCGACCGGCGTCGGCAAGACCGAGATCGCGCGCCGGTTGGCCAGGCTTGCCGGCGCGCCGTTCATCAAGGTCGAAGCGACGAAATTCACCGAGGTCGGCTATGTCGGCCGCGACGTCGAGCAGATCGTGCGCGATCTCGTTGAAGTCGCGATCGCTCAAACCCGTGAGCGGAAGCGCAAGGACGTACAGGCCCGCGCGCAAATGGCCGCCGAAGAACGCGTGCTCGATGCGCTGGTCGGTGCCAATTCCAGCGCTGCAACGCGAGATTCCTTCCGCAAGAAGCTGCGCGCCGGCGAGCTGAACGACAAGGAGATCGAGGTCGAGACGCAATCCTCGGGCGGAATGCCGATGTTCGAGATTCCGGGGATGCCGGGCGCCCAGATGGGCGCGATCTCGATCGGCGATATATTCGGCAAGCTCGGCGGCCGGACCAAGACCCGCCGGCTGACAGTTGCCGGTTCACACGAAATCCTCGTCAACGAGGAATCCGACAAGCTGCTCGACAATGATCAGCTGGTCCAGGAATCCATTACCGCGGTGGAGAACAACGGCATCGTCTTCCTCGACGAGATCGACAAGATTTGCGTGCGCGACGGCCGCGTCGGCGGCGACGTCTCGCGCGAGGGCGTGCAGCGCGATCTGTTGCCGCTGATCGAGGGAACCACGGTGTCGACCAAGCACGGGGCGGTCAAAACCGATCACATCCTGTTCATCGCATCCGGCGCGTTCCACATCGCCAAGCCCTCGGATCTCCTGCCGGAATTGCAGGGGCGCCTGCCGATCCGCGTCGAACTGGAGGCTCTGACCCGCGACGACCTGCGGCGTATCCTGACCGAACCCGAAGCGTCGCTGATCAAGCAATATGTCGCGCTGATGCAAACCGAAGGCGTGACGCTGGAAATCACCGACAGCGCCATCGACGCGCTGGCCGACGTTGCGGTGGCCGTCAATTCGACGGTGGAGAATATTGGCGCGAGGCGGCTGCAAACCGTGATGGAGCGCGTGCTCGACGAGATTTCGTTTACCGCTCCGGACCGGCATGGTGAGACCGTCCAGATCGACGCCGACTATGTCCAAAAGCACGTCGGCGATCTCGCCAGAAACGCCGACCTGAGCCGGTTTATTTTGTAGGCCCGGCTGGACGGCCCGCCTTTGCAAAATCCCTTTCAGATTCTCGATCGGCGGACGCGCACATAAAGCGCGCCCTCACCGCCGTGACCGATATGGGCCGCTTCAAAGCCGACCACGAGGGTGCGAAATTCCGGCTGACTCAGCCATTGCGGCACCTGGCGGCGCAGCACGCCGCGATCCGCCTCCCCATAGCCAGTCTTGCCCTTGCCGGTGATGATCAGCACGAAGGTCAGGCCGTCCAGGTGTGCCCGCTGCAAAAACGTCGACAGCGCGCGATGCGCCCGCGCCTGGGTCATTCCATGCAGATCGAGGCGAGCTTCGATCTCTTTCCGTCCGCGTGAAAGTTGCGCACGCTCGCGACGCCCAAACGGCGCCAGCGGCGGCGCTGCGGGTTTTGTGATTTTCTGCGGGCTCGCACCCGGCACCGATGGCGACGATGGCGACGGGACTGCCGGTTTTGCAGCAAGCTGTGCCTTGGTGTCCGGCGCGCCGGCGTCCGGCTTTGCGGCGCGATGCTTTTTCCGCAGCGGCTTTGTCTGCTTCATGACGCTTTCCCAGAGCGCCCGTTCGTCCTCGCTCAAGATGCGCTTGCGGCGCAGCACCGACAATTCCACCAGCGAAATCGAAGGCGGCCGCTTCATTGGCTGTTCCGATAATGGCGGACGCGGTGGCGATGCCGATCGGGATCTGGCTTGATCGCGGGGCGAGCTTCCGGAAGCGGCACCCTGCCCGTGACCGCCGCCGCCTTGGAGGATTCGGCCGCGCCGGTCGCATTCGTTGCGTTCGTCCCGGTAGCTGTATCCGAAGACTTTGCGCCACTTTTCTGATTTTTTCCCTGATCCTTCAGGGGATCGGCGGGCGGAAACAGTTTTGCGATCTTCTCTGACGGACGCGGGTCCGGAACCGGCATCTTGCGGCCGCGAGCGACCGGATCGAGGCTTCTCGGCACCAGCATGACAAATCGCATATTGTGGCGGAAGCGGCCGGAGATGCGACCGGCCTCGACACCGGCACCGTAGTAGATATCGGCGCGCGCGGGTCCCGTGATCGCCGAGCCCGTGTCCTGTGCCACCATCAAACGGTGAAACGGCGTCTTCGACTGCTCCGACTGGATCGGCAGCTCGCCTTCAATGAAAAAAGGCGTGCCGTAGACGTGCAGCGACTTGTCGACTGCGATCGAGCGGCCTGGCGTCAGCGGCACGCCCTGCGCGCCGACGGCTTCGTCTTTGTCGGAGAGCGGCACCTCGTGAAAGAAAACATAGGAGCGGTTCTGCCGGCGCACCTCGTTGGCGCCATCGGGGTTCTGATCCATCCATTCCCTGATCTTCTGCATCGACATCTGATCTTTCGGGATGATGCCACGATCGATCAGGATGCGGCCGACCGCCATATAAGGGTAGCCGTTATGCGAATCGTAGTTGATGCGGATGGTCGTGCCGTCCTCGAGATGAATCCGTGCCGAGCCCTGGATTTGCGCGAAAAGAAGGTCGGTCTGATCCTTGAGCCAGCAGATTTCGAGGCCTCGACCGGCAATCGCGCCGTCTTCGATCTCGGCGCGATCGTAGTACGGCACGAGCTTGCGGCGGCCGATTTTGCGAAACACCTGGCCCTTGTTGGGCAAACTCGGTGCGTCTTGCCTGAAGCCGCGGACGAACAGGTTCGACGGACGCCGATAGACCGGCACGTTGTAGACGTCAGTCCGGGTCCGCGATCCGTCGAGGATGGGTTCGTAATAGCCGGTGACGAAGCCGGCATCCTCGCCAAGACGCGAGATCCGCAAGGGAAGAAAATGCTCTTCGAAGAAAGTGCGCGCCCTGGCGTCGTCGGTAATTTCGAGCGCCCTTGCGGCGCGGCAGGGTTCGCCCAGCGAAGAGCCAAGCGCTTTGGGTTCGGCGGGAGCTTTCTGCTGCCCGACGCTCGAGACGCAACTCGCACGGAACGCCTTGAACGCCTGCAAATGATCGTCGGCGCGCCAGCCGGCGATGTCGCTCCAGGCAACGGGAGCGTATTGGCTGCCGCTGATCTCGAGCGGCCACTCAAGCCGCGGATAGGGAACGGCGCGAATTTTGGGAGGGAGCGGCCTCGCCCGGTGCGGAGAAAGCGGTGTTTGGGCGTTGCGTACTGCAATCGCGGTCGAGGGCGCCGGCGCGATGGCGATCACGCACAGCGCGGCCACTCCCCACAGACCTGCGCTAGTGACCGCTTCCGGTGCCAACCAGCTTCCAGTTCGGATCGCGTGATGTCGTGTCTCGGGCGAATGTCCAAACATCGGTAATATCGGCGACCTTGTCCGGATTGCCGTCGACAATGGTACCGGCCTTGTCGCGGGTGACCGAGATCATCTGTGACACGAAACGAACCGTGAGCTGTGCGGAACGGTCGCGGGCTTCAGCGCCCACGATTTCGGCCTTGTCGATCGAAACAAAACGCGTCTCGGTCTTTTGCTCCTGCCTCTCACGCTCCCTAATCGCGCTGTCGAAGCTTTCATAGACCTCCGAGGACAGCAGATCCCTCAGCGCGCGGCGATCGCCATTGGCAAAGGCCAGCACGATCATCTCGTAGGCGCTGCGCGCGCCCGAGAGGAAATGGCGTGGATCGAACGAGGAATCCCGCCCCGCAATCCCGTCGAGGCCCTGAGCCAGCGGAGTACCCGGCTCGGCGATGCCTTTCCAGCGATCGGTCGGCGGCGCAGCTTCCGTCGGCGGCGCCACGGGCTTTTGATCAATCACCGCCCCCGGCATGGGAACGACATTGTTGTCCTGTGCCCCCTGCACGACATTGCGCGCGGTCCGATCGTAAGGCGGCCGTTCATTTCCGGTGCGCTGCCCGAGTACGTTGCGCAAGCGCAGGAAGATGAAGACGGCCAGCGCCAGGAAGATGATGGTGTAAATATCCACGTCCAATTCGCTTTCTGATTCTCACGCCGGCCACGGGTCCGGCCGTAGAGCACTCCCTTCGAGGGGAGGCGGAGATTACATCATGGATGGGTCAGCATTATGTAGGCACGAAACCTGGCCCGGCCAATGGCGCGTCCCGACATGAAATTCCATGCCAATGGAAACAGGTCCGAGCCGATGACTTACCCGTTTGCCACAAGTGGACCACAAGTCGAATTGTAGCGCGTTTTGAGCGCAGGGGGAAACCCCTCGGCCGGAAATCGCGAATATTCAATAATTTAGAAAGGACGTTCCGATTTTCTTTGGCCGGAGGCCAACTCGCGGGCTTTGCCCCGGCCCTAACGGATCATGGCGTGATAATGGAGGGATCGCGGAGGGATATGGGGCCGTAGCGGGGACCGCGTTCCTTCTTGTAGAAGCAGGCGCGCCTATGATAGCCACTCGCCCGACCGGCCGTTTTCGTACCTTATCGGCGAATTCGGGCGCATAAATTGATCCTCGTCGCGCAAACGTTCCAGGGAGATTCTTATGACCAACGGCAATGGCACGCCTCCTGAGGCGGCCCCTCCTCCCCAGTTGAACGTGCTGGCGCAGTACACCAAGGACCTTTCGTTTGAAAATCCGAATGCGCCATCGTCGCTGGCGCCGCAGCAACAGCCACCAGCGATCAACATTCAGATCAATGTCAACGCCAATAATATCGCCGAGAACGAGTTCGAAGTGACGCTTTCGGTTGAGGGCAAGGCCGAGGGCGGCGGAAAGATGATGTTCAGCTTCGAACTGGCTTACGCCGGCGTGTTTAGGATCGTCAACGTGCCAAAGGAAAATCTGCATCCCTTAGTTATGATCGAATGTCCGCGACTTCTGTTCCCGTTCGCCCGTGAGATCATCGCGACCGCGGTGCGCGACGGCGGGTTCCCTCCGCTGATGCTCGATCCCGTCGATTTCGTCGGTCTTTACCGCCAGAATCTGGAACGGCAGGCCGCGCAAGCCGCCACGGGGACGCAAGTCAAGCCAAGCTAGGCGTAGAGCCCGAAAAATCGTTTAGGAAATCGTTCCAGATCGGCCTCTCGCCCAGCGTGAGGACGAACTGGCGATGCGCTGCACGATCCTCCTCGGTCACTCTGGCGGCAAGCGGAACCTCGCGTTGCCGCCTTGGCATCTCCCCGCCATACACGCCCACGCGCGCATCGCGGGATTCCGCGGCAAGAATCAGTTGCGACTGCCGCGCCCCGATCAGGTCGATGTATACCTCGGCCAGAAGCTCCGCATCGAGCAACGCGCCGTGCCGGGTGCGGCGTGAATTGTCAATTGCATAGCGTGAGCAGAGGTCGTCGAGGCGATTCGACACACCCGGATGCTTGCGCCGCGCCAGCAACAGGGTGTCGACGAGCCGTTCGCGCGCGATGACAGGTCGCTGGATTCGCTCCAGCTCGGCATTGATGAAGCTGATGTCGAACGAGGCGTTGTGGATCACCAGCGGCGCCTCGCCAATAAATTCCAGGAACTCGTCGGCCACTTCGGCAAATAGCGGCTTGGTGGTGAGGAACTCTGTGGAAAGTCCGTGCACGGCAAACGCCTCGGCCGGCATGTCGCGTTGGGGATTGATATGCCGGTGAAAGGTCTGGCCGGTCGGCATGCGGTTGAAAATCTCGACACAACCGATTTCGACCAGCCGGTCGCCGCGCAGCGGATCGAGGCCGGTAGTTTCGGTATCGAGAACGATTTCACGCATGAGAAGCCGCCGAGAATGACGAATCAGGACCGCCGCAGCGGCATTTTAGCAGCCTCGGTCAGAATGTCCCGGATTCGGACGCGAACAGGCTCAAGCCCATGCGACGTATCCACCAGGAAATCGGCGCGCTTTCGCTTTTCGGCATCAGGCATTTGCCGCGCGAGAATGGCGTCCAACTTCTCGTCGGTCATGTTGGGGCGCGCGAGAATCCGTTCCCGCTGGATTTCCGGGGTTGTGGTGACCACGACCACCGCGTCTACCCGCTTCTCGCCTCCGGTCTCGAACAGGAGCGGCACATCGATCACAGCAACCGCTGCGCCTGTTCGCTCGGCGGACTGCAGGAATTCCTGTCGCGCGGCGCCGACCATCGGATGGACGATGTCTTCCAACCGTTTCATCGCCACAGGATCATGCACAACCCGCGCCGAAAGCTGGTTTCGGTCGACTTTGCCGTTTGCGGTGGTGCCTGGAAAGGCCGCCTCGATCGCGGGCGCCGCCTCGCCTTCATACAGCGCGTGCACGGCTGCGTCCGCGTCATAGACCGGCACACCCGCTTCCGCGAACAGCTTCGCGGTGGTCGATTTCCCCATCCCGATCGAACCGGTCAGCCCAAGGACTATCATCTTAATGATCACCACTCTCTGCCGCCAGGCATCCGCCGTCACACGGAAAGCAGCCGCTCGTTGCGGAGAAATTCAAGCAAGACCAACATTGGCAGTCCGAGAATGGTGAAATGATCGCCTTCAATCCGCTCAAACAAATGCACCCCGAGACCCTCGAGTTGGTAGGCGCCCACGCTCGATGTGACCGCCGCACCTGCCTCGTCCAGATATGCGACGATTTCGGCCTCGCTCAAGCACCGCATGCTCATGCGCGCGATTGCGACTTTTTCGAACAATATCTCGCCGTCGCGCGCGACCGCAACCGCGGAATAAAGTTCATGACTGCGGCCGGCGAGCACGTGGAGCTGTTCAGCGGCCTCGGCCCGGCCGGCCGGCTTGCTGAAAAGCCGCGCGCCAAGTGCCAGCGTTTGGTCGGCGCCTACAACATATCGGCCCGACCGGCGGCGCGAAACAGACAGGGATTTTTCTCTCGCCAGCAGTGAGGCAATCTCGCCGGGTTCCGAAAGATTGGATTTTCGCTGTACCTGTCGTTCGTCAAGTCCAGCAGGTTCGCTTTCAAATGCAATTCCAGCATTGGCGAGCAGCATCTGCCGCGCGCGGCTTTGCGAAGCCAGTATCAGCGGCTCTTTTCCGCGCCACAGCGTCATTCCGCAAGCCGTTGACGTTGCCTGTCGGTGAAAAGTTTCAGGACGGCGGCCGCGGTTTCCTCGATCGAGCGGCGCGTGACATCGAGCTGCGCCCAATTGAATCTGGCACTCAGCCGCCGCGCAAATGCCACTTCATCAGCAACGGCCTGACGATCGATATAGGTGTCGTTGTCGCGATCGCCCATGCTCAAAAGCCGGTTCTGGCGAACTTGAATCAAGCGTTCCGGCGTCGCATGCAGGCTGACCACCAGAGGTTTCCTCAAGTTTTCCAGCTGATGCGGAATCGGGATCCCCGGCACCAGCGGCACGTTGGCGGTGCGGATGCCGCGATTGGCAAGATAGATCGAGGTCGGTGTTTTTGAGGTGCGGCTGACGCCGACAAGAATCACGTCGGCCTCCTCCAACCCTTCGACGTGCTGGCCGTCATCGTGCATCATCGTGTAGTTCAGTGCGTCGATCCGCTTGAAATATTCCGCATTCAACGTGTGCTGGGCGCCAACCCTGCCGGTCGTTGGTGCACCGAGATAGGCATGAAACAATTGCATGACCGGACCGATGATCGAGAGGCTCGGTACGTTGATTTCCTGGCACTTGGCCTCCAGTCGGGCGACGAGATCCTTTTCCAGCAGGGTGAAGAGGACGATGCCCGGCGCTTCCTCGATTTCGCTCAACACCCGATCGAGCTGCTTTTGGCTGCGCACCAGCGGATAGACATGTTCGACCGGTGTCACATTGGCATATTGCGCCGCGACCGCGCGCGCCACGGTGATCAATGTCTCGCCGGTCGAGTCCGAGACCAAATGCAGATGGAAATAATTACTACTCGTGGGCACTGAAATCCCTGTCTAATCTGTGAATCGCTGTGGAGTCTGACTCGAGAGAATTCGCGAAGTTTCGGCGGGCCGGGATAACCGGGCTTTTTCTTCACAGGCCTCGAAACGAGGACAACTCCTTTCAACCAGTCCAAGGATAGTGAGATTTTGTGGATTTGTCTCTTCATAAGCTGGCGACATCACCGCGCAACCATTTGAAAAAGATGCCCTTAACCAGAACACCATGTTCGACATCGCCACAGTTGAGAGATGTGAAGAAACTCTGGGGAAGCACCGGGCAGATTTGTACTGGTGCAATTCACGTTCAATCAGACTCAAACCTTAAGATTCTAAAATTATTGGTTTAGAAAAGTGCTGCTTGCGGATAGCTCTGAGCCCGAGGGAAGTTTTGAAACGCGGAAAATGGCTGAGACGTTCCCTGCGCTGCGGTTTTCAGTTTTGTGCGTTCGAATGTTGAAGAGGCGCGATGTACGAGTGGATCAAAGCACTGCATATTATTGCGGTCATCACGTGGATGGCCGGAATGCTCTATCTGCCGCGGCTGTTTGTTTATCACTGCGAGGCGGAAATCGGCTCCAAGCAGTCCGAGACCTTCAAGATCATGGAGCGCCGGTTGCTGAAAGTGATCATCAATCCGGCGATGATCGCGACCTGGCTGGCGGGACTTTACCTCGCCTGGGCTGGCCACTGGTTCTCGGCGGGCTGGCTGCATGCGAAACTCGTGCTGGTGCTGGTACTATCTGGCGTCCACGGCTTTTTTTCACGCTGCGTGAAGGATTTTGCCGCCGAGCGAAACCGGCGTAGTCATAAATTCTATCGTATTATCAATGAGGTGCCGACCATCCTGATGATCTTGATCGTCATTCTGGTGGTCGTAAAGCCGTTCTGAGCGGCCTTGCGGAGGGATGCCGCTGGCTTGCGGACGGTGAGCCGATTTTCTATATTCCGGTCATCCCACCCTACGCAGGCGGATGTGGTTGCGTTCCGGTTTCCTAGTTGAACCGGCCGCCGCATCAGGTTTGAAGCCTTTCCGGCGCTCTCCTTGCTCAGACCTGCAGATTTTTCGTCCGCACTTCCAAAAAAGCCACCTCGCAGTCCCCTCCCCCAAGTTACTCCACAGGACCACCCCAATGCGGGAAATAAAACTTCAAGACCTCAAAGCTCAGACGCCAGCCGAACTCGTTTCGTTTGCGGAGGAAAAAGGGGTCGAAAACGCCAGCACGATGCGCAAGCAGGAGCTGATGTTTGCCATTCTCAAACAACTCGCGATCCAGGAAACCGACATCATTGGCGAAGGCGTCGTCGAGGTTCTCTCGGACGGTTTTGGATTCTTGCGTTCACCAGACGCCAATTATCTGCCGGGACCGGACGACATCTATGTCTCGCCCTCGCAGATTCGCCGTTTCGGGCTTCGCACCGGAGACACGATCGAAGGCCACATCCGCAGCCCGAAAGAGGGCGAACGTTATTTCGCGCTGTTGAAAGTCAACACGTTGAATTTCGAGGATCCGGAAAAGTCCAAGCACAAGGTCAATTTCGACAATCTGACACCACTTTTTCCGGATGAGCGCTTCCGGCTCGAGCTGGACGACCCCACAAGAAAAGACCTCTCTGCAAGGGTGATCGACATTGTCGCACCGATCGGCAAAGGCCAGCGCGCCTTGATCGTGGCCCCGCCTCGCACCGGCAAGACCGTGTTGATGCAGAACATCGCCCATTCGATCACAGCCAATCACCCCGAATGCTATCTGATCGTGCTCTTGATCGACGAGCGGCCGGAAGAGGTCACCGATATGCAGCGCTCAGTGAAAGGGGAGGTCGTTTCGTCGACTTTCGACGAGCCGGCGGTGCGCCACGTCCAGGTGGCGGAAATGGTGATCGAGAAGGCCAAGCGGCTGGTGGAACACGGTCGCGACGTCGTGATCCTGCTCGATTCGATTACACGGCTCGGGCGCGCCTACAACACCGTCGTGCCGTCCTCCGGCAAGGTGCTGACCGGCGGCGTCGACGCCAACGCCCTGCAGCGGCCAAAACGCTTCTTCGGCGCCGCGCGCAACATCGAAGAGGGCGGTTCGCTGACGATCATCGCGACCGCATTGGTCGATACCGGCAGCCGCATGGACGAAGTGATCTTCGAAGAATTCAAGGGCACCGGTAACTCCGAATTGATTCTCGATCGCAAGGTCTCCGACAAGCGCACCTTCCCGGCCATCGACATCTCGCGCTCCGGCACCCGCAAGGAGGAGTTGATCACCGATCCGCAGGTGCTGAAGAAAATGTACGTGCTGCGGCGGATCCTCAATCCGATGGGAACGATG
>Ga0306920_100002062_pt1 | contig 25190 bp, 20 predicted proteins | sample flu12Cox44000170_FD_204666 | JGI IMG/M metagenome (GOLD analysis project Ga0306920, IMG submission 204666) | Lab enrichment of tropical soil microbial communities from Luquillo Experimental Forest, Puerto Rico - flux4day.12C.oxic.44.000.170 (v2)... | ecosystem: Environmental > Terrestrial >...
ACATGATGGAACACACCGGCATGACCACCGGCCTGGAAGTCACCGGCGACGTCTTCGGCTCCGCCGCCAGCATCGTCTTCGACCAGGCCGAAAACCGCCTCCACACCATCAAGGCCATCCTGGTAGCAACTCTGGGCAGGTAGCTGGGAGCAGTTTCTAATACGCAACGTGGCGCATCTCCACAATCGCCGTGGCGGGACCGGCTTAGGACGTGATGGCGGTGCCGCTGGCGGCGTGCAGTTAGTCGTCGTCTGGCACCACGTCAGCGGCCGGATGGGCTGAGCCTGCCCGGCACCAACTAATTGGCTCGCAGGTCAGCCGCGGTTTACTTACCTTGCGTCGGGGTCGGGGTCGGGCGGCAGCCCTTGGGTATCAGCCGGCGCAACGCTACCCCGCTGTGCGGGGGGTGAACTCAGCCCAGCCGGCCACCAGCGCTGGGGCGGGCTGGCATGGCTGCGCCCTGCGCGATGCCTGCGACCGCGCCATAGCGGACTGGCAGGCCGAGTGGGCCGACCACTACCCCGAGGGTGACAAGTGATCGCTGGCAAGGTGGGCCCAGGCGGGTCAGTCCCGCCGATTTTCGCGGCGTTCCTTACGTCGCCTGTGACGCCGCATCACACCCCACCCGAACCACACCAGTGCCCCAAATACTGCGGTCACAATGGTGTAGACCCACAACGGCCAGACAAAGCTCCAGATCAGGAAGCGTATCTTGATATGCATCCGGTTCTGGAGAGCGAAGGTGACCAGTACCGCCGCCCCGATGGCCGAGGCGATCACCCCGCCGGTAAGTCCCTGATTCGATTGCTTCGCCTCACCCTGGTGGGTCATCACAGCCTCCTAGGAGGTCGGCCCGGCGGCTTCAGCGTTCGGGACGGCAGGCCCGGAGTCATCACCCCTTCGGGGGTGATCTTGCTGCCGTCTTCATCGACGATGAGGCCGCCCGGCTGGCGCTGTCAGTCACCTGCAGGGGCCTGGCCCATGCCATAGGCAGCCATGACCGCCAGCCACCAAGCTGACTGTCACTGGTCATGTTGCGCCTGTACCAGCACCCGCGCCGCATCCGGCCCCTGCCGGGCGGCCTCGCGCTGCCCGACCGTGATCTTCAGGGGTTGCCGGGGGGCGGGTCTGGCGGCTGCCCGTCGCCGCCCAGGTTCAGGCGGCCTGCGTGTGGGGGTTGGTCCTGGCGGCGCCATTGCGGCCCGTCGTCTCGCCGGCCGCGGCGCGGGTGTCTGTGTGCGCCGGGTGAATTCTCAGCCAGGAGGACAACAGCACCAGGGCCACGGCCAGGCCGCCGATGCCGTAGATCACGAACGCGGCCAGGGTGTCGATGTGGTCGACCATCCAGCCGAAGTTCTGGTCGAAGAAGCCGGTGATGAAGGTCAGCGGCAGGAAGATCGTCGCCAGTACAGTGAGCCTCTCGATGGTGGAGTTCTGCCGGACACCCACCCTCGTCTGCTCCACCGAGATCACCGTCATGTTGGCCTCCAGCACCAGGCCGAGCAGGTCCCGCTGGTCCGCCACCTCCTCCTCGACCAGCAGCAGGCGGTCATAAACGTCGCGCAGGTATGGCCGCAACCTCCGGGCCACGGTGGTGCGCTCGACCGCGTCGACGATGGCGACCAGCGGATGGACGGCCCGGTAGAAGCCGGTGGCCTCGCTGCGCAGTGAGTAGATGCGCTCGGTCGGCGCGCCCCGCCGGACGGTGATCACGAAGGTCGGCGCGAAGAAGATCCCGATCTCGCCGAAGTGGACCGCCTCCTCGTCGTCATAGTGCGCGGTACGCAGGATGACCAGCCGCAGATCATCCTGATAGGTCTCGATCTTCGGGCGCCGGTGATCGGTCAGCGCATCCGCCACCGCCAGCTCATGCAACCCGAACAGGCGGTGCACCTGCGCCAGCTCCTCCTCCCCGGGTTCGAACAACCCGAGCCATATGAAGCCGCCCTCAGCGCGCCGCGCCGCTGCCACCTCCAGCGGCACCTGGCCGGCGTCGCGCCTGCGGCCGTCCTTGTAGTGAGCACAGTCGATGATCATCTGGCCACTCCTTCTGGCAAGGGCCAGGAAGACCCCTGCTAGCAAGCGCGCCGGGACTCATGCCGCGGCAGTCTGGCTGCCACTGTCCGGTCTTGATGAGTTCTTCTTCCGCGGGATCCCCCGTGACCACCTTTACTGTGATCTCGGGCATCGACTCGCCTATTTCGGTCGCGACCTTGTCCACGATTTCATGGACCGCCCGCTCCGCGACCGCCAGGTTATGGCTAGCCTCGGGGTAGGCGTGCACACCCGAGTAAATCTCGGTCACCGGGCGAACCGGATCCCAGCGGGCGGTCATGACTGTCAGCGGAACATCCTGCTGTGCGGCTTGCCGCATCGCCCAGCTAAGGGCACGGCGAGAATGCTCCGAGCCGTCCACCCCGACGAGGATTCCGAACGTCTGTGCTCCTCAGGTTCCCGGTTCGTTCCGATTTTATTACCGATTACAGTATCGGCCGAAGTTCGGGCGAAATAAAGGGCACTGAACGCACTCGGCAGGCCGGCCGCAAACCCGGGCCGCCGCGTTCGGCCGGAGTGCCTGAGAGTGCCATCGTGAGTACATTTCGGCGGGGTGGTCATCGATGGGCTGCTGGCGTCGAACCGGGTAATTGGCACGGCCGGCCGGGGCGTCGGGGGCGGTGAACTCCTGGTGAACCTTGCTCCGGGCGCCATGGAGCGGCGAGACTGGTCGACGGATACTGCTGGTAGGGGCATAGTAGGAGCGGGATGTCCCGGACATGACCGAAGGGCGACGTGACCACATGAGTGATTCCGGCACGGGCGACTCAGGCGACAGGAGCGTGGTGCCGCCGGGCGTGTGGGTGGACGATTCGGACGAGGATGACCCAGTGCTCCGGAAGGCCGACGGGAGCATCGTGGACACCTGGAGGGAAGAATATCCCTATGCCGAGCGGCTGACCCGTGATCAATACGATCACGAGAAGCGGCTGCTGCAGGTGGAATTGCTCAAGCTGCAATACTGGATCCAGGATTCAGGCCGCCGCCTAGTTATCCTCTTTGAGGGCCGTGACGCCGCCGGCAAAGGCAGTACGATAAAGCGTTTCATGGAACACCTGAATCCCCGCACCGCGCGGGTCGTTGCGCTCACCGTCCCGACCAACCGTGAGCGCTGGCAATGGTATTTCCAGCGCTACGTGGAGCACCTGCCGACGGCGGGGGAGATCGTCTTTTTCGACCGTTCGTGGTATAACCGCGCCGGTGTCGAGAAGGTCATGGGTTTCTGCACCGATGAGGAGTACGAGACCTTTCTCCGGCAGGTGCCGCAGTTCGAACAGCTGCTCGTCGACGAGGGCATCTCACTGACGAAATTCTGGTTCTCCGTTACCCCCGGCGAGCAGAACACCCGCTTCGCCATCCGCCAGATCGACCCCGTGCGGCAGTGGAAGCTCAGCCCCACCGATATCGCGCTGTTGGACAAGTGGGACGCCTACACCGCGGCCAAGGTCACGATGTTCGAGCGGACTCACACACCCGAAGCACCCTGGACTGTGATCAAGAGCAACGACAAGAAGCGAGCCCGCCTCGAGGCGATGCGCAGCCTGCTTGTCGGTATCGACTACGACCGCAAAGACCCGGGCATCGTCGGGCAGCCCGACCCGAAGATCGTCGGCGCTCCCGCGGACATGCGGGAGCTTGAGCCCGGCCAGCTGTCCCCCACGCCGATCACGAAGGCTCCCCTGGCACGGTGGCCCGTTTCCTAGCTGGCACGGCCGAGGGGGCCGAATCATGACGTACAAAGACATGTTCACGGTCCTGGTGGTGGACTCGCGCATCAAGCGCTCCCAGTCCCTCGGCGACGCATTCGAGCGCATCCTCGGGCACCTTCGTGATGATCATCATCTCCGCACCGACCTCATCGGCACCACCAAGGACGCCGTCATCCGCCTGCGCAACGACGCCTCGGTGGCCTGCCTGCTGCTCGAGTGGGGCGGAAAAAGCGGAGGTATCAACGGGGAGCGGGTCGTGCACACGCTCGAGGACATCGGCCTCAACATCCCGGTGTTCCTGGTAGTCCCGGCCGACGATCTTGAGAGTCATCACCCGGGGTTGCTGACCGGCATCGTGCGCGGCCTGATCTATCCCGAGGAGGACACGCCGGATTTCGTGGCAAAGTACATCAACCGGCACTTCGAGGAGTACATCGAAAGGCTCAAGCCGCCGTTCTTCGGGCGCGTCATCGAGTTCACCGAGGCGAGCAACGAAGTGTGGACGTGCCCAGGGCACAACGGGGGCATGTTCTACCGCAAGAGCCCTGTCGGGCACGTCTTCTACGAGTACCTGGGCGAGGCGATATTCCGCACCGACCTCGACAACTCGGTAGTCGAGCTTGGTGACCTGCTGGTGCACGAGGGCGCCGCGGGCGAAGCGGAAGCGGCCGCGGCGGAAATCTTCGGCGCCGACCGTACATACTTCGTGCTCAACGGCACCTCCACCGCCAACAAGATCGTCAGCGGCGCGCTGATCTCCCAGGGCGATCTGGTTCTCTTCGACCGCAACAACCACAAGTCCAATCACCACGGCGCCCTGGTGCTGGGCGGCGGCATCCCCATCTACCTGCCGACCGACCGCAACCCGCAGGGCATGATCGGGCCCATCCACCACGACGCGCTCGATGAGCAGCGCCTCCGCCTGGCCATCCGCGCTCACCCGCTGGTCACCGACCCGGACCGGTGGCAGGCCAAGCGGCCTTTCCGGCTCGCCATCATCGAGCAGTGCACCTACGACGGCACCATCTATAACGCCCAGATGATCCTTGACCGTATCGGCCACCTCTGCGACTACATCCTGTTCGACGAGGCGTGGGGCGGCTTCATGAAGTTCCACCCGCTTTTTGCCGGGCACTACGCCATGGGTTTTGCCGACCTGGGGCCGGACGACCCCGGCATCATCGCTACCCAGTCCACGCACAAGCAGCTGGCCGGTTTCTCGCAGGCCTCGCAGATCCACGTGAAGGGCCGGCACATCGAGGGCCAGCAGCGGCACGTGAGCGAGCGCCGCTTCAACGAGGCCTACCTGCTGCACGCCTCCACGTCGCCCTTTTACCCGCTCTTCTCATCGCTGGACGTGGGCGCCCAGATGATGAAGGGACGCAACGGTTTCCACCTGTGGAACGACGCTACCCGGCTGGCCGTGGATATGCGCAAGGCCGTTCGCAACCTGCTGCGCAAGTACGAGGCTGAGGCAGGTGGGCCCGGCTCGCCGCGGGCCTGGTTCTTCGACCCGTTTGTCCCCGACGTGGTCACGGTGACCGGCTCCCCGCATACGGAGGACCTGCACGACGAGCCGTGGGAGAACGTGCCCAACAGCGTCCTTCTCGCGGAACAGCAGTGCTGGCTGCTTCGGCCCGGCGCGCGCTGGCACGGATTCGGACAGGTGACCGACGGCTACGTGATGACCGATCCCAACAAGCTCACGCTGGTCACGCCCGGCTTCGACCGCGAGACCGGTGGCTACCTCGACTGGGGCGTTCCGGCGCCGGTGCTCGCCCAGTTCCTGCGCGAACGCGGCATCGTCCCCGAGAAGAACGACTTCAACACCATCCTCTTCCTTGTCACACCGGGCATCGAGGTCAGCAAGGCCGGGACGCTGATTGCCGCGCTTGACGACTTCAAGCGCTTCTTCGACAGCAATGCCCGGCTCCGGGAGGTGATGCCTGCCTTCGTCGCCGCCTGGCCGCAGGCCTACGGTGACGACCGGCTGCGCGACCTGTGCCTGCGTATGCACGACTTCTACCGGAAGGGGCACACATCGGAGTTGCAGCGCCTGCAGTTCCGTGCCGAGCAATTCCCGGAAGTGGTGATGTCGCCGCAGGAGGCCACCCGGCTGTTCACCGCCAACCAGATCGACTATCTGCCCATCGACGAGGTAGGGGGCCGGGTGGCGGCGACGATGGCGCTGGTGTACCCGCCGGGCATTGGCATCGTGGTACCCGGCGAGCGCTGGGACCAACGCGCCGCGCCCATGATCGCCTATCTCAAGCTGTTCGAGGAGAGCTACGCCCACTTCCCGGGGTTCGCCAACGAGATCCAAGGCGTATACCCGGAGAAAGATTCCGACGGCCGCGTGCGCCTGTTCACCTACGTCATCAAGGAACAGAGCGGCCCGTCGTGAGCGGGACCGGCCAGGTAGACCACCCGGCGGGCGATGTGGGCCGCGTGCACTCGGACAAGCGGGCGATCTCTACCACGAGGCCGTGGGGCCGTTCGAGTTCGGGCACGATCCGCCGGACGGGAAGCAGGAAGCGCAGGTCGGAAGCACGGCGCGGGCAGCAGGATTTCCCGGTTGGCCAGTCCCGTTATCTCCGCCAAAAGGGCGTCGATGACCTGGTCGCGTTCGACCAGGCAGATCCTCGCCCGTGAACCGCGCGGAGTGCTCGCCAGATTTAACCTGCTGACCATAGCTTTATATTTTGGTCACCTTCTTGTCATGAGCCGTTCTCCTGCGGTTTTAGCTCTGCTGTGCCGTGCGTCACTCAAATCGCTTACAACAGCATGGTGAACATCTTCAGTCTGCGCACTGCTGCTTGGCTGGGCGTCACGGTCGTCGCGGCGGCCGCTGCCGGGTGCTCTAGCTCCACCTCAAGCCCCAGCCCCAGCCCCAGCGCCGCCCCTAAGACGCTTACCGTTAGGCAGCTCATCCTGGGCGGGCCCCTTCACCACAGCCAGCCGGACGACATCACCGCCCTCGGCGGCAAGCTCTACGTCGGGTTCCAGAACGGCGTCGGCGCGCAAGGGGAGCCGGCCCCTTCCGGCAACCTGAACAGCACCCTTCTCGAGTTCACACCTGCGGGCAGCGTCGTGAAGCAGTGGAGCCTGCCGGGCAAGATCGACGGGATGGGCGCCGACCCAGCGGCCAACCAGGTCATCGTGACCGTTAACGAAGACTCGAAATCCAGTTTGTACACGGTGTCCGGCAGCGGGGCCGTCGCGCACTACACCTACAGCCCGTCGCCACTGCCGCATATGGGCGGCACCGACGCCGTCTCGGTGTTCCAGGGGAAGATCCTGATCAGCGCGTCCGCGCCCGGCACCGGCGGCACGGCGCCGAAGAACGCGCCGGCGGTGTACGTGGTCACACTGGATTCCACGACCAAGGTCGCCACCGCCGCCCCGTTCTTCGCTATCAACGCGACGGCGACCGGGGTAAACGCTCCGAACGCCGGCACCAAGGTCACCCTCGCGCTCACGGACCCGGACTCGAACGCGGTCGTCCCGTCGGGTTCGCCTGCTTTCGCCGGCAAATTCATGCTGAACTCCCAGGGCGACCTGCAACTCATCTTCTCCGATTCCAGCGGCCAGAACCTGCAGGTCCTGAAGCTCTCCCTACCTGTCGATGACACCGCCTGGGCGACCTCGGCCAGCGGTTCGCTGTACGTGACGGACTCCGCTGCCGACGCGGTCGATGTCATCACGGGCCCGTTCAAGGTAGGAACCGCGTACACCGCGGTAGCCCCGTGCAACGCCAACACCGCTCCGTCTGTCTGCCCACCCCCACCGCCTACCACGTACAAGGGCAACTACCTCGGCACGATTAACCTGACGACCGGCGCGGTCAGCCCGCTCACCTTCACCGGGGTGATCACGCCCAAAGGCATGGTCTTCGTCCCGTAACCGTGCTTATTGGGGCGGGCTCGAGCCTGGCTCCACGAAGCCGGATGCGGGTGGCGCGATCGAGACGATCCCGGTGGTGCCGTCGTCGCTCACCAGGTCCCCGTCGTGCAGACGCCGGGATGCCTCGCCGGTGGCGAGCACCGCCGGGATGCCGTACTCACGTGCGATCACCGCGGTGTGGCAGAGCACCCCACCGCCGTCGGTGACTACGGCGGCGGCTTGGAGGAAGAGTACCGACCAGGGCGGGGACGTCACGAGTGCGACGAGCACATCGCCAGGGCTCAGTCTGGTGAACTCGGTCTCGTCGCGAACGACGCGGACGGTTCCCGAGTAACGCCCCGGGGAGCCGGGAACGCTGTGCAACTCGTTCGGCGCGTCCTGTGGCGTGCCCGGGCCAAGCAGAGCTGCACCGTCTGGATCACGGCGGCATTGACCTGACGCAGGGCGGGTGGCAGCGCCGGCAGATGCGGGGGAGGGCCAGGGTCCTTTCCGTAGGACAGGGGCCGGGATGGGCGGTCACCCATGCCCTTTCTGCCTTTCGGGCGGGCGACGAGGCTGCGCAGGTCCTCTCTGTCCGCTCTGGACAGCGCGCCGGGCTTGACTCCTTCACCGTCCCGCCCGGCGAATCGGTGAGCAGGGTGTACGAGGTGCCGGGCGAAGTGGTGGCGTTCCTGGCCAGGCTTGAACGCCTCCCGCATGCTGGCATCGAGATCGACTTCACGGTCTACGGGCGCGCCGACTGAGGCAACCCGTCAATCCAGCCAGATGAAGGCAACGGCGCTGCGGCTAGAACCAGGTCAACGCAATGACCCTGCTCAGCCCATCCGGCCGGTGACGTAGGCCTTGGTCCGGTCGTCGGCCGGGTCCTCGAAGATCTGCTCGGTGCGGCCGTACTCGACCAGCACGCCGGTCCGGGTGTCGCTCTTCTCGTCGCGGAGCACCGAGTAGAAGGCGGTGCGGTCGCTGACCCGGGTGGCCTGCTGCATGTTGTGCGTGACGATGACAATCGTGTACTCCGACTTGATCTCCTTCATCAAGTCTTCGATGGCTCCGGTAGCGATCGGGTCGAGCGCCGAGCAGGGCTCATCCATGAGGACGACGTCCGGCTCGACGGCCAGCGTGCGGGCGATGCACAGCCGCTGCGCCTGCCCGCCGGACAGGCCAAGGCCGGAGTGCTTCAACCGGTCCTTCACCTCGTCCCACAGCGCGGCCTGGCGCAGGGAGCGCTCGACGATCTCATCCAGCCTGCCCTTGTTGCGTTCCCCGTTGATGCGCGGCCCGTAGGCGACGTTGTCGTAGATCGACTTCGGGAACGGGTTCGGCTTCTGGAACACCATGCCGATGCGCCGGCGCACGGCCGTGGGGGAGACATTGCTGGCATACAGTGACGCCCCCCGGTACTGCACGTCACCCTCGACGCGGGCACCTTCCACCAGGTCATTCATCCGGTTCAGCGTCCGCAGCACGGTCGTCTTGCCACACCCGGACGGGCCGATGAACGCCGTGATCTCGTTTTCATACACCGACAGCGACACGCCCGTGACGGCCTTGAACGAGCCGTAGAAAATCGAGACGTTATCGGTATCGAAGACGTGTGTACCTGGCGCAGGCTCTGCCTTCTGATATTCCTGCTGCCGGGCCGTCTGCGCCTCTTGCTGGGCCGTCTGTACCTGCTGGAGAGCGGGCTCGGAGAAGTTACCGGTGTTCTGGTCAGCCTGTTCCATCACAGTCCTAATAACGGGAATATCTTGAGAATCGTGCGGTGATGAGGCGGGCGGCGATCATGAGGATGAAGGCCAGGGCGATGAGCGTGAGCGCCGCTCCCCAGGCGCGGGCCTGCGCGCCGGTATACGGCGAGGACGCGTTATTGAAGATAAGCATGGGTATCGCGATGTTGGCGCCACTGAATGGGTTCGGGTTCGCCGTGCTCAGCCCGCCAAGGATGGTGAACAGCAGTGGGGCCGTCTCGCCGGCGGCCCGGGCGACGGCGAGCAGGGCACCGCTGACGATTCCGCCGAGGGCCGCCGGCAGCACCACGGTCATTGTCACCCGGGACTTGGTGGCACCCACCGCATAACTCCCTTCCCGCAGCGAGCCCGGCACCAGCCTCAGCATCTCATAGGTGGAGCGGATCACGATCGGCAGCATCAGGCAGCCAAGGGCCAGCGCGCCGGCGAAGCCTGAGAAGCCGAAGTGCACCACCCAGATCGAGAACAGGAACAGTCCCATGATGATCGAGGGCACGCCCGTCATCACGTCGCTAAAGAAGCCGATGAGCCGCCCGAGCAGGCCCCTGCCGCCGTACTCGTTGAGGTAGATCGCGCCCAGGATGCCGAGCGGCACGGCCATGATCGTCGCCAAGCCGGTGATCTCCAGCGTGCCGAGGACCGCGGGCCCGATGCCGCCCTCGCTGGCAGGCGCGAACAGCGGCGGGATCGGGCTGGTCAGGAACGACACGCTGATGATCGATATGCCCTTGGCGATCACCGTGAAGAGGACGAATCCCAGCGGGATGATCACGACCACGAACGCGACCACCATCAGGAGGGTCGCGATCCGGTCCTTGGTGCGCCGCCAGCCGGCCGGCTCACGCAAGTCGGGACCGCGGTCCTGGGTGATTGCGGCCATCACGCACCCCTCTGGCGCCGGGCGGAGCGGTCCACGATCCCCCGGGCGATGATGTTGATGATGATCGTGATCGCAAACAGCATCACGCCGAGCCCGATTAGGCCGGAGCGCCACACCCCGGAGGCCTCGCCGAACTGGTTCGCGATGACCGCGGGCATGTTGTAGCCAGGGGCGAACAGGTGTGACGTGATCGTTGGCGATGAGCCGATTACCAGCGCTGCCGCGATCGTCTCGCCCATCGCGCGGCCCAGGCCCAGCAGCACGGCCCCGGTGACGCCGCCCTTGCTGTGCGGCCAGACGGCGCCGCGGATCATCTCCAGGCGGGTGGCGCCGAGCGCGTAGGCGCCCTCCCGGTCTATGGCCGGCACCGTCGCGATGACCTCACGGGACAGCGACGTCACGATCGGGGTGATCATGAAGGCCAGGATGATCCCGCAGGTGAAGAACGAGGCCCCGCTCGTAGGCGGCCCGAACAGGTCGTCCAGTACCGGGACTCCCTGGACGGCCGAGCCTATCGAGGCGTAGATGTGCTGGATCCATGGCCCGAACACCAGGATCCCCCACAGGCCCCAGACCACTGACGGCACCACCGCCAGCAGGTCGACCACGTACACGATCGGCCGCGCCCATCGGTACGGCACCACCTGGGTCAGCAGCAGGGCGATCCCCACGCTGACCGGGACGGCCATGATGACCGCGATCGCCCCGGTGATCGCCGTGCCGTAGATGAAGGGCAGTGCGCCGAACTGGTTGGCCGCGGGGTTCCAGGTTTTCGCGAAGACCTTGATGCCCTCCGTGCTGAACCACAGCGCAGCCTGCTGGCTGGTGGACGTGGCGATAAGGACGAGGATCGCCAGTACCAGCAGCCCGCAGGCGAGCGCCAGGATCTGGAAGCCGCGGTCGCCAAGCGGGCGCCGCTCGGACAGGGCACGGGCCGGGTCGGCCGGAATGGCCGGCCCGGCCCGCCGGGTCGCAACACTCACCGCGACCAGCCGATCGGATCCGCTTGGGTGACGGTGCTCATGGCGGCGGTCCCTCCTGGCCTGTCCCGGTTACTGCGCTCACATGCCGATCTTGTCGAGCTGCGCCTTGGCCTGCTGGTCGATGCTTGACGGCAGCTTCGCGTAACCCAACGGCTCGAGCAGTTGCTGGCCAGGCCCGAGCAGGTAGCCGATGTATGCCTGGAGCATCTTCGTGGTGTTTGTGCTCGACTGCTTCTGGTACACCAGGACCCAGGACTGGTAGGTGATCGGGTACGCCTCCGGGGCGGGGGACCAGACGGCGTGGAACGTAAGGTCCGACGCGGGGGTGATCCCAGCCGCGGCCGCGGACGCCGAGGTCGGCGATGGCGCGATGTAGTTACCTGACTTGTTCTGGACCGAAGCATAGGTCAGGCCGGCGGCCTTGGCGTCGGCGAAGTCCACGTACCCGATGGACCCGGGAGTGCTCTTGATGATCTGGGCCACTCCGCCATTACCATTGCCGGCGTGGGCGCTGGAAGGCCAGCTGATGGTCGAGGAACTGCCGAGTTTCCAGACGCTCGGCACGGCTGTCATGAGGAACAGTGAGAAGTTCGCCGTCGTGCCCGACGAGTCTGCGCGGACGGCGAGGCTGATCGGGGTGCTGGGCAGGCTGACACCCGGGTTAATCGACTTGATCGCCGGGTCGTCCCACTTCTTGATGGTGCCCTGGAAGATTTCCGCGATGACGGTCGGAGTCAGCTTCAGGCTGGTGACCCCGGACAGGTTGTAGGACACAGTGATCGGGCCGATGATGACGGGGAAGTACAGCACCGTCTTGCCCTTGAAGTTCGCCGTCTCGGCGGAGGGGATCGGCGAGTCCGAACCGGCAAACTGGACGACCCCGGCGGCCAGGTCCGAACGTCCCTTGCCCGAGCCGCCGCCACCATAGTTGACGGTCATATTGGGCTGAACGGACTTGAACTGCTGGATGGCCGCCTGCTGGAAGGGGAGCTGGAACGACGATCCGCTCGCGTTGAGCGTGCCGGTGAGGCTCGAACCCGAACTGCCGCCGGTCGTGCTGCTCGACGAGCAGGCAGCGGCGAGCATGGCTATTACGGCGAGGGCGATCCCCGCTGTGAACCGCTTTCTGTGCAAACGATCCATGTCAGATTTCCCCACCATTCTTTAGTTACCACGGCAGCAGGGCCCTGGTGCCATGCTGAGGACGCAAACGTACTACCCCGGATGAGTCTGTCGTGCCGCCGGTACTCGCGAGTAAAGAGCCGGGATCCGGGCAGCTAAAACTAAGCAAACAAGAAGTGAATAAACGCTTACCGCAGCCTGAACGCGACGGGCGGCGGCTCGGCCTCCCAACTCAGCATAGTTACCACTACAGCCGACGCCAGCTGGCGCCCCAGGATGCTGGGCCACCGGAGCAAATATCACGCCGACGGCGGCCCTGTGCCCGGGACCGGCCTGCTCCCGGGCTTCCCGGCCACAACGACCTGGACCGGACGTTTCCGGGGCCCCGGGCGGACGCCCCGGGCCAGCAACGGTCTGCTGACCAGGTCATAACCGCTGGACGATCAGATCCTGAACTCTCGGTCGGCCGGCTGGAGTATGAACCAGCGGCTCAGTACGCTTTGATCATGGCCGAGCAGCGACAGGAATTCGAGCGTGAGCTAGAGGCCATCGAGGCCAAGGTCATCGAGCTGTTCGCGATGGTTGCCGAGGACCTGCCCGGGGCCACCCAGGCCCTGCTAAGCGGTAACAACGAGGTAATCAAGGAACTGACTCAACGCGAGCAGGCCATCGACGCTCTCTACCCCGAGATCGAGGGAATGGCCAACCGGGAGATCCTGCTGCAGACGCCTGTCGCTTCCGACCTGCGCTTCCTGCTCTCCGTGCTGCGCATCGTGCCCGAACTTGAGCGGTCCCACGATCTCGTCATACAGATCGCCATCCGAGCTAACCACATCCTCAGCGAGGACCTCTCACCGCGCTGCCGGGGGCTCATCGAGCGGATGGGAAAACTTGCGTCAGACATGTGGCGACAGGCAGTGGATTCCTGGTATCAGCGCGACCGTTCCGCCGCAGCCAAGCTAAGCGAACGCGATGACGAGATGGACGAGCTGTACGCCAGCTTGATAGCTGAGCTTGCCTCGGGCCGGATGACACTGCCGGTGACGATGGAGATGACGCTGGTGGCACGCTTCTATGAGCGCCTTGGTGACCACGCTGTCAACATCGCCCGCCGGGTGGTCTATCTGGCCGGATCCCACCAGCCTGAGTTAGGCAGCTGACGGCGCCGCCCACAGCCGTGACCAGCCGCCAGCGCCCTGCTCTGCTCCGGCTATGAGGCCCGGAACGTCCCGGGGACGATCACCACCGGGCACGTTGTGTGGTGCGTGACCTGGCTGCCCACCGAGCCCAGCAGGAGCCTGGCGAACCCGCCGCTGCCGCGGGCACCCACCACGAGCAGGTCGGCGTCGTGCGAAGCCCGGACAAGTTCTTCGGCCGGATCCCCGGTCACGATGGTCACGAGGACCTCGGGCGCGGGCCCGCCCAGCTCGCTCGCCGCCTTGTCCACAAACTCCTGGACTGCCGCCCGCGCGAGTTGCGGGTCAAAGCTGTTGTCAGGGGAGGCGCGGACTCCCCAGTAGATCCCGGTGGCCGGCCGGGCTGGCGGGGGATGAACAGAGATCACCGTCAGCGGGACCTGATGCTGCGCCGCCTCGCGCAGCGCCCAGCCAAGGGCACGGCGGGAATGGTCCGAACCGTCCACTCCAACAGTGATCCCGGCCATCTCTGCTCCCCAGAACCCGATCTGGTCTGATCCACCTGATTACAGCATGACCGGAAGATGCGGCAAAGGAGGCCGGAAGGTTCTGGACGGCGGGACGCGAGGGATCCCAGCGCGCGCGTCGGCGAAGTAACGGCCGATTGTCACTTTCGATTCTTTCCACATTCACCTACGCGTCATCTTCAGCTTCTAGCAATGGTGGCGTGCCACGCAGTGGCGCTCCCAGCGGCGCAACCGAACGAGTGAAACCCACGCTGGTGAGGAGTGCAGGCCCACCGGGCCTGCACTCTGCGAAGTAGCTGTCGTGCATGCGTCTGGCGACCGGATGGGACAGCCCGTGGAAGGCGCACCTCGCGAGCAGCTGGGAGCTTCCCAGCCGCGCGCGATCCCGCCCAGCCGCACCGAGGGCGACATCTCGGTGCCTGCCCGCTCGTCGCTGTCTGTCCTCGCTGACCGGATCACGGCCAACCTTGTCCATCATGAGCCCGGCTGGCGCCTGCCCAGGCCGAGCGCTCTCGCGCGCCGCTTCAACGCCAGCTTGCCGGAGATCGACTCCGCGCTTGAAGATCTGATAGCCCGTCACCTGATCCGGCGCCTGCCAGACGGGCAGCTCTACCGCGCTAGCCCCGCCGACTACCTCCTCCAGCTGGAAGGCATGCAGGGCCTGACCTCACACATCGACCCGATGGGAGCAGTGATCAGCTGCCGCAGCTTCCACGTGTCCTGCCGCCGCCCGCCTGAGAAGATCGCGCTCGCCCTCGGCATCGAACCCGATTCGGTCTACGTGGTCCGGCTGATGTGGACCGCCAACGGCCAGCCAGCCGCTCTGGCCACCACGTATCTCGCCAGCCCTCCGCCGGGGCTGGCCATGGGTGAACAGCCCACCAGCCCGTCGATGCCACTAACGGTGCTCCCCCCAATCCTGGCACGGCCCACCGGGCCCGACGACGACGCAGACAGCGCCGGGCCATACGCGGCCCGCGCCGTGAGCGTCGAGATGCTTCCCCCGCCGCCGTCGATAGCCAGAACCCTGCGCTTGCCAACTGGCGCATCAACGACGTTGGTCACTGTGCGCTTTGACGACATCACCAGCCGCACTCCCGCCGCGGTCACGGTGGTCGTGCTCCATCCGGATCTGTTCAGAGTCATCCTCGAATGGTCCGACCGGTCAAAGGATGCCCTGGGCTCCTGGGCATCGGTCCTGGAGAATGGAGACTAGCCGGGGAGAGAGGGAGCGGGCTCGGTGGCATCAGCCGCGGCAGGGTAGTTCTTGGTCCAGTACGAGATGCCCAGCTCAGGGTCGGCATTGCGCCCTCGGCAGGGCGGTTATCAGCTCGTCTCAGCGGCGCGGAGACGCCTGGCAATGGTCGACATCACTTGCAGTGCGAACATCGGCGTCTCCTGGACAAGGAAGAGGAACTTGCGCCGGTCGATCACCGCCAGCTTGGTGTCGGCCACTGCGACAGCTGTCCCGCTTCGGGGGGAGTGGTCGATGATGGCCATCTCACCAAATGTGTCGTCGGGGCCAAGCCTGTGAACAACGCCATTGGCGAGCCGAACCTCGACCTCTCCTTCAACGACGCCGAACATTTCCGTCCCGCTTGCTCCCTCCTCGAAGATCACCGTGCCGGCCGGCACATCCCTGTAGGTCTTGGCGTTATAGAAAAGGCCCGGAACCGTCATCAGGAAGCTCCCTGCGTGCTTCGTCCAACTGGCCAGTCAGCCCATAGTATGCCTAGCTCTCTCCCATCTTCCTCGCGGGCGATCATGGGAGCGCTCGGGCACTCCGGGATCAGCGTGACGATGAATACCTTCGCCCCGTGGTCCCCACGGCCCGAGGGAAAGTCGCCGACACGATAGACGAGCGCCGTGGGCGTGTTGAGAGGCCATCTGGCGGCTCGCCGTCGCGGAAGGCCACTCCGACGGGAGGCTGATCTGCGCGATGTGAGCGCCGTACCCGGCCGGCGGTCAAGAAGTTCAGAACGGGCGCATCTGATCTTGGTCTCAAGTGGGTCAGAAGGCCCGACTCTGGCATTCGAGTCAGCCCTCTGACCTGCGTCGGGACGGCCGGATTTGACCCGGCGACCCTTTGACCCCCAGGACATGGCGGTAGGCATTTGGCCTGGTCAATGCCGCCTCAGGGAGGATGCGCTAGGTGCGGCGACATGCGGGTTGTCCGGGTGGATGCATAGTGTGTGGTCCCACAGTGGTCCCAAGCTCAGATGGCGGCAGGATCGCAGGATCAGTGGAAGATCATCGCCGCACCACCCTCGGTCGGGCTTAGCCGATAGGTGGTCAGGAAATCGGAGGCAGTTCGATCTCGATTATCAGCCCGCCACCGTCGCGCGGCTGGGCGTGGATGGCGCCCTCGTGGGCGACGGTAATAGCGCGGACGATGGACAGGCCCAGGCCGGTCCCTCGGTGGTCGGTGCGGTCGGCGGCCAGCCTGCGGAACGGCTCGAAGACCGACGGCAGCACGGCCGCGGGTATGTCCTGGCCGGTGTTGCGGACGGTAAGCGCAGGCTGGGCGGAGACGGTAACCTCGACCCAGCCGCTCGGCTCGTTGTACATGATCGCGTTGGTGACGAGATTGCTGATGAGCCGCTCCAGCAGCACCGGATCGCCCGGCACCAGCCGCTCCGCCAGCACCCGGCGCAGGCTGACCCCGCACTTGGCGGCCAATTCGGACTGGGCGTCCAGGACTGACTCGGTGAGCTCGTCAAGGCGCACCGGGATCTTGCCGGGCAGGCCGCGTTCGCTTTCGGCCAGCACCAGCAGCCCTTCGATGAGCTTTTCGTTACGCTCGTTGGCGCGGAGCAGTTGGCCGCCGAGCCGGTGCAGGTCCGGGCCGCTGTCCGGGTCGTCCATGGCTACCTCGGTGAGCAGCCGATGCACGGCGAGCTGGGTGCGCAGTTCGTGCGAGGCGTTGGAGGCGAACCTGCGCTGGCTCTCGTAGCCGGCCACGAGCCGGTCCATCGCCGCGTCGACCGCGTCGGCCAGTTCCTTCAGCGGGTCGGCCGCGCCGGTCATCCGGATGCGCTGGCCAAGGTTCTGCGGTCCGAGCTGGTTGACAGTGCCCGCCATGTCGGTCAGGGGGCGCAGCAGCCGGGCGGCGAGCCGCCAGCAGCCCCACCCCGCGAGTATCAGCCCTGCCACCAGTAGCACGAGCAGGGCGATCCGCACCAGTGGTGAATAGCTGGGGGTGCAACCTGGGGCCGGGACGGAAAGGAACGGATATTGCGTGCATGACCCGAATCCGTTGTTGTCGAATGAGAGCCGCACGTTGATCACCGTGAACACGGCCGCGCTCAGCGCCAGGTAGCCAGCGACGGCGACCAGCGCGAAGGCCACGGCGAGGCGCCGCCGCAGCGATGGCACTTTCCGGGTCATGAGCCGATCCGGTAGCCGGCGCCTGGTACGGTCTCGATCACCGGGGGGTCACCCAGCTTGCGGCGCAGGGTCATCACCGCGACCCGCACCGCGTTCGTGAACGGGTCGGCGTGCTCGTCCCACGCCTTTTCCAGCAGTTCCTCGGCGCTCACCACGGTGTCCCCCGCCCGCATGAGGACCTCCAGGACCGCGAACTCCTTGGGGGTGAGCGGCAGCATCAGGCCATCCCGCGCTGCCTGGCGCCGGGGCAGGTCCAGGACGATCCCGGCACGTTCCAGGACCGGCGGTAGGGCGGGCCGTGCCCGCCGTCCGAGCGAGCCCACGCGTGCGACCAGTTCGGCGAAGGCGAATGGTTTGGTGAGGTAGTCGTCCGCGCCGAGGTCCAGCCCGTCCACCCGGTCCCTGATGCCGGACGCCGCGGTGAGCATCAGCACCCTGGTTTCACCGCCCTCGGCCACGATCCGTCGGCACACCTCGTCGCCGTGGACCTGGGGGAGGTCACGGTCGAGGATCACGATGTCGTAGGCGTGGGTCGTTACCCGTTCCAGCGCGGCGTCCCCGTCGTAGCAGACATCGACCGCCATGGACCGCCGCCGCAGCCCGGCGGCGATGTTGTCGGCCAGCAGCGGCTCGTCCTCGGCCACCAGCACGCGCATCGGACCCTCCTGTCCCGCTGCCTCCCAGTATCACCGGCCGCCGGATAAGGACGGGATAAGCGCCACCCTTACCGCCCCGCTACCGGTGGGTCGGTACAACCTGGTCCATGACGATCGCCGCTCCGCGCCTTTCCGCCGATCAGGCCCCGGCCGTAGCGGACGCCGCGATGGCGGGTCCGTGACCGCGGGTCTCGTCTCGCGGGCGGCCAGGCTCGACCGCGTGCTCCGGGCTATCACCATCGGAGTCCTCGCCCCGCTCACGGCTTGGGTCATCATGCGGTGGTTCGCGGAACCCGTTGACTTCCACATCTACCGCTACGCATCAGTCTGGGCCCTGCATGGATCGGACATCTACGCGGGGGACATCGCCGGGCCGGGGATCGGCGGTCACGGGCTGCCTTACACATATACCCCGTTCGCCTTGCTCGCCCTGCTCCCGACCGCCCTGGCTAGCTGGAGCGCTGCGTATCACACATGGGGCCTGGCCGCCGCGTTCGCCGTCGCGTGGGCTGAGAACGCGGTGGTAGTACGGGTGATCCCGCGTGGATCCGGCACGCGTCGCGCGGCGATCCTAGCGTGCGCCCTGACACTCACCGCCGCCTCCACGATGATCGTCAACGAGATCTCGAGGGGTCAGGTCAACAGCCTGCTGATGCTGGCTTGCCTGGCCGATCTGTTCCGGTCCCGGCACGGGCGGCTGGCCCGGCTGATCCCGCCGGGCACGCTGGTCGGCGTCGCCACCGCCATCAAGCTCACGCCGGGCCTGTTCATCTGCTATTTCGTGGTCACCCGGCAATGGCGGCTGGCCCGGAACAGCGCACTGGCCGCGGCCGCCTGCATGATCGCCGCCGCAGCCGTGTACCCGGCGATGAGCGAGCAGTTCCTCACCTCTGTGATATGGCACCTGCCGCACCTGGTCGCGTTCGGTCACACCTTTTCTAGCTCGGGAAACAATTCAATCCAAGGAATACTCGCCGCCATTGGGCCGTGGACCTCCCCGCTGCGCACGCCTTCCTCAGTCGCGGTGGCCGCACTGGGGCTGTTGGCGGCTCGCGTCTGCCACCGGCTCGGACATGAACTCGAGGCTTGGCTGATCACCGGTATCACGGCCCAGTTGGCCTCCCCTGTGAGCTGGGCCCATCACTGGATCTGGCTTGCTCCAGCCGTCCTGCTCGCTGTCCCCTACGCGCGCACCCGCGTCCAGCGGACGGGCACCGCCCTCGCGGTCGTGATGCTGCTCATCGGCTCAAGCGCCGGCCAGTACCTGCTGGTTTATGGACCGACCTGGGCATTGCCACTCGCCCTCCTGCAGCGCGAATGCCTGGTAGCCGTTGGAATCTGGTGCTGCATCATGTTCCTGATCCACTCGATCCAAGCAGCTCGCGACCAGGCCCCAGAGACAGATGCCGGATGGTCGATGAGACTCATTGATGCAGGTCAGCAGGTTGAGATGGGTCGAGCTGAGTTAGCCATTAAGCGCCAGGCCGATGACGCTTCTTGACCAGCGGTCAAGAAGCGCAACCGGGCCCCCGCAAGTTTGATCTTGGTCCAAACGCCCAGAAGGCCGACTCCAGATTTCGAATCAGCCCTCTGACCTGCGCCGGGACGGCCGGATTTGAACCGGCGACCTCTTGACCCCCAGCGAAATGAGGGCAGTCCGCCCCGTTCGCCGCATTCCATCTGGCCAGGTCAGGGCACGTGCCACTGTCCGGGCCGACCCCTTGATTCCAGCCCTTTTCACGCATCACGTGAGACGCCTGTGAGATTCAGGCGGGCCGCCGCATGTGATCGGAGCGCAGCAACGGCCCTCGATCCCATCCCGCTAGGAGGCGGAATCATGCAAGGCAAAAATGGCATAGCCGGCATCGGCCGCGATGCTCTCGCCCCGATTTGTGCGCCTGCGCGGGCGACGGCTTCAACCCTGACGGAGCCGCGGGCAAACAGGCCGGCGAGGCGGCGGGTGCCCCCGGCCACGCCACACCCGGCGGGGACCGATGCCGCGGCCAGTACCGCGCGCGCGGAGCCAACACCAATGCTCCCACCGACCCCCTCGGGTAGCCCGGCCGCGAGTGGTCAGCGGCATCGGCCCGCGAAACCCCCAATGGCGGGTTTCGGTGCGGTGACGAACTTACGGGATTGCCGGGAACATCCAGCTTCGGCGGCGTAGCGTCCTGTGTCGAGTTTGCTGGGCAGAGGGCATTCGCACACATACGTCACGCTTGACCCGGAGCCACAGTCAACATCTCTGCGGCTGCCAGGCTGGCGAATCGTGCCCCCGCCCATGCGTCCGGCCCCACAAGGGGATCGCAACGAGAGGTGGATGCATGCAAAGTCGCTGGTCATTCAGGAGACGTTCGATCTTGGCGGTCGCCGCGGCACCAGTCCTGGCGGTGGCGAGCATCAGCATCGCCGGGGCGAGCGCTATCACGGCACACGGCCCAGGGGCACCCGCAGTGTCGGCTGCCAGTGAGCAATTCACCGTACAGCCAAACAAGGTGAACATGCTCGACTGCAACGGGTGGAGCAAGACCTATACCTCTGCCAACCCCGGCTTCCGCAAGCTCTGCACCGACCCACGCGGCCCCGAGCGGTACCAGGCCGGTTACAACACGCGCGCCGGCGGTGCCTACAGCGGGGGCCGTTTCATTGACAACGGCCACTACGTGGGGCATGACGAGCCGAGCGTGAAGTTCCTCTCCAGTGCCCGAGGCAGCGCCTTCCAGATGACTTACTTCATGCAGCTGCCCAGGGACCCGAGCAAGCCGCCGACCAACAACGGCACGATCACCAAGTACGCCGAGCTCACTGGCGCGGCCTGGTTCGGCCTGCCACTTTGCGACCCGGCCTCGTACCCGCAGAACCCGTGCACTCCGCACAGCGATTCGAACACCGGCCTCAACAGCCCGACTGACGCTGGCTCTGCCTTTAGCGAGCTGCAGTTCTATGCGCCGGGGTTCACGCCGTTCCAGGACAACACCAGCTGCAACACCACCAGGTGGTGCGTGGCGATGACCATTGACAGCCTCTCCTCGGAGTTCAACTTCGTCAACCTGAACCCGAACTGCCCCGAGCCGGTCAACTTCGCTTACCTGCAAGATAACGGCGTCCCGGCCGGACCACCCAGCCCACAGCTGACCAACGGCCATACCTTCACACCCAACGCCCACACCCTGATGATGAACTCAGGCGACGCGCTCAAGGTCGAAATCTCCGACCCGCTGACGGGCCCTAATGCGGGCTTCACCGCCAAGGTGACCGACCTAACCACCGGCAGGAGCGGGTTCATGATCGCCAGCGCGGCGAAGGGCTTCATGAACACGAACTACAAGACCTGCGCGGGTTCCCCATTCACCTTCCACGCCGAGTACAACACCGCCGCGCAGCAGAACCAGGTGCCCTGGGCCGCGCTGCAGGGCGGCGTGCTGATGGAGCAGGAGATCGGGCACAACGAGCTGTGCACGAAACTGCTCAACCAGCGCACGACGAACGCGGCTGGCCTGGTGGACACGAAGACCTTCGACACCTGCGCCGGTGGCCCGAACGAGAACGGGCAGAAAGCGGGCGAAGGTCCCTGTAACCTGAACCCCAACAGCCCGGACTTCCTTACCTGTGTCAACCCCACGACCGAGGGAACGACCGGGCCGATCGCTTGCCCGAGCAACAGCTTGCTCAGCGGGCAGTTGTGCGAGTACGCGGACGGCACCTGCCTGCCGCGGGGTTCCCGGACGATCGTTCTCAACGGGGCCACGGTTACAGAAAACATGCCGGTCAACTTCTGCCAGGCCAACGCGTTCCAGAACGGCGACCTGGACTATGACGGCGTGTCGTACCAGCCGACCTCCTGGCCGAATGGGACGAGTTCTACGCCGGCTTCGTTCAGATACGTCGGCCCGTTCGATCCGGCCGGCCATACCTACCCACAGGTCCAGTTCGAGACCGACGCGCCGGCATCAGCATTCCTGTGCAACATCTTCGACGGGAATAACTGCCTGGCCCCGCCGCTGGCCGCGAACTTCTACCCGTACTTCACAATGACCAACAAGGCCGGCCAGGGCGTCGGCTCCCTGTTCCCGGCCGGTACCTGCGTCTGGAACTTCGGCAACACAATCCAGAACGTCACGACGATGGACTTTGGCAAGGATGCCCAGTACGGCACACCGGCCATCGACCTGTTCGGCGGGACGCTCATTTCGACGCCGGCTCACAACCCGCAAGTCACCGGCACTTGCCCAGCGTTGACGGAGCCCTGACCGCTCATAAGTAACATCGGCATTCCGCTGTTGAGGCCCCTGCCGCCAGCGTGGCGGCAGGGGCCTCAAAACTGCACAAACCTCGCCCCATCTGGAGCGATCAGCTCCCGGCGGCCTGCGGCAGCATAGTGTGCAGCGGCCGGGTCACCACCGGCACCGGGGTGAGCCGCGGTTCCGGCGGCAGCGTGCGCAGCGGGAACCGCGGAATGCAGGCTGCGCGTGCCGTCCGCGGCACAACCGCTGACCTGCTCCGTTGCCAGCCAGCCGACACAACCGGCACAGCGGCTCCCGCACCGTCCACCAGCTCGCCCGCCGCGTCCGCACCGGCCGCAACGCCACGGACCGCTACACCCAGGAGGCTGCACTGCACCGGCCCTGACCTGCCTGTTTTCTGTCGGGACGGCCGGATTTGAACCGGCGACCCCTTGACCCCCAGTCAAGTGCGCTGCCAAACTGCGCCACGTCCCGTCCGTCCGCGACGGACGTTACGACGATAGCGCAATGCGGCACTGGCGCGTGCCGCTGGTGCTGCGCCCGCCCCGGTAACTGACCTCCCGAAATCGGGCACCCTGGCCAGGTCCTGATCGTTGGATCATCGGGCGAACGGGGTATTACCTGCTTGCGTCTGGCAGCTGCGACTCCGAGCAGGACGGGGATGACAACGCAAGGGTGGTGGCCGTGGGCGAGTGCGCCGACCTCGCCGTTGCCCGCGGACCCTTACCTTGGCGGTACCGGCCACGAGCGGGCCTGGCCGGGCGGCCCGCCGGCGGACGGCGAGGTCTTCGGCCCGCCGCCACGGCGCCGCCACGGTTGGCTGTTCCGGCTCACCGTGACTGTGCTGGTGCTGATCCTGGTCGCCCTGGTCGGTCTCGGCGCGCTGCTGGTGTTCACCCCGTCGGTGAGCGACGCGCCAGCCCGTGCCCAGGCCATCGACCAGCAGCACCATGTCGCCTATCCCGGGCCGCCGGTGCCGTACCGGTTCGCGGCGGCACTGGTTTCCACTGAGGATCACCGGTTCTACTCCGAGCCCGGCATCGACCCGTTCGCCATCGCGCGGCTGGTAGAGGGGCGGCTGACCGGCCGGCCCGACCAGGGTGGCGCCACCCTGTACGTGCAATTGGCCAAAATGCTTTACGTCCCGGGTCAGTCCGGGCTCCTGGTCGAGGCGGAGGAAGTGGGGCTGGGGATCAAGCTCGACCTGACCTACTCCAAGGCGCAGCTCCTCCGGATGTACGCCGCTGTCGCGTACTTCGGGCACCACTACTACGGCCTGGCGGCGGCCAGCTGCGGCTACTTCGGTGTCACGCCGGCCCGGCTGAGCTGGCCGCAAGCGGCGATGCTGGCCGGGCTGATGCAGGCGCCATCGGCGGACGACCCGATCGTTCACCCAGCTCTAGGGCGGGCACGTCAGGCCCACGTGCTGCAGCGGCTGGTAGCCACCGGTGTGCTCACGCAGGTACAGGCGGACCAGGCGTTCCGGCAGCAGCTAGGGCTGACAGTCGGGCGGCCCGGGGCCTGCGGTACAGCGCTTGAGCGTGAGCCCTAGTAGATCTGCCTGTCCTCGCCCCGGTCTGGCACCGGCTGGGGAACTGGCGGCTCGGCGGTGGGTGCGGGGCCGTCCGGAACCGGCTGGCTCTCCGCTGGCCCGGCGCTGCCGGCGGCCGGGGCGGCCCAGACGAACCTGCGGTAGGACCAGAATCTGAACAGGGTCGCGAGCGCAATACCGCAGTTCAGGGCGATGAACCCAGCCGTCCGCGCGTGCTCGTTGCCCAGCACGTAGGCATTGAAGGCGACCACCGCGTCCTGGATCAGCAGCCCAATCCCGTTGAGCACGAAGAAGATCACCGTCTCGCGGGCGACCCCGGTCCGCTCCCGGTGCCGGAAGGACCAGTGGCGGTTCCCAATGAAGGTGACCGTGGTGGCGATGATGGTGGCGATAGTGGTCGAGGTGACAACGCCGAGGCTGAGCCGGACGTGCAACAGCCCGTACACCACGTTGGTCACGAGCAGGCCGATGACACCGACCACGCCGAACTTGGCCGCCTCGTGGATCAGCTGCCGGAAACGCAGGTACAGCCGTCGGACCAGAGTCACCAGCCGCCCATCCTCTCCTGCCCAGTACCAGAGCCGTCAATGCGACCCTTGAGACAGTACCCTCTCCCGGGACAGGACCGGGCCAGCTGGGCACATCTGGCTGCCCGGACGTCGGCCGCACCGGCAAAACTCGCTGGGTGAATGTCTGACCGGCCGGGTAGCCTCACGGGGTGCCTGACCTCCAGCCGCTGATCTATGCCCGTGGCCTGGTCAAGCGGTTCGGCAGCTTCACGGCCGTGGACGGGATCGACTTTGATCTAACGCGCGGGGAGGCGTTCGGGTTCCTGGGGCCGAACGGCGCGGGGAAATCGTCCACCATGCGGATGATCGGCTGCGTCTCGCCGCCGACCGGGGGCGAGCTGTCGATTCTCGGCATGGATCCGGTGGCACAGGGCCGGGAGATCCGGGCCCGGCTCGGTGTGGTGCCGCAGGAAGACACCCTGGATGTGGAATTGACCGTCCGCGAGAACCTGCTCGTTTACGGGCGGTACTTTGGCCTGCCCCGCGACGTCATCCGCGAGCGGACCGCCGAGCTGCTGGAGTTCGTGCAGCTCAGCGACCGGGCTGCGGATCAGGTCGAGCCGTTGTCCGGTGGCATGAAACGGCGGCTCACTATTGCCAGGTCGCTGATCAACGAGCCGGACATCCTGCTGCTGGACGAGCCGACCACCGGGCTCGACCCGCAGGCCCGGCACCTGGTCTGGGACCGGCTGTTCCGGCTCAAGCAGCAGGGCGTCACG
>Ga0306920_100002063_pt1 | contig 25190 bp, 22 predicted proteins | sample flu12Cox44000170_FD_204666 | JGI IMG/M metagenome (GOLD analysis project Ga0306920, IMG submission 204666) | Lab enrichment of tropical soil microbial communities from Luquillo Experimental Forest, Puerto Rico - flux4day.12C.oxic.44.000.170 (v2)... | ecosystem: Environmental > Terrestrial >...
GCGTCTGAGCATATCGTCCTCACGTCGCGCCGAACTGGCCAGCGCGGCGCTGATCGTGTGTGTCATCGTCATCCCTTCCATACGCCTTGCGGCGTGCAAGAGGAAAAACCCATGAGGCTGGTGCAAAGTTGGATTGGCATAGTCATCCGGGCGGTCAGGTTCTGCTGATCACCGAAGCTCGTGACCTTTCCACAATCGTCTATGCGCGCCCCGGGGGTCACGCCGATCTCTATCTTCTGAGCCTAACTCCCAATTTCCACGCGACTCTCTCACGAGGCCGTTGTCAAGAGGGTTTTTCATTTTTTCTTACCTTACTAGAGCCTTTGTTTTTCTCTTTCAGAGACACGCATGCGCTTGCGCAGGAGCGTCCTGTCAGTCGAGCGGCAGTTTTCCTCGTGAGTGTTCGGAAGCACGCTTGTCATCCCGCCGAAGGCGCAATAAAATGCGCGCAGTTTAAGTTCAGGAGAGCCGCCCTTATGCCCAGCCATTTCTGTTCGCGTGTTATTTGTGCGTGCCTGCTACCGTTCTTGCTTACGCCTATCACGCCCGCCCAGGAAAAAGAGTCCAAGCCGTCCGCAGACAAAGCGGCGGAGAAGACGCCCGAGCCCGCCAAAGAAGAATCGTCCGTGACCGATCACTCGATTAAACTCAGTGGGCAGACGATTGCATATAAAGCCACGGCCGGCTCGATTTTGTTGAAGAACGACAAGGACGAAGATCAAGCGCTGGTCTACTACTATGCGTACACACGGAGCGACGTGAAAGATGTCAACCAACGGCCGCTTGCGTTCCTGTACAACGGAGGGCCTGGCTCATCGTCGATTTGGCTGCACATGGGCTCGTTCGGTCCAAAGCGGGTAGTGACGGTAGACGCCAATATGACACCGCCGGCACCGTATAAGGTTGAAGATAATCCGGAATGCCTGCTGGACCGCGCCGACCTAGTGTTCATCGATCCGGTGGGAACGGGATTCAGCAAGGCAGTGGGGAAGGCGCAGGACAAGGATTTTTGGGGCGTGGATCAGGACGTGAAATCACTGGCGCAGTTCGTGCAGTCGTACGTCACGCGAAACAACCGCTGGAATTCGCCCAAGTTTTTGATCGGCGAGAGTTACGGGACGTTTCGAAATGCAGCGCTGGGCAATACGTTGCAATCCGCGAATGGCATCTACTTGAATGGAATTGTAATGATTTCATCTGTGTTTGACCTGGGCACCTTATCGTTTCCGCTGGGAAACGACCTGCCGTACGTTCTGTATTTGCCAAGCTATGCCGCGACAGCGTGGTATCACAAGGTGATTAAGGATCGGCCGGAGAATCTCGACGGATTCATTGAGGAAGCGCGTAAGTTTGCGAAGGCCGAATATGCGAATGCCTTGCTGCAGGGCGACACGCTGACAAATGACGAAAAAGCTGCGATTGCCGCAAAACTGGCGCACTTTACCGGTCTAAGCGAACAATACATCCAGCGGTCCAAATTACGGGTGAAGCTGTCTGCCTTCATGCAAGAACTGCAATTGAACCGGGGATTGACGACGGGCCGTCTCGACTCGCGGTTTTCGGGGCCGACGTACGATCTGGTTACATCGACGGTCAATTACGACCCGCAAGCAACGGCGATCACCGGCGCGTTCGTAGCGGCGTTCAACATGTACATCCGTGACGAGCTGAAGTTCCCGCACGACCGCGAATATCACGTGTCTGCGAATTTCGGCGACAATCACTGGGATTGGAAGCATGAAACGGGCGGCGGGTTTTTCCCGGGGTCGCCGAACGTAATGCGGGACCTCGCGAACGCGTTCATTGTGAATCCCAAGCTGCGGGTGGAGTTGGAAGACGGGTACTACGATTTGGCCACCCCGTTTTTCGAGGCGGAATATGCGACGGAGCATCTCGGCCTGCCGGAGGATCTACAGAAAAACATTCAGCACAAATATTACGCGGCTGGGCACATGATGTATCTGCGGCCCGAGGATGCGGGCAAGTTGAAGGGGAATGTCGCGGCGTTTATTGACGCCAACGCGAAAGCGATGTGATTGGGGCAGCTATTTAAGCCTTTTTGGAGGCTGAAACCTGAAGGGTATGGGGAAGGCGTGTGGCGGTGGCGCACAAGCTGGGCATTCGCCGATGGATCATGTTGCGAGATGAGATCGATTATGAAGAATTCTGTCGTCGCGGCAGAAGCAAAGCGGTGTCGCCTGTGCGGAGATGCTTGGAACGCGGTTGGTGAACAATCACCGGCCGATTGATGAGGCTACCCGCCTCCCCTCCCGGGAAGGGAGTTCGCATAAGTCATCATGGCCGCAATGACCGAAGAGATGCTTGGCAATTCCCGCGCGCGCTCGGATATGAGGTTGAACACCTGGTCGTTAACCGGGCGCGTGCCGTTGACTAGTCGGCTTTACTTAAGCCGACAGATAATTTGGCGAACCATGTCTAACAACATATCGAGTCTGGTGGGTTAGACTAGCTCGGAGTGTTGTCATGAAGTATCCGAATCTTTTACTAGTCGCCTGCGCATTTCTCGCATTTGCTTTTTCCAGGCCAACCAAGCAGCACGAGCATTCGTACCCGTTACAAGAAGAAGGTTTTGGACGGGTGCACATGGACATTTCTTGCTCAGCAACCGTCGCAGCCGATTTCGATAGAGCCCTTGCTCTGTTGCACAACTTCTGGTATGCGCGGGCCCTCGCGCGCTTCGATGAAGTGGCAAATAAGGATCCGGCCTGCGCTATGGCCTATTGGGGCGCGGCGATGACCTATAACCATCCCTTCTGGGATCCGCCGACAAAAGCTGACGAAACAGCCGTGTGGGAATTGGTGCGGAAAGGGATGTCCGCTCCGGAAACTTCGCCCCGAGAGAAACTTTATCTCGCAGCGGCGTCGGCCCTTTATAGAGACGCGGGCGCAGGACACAAATCCACACGCGATCAGCATTATCGAGACGCGATGGCCGCCGCTTATACTCAGTATCCGGACGACGAAACCGCTTTGTTCTATGGCCTCTCGATTCTTGGCGCTGTGCCGGAAGGTTCTGCAGGATTTCAGCAGCAGGAACAAGCAGCAAAACTCCTTGAAGCAGTCTATGCTCGCCACGGTGACCATCCGGGCGTGCTTCACTATCTGATTCATGCATACGATGATCCAGTGCACGCAGAAGAGGGGCTACCGGCCGCACGTGCATACGCGCAGTCCGCAGCAGCCGTGCCCCACGCTCTGCACATGCCTTCGCACATATTCACACGCTTGGGCTATTGGGATGAATCTGCGGAAACCAGCCTAAGAGGATGGGAGACATCCGAAGAGGATGTCAAGCGTGCCGGGGAATCCGGTGCCTACCGGGACTTTCACAACCTCAATTACCTCGAATACGCCTATATCCAACTAGGCCGCTTTCGTGATGCGCAACGAACGGTGGACATCGTTAGGGCGCAATATCAAGCGCTACCTGATAAAAAGACGGCGACCGATAGCCCAGAGTTGGAGTCGCGACATGTTCGTGGCCGAACCATTTACGCGGTCCCCGATAGAGTGGTTTACGCGTACTTTGACATGTTGACGCGCCTTGTGGTCGAATCCGGTCGATGGAATGAAGTGGCTAGCATCCCGCTTGTTGCTTCCGGGGATACCGAGACCGCAGCGACGCCCAGTTTCTCCAAGGGCCTAATTAAATTAGTAGATTTCGGCTTTTGTCCCGGGAACAAAGCTTAACGTCTCGTTAACCAGGGGCTACAAGCGGACAGGGGTTAGGTCCGCTGTTGCCGCGATTCGATCGTCCCCGATGTCGATCCCAGAATCTTGCGCCGCTCGTGGCCGATGACGAAGAAACAGTACAGAACACCAAACGTGAGCGTTGGGGCGGTGAAAAAGTCCATCGCCGCAATGACCTCTCGATGGTTTCTGACGAACGTCTGCCATTGCTTGATGGGATCCGCAACTCTCGGGGCCCGCCGGATTCATCGAATACGTCCGCTCCGGAAATAGCCTAACTGCGAGGACCTATTCGGAGATGACGCGGTCAGCCCATTCGACTAAGGAAACAAAAATGGCAGGATTGCCAAACTTCGCGTTCCAACTTGCGAGATCGTTTTCCGAGACCCCACGGGCCCGGGAGCAAGCTCCTCAAGCAAAGACAGGAATGTGTTTGGCGACGACCTTCTCGCGCAATTCGCTGAGCGGTGGCCAGCCAATGGGAATCACCGCGTCCGAGGTAGCTTTGCGCATAAGATAGTTCGCGTCAGCAGTCAGGAATATCTGAACCTCATGGCCTGCGTCCGCCAACGCAAGTGCGTGCGCGAACACGAACGACGCTCTAGTTGGATCGTCGGTCCCCCACGAACTTCTCATCAAGATCCTCAAAGTTTTTCTCGATTCCTGCGCTTTCGTTCCAAGTACAAGAAATGGGAGACCCAGCAGCTGCGACAAGAATCTGCGTCTGGCCATGCTGTTTTCTCCTGAGTTGGGATTCGCCCTCGCGGAAGATTTCCGAGACAATACTCCCAGCTTTTGGCATTGTCAAAGGTCAAATTGCGCGAATCATCTGCACTTCTGTAGCGCATCATTTCGGAGAATCGGACAAGTCGACGCTAATCTCCGTCGGTTCTTCCAAATCGACGAAGATTCTCGCGTCTATTTTCCAAGCCGTTGCCGTCCCCGCGGTTGGCCTGGTCCCCACGAGGGCTGTTCATTTGAACTTGCACAACGTCAATCCATGCAGCTGCGTAGAACGTCGCTTTTCCACTCCTGCCTGCCCACCAATGATGACCCCCTTGCCCCGCCAAAACTCCGACCGATTGTGGAATCAATAACATCGCTGCTGTCGTCGACACCGGTGTTCTGCTATAACTCTCCGCCATGTTCTGTTTCCTTAGGCTGTGTTACGGAAACGCTGGTAGGTCGCGTCACAGCCTCCTTCTCGAAAATCTGGCACTCGTCAACAGCTCGTCGTGCTCAAGAGGCGTCAGCCGCGCCCCAAAGCTGGATTGGATCGACAGGCTCAGGGCAGCGGCCCTTCATAGGTGCAGCGGACCAGCGTCTGGTTCTCAATTGCGCCTTCGGAGATCACGTTTCCGTTCGAGTCCAGCATATTCATCGTGTTTGCATTTCCTGCGTTCAGGAATGTGTTGTCCGTTGTGCCAGAATTACATGCATCGAAGTACATTGCACCGTAGCTGGCGAGCTCGGGTACGCTGGTGTCGATTTCCAGCGATTCCAGGATCCACTCCGCGCAATTCCCTTCTAGCGTTGTTCCTGATGGCGCTGTAACTGCAAACGAGGCGTGCGCTCCATTCGTATCATTCATCAAGTAAATGCGCGCCGAGGTGTTCGATCCCTCATCAACGCAGATCAGGCAGCTCATCGTATCTCCCTGACTTACCGGGAAATTGCTGATCCAGAAGGTTCCTTCGGGAAACCACTCCCACCATGGATTTAATTGTCGCATCGTCCCAAAGATGAAGTTCATTACGTCAGAATCACAGCCGGCCTGCAGCACGTCCGGAGAACCGTCGCCATCGATCCCAATCCAGGTCGAGGCCGAATACCACACGCCTGGAATCGCGCCGGGAGGCGGAAACGCGTTCGGCACCGTCCATTCGCTCTCCACCCACTTCATCTGCTTCCTTTGAGGCGCATGCACAACCGCACCAGACCAAATGTTACTGGTTTCCACGCCGTGAACGACTTTGCTTCCCGCCTTTCCTGGCAATCGGTGCCTCTTGTAGTCCATTCTCCTGAACGCTGGCCGCATGAAATTCAGCTTCTTTTGATACTTGGCTTGCCATCGTTTCATCAATCTCTCATCCCAGGTCGGCCGTGGCGCGACGCCGTATAACGCTAGTTCGCGCTCTTCCGCTTCGGTTGGTTTGAAGCCTTTCGGAGGTTCCCCGAACAATCGAATTGTCCCGCCCTTCGGCAGCTTAATGGTATCCATCAGACCTTCTTTCTGCATGGCTCAAACGCTGCGGATTGATCACCGATATGAAGCAGACGTAGAGGATGCTTGTACGCTGAAGCGTGTGGTCCATCTTTCGCCCTTCGTCGCCTAGTGCGAGTTTCGCACGAAGCACTCCAGTGGGACGTGCATTTTCGGTGCCGCGATTTGCGGCAAGCTGCGGAGGTTGAGCAGCTGGCAGCCAGGACTTGGTTGGCAACGGGATATGGAGGATTTCGGTGGGTGTTGCACCGCGATTGTTGGCTCCGGATGGGGTGCACGGCTGTCCAGTCGGATAGGTGGACTATCGGATTGGATAGATCTGATCGAACTGGACAACCCAAGTCGGGTGAGCCAACCCACCGCATGATCTCATAGCCCGAAGGTCGTCAGTTCAAATCTGCCCCCAGCAACCATGAAGGCCCAAGTTAGATGCTTGAGCCTTTTACTTTAGTCAAATAGTCGTCGGCTGCGACTATTTCCCGATTGCACCGCCGCGATCTGCTCTTGTGCGGCGAGTTGCAGAGCCCAGTCTACAATCGCGTAGCGGGCAAACATATTATCCGTCGTTCGCACAAGACCGGGGCTGTTTCTGCGGATACGGGGAAACTGTCATCTGCCTGGCCCTCAGGTACGATTCCTCAGATTAATGCCAAACTAGCCAGACCAGGACCGGCGCACCTTATCGACGCGGTGGCGAAATGCGCGGCAACCGGTTTTGCGTTGCATATTATGAGCACACCTGTACCTTCGGGCTATTCGAGCGGGAGAGAAAAGGCCTGAGACTTAAGTTTGAACCTCAATCATCGACGAACACCTTATAAGGAGACAAAGATGAAGAAGGTCGTTTTATTGACGTCCACAGGCGTTCTTTTCAGCATTCTGGGTTGCTCAGGCAATTCCCAAAAAGCCGTTTCGAAAGGTGCATTGCCAGTGGTGCACGCATCGACTGCGCCAGCCAATGCGCCGTCTCCCGGGACAACGTCCGCGACGACGCTGCCCGAAGTGTCGGTCACTCAGTCAAATCGTCAGACTTGGCACTCGGAAGATTTCAAGGACCCTCTTGGCCATGCTGTCGTGCTAAAACAGACTTCCATAGACGGCAAATTTGATTTAGTCATCCTCCAGAAGGGAAAGCACTCTTTCTTGTCTTTCGTCGAGCACTCACGATGGGACTCTGTCCACGACCGCCCAGCCAAAGGCAAGCTGATGAATCTCCGTGCAAAATTTGAAAACGGAGAGGAGAAACGCATCGAGTGGGACGAACTCGGTTTCGCAACCGCAGACCTATACAGCGTCTTATGGTCATATCCCGCCAAGGCAGACGCTGTCATCGGCCCAGCGCTGCAAGGGGACCACGATGATTCTGTTGGCGGTGACGAACTCTTTGTTCAAGATATGATGAAGCACACGGCGATGCTGTTAGAGGTCGAACCGGGCGTCACGACACAATTCAACCTTACTGGGCTGGCTCGCGAAATAGACAAAGCTCGTACTCCCAAACCCCGGGCAATCCTTGAAGCCCAGCGAACCCTTGAGTAGGTCGAAAACGCCAAGAAATGAGCGGCGGTCGCGTAGCACGAAAGTTATCGGTAGTGCTGCATCGGTGGGTGAGTGGAGAGGTGAGCGAACCGCTGCATACAGCCAGAAAACGATAAGCGCAGCGGCATAGACAATTTACGACCGAACAGCCGAGCTCGACCGCCCGAGTTTAGGCGACTGCGATCAACTCTGTCCAAACTCTCCTCATCGCGAGGAAGTAGAGTTCACTAATCAGGTGGCAGCACCTACTGAATCGCGAACGCCCAGCTGGCACCGTGCCACAATCGCCCACATAAGAGTGCGGATGGGGCGGTGCCTGAGGCGGCTCGGCTGAACGAAAAATCCAAAAACAACAACGCTGAGAGCAGAAAACCCTATTGAAAACGATCGGCCTTCTCATGGAAGAAGTTGCCGACATTGAGGGTTGAGTTTGCTTTTGTTAGGAACCGTTTACCTGACCTTGTTTATCGACACTCGGGGCAATTCAAGATTCACTTTTGCGGAATTGGGATTCGTTTTTTGCTTTCTCGCTTACTCTCTTCATAAAGCGACGCTAAGCCGAATTAAAGTGTCTCGCGACGGCAAGGATATTGTCGCGATGCCGTCCTTACTCGACAGGAAGTTCTGGTGAAAACGTGAGTCATCTGCAAGAGTTACATCCGGTGCGAAGTTGCTGTTCTGCCGTTGGTCTGCCTTTGGCGCTTCGATGACTATTACATCCTCCGCCGCGCTCCGGGCACTTCCGAACAGATTCTGTGGAAGGAAAGCAGAGTCACCAGCTTAAGTCGGTGGTACTGGGAGCGAATTGCAACCGCTCTGGTGACAGGTGCCGCCCCGAGTTGTCATTATTCGCGGTAAATCCTGATTTAAACGCCGACAGGGTTCGAAACAGTTGGCATCTTTGAAAACGTGCATCCCAGCTTTCCGTCGAAAAGGATGGGGCCTATGCCCCGGCATTTTGATTTATGTGGTCATGACTGCGGGGGCGGCGCTGGGTTCGACAGGGGCTTTGCGGCGGAGGATGGCAGCGGAGATCAGAGTAATGATCAGGCCGACGGGCAGGGGCTCTATGAAGGTGTAGGCCATGTTGACGAAGGGGTTTTGGTAGAGCTGCTGAGAGCGTTGTATGGCAGCGACCTGCGCGGCGGTGGTAACGGGGTCAAGTCCGGAGGACTGGACCTTGTGAATCTGCGCGGCGAAGTAGCTGTCCATGAAGTGGGGCATGAAGTTGAAGTAGAGGACCTCCCACATGGCGACGTAGCAGACGGTGGTGATGAGGGTGATCAGGATGCCGCAGGCGAAGGCCCGGCCGAAGGAGATTTGGCCGGCGAGGGTGTTATCGCGGTAGCTGCGGATGCCGAAGTAGATTAGCAGGAACGACGCCACCATGATGGTGTAGCCGAGAGCCATGCTGTGGCCGGAGCCGATCTGATCGGCGAGGAGAAGCGAGCCGCCCATAAGGACGGAGATGATGAGGCCGGAGATGAGGCCGAAGGTGAGGACGGTTTTCTTCATGTGAGCTCCGGATGGGAGTGAGGATGGTGTCATTATGCGGTGTAACGGGGCCGGATGTCGTCATTCTTTCGGATGATTTTGCAGGAATGGAGCGGAAATCGTACTTTCGGGTGACGCGGTCACGGCAGGAGGCCGTTCTTTGCCGCGCTGGACGGCCTGGGTGTTTGAGCTGGTGCTTCGATATGACTCCCGATTTGTGGAGAACTCAATGTTTGACGGTGGACGGACAGGGCCGGTTACTTCCCTTTGAGGCGCTCACATCCGGTTGCAGTGCGGATGCCCCAGGTGTATCAGTTTTCAGGGCGCTACGCCCGTCGACTTCTGTACGGCGCTGGTAAACTCCGTTATCGCCCGCCACGGCGGCGGTGCGCCTTTTTGTCATATTCTCGAGGAGCAGTCTACGCAGTTTCGTCCTCTCATCGAGCCCCATGTCCACAATTTCAAAGGCAACGTCCTGCGACCTGCAGTCTCGCATCAATGCGGTGGCCTGCACGTTGCCCAATCCGACCTGCATCCGCAGTTGGACCGTCGTGCCCGGTGCGAAGTGCACACTAACCGTCGCCAGTCCTCCCGTCATACTGGCGGCCTTGATCTCGAGACGGCAATTCTGCTTCAAGTTGGTGGTCACCGCCGGCACTGCCTTGTGCAGCCACACGCGCTTGTGCCGCCGCCACCTGGCGAATTTCGAATCGCGCGGAACGTCGAGCGGCGCCAGTGCCAAGTCGTCGTGTTCAATTCCGCTCCCCGGCAAATAGTCTTTGACCCACTCCGGCTCGAGTTTCTCGAGGACCTGCAGTGCCGCAATCCGAAGTTCTTGCGCGTGTGCCCATCCGAACAGTTTGCGCGACTCGAGAATTCGCTTCAGCGCGCTCACGGATTCCGGGGCTTCCAGCCGCAGCATCGCCTCGATCGCCTTCACCCGCAGGAATTGAGTGGCCCCGGCTGGCAAGTCGCCATCTGCCAACGTCAGCAGCCGTCCGAGTGCTTCGCGGTCTCGCGTCATGCCAATCTCGTCCACCACCAGCGGCATTAGCAAGGGGTCGACGTGATCCAGTATGTCCAACAGGATCCGGCAGCGTTCGGGCGCGCCGGAAGCGGAAATCTGTCTCACGATGCGGTCCTGTCCCGCGCGCGGAAAGTCCTTAATCCGTCTCGGCAGGAACACCTGCGCTGCCTGCCCATCCAATCGCACCAGCATCCCCACCAGCTCAACCGCTTTGACCTGGGGACCGTTGCGCACCGTGCTCCTCAGATATTGCTGGGCCTCCTCGCCGAGGTCTTGCGCCAGGTTGGCGACATTCTCCAGATCCTCGCGATACTGGCACCGATTGAACCTCGCTGCCAATTGTTCCGTGGCCGTCTGCGGGAGTTGTTTCAAAACGCCAATGAGCTCCACCGGAATTTGTCGCGTCCGTAGCGCCTCATCCACAAACTCCGGGAGGCGTTCTTCAATGCCCATTTTGGGCCCTAGGGATCTCGCGATGCCCAGCCTTTGCGATTCCACTCTTGCCAGCCAATCGAGCGCCTGCTCCATTGCCGGGAAACACCTGTTTGCAGCTGCTTCCTGGCTGAGCCGCACAAACGCCGCGCTCACGAGCGATTGCAGATCTTGATCCTGCTCGACGCTCAGCCGCAATCCGACGTGTCTCAGTGCGTCGGCCAGCAGCCCCGGACCAGTCTGCGCGTACAGCGTTGAAAGTTCGGACAATCCGGTCGCGGCGCGCTTCCTTGCCTCCGGCTCCTCGCTGTCCGCGCATCTCGCATAGTTCTGCAGGATGCTGGTGGCCACGGCGATGTCCCCGCGCTCGAGCAGTCCCGCTACATAGGACTGCAGATTCTTCGGAGGAATGCACCACGCCTCCGGTGAGAGCAGCACGTCTCGCTTGGCCTTGTCCGGGACATTGGCCCAAAACTGGCGGTCCAGGATTTCCCGGTGCGACTCCACGGCGATGCCCGCATCGGCCATCTTGTCCTCATGCTGGCCGAGAATTTTCCGCAGCCCTTCGACCTCCTGGTTCAAGCGGTCCAGCATTTGCCGTACGGCATTGACCTTCACTTCCCCGCGTTCAAATTTTTCCAGTGCGAAGCGGATCGAGAGATGCTCCGCGAGCTGCACAAGCACCTCCTGGTCGAGCTTTCTGTTTTTCCCTTTTTCCGCGAGCTCCGCCAGCGCGCCCCGCAGTGCGTGCTCTGCTTGCCCGGGCATGCGCGCGACCTGGTCCTGGAATGCCGCCGCGGCGGCCATCGGGTTCTGTGTCGTCCCCATTTTCCCGAACATCGAGAGCGCCCGCAGGATGCCGCAAATATCCTCCTCACCAGGGGAGCTTAATCCGCTACTACCATGGCTATTTCCCAGGTCGGGTCCAGACCCTGACCAGCGACCTGCCTGGTCACTTAGTCGTCTGCCGCCATTTCTAGCCGCTGGACCAACCGTCCTGCTTCCGCCCCCGCTCCCGTTTGTTCCGCTGCCGGTCCCGTCGCCCGCTACGCCGCTCGCCCTTTCGGCGGACTTCCTTCCCTCCGCCGCGGCTATCAATTCGAGAAGCTTTTGCGGGTCGCTCAACACCTTGCGGAATTGATCCTGCTCGTCGCCCAGTGTTACCGCGGCAAGCTGCGCGGCCATGCTCGTTTCCTTCAGACGCGAATCCGTGGGCACGAAGCAGATCTCATTCACACGGATGCCCTGTGCGTCCGCCAGCGCAACTTTCAGTTGTTCGGCAAGTTCGGCTGTTTTGGCTTTGCCTGTGGGGAACGCGAGGGCGAAACTCACGAGCTCGTCTTCGGTAATGCAGGGATAGAACTGGATGCTGGCTAGTCCTGCCATCGAGAGCAACCGCGCAAACTCCTTTTCCGCCGGAGTCGCTTCGAGGGGTACGCCATCAAGCAACAACTGGGAGCCTGTCGCTCCTAGCAGCAAACCCGTTTCATTGCCTTCGGGAATTGCTTGCCGCAACTCCTCCCAGGCGATCTGCACCTGTCCGGCGGTTCTCGCGTGGCCGTAGCCGTACATTCGGGCAAACTTTAAGAGAATATTCAGGCTTCGCACGAACGCCCGGCCTGCCGCCATCTTTGGTTCTATCGTTTTCATCCCGCCGTTGCCCTATTCGCTGCAAATCGCCGGAAGCCATCCTGGTCATTGGGCCGTGAAAACTCCTACCACGGTAGGACTCCTGACCAGGACCCCACAATGGTACGGTCGTTCCATCTGACTGGAACTATCTTGACGTTCGAACAGGCTCGCAGTCGCCCTCTGGCAGTGCGCGTCGTCAACCGTCTGTTTTTTCGTTGCTTCAGGCAGGAATTACTTGGGCAGCGCTACACGACCTTATCGATTTAGCGACAAGGCTGTGCGGAAGTATCCGGGAGTCGCATGTAAGCTGGTGATCTGCTGGCGTCGGCTGTGACTTAGAGTGAATAACTGATCGTTTGCGGGTTTTCCTTTTTGATACCTCTTGCGTGCCATCGAGCTTCCTTCGCTTGATAACTCGATTGCCCTATCAGGCGAGAGTTTGGCACGGTCATTGTGCATGCGGTGATAGTGCAAGACGGAACGCCTCAAGTCGCACTCCTAACCTGGTCACAGCTCCCCATCAGGCCCGGGGCGGGAGTTGAGCGGAGAATCGATCGTGGTCACTGGGTTGCGCTGCTGCAACCTTCAAACCGCATGCATCGCTTCCCACTTGAAAACCGCTCCATCTCTTCTAAAGCATGCTGAGGACTACGCCGTTGTCAGTTGGGGCAGGGGCTGCCAATGCTTCTGAAATATGGCCCACCTGTCGCAAGCGACAGTTCCATCAAGGATCGCGCTTACTGTATTGATCAGCGTCAACAATGCAGACTACCCCGCAGGGGCTGCCCAGCTACCTCAGAGTCAGGCGGGCGGCCCCACCTCACTCCTTTGCGCTCCCTGGCGACCTGTCAGCACTGACAGTTCCATCGCGGTCATTTTCGGCGCAAACTTTACGCAAAGGGGGAAAGCCATGCAAATTACGTACCGAGACCTGTTTCGGGGTTCGGTGGTCGTCGTAATCGCCGGCGCCGCCAGTCTGACCCTGGCTCTTAGTGCATCCGCGCGCTCCCAGGAACCAGCAGAATCCGCCCAGTCGGTAGTGGATGCCGCCCGGAACGCACGCGGGCAGGTTTCGAATTCGACGATGCGCCCTAAAGTCATCACCAACGACGACCTCGGAGTGCTGTCTTCGTCACCGAGCGCGTCCGCAAATCCTCCAAAACCGTCCTCGGAGCCCCCATCAGAGCACCCAACTACTGAACGAACGCCGGCGGGTTGTCATAATCCCGAAGAAGACGACAGACTCAAGCAGGACCTGCAGGCCACCCAGGAAGAACTGGACCAGATTCGCCGTGAACTTTCCTACGATCCCAAGGTCATCTCGGACGGCGACGTCGATATGAAGAATTTCAAATCCGGTTCCTCCGGCCTTGCCTTTGGCGCTCCACCGCTATTACAAACACAACCGCAAGCCCCTGCTAGGGTGACGGAAGTGATGCTCGAGCAGAAGATCGCGGCTATGAATGACGCCTCGCGCATTGCTTGCGACTCTCCTGAAGACGCCGAAATCCAGAGAAAGCTCGATTCCGCAAACCAGCAACTGAAATTGTTGCAGAGCGAGTTTGCTCTGGATCAGGCCGCTTACTATTCCAAGCCCGATTACGCCAGCGACTCCGCGGGCCAAGCTAAGCTCGATGCCGAACAACAGCAGATCGAGTCTCTTCAATCCGAGATAGAGCGCCTGAAGGATGAGCTTGCCGCGGCGAAGGCAAACCAAAACCGCAGTGTAAGCGCAGGCCCCCTGTAACGCTACCGGTCAACTCGCGCGCAGCCCTAAAATGATCAGTCGTTCGCCTGATTGGCAACTCATTTGTTGTACGTAAACGGGCCGCTCGGTTGCAGTTTAATTTGTACGTGGGCGGTGGGCAAAGACTGTTTTGGTTTCGCAATGAAGACATGCTTCATTGTTTTCTTGTTGAATCCATGCGTTTTGGCCTCAATCGTATACTCGACACCAGTCTCTACCCAGAACCTCGCGTAACCATTCTCATCGGCGTGCGCCGATTTTGACGCGCCTTTCCCGCCGGCCGGTTTGACCGTCACCTCGCTATCCGGCAGCGGTATCCACACGGGATCCACGACCTGGACAACCAGTGTTGGCGGCCCCTCTTCCGCGACCGGTACTGGCCGCGAAGCAGTGCCTAACCCAAGAAAGAGTAGGAGAACGCTCAACATACCGACTCCTTTTGAAATCAATCCCGCTGACAGGCCTGGGCTCGAAGGCCCTCCAATCGTTCTGGCGCCGGACGCCGACACTCCTTAGCGCCCGGTCCGCACCCCGTCTTGGTGCACAAGGATGAGCGAGGCAGGAGCTCCACTGGAACTGTCACAAGGGACAGTTCCATCATCTGAGCATGAGTCTCAGGCTGCGGCCCCGAGGTTTGCTCCAGGAATCGGTCGACCGAAGAGGAAGAGAAAGGGAGGGAATTCATGAGTTGCGTACGAAGAATAGTCCTGCTTGCCTTAGCACTGCTGCTGGTCCTAGGCTCGGCAGTCTCGCCCGGTGCAGCCGAAGACAAGAAACCAAACATTCTCGTTATCATGGGAGATGACGTCGGTTGGTTCAATATTGGCGCTTACCATCAGGGAATGATGTCTGGAAAAACCCCGAACCTAGACAAGCTGGCGTCGCAGGGAATGCGTTTTACCGACTATTACGCCGAAGCCAGTTGCACAGCAGGACGCGCCAATTTCATCACCGGGGAAATCCCCTTGCGCACCGGTTTAACCACAGTGGGCCAGGCTGGAGCGGACGTAGGTTTACCGGATCAGGCCGCTACCATTGCAATAGCGCTCAAAGCCCAAGGCTATGCAACCTTTCAATTTGGCAAGAATCACCTGGGCGACCTGAACAAATATCTTCCTTGCTTGCACGGTTTCGACGAGTTCTTTGGCTATCTTTATCACCTCGACGCCATGTCGGATCCTTACTGGGCCGACTATCCATCGGACTGGATCGACAAAACCGGACCGCGGAACCTGACGCATTGCTGGGCCACCGGCACCGATGACCCTACTGATCAGCCGCGCTGGGGCAAGGTAGGAAAGCAGAAGATTGAGGACGAAGGCCCGCTTCCTCCATTCCCGAACATGAAAAACATGCAGAACTGGCAGCAGGGTCGCCCCGCGAAATATGACATGGAGACTTTTGATGAAGTGCTCGTTGGGCACGCCACCGGCGCCATGGACAAGGCCAAGAAGGACGGGAAACCTTTCTTCATCTGGCACAACACCACGCGCATGCACATCTTCACGTACATTCCCCCAAAGTACCAGGCGATGATCAACTACCAGAGCAATTACGGCTTGGAAGAAGCCGGCATGGCGCAACTGGATGACTGCATCGGTGAGCTTCTAAAGCACCTGGACGATATCGGTGAGGCAGACAACACGATCGTTATCTTCACCACCGACAACGGTGCGGAAACTTTCACGTGGCCGGACGGTGGTAACACGCCGTTTAAAGGCGAGAAGGGCACCAGCTTTGAGGGCGGTTTTCGCGTACCCGCAATTATCCGCTGGCCCGGTCACGTCAAGCCCGGTTCGGTAGAGAACGGTATTTTCTCCGGCCTTGACTGGTTCCCAACGTTGGTGGCAGCGGCCGGAAATCCGAACATCAGTGATCAACTTCTCAAGGGTACGAAACTCGGGGACCGCACGTACAAAAACCACCTCGACGGCTTCAACCAGGTGGCGCTGCTCGAAGGCAAAGGACCCTCGGCGCGCCACGAGTTGTTCTACTTCAGTGGCGCCAAGCTCGGTGCCGTTCGCATCGATGATTTCAAATTCCAATTCTTGCAGCAGCCATACGGCTGGCCCGGTGAAAAGATCGACACCGACATGCCCTCGATCACCAACCTTCGACAGGATCCTTTCGAACGTTTCTCGACCCTTCGGGGGGAGAGTGCCCTCACCGGTGCCTGGGGCTACGGAATGGACTTCATGGCACGCGAATTCTGGCGCTTCGTTGTGGTTCAGAAGGCAGTCGCGCAACTCGCCATGACCGCCATTGACTATCCCCCGATGCAGGATCCGGCGAGCTTCAACCTCGACGCCGTGAAGAAAAAGATCGAGGACCTGATTAAGGCTCACGCGGCTCAATAACACTGCGTTAAGACTTGATCCTAGTGCATTTTCGTTTGCCGCCTCAGTTCAAGACCATGAAGCCACGCCGAGCCAGGAAATGCCTCGGCAAGAAAGCAGCCACGTCGCTCCGCGACTTCCCTTGCAACTGCCCACGTCATTCAGGCAGCCCAAGTGAGAGAGCTATCAGCGCCGTCAGTCATGTCGATCGCAACGTGCGTATCGCTTGCCTCAAGCTCTCCCTTAATGATTGCCTAGCTGCCAGATAGGCCCTTGTTCACAAGGACCTTGAGCTCGACTCGCCGGTTTTCCGCTCGCCCTGCGGCCGTCTCGTTCGTTGCTGCCGGCCCCGCTTCACCCATCGCGCCGGGCGCTATAACGTGCCGGACGGGGACGTTGCAGTCCTGGATCAGAAACGCAATCACGTTCTGCGCGCGCTCCATGCTTAGCTTCTGGTTCATCGCTGCGTTGCCGCTCGAATCGGCAAAACCCTTCACTTGAATGATGTACCCGGTCTGCTTTGCTGCATCCGCCGCAAACGCCTTCAGAGCTGTCTGATCTTCTGTGGAGATTTTGGCGCTCCCACTCGAGAAGTGCACATCCATTGTCCCCTTGGTGTCGTACTCGCTCAATTCCGAAAACCGCTTGCTCGTCTCAACCGCATTGGCATCGATGGCCGTCTTGTTGGCTGCGGTAGCCTGCTGGTTCGCTGTTATGTTCTGCTGGTTGGTTGCGATATCCTTCTCGTTCGCTTTGATGTTCTGGGCGTTGTTCGAGATATCTTGCGTGTTGGTCGCTACTTTCTGTTCAGTAGGAGTCAAACCAGCCTGTATCATCTCCGCCGTCTGTAAATCGCTCTTATCGAAGGTAATCGACTTTGCCAGAACATGCGTTGCATCCTGGCTCGTTCCGTCGACCGACACCTTGAGACCAGGAATCAGCACGGCTGCAGACATTGATTTCTTGCGTATGCCAACCAGGCCTTTTGGCTCCTGCACCTTCGTATTGTCATCCAGGACCACGGTCATGGTATTACCGTCGGTTGTCTTCAGAACAATTGTTTCACCTGTCCGCGTTGTAATCAGCCCTTTAACCTTGACCTTGTCCTGTGCGTGTGCCGTCAGCACCGCAAAGCAGATTGCCCAAACTCCCACTACGACTGCCAATCCCTTGCCTCGCATATTCTCATTTCTCCTTTCAACTGAGTTCTTCATCGAGTCATAACACAACCATTCGCTGACTTCTTGCCTTAGGTTGAAGTTTCTGCAAGCCATGGAAGTAAGGGAACTGTCGCGAGTGACAGGTCGCGCTGAAGGAATTAAGTCATACACTTACTGGACATGCATCTCTTTTTCGCGCAGCGTCGCCTGTTCGAGTACGAGTTTGTACGCAACATAATACTTGTAGATGTTGCTGACATAGCGCACCGTTTCCTGACCGACCTCCCTAGCGACCACGAACTCGACATTTTCAAACCATACGTTGGGATTCAGGCCTTCTCTTTGAGCCTCTTTGCGGAGATCGGCTATCCGCACAGGGCCGGCATTGTAAGACGCAAAGGTGAATAGAGTTTTGTTGAGCGCATCGAGCTTTTGGTCTCTAAAGTAGCTATCCTCGATCTCCCGCAGCATTTTTGTACCCGCATGGATATTCGGCTCCGCGGTATCCACACTGGGGATGTCGATTGGAGATGCAGCCGCATATTGGGGGATCACCTGCATGATTCCCAGCGCTCCCGTCGGGTTCCTGCGATCCTGGTTCAATCCTGATTCCTGGTAACCCAGCGCTACCAGCATGAGGTAGTCGAAATCGTATTGCGCGGCGTATTTCTTGAAAAAGTCCACGTAAAGCCGGAATTTGCGCATCTCGGCGTCGCTCGTAACATTCTTGACCCATTTCGTATTCTGCAAATAGCGTCTCAAGAGAGTATTCCCGAATGACGTGCCTTCGCGGTGGGTCTCGACAAACTCATCCACAAACTTCCTCAGCTTCGGCGAGTCTTTTCGCATGGCCCACGCCAGTTGCTCTTCATTGCTGAGCATGCATTCCGAGCATAGGCGAAGGTGGTCGAAAACCCTGGCCCAGAACTGAGCCCTAAGGTTGATGGTCACCGTGGCTGGAAGCAAGCCCGCATTTACCATTTCGAGTAAGTCCTCGTCTCCCAGGTTCTTGTCTGCCGACCTAATCACCACCGGCTTTTTTCCTTTGGACTCGAGTGACTTGTTCAGGTGCAGCAGACTTTCGGGATAGACCGCCAGCGGATTGACGAAGATTTCCTTACCGCTTAGCTCATCCAGACTTTTCACTTCGGCGCCGCTCGGCCCGGTGACCACGATCTGCTTCACGGTCGCAATCGGTACGGAAAAAGCCACTTTTTGCCGGCGTTCCGGCGTGATGGCCACGGGTATGGCCACCAAGTCACCTAAGCCGCTGATGAGCGCTTGCTCGAGATCGTCATACCCGACTGGCAGGAAGGTGACAGTCACGGGGAGATTACCAGTCCTAAATTCGCGGTTCAGCGTTTGTTGAAACTCTTGCAGTGCTTCGTAAGAAATACCCTCGGGCCGCCCGTGGTCGTAAAAAAAAGCAGTCCTGCTGTAAACGACAAGTGCACGAGTCTGCCGGCGCTTGAGCATGCCATCCAGATCGCCGGTCCAATGCTCATAGGGCGTGGGCAGAGCTGAGGCATTTCCCTGCTGTTGTACGGACGTTACCGTGTCAGGCAGCACGTTTTTTCCCACTGAATGCGCCGAATTTGTCGACGCGTATTCGTAGGCCGCGGCCGTCACTACCAAAAAGATCGTTGTCAGGGCCAGCGCAAACTGCCTGAACCGAGTGGTGCTTGATCGAGTTTGGGCCCCGATGCCATAGCACCTTTTTGCGAAGAGTCCCTGCACTCATCTTTCCTTAGATTCTGAAATCTCGTGAGCCGTGCCTCACCTGAGATCACATTCGTGTATTTTCACGTCGAGGCTACCAGCGCACAATTTTTTTGCACCTGTCGCCTGTGACAGTAGGCAGGGCCCTTCGATTTGAGCATTCTGTGCGGGTCTTGACGCCGCTCAAGATCCCGGCCCGAACTGGCTGGGCCAGGCAGAGAGGATGAAGGGCAGGCAAAGTGCACACTGGGTGGGCGGCCCAGTTTGCGCTGATCAATGTTCCTTCGCGAGGTAAGGTGCAAGGTCCGACCTTTGTCCTCTCCGTCAGAAACTCACTGAGATTGCTGGGGAACGGGATTAATCCACCCATGGAGACAGCCACTCTTTGGTTAGAGGGGGGAAGAGGTCGGTGAAAGTGGGAACTCAGGTCCGAGTCAACAAGCCAGCAACCGGTGCAAAAAAAGCATTTGTTCTGCACATGAGACTCCTGCTGGTTACTATGGCCTTTGCTATTTCTCTGGAGACTTATTTTCTTCGTGAGCTTTTGCTTTTTGTGGCTTGCGCGGCACTTCTGGTGTTTTTTGCCGCAAACCTTGCCTTACTTGGCGTCCTGTTTCACGCTGCAGCGCAAGGTCTCCTCCAGTCCCTAAGGCAACCACAATCAAAACTAAGAATTGCTCAACACGAGGAGGCTGACGCGGAACACCTCATCGGTTCGCTTGTCGTGTCTCCGACAATAAGCGCTGCTGCAGAAGGGGCCGCTAAGAAGCGACGTTCGCTATGAGACCTAGACTCTTGCGGCCGACCCTCCTTTTTGTAGTCTTGGCCGCAGCGCTGCCGGCGGTGACGCTACCGGGTATCGCCCAACGAATGGAGGATGCTAATGATCTGGACGGAAACTAAGAGGATTCTGACCGTAATGCTTAGCTTCACCTTGCTCTCCGCCCCGTGCCAGATTCTCTGCGTTTACGGGTATCAGGCCGCGGGATCCTCTGCCACAGGGCAAACCAATGGTGGTACAGAAGGCGCCCCGATGAGCACTGAGGAACTGCAGTCGTTAGTCGCGCCTATCGCGTTGTACCCAGATTCTCTGGTGGCCCAAATTCTTACCGCGGCGACCTTCCCGGACCAAATCGCCATTGCTAACTACTGGCTCGGGCAAAACAAGAGTCTGACGGGCAGCACGCTGATGCAGGCCGTCGACAAGCAGTCATGGGACCCGAGCGTCAAGGCGCTCACTGAATTCCCCTCGGTGCTCGACAACATGGCCAAGAATCTCACCTGGACTTCCTCTCTCGGAGAGGCCTATCACAACCAGCAGTCCGAAGTGATGGCAGCCATTCAGACGCTTCGCGCACAAGCCAAAGCAAAGGGTGCTCTCAAGTCCAGCTCACAAATCACGGTCGTGCAACAGTCGCCGCAAACCATTGTCATTCAGCCGGCCAATCCACAGATTGTATACGTTCCGCAGTACAACCCCGCCGTAGTCTACGGCTATCCCTATGTCGTTCCCGGTTATGTAGCACCCGCGTATACCGCCGGTGACGTAGCGGCTGCTGGCATCATTGGCTTCGGTGCTGGCATTGCCGTGGGAGCCATGATGAGCGGTGGCTGCTGCGGTTGGGGGTACAGCAGCTGGAACTGCGGCTGGCACGGCACGGCCGTCGTCTATCACGGTGGCGGTTACTACGGAAACGCTGGCTGGCATGGTGGATATTACAACGGCGGCTACCACAGCAGCTACGGCTACAACAACTCGTTCAACCGGAACTTCAATAACAACTACAACAGGAACACCAACATCAACCGGAACGTCAACGTCAACAACAACTTGAACCGCAGTAACTTCAACAACGATTCGTGGTCGCACAGCAATTCGTGGGACCACAACGATAGCGGGAAATCGAGCGCTTTCAGCGGCTGGGGTGGAAGTCATTCAAGTGGTGGCTTCTCCGACAGCGGCTGGTCATCCAGAGCGGACAGCAATCGCGGGTGGGGGAGCATGCACTCGAGCGGCTTCGGCGGTGGACGATTCGGCGGCGGTGGATTTGGAGGCGGCGGGTTCGGCGGCTTTCGGCGCTAGGCCCCGCGCCCGAAAGCCGTTGTGAGATCAAGTCTGGAGGCACTTATGTCGCGGATAGGTTGGGACAATCTGGCAGCAGCACCCTGGCGGACGTCGATGACGTTGTTGGCGGCGTTGATTCTACTAGGATCGTGTAACAAGACCGAGAAACCGGCGACAGAACAGGTCGTGCAGAAAACCTTCGCGTCACCAGAAGAAGCCGGCGTAGCGCTCGTGGCCGCAGCAAAATCTGGCGACCAAAATACGTTGATCGCGATTTTTGGCCCTGATAGCAAGGAGGTGCTGTTTACGGGAGACACGGTAAAAGATCAGGACAATCTGAAGGGCTTCCTCGCCTCTTACGACCAGATGCATCGCTGGGGTAACCTTAAGGCAGGAGGCAAGGTTCTCTATACCGGAGCCGACAACTTTCCGTTCCCGATCCCCTTGGACAAGAATTCCTCTGGACAATGGTCCTTCGACACAGCGGCAGGCAAGGACGAAATCCTCGCCAGGCGAATTGGCAGAGGTGAGTTAACGGCGATAGCTGCGTGTGGAGCGGCCACCGTAGCGGAAGATCAATATTTCAGCAAAGCAAAACAGTACGCGCAAAAATTTGCGAGCGATGAGGGCAAGCAAAACGGTTTGTACTGGCCTGTTGCAGAAGGCCAGCCAGCGAGTCCCTTGGGGCCCCTAGGTGACTTTGCAAAGGCGCTCGGCTACCCCAACGCGGGCGACAAGCCTCAGCCCTTCAACGGCTACTACTACCGAATACTCACTAAACAGGGCGCCGCTGCAAAAGGTGGCGCCAAAGACTACATCGTCGACGGAAAAATGACCGGCGGATACGCCATTCTGGCCTATCCGGTGGAATATCGAAACACCGGCATCATGACATTCATCCTTGGAAAGGATGGCGTCATTTACCAAAAGGATCTCGGGGAAAAGACCGCCGACGAGGGCTCCGCACTTACGGAATACAACCCAGGCGAGGGGTGGAGTCCGGCTGTTTAGACACCCAGGTGTCAGAAGCGCCGAAATTTCGACCCGCCCCGCTATTTAAGGAGAAAGGGGAATCGAAATGTCTTTTAAGGTGAATTCGAGCTGTTCGTTTTGTGTCGATGGCGCTTCTTCTGTCTTTCATGAGCGGCGTCGGCATGGCGCAACACGTAATCTACAACTACATGCCTGGCACCGACTTTTCGAAGTACCACACGTATAAATGGGTCGACATTCCCTCGAATGTTCATCCCAATCAAATCGTGGCGCAGGAAATCCGCGACGCTGTCAACAATGTACTCGCGGCCAAAGGCTTTACGCTGGCGACCGGTGACAAAGCCGACCTCAACGTCGGCTATCAATGTTCCGTTGATCGGGAACGCGAATGGAGCGCCTGGGGCATGGGCGGTGGACTCCGCTGGGGCGGCGGGATGGCAAGCGCCGAGAGTTCTACGATCACCAATGGGATGCTGGCGGTCGATTTTTGTGATCCCGCTTCGCAGCAACTGATTTGGCGCGGCAGTGCGGCACAAACGCTCAATCCGAGTGGCAATCCCCAGAAAGATATGGAGAGGTTGAACAAAGCCGTCAACAAACTCTTGAAGCATTTTCCACCGGGAGCTTAGAGGGGAGGTGGTGAGCACAACGAGCAAATTGGAAATGGAGTTCCCGCTTTGCTCCGAAGCAGCCTGTCGCAATTGACAGTAGCGCGAAATGATGGCGCCTGAGAAGGTAGCGAGCGTCAGTGATACCGGGCGCACTACTGGTCTCAGAAAGTCATTTGGGAGGAACTTCCATGAAATTGGCGGCTAGAAGGTTGTCACTGTTGCTGCCTGCCATGATCGCCATCAGTGTGAATATAGGTCAGGCGCAATTGATCGGCGTACTGCAATTCACCGTAAACAGTTCGTTTGCGGTCGACAACGTTGTTCTGCCCTCAGGGACGTACACGCTGAAGCAAGACGTGGAGGATAGCGGGCTTTTCACGGTTTCGGATAACGACGGAAAACATTCTATCTATATATCGTGCGAGAACATAGAGGTTAGCTCCCCAACCCCTAAAACGGAGCTCACCTTCCGCAAATACGGAGACACACTCGTGCTAAAGGAAATCTGGATCGCGGGAAGCACGACGGAGATGCTGGTACCGTCCGGGCCAATCGAGAAGAAAGCTGCGAAGCTGGGCAAACCAACGAAAGTCTCCGTGGCAGCAAGCACGAAATAAAGGATCGAGAAGGGAGCGATAAAATGACAAATATTGCCAAGAGCTTCGCACCGCGCAATAAGCGAGCCGTCCTAATGGGCCTAGTCAGTTGCTCCTTGCTCTGCTCCGTGGCTCAGGCCCAGTCCTCGAAAGGAGCTGCTCCTGTTTACAAGGTCACGCCGGTGGTCAGCAAGATCACATTCTTCGTGAAGGCTTCAATTGCCATCGACGGGACTTTCGATAAGTGGGACGCCTCCCTGACATTTACTTCGCCGGATGTTTCGACAGGTGTTCTCGATGTAAAGATCCAGGCGGCCAGCGTAAATACCGGAAGCGGCTTCAAGGACGACAAGCTGAGAAGCGAAGATTTCTTCGACGTGAAGAAAGATCCCACTATAGCGTTTCACTCCACGAAGATTGTGCAGACCGGGCCTAACACGTTTGAGGTTCCAGGAACATTTACTATACGCGGCGTTTCAAAACCGGAGACACTGGCCTTCACGGATGACCGTGAGGGTAAGGGCACGGGAGAAATCAAGGGAACAATGGCGTTCGATCGCAAAGAATTCGGCATGGACAGCGGCATTCCCTTCATCAGGATTGCCGACCGCGTGGAGGTTACAATTGACTTCAAGGTGAAGCGCGTCAGCGGATCTCCGTTGCTCTTTAAGTAATAAAGCCGGGAGTCGGACACCCTCGGGGTCGCGCCGGAGGCGAACTCGACTTTCCCTTCGAATCGGCTCATCTCGGAGTTCCTAGCCTCTTGATTTGTTGCGAGTGACAGAGGGGCGTGTCTGCCTTCCGGACAGTTCGCTTCCTAATCCGTCGGATCGGAACTTTTGTCCCAATCCTTCAAGCTCTGGCTGACAAACTGTTGCCCGGTCTTTACGGTCGCGATACCCTGCAAGAGGTCCGAGCCGGCATCGGACTTCAGAACGTAACCGGACGCACCGGCATCGAAGGCACCCTGAACATAGTCATGGCTACGACGCTCGCTCACAAAGAGGATCTTGGAACGAAGTGAGACAACTCGAATTTTGCGGGTGGCTTCAAAGCCGTTCATTACGGGCAGGCCGATGTCCATCAAAATGACGTCCGGCTGTAGCTCTTCGGCTTTTTGTATTGCCTCCGATCCATTGAATGCAAAGTACACGATGTTTGCATCGCCCTGCGATTGAAACATCTCCAAGACAAACTGCTGCCAGGGAAGGAAGTCATCGACTACAAGAATTTTTGTGTGCGACATCCCGAACTTTCGTACTCTCCGAAAGATTTGTGCAGGGAAGGCTGCCAAGACAAGCTCAATTATTTCTCACAATTATGATTTCATATCCAGGCCTAACACGTCGCTGTGCCGGAGCAATCAGCTAGTTGCTCGCGAGCAATGACGGTTGGGGCAATCGGGAACTGGCGGCAACACGATTCGGCAGTGGCGGACCGTGACTGATGCAAAGCCAACCGCACCAAGGGCGATCCTGTCAACAAAAACACGGCCACCGGGTAGATGCCGATTGCAACCCTCCTGACTCCTTTGACAGTGGTCCACCTAAAGATTTCCCTCAGAATCGATGGGTTTCATACCAAGAACCGAGCCTTCGGCGGCTTCGGCCCCAAGACGCTCTCTGCGAGTTTCTTCGCTGCGAACGCCACCGCCGGGCACGAGGAATTCATGGAAACTAGCGGTCAGCGTCGTCTTGCCTCGGGACCAGCACCGCGGAATACGTTACAAACGCTTCTACTGGCGTTCTTCGTCTTCTTGCTCTGTTATCTGACGGCCGAATTGGGTGGCGTCCTTGTGGTGCATGTGCCCCGGCCTGTCTGGCTCCTTTGGCCGGGTTGCGCGATCTTGACCGCAGTCTTGCTCAAGGCGTCTCGGACACTCTGGCCCATACTCCTAGCGGCGG
>Ga0306920_100002064_pt1 | contig 25185 bp, 16 predicted proteins | sample flu12Cox44000170_FD_204666 | JGI IMG/M metagenome (GOLD analysis project Ga0306920, IMG submission 204666) | Lab enrichment of tropical soil microbial communities from Luquillo Experimental Forest, Puerto Rico - flux4day.12C.oxic.44.000.170 (v2)... | ecosystem: Environmental > Terrestrial >...
GCGGCCCGCGCGCTCCTGCTCCCCCGCCGCCGGCCGGGCCACCGGTCCCCGCTGTGGCAGCAGCGGCAGCGCTCGGCCCAGCTGCTCGCCGTGGCTTCCAAATACGGCACGTTCCCTGTCGTGCTGGAAACGGTCAGGGAATGCCTGCAGGTCACCTTCGACGTGCCCGCGCTGGCCAGCCTGATGCGCGACCTGGCCAGCCGCAAGGTCCGGCTGGTCGAGGTGGAGACGCCGACCCCGTCTCCGTTCGCCAAGTCGCTGCTGTTCAGCTATATCGGCGCGTTCATGTACGAAGGCGACTCGCCGCTCGCCGAGCGCCGGGCACAGGCGCTGGCCCTTGACTCCTCCCTGCTGGCCGAGTTGCTCGGCCAGGCGGACCTGCGGGAGCTGCTCGACCCGGCGGTCGTCGGCCAGGTGGCAGCCGAACTCCAGCGGCTCACCGCCGAGCGCGCCTGCCGCAGCCTGGAGGCCGTGGCCGACCTGCTCCGGGTCATCGGGCCGCTGTCGCAGGCGGAGGTCGCGCAGCGCTGCGCCGAGCCTGATATGGCCGCGGGCTGGCTGGCGGAACTGGACGCCTCCCGGCGGGCGATCGAGGTGCGGGTCGGCGGCGAGGCCAGGTGGGCGGCCATCGAGGACGCCGGCCGGCTGCGGGACGCGCTCGGCGTGCCGCTGCTCCCCGGGATACCGGTGGCGTTCACCGAGCCGGTCCCCGACCCGCTCGGTGACCTGGTGGCCAGGTACGCCCGCTGCCATGGGCCGTTCACCGCGCAGGCGGTGGCCAGCCGGTACGGCCTGGGCGTGGCCGTGATCACCGGCACGCTGCACCGTCTCGCCGCGGAGCACCGCGTCGTCGAGGGCGAGTTCGTGCCCGGGGGCCGGGGCACCGAATGGTGCGACGCGGAGGTACTCCGCATGCTGCGCCGCCGCTGCCTGGCCAAACTCCGTAAGGAGGTCGAGCCCGCGCCTCCGGAGGCCCTGGCGGCGTTCCTGCCTGCCTGGCAGAACGCGGGCCAGCCCGCCGAAGGCCCGCGGCGCGGCGGTGCCGGGCGGGCCGCCCGTGGCTGGCGCCCGGCCAGCGCGGATGCGGTCTTCGATGTGGTCGATCAGCTCGCCGGGGCGCCGTTGCCGGCCTCGGCGCTCGAGACGCTGGTGCTCCCCGGCCGGGTTCCGGGCTATCAGCCCGCCGTGCTCGACGAGCTGACCGCCGCCGGGGAGATCGTGTGGTCCGGCGCGGGCGGGCTGCCCGGCGGGGACGGCTGGGTGGTGCTCGCGCCGGCGCAGGCGGTGCCGCTGCTGCTGCCGCCGCCCGCCGAGATCACCATGACCCCGGTGCACGACGCGATCCTGGCCGTGCTGGAGGGCGGCGGTGGCCTGTTCTTCCGCATGCTGGCCGACCGGGTCGCCGGGATGCTGAAGGACCATGACTGGCGCGGGCTGTCCGACATGGCCGTGGCGGCGGCGATCTGGGACCTCGTCTGGGCGGGACGGCTGACCAACGACACGCTGGCGCCGTTGCGCACGGTCCTCGGGACCGGCCGGCCCGTGTTCGACGGGGTTCCGCCGGGACGGCAGGCGGTTCCCGCGGCGCCGGGCCCGCTGGCCGGCACCGGTTCCGGGGTTAACGGCGGGGTCAATGGCCATGGCGCCGCGGGCCTGGGGGCTGGGGGGCAGGACCCCCGAGGGCTGGGCGGCGCGGGCGTGGGCCCGGGGAGCATGCGGATGTCGGGCCGTTCGGGCCGGATCGGGGCCCGAAGGCGCGGCTACGGGCGGCCGGTAGTGCCGACGCGGACCGGGCCACCGACCGTGACCGGGCGGTGGTCGCTGCTGCCCGACCGGGACCCCGACCCCACCCGGCGCTCGCACGCCATCGCCCAGGCACTGCTGGACCGGCACGGCATCGTGACCCGGGGCTCGGTGGTGGCCGAGCGCGTGCCCGGCGGGTTCGGCGTGCTGTACCCGGTGCTGCGGGCCATGGAGGAGGCCGGGCAGTGCCGGCGCGGGTACTTCGTGGAAGGGCTCGGCGCGGCGCAGTTCGCCCTGCCCGGCGCGGTGGACCGGATGCGGGCCGTCGCCTCAGCACAGGAGGCCGCCGCGGCTGGCCCGCCCGCCGATACAGGGCACCCGCGCTGGCCCGGGCAGCCACCGCCGGCTGGCCCGCCGCGAACTGGTGGTGCCTCGCGCCCGGGTGCTGGCCAGCCGGAGCGTGCTGGACGGCCGGATGGCCCGGCCCTGCTTGAGGGAGTCTCGTGGCCGGAGGGTGCTGTCTGGGCCGATGAGGATGCCGGGACCGGTGCGCCGGCGAGTGCCGGTGCGGGTGGCGCTGCGACCTTGGCCCGTGGGGGCTACGGGCCCGCGAGCGGAAGCGCCACGGCAGGGGCTCCGGCGAGCCTTGGCCCGGGGAACCGGGCCCGGAGCGGGACTGCCTCGGCGGGAGAGCCGACGGCCTGGGGCGGCGCGGGCCCCGGGGCCGCTGTGGCGGGCCCCGGGCTTTCGGGCGGCACCGCAACCGCGGAGACCGGCCCGCCGATCACGGTGCTCGCGGCGGCGGACCCGGCGAACGCGTTCGGCGCGGCGCTGCCCTGGCCGCCACGGCCCGGCGAGGTGCCGGGGGCGCACCGGCCCGGCCGCAAGGCGGGCGCGCTCGTGGTGCTGTCCAATGGGACGCTCGTGCTCTACGTGGAGCGCGGCGGCAAGACCCTGCTCTCCTGGACGAGTGACCCGGAGGTACTCGTCCCGGCGGCGATGGGGCTCGCCGAGGCGGTCCGGGGCGGCGCGCTGGGCCGGCTCACCGTGGAGCGGGCCGATGGCACCGGCGTCTACGACACACCGCTGGCCCAGGCCCTCGCCGACGCGGGGTTCCGGCCGACCCCGCGTGGCCTGCGCCTGCGCGGCTGAGCGTGTCCTGGACGGCGGGGCCGAGGCAGTTCACCATGTTCGCCGAGCTTCGCTCGGCTTCCCCCGCTCCCGCAGTATCTACCCGGAGGCCCGAGCCCCCGGACCCCCACGGCCGCGGCATGGGCTAGCGATCTACCCACGGCCGAGCCCTCGGACCCCGCGATTGACAGTTGGCGTTGGCTGCCTCCGGTTTCCCGGTTGCAGGCCCTGGTGACGGACTTACCGGTCGGGCGGTGTCCGGTCAGGCGATCCACCGGACGCGCAGTGATGGCGGCTTGCGGAACACCAGCCCGCGCGGCGCGGCCGGGTGCGCGGGATCGAGGCGCAGTCCCGGCAGGGTGAGCACGGCGCGGACGGCGGCCTGTGCCTCCAGCCGGGCCAGGTGGGCCCCCAGGCAGAAGTGCGGGCCGTGGGCAAAGGCAAGGTTCAGCCTGGCGTTGGGCCTGCGCACGTCGAACGTGTCCGGGTCCGGAAACACGGCAGGGTCCCGGCCTGCCCCGGCGAGCGAGACCGTGACCAGGTCGCCCGCGCGGATCTGAGCCCCGCCGAGGGCGATGTCGCGGCTGGCGTAGCGGTCCACCACGGCCGCCGCGGGCTCCAGCCGCAGGGACTCCTCCACCGCGCCCGGCACCAGGTCCGGATCCTCGCGGACCAGGGCTAGCTGGCCGGGGTTCTTGAGCAGGTGAAGGATGACGTTGCCGATCATGCCCTCGGTGGTCTCGATGCCACCGAACATGATCACTGCCGCGTTGGAAATGACCTCGGCGGTGGTCAGCATCGGTAGCTGGTTCCGGTCGTCGGCGCCGGTTTCCGCTGCGGCGTCCCCGGCAGGCCCGGTCGCGGCATCCCCCCGGGCACCGGCCGCGGCGGCAAGGAGCGACGGCGGCTCGCTGGCCGATTCGATCACGGCGGTGAGCCGCCCACTCAGCGAGCCGAAGGCCTCGGCCCCGGCCACGCGGGCCTTGTCCCGGCGGGCCTGATCCTGGCGAGCAGCTTCGCCGCCCGGTCCGGGGCCAGGTTCACCGGTCAGGGCGGACACCGAGCCGACGATCGCCGCGTACCAGCCGAGCACGGTCGCGGGGTCGGCGTCGCTCAGGCCGAGGGCCTCGGCAACGACCGCCACGGCCAGCGGGCCTGCCAGGGCGCGCCGCAGGTCCGCGGTACCGTCGGGCCGCATCGCCGCCACCAGGCGATCGGTTTCCGCCACCACGAACGCGGCCAGCCTCGAGTGGATTTCGGCGCGGCCGAAGCCCTTGGTGAACGGGGTGCGGTGGCGCCCGTGCGCGGCACCGTCCAGGGAGAGCATGCTCGGGCCGACGACGCGGGCCGTGGAGAACCTCGGGTCGTCCACCGTGAAGGCGGCGCTGTCCCGCATGACCGCAACAGCGAGGTCGTGCCTGGTGACCAGCCAGCCGTGCAAGGCAGGCAGCCAGGAAACCGGTTCGGTGTCCCGCAAACCGGCCAGCCAGGGGTGCGGGTCGTGGTCAAGATCCGCCAGGGTGATGGCCGCCCCCAGGGGGAACGCGCCCGGGCCGGAAGCGGGACGAGCGCCTCCATTCTGGTCACGGAAGGTCACTTTGACCACGTTATCCGACCCATGGCAGGGGCCAGCCGACGGCTTGCCGCGCCGGCCGGTGCAGCATCCAGCCCGTCATAAGAGTCATAATGCTGGGCATGAGATTGTCTGCCCGTGCTGACTACGCTCTGCGTGCAGCCGTGGAACTGGCGGCCTCCAGTGGTGATCACACCACGGCCGAACAGCTGGCGCGGGCGCAGAACATTCCGGCGAAGTTCCTTGAGGCGATTCTCACCCAGTTGCGCCGGGCTGGGCTTGTGCGCAGCCAGCGCGGCCCGGAGGGAGGGTTCTGGCTGGCGAAGCCCGCCAGCGAGATCTCGCTCGCGGACATCATCCGCGCCGTGGACGGGCAGCTTGTCGGGGTGCGCGGTGAGCGCCCGGAAAACCTCGGCTACATCGGCGCGGCGGAGCCGCTGCAGACCGTCTGGATCGCGCTGCGCGCCAACGAACGGGCCATCCTCGATGAGGTCACCCTCGACCACATCGTCACCGGCGAACTGCCCGAGCGGGTCCGCGAACTCACCACCGATCCCCGCGCCTGGGCGTAAGGCGGCCGCACCGCCGTCGGCCGTCTCACGGGCGCGCCGCAAGGGCTGGGCTGCGGGTTGTGCGGGCCGGGCTAGGCAGAAGGGGCTTTCGCACCGACGAAAGAGCGGCAAGGGCTCCCGGCCGCCGACGCTCAGCTTCCTGATCTGCATGATCACGTGAGTCTGTTCATAGATGCTATGAACAGACTCACGTGATCATGGAGGTGCGCGGCCACGAGGGCCAGGGGCTGCGGGGGCGGGCGTCTGTGGCCCCTAGCGAGGATCTGCAGAGACCGGGGACAGCGAATCGCGATCCAACGAAGAGAACCACGGAGGCGGCGTCCGTTACTTCGGCTGGACGACCCCGCAACCGGGACAGCCCAACGGCAACCGTCAATCGCGGAGGTTCCGGGGGGCTCGGCCCCCGGATTAGTACGGAGGCGCGACCCACGGCGAAATCGGCCGAAGGCCTATGAGCACACCTAGCTCGTCGCGGCTACACCGGCACCATGTCGGTGATGTCGCGGATCCGGCGGGCCACGTCGTCGTATCCGGCCTGGTGACCGCTGGGCAGCTTGATGGTGCTGATAACGGGCTCGGCACCCTCGCCCAGCTTCGCGCCCTCGCCCAGCTTGGCGGCGTCGCCCAGTTCGGGCGCGGTGGCCAGGTTGAGCGCCGCCGGCACGGCACCACCGAAGGGGCGCACCACCTGCGGGGTGAGCGCGGCATCCTCGGCCGCCCGCAGCGACGGCTCCCTGGTACCGGAAAGAACCGGCTCGCTCTGCAGTTCCGCCAGGGCGAAGTTGTCCGACACCTCGCGGAAGACCTGGGACAGCGGGGTTTCCAGCGCGCCGCAGATTGCCGCGAGAAGCTCCGAGGAGGCCTCCTTCTGACCGCGCTCGACTTCGGACAGGTAGCCCAGTGACACCCGGGCCGCGGCGGACACCTCACGGAGGGTACGACCCTGGCGCTGGCGCAGCCGCCGCAGCGCGTCACCGAGCAAGTGACGAAGCAGGACCATGTCGCGCTCCCTTCGCGAAGTGAGTCTGGCAGTCACCACGGTACCTGGCCTCACCGACACTCGGGGAGTGCAGGCGCGGCCGTGTTCGCTGATGACGTAACGCTGTAATCAGGGATCATCTTCCCTTAGCTGCTCCCACAGGAGTTTCAGGGCTTCCCCGACGGTGTCCCGCCGGATGTCGTTCCGGCCACCGGCCAGGGCCAGGGCCCGGGTGGCCGGCACCCCCGCACTGGCTCCGATATGCACCGTGCCGGGAGGAAGCCCATCCACGGGATCCGGCCCCGCCACGCCGGTCGTGGCCAGGCCCCAGGTAGCGCCGAGCCGGTCGCGGACGCCCGCTGCCATGGCCGCGGCCACGCCGGGATGGACGGGGCCGTGCCTGGCCAGCAGGTCGGCGGGGACACCGAGGAGCACCGTTTTGAGTTCGGTGGCGTAGGCGATGACGCCGCCGCGGTACACCACGGAGGCGCCGGGGATGGCGGTGATGGCCGCGCCGAGCATGCCACCGGTGAGCGACTCGGCGGTGGCGAGGGTCTGGCCCCGCTCCCCCAGCGCGCTCACGATCCGGGCCGCCAGGTCGCCGCGTGAGTCCACGGCACCATCATGGCCTCCCCGGGGCGCCTCCTGCGCGGAGGTGCGTCAAGGCGTCGCGGGGTTGCGCCAAGGCGCCGTGGGTTGCGTCAAGGTGCCTGGCGGACCTGGCCGGAGGCCGGCCGGCGGCGCAGCCGTGCGGCCCTTATCGCGTAGTCGGCGCCGGTGATCAAGGTGACCAGTACCGCGGCGGCCATCACCACGGCTCGCAGCCACTGCGGAATCCCGGGCAGCATGTAAAGCGAGATCGCCAGCACCTGCAGAAGGGTCTTGAGCTTCCCGCCCCGGCTCGCGGCGATCACGCCGTACCTGATGACCCAGAACCGCAGCGCGGTCACGGCGACCTCTCTGGCGAGGATCACGATCGTCACCCACCACGGGAGCCAGCCGAGGTAGGACAGCGTCACCAGGGCCGCGCCGGTGAGGGCCTTGTCCGCGATCGGGTCGGCGATCTTGCCGAAATCCGTGATCAGTCCCCTGCTCCGGGCGATGCGGCCATCCAGCAGGTCGGTGACCGAGGCGGTGCCGAACGCGACGAACGCCGCCACCCGCCAGGCCGTGCCGCCGGCCAGCAGGCAGGCCACCACCACGGGGACGAGCACCAGGCGGAACACGGTCAGTATGTTGGCCAGGTTGACGAGCCCCGGCTGAGGCGGCACCGCCGGGCCGGCGGCCCCACGGGCCGCTGGCGCGGCCCCGCGGGCCGGAGGCTCAGCGTCGGCGGCCACCGTGGCCCTGCCGGGTCAACGCATCCCCGCCCGGGCCGGCACCCCGGCTGGGGCGCTGAGGCGGGCCTCGGCTTGCAAGTCCACCCCCTCGGACCCGACCACCACGGCGCTGACGATGTCTCCGACGGCCAACGGGACCGGCGACCGCACGGTCGTCACCCCGTCCACCTCGGGCGCCTGGTGTGCGGCGCGGCCCTGGTAGTGGCCGGGGCCCAGGGGCTCCTCGATGAGCACATCGATGGTTTCGCCGCACCGGTCGGCGGCTCGCTGGGCCATGAGTTCCTCGGCGAGGTCGGACAGGTCGTCGGCACGGCGCGCAATCTCTGCCGGATCCACGTGCCCGTCCAGGGACGCGGCCTCGGTGCCGTCCTCGTCGGAGTAGCCGAAGATGCCGATCGCGTCCAGGCGGGCGTCTGAGAGGAACCGTTCGAGTTCCGCGACATCCTCGGGGGTCTCGCCGGGGAACCCGACGATGAAGTTGGACCGGACGCCGGCTTCCGGGCACCGCTCCCTGATCTGGTCGAGCAGCGCGCAGAACCGCGGGCCGTCCCCGAACCTGCGCATCGCCCGCAGCACCCGCCCGCTGGCGTGCTGGAACGACAGGTCGAAGTAGGGCGCGACGCCGGGGGTTGAGGTCATCACGTCGACCAGGCCCGGCCGCAGTTCCGCGGGCTGCAGGTAGCTGACCCGGATCCGGGAGATGCCAGGAACCGCCGCCAGGCCGGGGAGCAGTTCGTCGAGCAGCCGCAGGTTCCCCAGGTCCTTGCCGTAGGAGGTGGAGTTCTCGCTGACCAGGAACAGCTCTCGGACCCCCTGGCTGGCCAGCCACTCCGCCTCGGCGATCACGTCGGCGGGCGGGCGGGACAGGAACGCGCCGCGGAAGGCCGGGATAGCGCAAAAGGAGCAGCGGCGGTCACAGCCCGAGGCGATCTTGAGCGGAGCCACCGGCCCGCCGTCCAGGCGGCGGCGCAGCACCCGGGGCCCGGACGCCGGTGCGACGCCTGGGGGCAGGTCCGGGAACGCAGAGCCGGGGATGCCGTGCCCGGGGACGTGCCCCGTGGCCGCGTCACCCCGGCCTACCGGGGATATGGGAAGAAGCGTGCGCCGGTCCCTCGGCTCGTGAGCGGGCCGCCGCTCGCCCGCCAGGACCGCGTCCAGCCGGGCGCCGATGTCACCGTAGTCGTCGAAGCTCAGAACCTGCGCCTCCGGCAGGGCACCGGCGAGTTCGGAGCCGTACCGCTCGGCCAGGCAGCCCGCGGCCACCACCTTCGCCTCCGAGCCGCTCGCGTCCAGCAGTTCCGCGATGGACTCCTGCTTGGCGGCCTCGATGAAGCCACAGGTGTTGACGAGCACCACGGCGGCCTCGTCCCGGCCGGTCAGGGTCCAGCCAGCGGCTTCGAGCCTGCCTGCGAGTTCCTCGGAGTCCACCTCGTTGCGCGCGCAGCCCAAGGTGACCAGGCTGACGGTGCGCCGCCCGGGAACGGATGCATGACTCGAAGGCACACCGGCAGACTACGGTAACCGCCCCCGTGCGCAGGCCGGGACCACCGTCCGCCGGCTCTCGCGGCGGGCTCGCTAGCCCGTGGCGGTGTGGGGCAGCTTCTTGCCGGGGCCGAAGTTGAGCGTCACCGGCTGGCCGTATGCGCCGGGACGGCCCAGGTCCTTGCCGTTGACCGTGAGTATGATCCCGCCCGGGTTGCCGATCTGCATGGACACCGCGTGCTTGAAGTGCCAGGTGCGGGTGCTGCCGCTCAGCACGTAGGCCTGGAGCAGGACGTGCCCGTTCGGCTTGGCGAACTGCACCCAGCAGTCCTGCACGGCGGTGAGCCGGATGATCAGGCGGTGGTGCTGCGCCGTGGACGACGTCGGTGACGGCCTAGGGGTCGGCGACTTGGACGCATTGGGGTGCCCGCCTGCCGCGACCGGCCGGGGCGGTGAGGTTCCGTGGTCGACCAGCCGGAACACGCCGTAGCCGAGCAGCACGGCCAGGACGATGACCATCACCACGCTCCAGTTCGCGGAGCGCCGTTCTTTCAGCCGGATCGGGGTCGAGGGTTCAAAGACGTCAGCAGCGGTGATCGCGGTCGGCGCGCCGTGGATCGCGTCGTACTCGCGAACCAGTTCCTCGGGATCGAGCCCGACGACCCGCGCGATGCTGCGGATGTGTCCCCGAGCGTAGAAATCACCACCGCAGGCCGAGAAGTCGCCGCGCTCGATTCCCCGAATGATCGTCTCCCTGATACAGGTCAGCTGACTGACCTGCGCAACGGTGAGACCGGCCTGGCTGCGCGCCTGCGCCAGGGCATCACCAACGCTCACGCGGCGCCTCCAACTTGATCGCTAGCACTGCGGGCCGCCCGGGGACGCGGCGCAGTGGCCCAAATACTGCCGCTCCTGCAGTACGGGAGCAGTCACCAAGTGTAGACATGCCCACGATCAGGGGCGCGGACACCGGGCCGCCTCAGTCGTCCCCGGCACCCCGAAGAGATGCCAGCAAACCGGGCAGATCGTCCGGAAGCACCAAAACGTCGCGCGCCTTGGAGCCCTCGCTGGGCCCGACGATGCCCCGGCTCTCCAGCAGGTCCATGAGCCTGCCCGCCTTGGCGAAGCCGACCCGCATCTTGCGCTGCAGCATCGAGGTGGAGCCGAACTGGGTGCTGACCACGAGTTCCGCGGCCCGGACGAGGTCGTCGAGGTCGTCGCCGATGTCGGGATCGATCTCACGCGCCTTGCCCTCGGGCACAGCGACGTCCTCGCGGTAGTCCGGCTGCGCCTGCTTGCGGCAGTGCGCGACGATCTCCCTGATCTCCTTCTCGGAGACGAACGCGTTCTGCAGCCGCAGCGGCTTGCTCGCCCCCATCGGCAGGAACAGCGAGTCGCCCTGGCCGATGAGCTTCTCCGCGCCGGTCTGGTCCAGGATGACCCGCGAGTCGGTGGCCGAGGCGGCGGCGAAGGCCAGCCGGGACGGCACGTTGGCCTTGATCAGCCCCGTGACCACGTCCACCGACGGGCGCTGGGTGGCGAGCACCAGGTGGATACCCGCCGCCCGGGCGAGCTGGGTGATCCGGACCACGGCGTCTTCCACGTCCCTGGGCGCGATCATCATCAGGTCGGCCAGCTCGTCCACGATCACCAGCAGGTACGGATACGGCAGGTAGGTGCGCTCGCTGCCCGGCGGCGGGACCAGCTTGCCCGCGCGGACCGCCTTGTTGAAGTCGTCGATGTGCCGGAACCCCGACGCGGCCAGGTCGTCATAGCGCCGGTCCATCTCCCCGACCACCCAGCCCAGCGCCTCGGCGGCCCTCTTCGGGCTGGTGATGATCGGCGTGATCAGGTGCGGGATGCCCTGGTAGTGCGACAGCTCCACCCGCTTGGGGTCGATCAGGATCATCCGCACATCGTCCGGCGTGGCCCGCAGCAGAATCGACGAGATCAGCCCGTTCACGCACGTGGACTTGCCCGATCCGGTACTGCCCCCGATGAGCAGGTGAGGCATCTTCGCCAGGTTGGCGATGACCGTGGCGCCCTCGACGTCCTTGCCCAGGCCCACCACCATCGGATGGTGGTCGGACAGCGCGGCGGATGACCGCAGCACGTCGCCCAGGCTCACGATCTCGCGGTCGGCGTTGGGAATCTCCACCCCGATCGCGGACTTGCCCGGGATCGGCGACACGATCCGCACGTCCGCGCTCTTCACCGCGTAGGCGATGTTCCTGGTGAGCTGGGTGACCCGTTCCACCTTGACCGCCGGGCCCAGGGTGATCTCGTACCTGGTGACCGTCGGCCCGCGGGTGAACCCGGTGACCCCGGCATCCACATCGAACTGATCGAGCACCTCGGTCAGAGCGCGCACCACCACGTCGTTGGCCCCGGTCCGCTCCTTGGCCGCGGTCCCCGGCTTCAGCAGCGCGGCGGGCGGCAGCGTGTAGCTCGCGTCGCTGGCCCCGGTGAGCGTGAGCTGCTCGCCCTTGGGCGGCCCCAGATGCTCCAGCGGCTGCCCGGGCTTGCGCGCGGCCCCCGGTGCCCCGAAGCCCAGGACGTCCAGCAGGCCCTCGGTGTCCCCGGAGCCCTCCAGCTCGGCGGCGGCCGCGCCCGCGAGGCGGGACGGCTCTTCCAGAACCGGCCCCTTCCCCCTGGGCCTGCCGGCATTCGATGCGCCGCCGGGGCCACCCAGGAGCGGGGTGTCGTAAGGCTTGTTATGCTCGCCCGCCTCAATGGCCGTGAGCTTCTTGCGACCGCCGCGGCCCGCCGCCGGCGTCGTGTCCCCCTCCGCGGCGTCGTCCTCCGCCCCGGTGCCGCGCAGGTCGGCAAGGCGTTCCGGCACCCGGTGCAGCGGAGTGCCGGTGATCACCAGCAGCCCGAACCCGCAGACCAGCGCGAGCAGCGGGGCCGCGACCCAGGGCGTGACGGCCGCGACGAGCGGCGCCGAGGCGAAATAGCCGATAAAGCCCCCGGCGGCCTGGATCGCGCCCGTGCCGCTGGCCGGGGACGGGGTGCCATGCGCGATATGCACGAGCCCAAGCACGCCCACGGTCAGCGCCAGCCCGCCGATGACGATCCGCGCGGTCTCCGCGTTCCGGTCGGGATGCCGCAGGTACCGCCAGGCCAGCAGGACGAGCAGCACCGGCAGCGCCCAGGCCATGGAGCCGAACCCGCCGCGGACCACGTCGGTCCCCACCTTTCCGGCGGCGCTGCCCAGGTGGAACCAGGTGGTGGCGGCGACCACCAGGGCCGCGCCGAGGAAGGCGAGCCCGGCCCCGTCCCTGCGGTGCATCGGGTCCAGGTCGGCCGCGCTGCGGCCCAGCCCCCGGGCGGCGAACCCGACCGCGTGCGCGACCAGCATCCAGATGCCCGCGATGGCATGGCCGATCCACCCGAACAGGATCACGAACCCGTTGCTGGAGGGCTGCGGCCGCTGCGTCCGCGACGTGCGGCCCCGCTTGTTCCCGCCCCGGCCTTTGGCATTCCGCCCCCGGGCGGGCGCCCGGCTGTTGTTGCTGGCCCGGGTGCGCGGCGAGGTGCCCGTGGGCCGGGCGCTGCCGGTCCTGCCCTGCGGGCGGGCGCCGCCCTGCGACACACCGCCCTTCGGCCCACCAGTCTTGGGGACACGGGTCGCCATGATCTCCACGGTAACGAGTACCCATGGATAGGGGCGAATGACACGCCGCGCCTCACGCGCTCGGCTTAATGGCCTCACGCGCCCGGGTTGACCGCGTCTCGCGCCCGGGTTGACCGGCCGCGCGGCGCGCCGGGCACTCCCGTGGCCCGCGTCAGACGTCCACCACCACCGGGATGATCATCGGACGGCGCCGGTAGTTCTCGTTCACCCACCGGCCAACGGTCCGCCGTACCATCTGGCTGATCTGGCGGGAGTCGTTGATGCCCTCGGCCGCGGCCCTGGCCAGCGCGTCCTCGATCTGCGGTATCACCGCGCCGAACGCCGAGTCGTCGATCCCCGAGCCCCGGGCGTGGATCTCCGGCGGGGCGGAGAGCTTGCCCGTGGTCGAGTCGACCACCACGACGATCGAGACGAACCCCTCGTCGCCGAGGATGCGCCGGTCCTTCAGCGAGGTCTCGGTCACCTCGCCGACCGATAGGCCGTCCACGTACACGTAGCCGCACGGGACCGCGCCGGCGACCGAGGCCTTGCCGTCCACCAGGTCGACGACCATGCCGTTCTCGGCTATCACGATGTTGTCGTCGCGGACCCCGGTCAGCGACGCGAGCCGGGCGTGGGCGCGCAGGTGCCGCCATTCCCCGTGTACCGGCATGAAGTTACGCGGGCGGGCCAGGTTCAGCACGTAGAGCAGTTCGCCCTCGGATGCGTGCCCGGACACGTGGACCATCGCGTTGCCCCGGTGCACGACCTTGGCCCCCCACCTGGTCAGCGCGTTGATCACCCGGTACACGGCGGTCTCGTTGCCCGGGATCAGCGAGGACGCCAGGATTACCGTGTCGCCCTCGGCCACCCTGATCGGGTGGTCCCGGCCGGCCATCCGTGACAGTGCGGACATCGGCTCGCCCTGCGACCCGGTCGAGATGAGCACGATCCGGTCGGGCGGCAGTTCCTCCGCCTCCTTGAGGTCCACCATGAGACCGCCGGGCACCACCGGTATCTGCAGGTAGCCCAGATCCCTCGCGACGCCCATGTTGCGCACCATGGACCGGCCTACCAGCGCCACCTTGCGGCCGTGCGCCGCCGCGGTGTCGAGAACCTGCTGTACGCGGTGCACGTGGCTGGCGAAGCAAGCGACGATGACCCGCTGGGTGGCGGAGGCGAAGATGTCGGCGAGCACCGGGGCGATGTCGCGCTCGGGCGTCACGATCCCGGGGACCTCGGCGTTGGTGGAGTCCGACATGAGCAGGTCGATGCCCTCGCCGCCGAGCCGCGCGATCCCGCCGAGGTCGGTCAGCCGCCCGTCCAGCGGAAGCTGGTCCATCTTGAAGTCCCCGGTGTGCAGGACCATGCCCGCGCGAGTCCTGATGGCGACCGCGAGTGCGTCGGGGATCGAGTGGTTGACCGCGAGGAACTCACAGTTGAACGGGCCGAACGACTGCCGCGCTCCGGCGCCGACCTCGACGGTCTGCGGTGTGATCCGGTGCTCGGCGAGCTTGCTGCTGATCAGGGCGAGGGTCAGCTTCGAGCCGACCAGCGGGATGTCCTCCCGCTCTCGCAGCAGGTACGGAATGGCGCCGATGTGGTCCTCGTGGGCGTGGGTGATCACCACGGCGTCGATGAGGTGGTAGCGGCCCTCCAGGCTGGTGAAGTCGGGCAGGATCAGGTCCACCCCGGGCTGGTCGGGCTCGGGGAACAGCACGCCGCAGTCCACGATGAGCAGGCGGCCGGCGTGCTCGAACACCGTCATGTTCCGGCCGATCTCACCGAGGCCGCCGAGCCCGGTGATGCGCAGCCCATTGCGGGGCAGGCGGGCGGGAACGCCGAGGTCGGGGTGCGGGTGGCTCACCAGGCGGCCCCGCCGGCGCCCCGGCCGCCGTGGCCCGTCATGCCACGGTCCCTCATGCCACGGTCCCTCATGCCACGGTCCCCGACAGCTTGACGCCGCCGGCCACCAGGTCGGTGCGCAACTGCTCGAGCTGGGCCGACGTGGCATCGACGAGCGGCGGCCTGGTGACCCCACCGGGCAGCCCGAGCAGGCCGAGCGCGGCCTTCGCCATGATCGCACCCTGGGTGCGGGTCATGATCCCGATGATGACCGGCAGCACGTCGAGGTGGATCTGCCGGGCCTCGGCGGTCCGTCCCGCCCGGTAGGCGTCGATCATGTCGTGCAGCCGGTCGCCGACCACGTGCCCAACCACGCTGACGAACCCGGCCGCGCCGACCGACAGCCACGGCAGGTTGAGGATGTCGTCGCCGCTGTAGAACACCAGGTCCGTGGCGATCATCACCTGGGAGGTCGCACCGAAGTCGCCCTTGGCGTCCTTGACCGCGACGATCCGGGGATGCTGGGCCAGCCGGATCAGGGTCTCCGTCTTGATCGGCGTGCCGGTGCGCCCGGGGATGTCGTAAAGCATGCACGGCAGCCCGGTCGCGTCCGCGGCGGCGGTGAAGTGGGCCACCAGGCCTTCCTGGGGCGGCTTGTTGTAGTACGGCGTGACCAGCAACAGCCCGTCCGCGCCCGCCTGTTCCGCCAGCCTGGCGAGTTCGCAGGTGTGCGCGGTGTCGTTGGTGCCGACCCCGGCCACGATCGTCGCGCGGTCACCGACCGCCTCGATGACCGCCCGCAGCAGGCGGTCCTTCTCCGCGTTGGTGGTGGTCGGCGACTCGCCGGTGGTTCCGCTGATAATCAGGCCGTCGTTACGCATGTCGTCGACCAGGTAGGTGGCGAGGCGGGCGGCCCCGTCGGTATCGAGTGCTCCGTCGGCGGAGAACGGCGTGATCATCGCGGTCAGCATCCGGCCGAAGGGCGCCCCTTGCTGGGACGCGCCGCCGGGCTGGCCCGCGGACGCCTGCTGAGTCTCGGTCATAGATGCAAACTACCGGCGTGTGCCCGCATGAGCACGCGAAGACGCGTCAGAAGACCGGGATGATGTCCTCGGGGTTGATGTCGTCGGCCACGTCCACGCCCTCGATGTCCAGCTCGGGGATCGCCGGGAACGCGATCCCCCACCGCTGGACGATCGCCCGGACGCGGGCGATGGCCACCCGCCAGTTCTCCGCCTGCTCCTCGTAGGACAGCACGCCCAAGCCGCCCTTGCGGGCGTGGTTCATCAGGATCCGGTGGTTGGCCATGAAGTACGGCGGCAGCTCCCAGAACCCCTCCGGCGGCTCCCAGAGGATCATCGAGAGGAAGATGAACCCGGCCCGCAGCTGCCGGGTGATCAGGTCCTTGACCTCCTCGGTCAGGCCCGGCCACTCGTTCTCCAGGATCGTCATGCAGATCTGCAGGTGGCGTGATTCGTCCCGGCCGATCCGCTGGAACATCTCCGAGAACACCGGGTGCGTGGTGCCCGAGGACATGCCGCGGAACAGCGTGGAGGCGGCCATCTCGCCCATCATGAAGCTGGTGAACAGCACGGCCAGGGAGTACTTGCCGACCGCCTTGTTGTAGCCGTTCCAGTACCGGCCACCGTTGTGGTACAGCCAGGCGATGTTGTTGTGCGCGGCCTGTTCAAGCGGCGTGACCGGCTGCCAGTCCAGCGGCCCGCCGGGCCACAGCTTCTCGATGCTGCGCTGACAGCACTCCTCGTGGTTCATCTCGTCGCGGGTGATCGAGAAGAAGCACTTGCGGACCGGGTCCTCCTCGTGCTGCTCGAACGCGTGGATGGTGGCGCGGGCGAACACGGCGGGCCCGGAGGCGTCGAAGTTGGCCAGCACGGAGAACCAGTACATGATGCCGAGCCGCTGCTCGGGGGTGAAGTCCTCGGCCCGCAGCCGATCCCACGGCAGGTCGGCGGGGTTCCAGGCGGCGCGCTTGGACTTCTGGTAGATGGCGGCGAGCTTGTCGGTCTCCACCCGCCATTCCATCGGATAGATGTTCGGCTGCGGGATCTCCGGTGCGGGCCAGAACCCGCCCTCGGGGATGACCAGCTCGCGATCCGGCTCTGCCACCTGCGTGCTCCGTCCTGCTCGACAGCGCTCTATTACAGGGTACGGCTAAATCTGCGGCACGCCGTCATATCGTTCCACGCCGTCGTCAGAGCCCGAGGTCGCGGCCGATGATCTCCTTCATGATCTCGGTCGTGCCACCGAATATCGTCTGCACCCTGCTGTCGGTGAACGCCCGGGCGATCGGGAATTCACGCATGTACCCGTACCCGCCGTGCAGTTGAACGCACCGGTCCACGACCCGGTTGCACAGCTCGGTGTTCCACCACTTCACCATCGCCGCGTCGGTGACCGACAGCCTGCCCTCGTTGTGCTCGAGCACGGCCTTGTCGGTGAAGGCACGTGCCACCGCGGTCTCGGTGGCGATCTCGGCGAGCACGAACCTGTTGTGCTGGAACTTGCCGATCGGCCTGCCGAAAGCCTCTCTTTCTTTGCAATACGCAAGCGTCGTGGCGAACACCTCGTCGGCGCCGGCCAGTGCCGTGGCGCCGATGGCGAGGCGTTCCCTCGGCAGGTTCTGCATCAGCGCCACGAACCCGCCGCCTTCCTCGCCAAGCAGGTTGGCGACGGGGACACGGACGTCGTTGAAGAACAGTTCCGAGGTGTCCTGGGCGTGCATGCCCACTTTCTCCAGGTTGCGGCCGCGCTCGAACCCGGGCATGCCGCGCTCCACCACGAGCAGGCTGATCCCCCGGTAACCGGCTTCCGGGTCGGTCCTCGCCGCGACGATCACCATGTCGCACAGCTGGCCGTTGGAGATGAACGTCTTCGACCCGTTGAGCACATAGTGGTCGCCGTCGCGGACCGCGGTGGTGCGCATGCCTTGCAGGTCGCTGCCTGCCCCTGGCTCGGTCATGGCGATGGCCGTGATCAGCTCGCCGGTGCAGTAGCCGGGCAGCCAGCGCTCGCACTGCTCTGGTGTCGCCAGCCGCTGAAGGTAGGGGCCGTTGATGTCGTTGTGCACGGCGAAGCCGGGCCCGTTGGCCCCCGCCTTGGCCAGTTCCTCGTCGAGGATCAGGTAGTAGCGGTAGTCCTTGGAACCGCCGCCGCCGTACTTCTCGTCGATCTCGATGCCGAGCAGCCCAGCACGGCCGGCGGCCAGCCACACGTCCCGGGAGACCATCCGGTCCGCCTCCCACTTCTCGTGGTACGGCGTGACCTCCTTGGCGATGAAGGCCTTGACCATCTCCCGGAAGTCGTCGTGTTCGCTGGTGAAGATGTCGCGCTGCATGCGGTGCCCTCCTGCTGCTGGTTCCCCGTGCCCCCTGGCCGGGCCGGCCGCGTGCTGGCGCAGGCAACCGCCTGAAGGTGAACGTAACACCGCAGTCGGCGCCAGCCACACACCTGTTGCTATTGCGAGTAATTTGCATCTTCCCTAGAGTGCGATTTATCCGCAGACACCGAGGGGGTTGATCGAGTCCATGGCCACCGTGCAAGCCCGGGCCAGGCGCATCAGGGCAGCCTTGACCCCCAGCGAGTGGAGCCGGGTGGGCGGTATGGCCGGGACCGTGGTCGGGCTGCATGTGCTCGGCTGGGGCATGCTCGCGGCCGCCCTGAGCGGGCACTACCACATCAGCAAGACCGAGATCTTCGGGCTGGGTACCGGGTTCCTCGCCTACACGCTGGGCATGCGGCACGCGTTCGATGCCGACCACATCGCGGCCATCGACAACACCACCCGCAAGCTGGTGGGCGAGGGCAAGCGGCCGCTGTCGGTCGGCTTCTTCTTCTCGCTGGGCCATTCCTCGGTCGTGTTCGCCCTGGCCGTGCTGTTGAACTTCGGCATCCGCGCGCTCGACGACCAGGTGCGCAACGGCAACTCCGGATTGCACAACGTGACCGGGATCATCGGCACCGGGGTTTCCGGAACGTTCCTCTACCTCATCGCGGCGCTCAATGTGATCGTGCTGGCGGGAATCGTCAAGGTGTTCCGGGAGATGCGCCAGGGCGCCTACGACGACGAGCAACTCGAGGAGCAACTCGCCAAGCGCGGCCTGATGAACCGCATCCTCGGCCCGCTGGCGCGCCGGGTGGACACGCCTTGGAAGATCTACCCGGTCGGCGTGCTGTTCGGGCTCGGGTTCGATACCGCGACCGAGGTCGCACTGCTTGTGCTGGCGGGCTCGGCAGTCGTGAGCGGCCTGCCGTTCTACGCGATCCTGTCGCTGCCGATCCTGTTCGCCGCCGGGATGTGCCTGTTCGACACCGCCGACGGGTGTTTCATGAACTTCGCCTACGACTGGGCGTTCGCCCGCCCGGTCCGCAAGGTGTACTACAACCTGACCATCACCGGACTGTCGGTGTTCGTCGCATTCTTCATCGGCACCGTGGAGATCCTCAGCCTCATCGGGCAGGAGTACCGGCTCGGCGGCGGGTTCTGGGATTTCATGGGCAACTTCAGCATCAACAAGGCCGGGTTCGTAGTGGTCGGCGTGTTCGTCGTCACCTGGGCTGTCGCGCTGGCGATCTGGCACTTCGGCAAGATCGAGCAGAAGTGGGAAGCGGCCGCCGAAGGCCCGCAGGACTGACCGGCATCTGGCCGCGCCGCCGTCCTGCCTTCGAACCGACGTGGGCCCGGTTGGCAAGGTTCACCCACAATTCACCCGCGCCTCATCCGTCGCGCCCGTCACGGGCCGGTTCCGCCGGATGCTCTGAAGGTTTGTGGTCGTTGCTGCCAACGCCCACAAAAGAATGTGGTCGTTGGCGTAATCGCCTACAAACGCATCGCGAAGACGCAGCGGAGGCGCGGCTTCCGATGGCCGGACGCGGGTCCTGGAGCGGCATAAGGCCGCCAGACGCGAGGGCCGGACAGCCTGGAAGCTGGATTGCGCAGCGGGGCTGAGCTGAAACCGGCCGGGCCAGGTGGCGCTCGGTGTCAGGCGGCGCTGGGCTCGATCAGGTAGGCGGCCCACTGCGGGTCGCCGTCATACATGGCCCCGATCAGCCGCCAGTGCGGCCCGCGCGGCGCAGCGGGGGCGCAGCGCAGCGTCCAGCCAAGTTCCTCTACCAGCCGGTCACCCTTGCTGTGGTTGCACCGCATGCACGAGGCCACGCAGTTCTCCCAGGTGTGCGCGCCGCCCCTGCTACGCGGCACTACATGGTCGATGGTCTCGGCCCGGTGGCTGCAATAGGCGCACTGGTAGTTGTCCCGGCGCATGAGCGCACCACGGGTGAGCGGGATCCGGCTCCGGTGCGGCACCCGGACGTAGCGGCGCAGCCGGATGACCGAGGGCATGACAAGCACGAGCGAGGTTGAGCGCAACAAAGCACCCTCCGAATCGTCGTGCACAACCTCGGCTTTGTCCCCCAGGACCAGGCACACCGCACGGCGCAGACCAACAGTGGTCAGCGGTTCATACGTCACGTTGAGCAGCAATACCCTTCGCACGCCGCCTCCCGCCTGGGGTGCTTTCGCCAAGCACAGCCTAACGGGCTCGGCCCGCGCGCTCTAACACCTTCCACTGCGTCGGGTTCCGTCGCTGACTCCCGTCGGCCCTGCCCGCTCGCTCCCGTTGGCCTCGCGGCAGCCCCGCGTTCGGGCCGGCCAGCGATCTCCGGAATACCTCAGCAGCCAGACCAGCAACGATCGCGCCGCCCGCGAGCCCGGCGCCAGCACCCCGGGCACCCCGCCCCTGGAGCCGACGCCGCAAGCCATGCATCACTTCGGCACCCCTGGGGAGCCGATGCCGCGAGCCCGGCGCCAGCTCTCCGGCACCTCGCCCGCTGCCCCAATCGGGGTCCGCTCGCCCGGGTGGTGACGAATTGTGAGATTCAGCCACTCCGATGTCCGGTTTCTTATATTTTGTGATTACGGATGGCGTGAGTCACCGGGTAAGTGGGGGGCGGGCGGGGACCGCAGGGCGGACGGCGAGGGGAGCGCTGGCCCTGCGGCCCTCAGCCTCGGGCCGCTTGCGCCTCACCCTGCCGGGACCTCTTCAAGCGGTGGCCAGGGCCTCGCGATATTCACGCACCGCACTGACCTCACCGTGACGCCCGGCCACGCAGTCCCCCAGCGACCTCGCCGCTCGCACCATGATCTCGGACCGGTGCTCACGCGGCACGGCGAACAAGGTCTCCTTGCTCAGCCGGAGCGCCTCCTCCGGCTCGTCTGCCTCCAGACGGCACCGGGCCAGGCCCAGCGCGGCCAGCGACCGGTCCAGGACCTCCTCGGTGGAGTACAGACGCAGGGCGTGCTTCAGGGCCTTCTCCGCGCCCTGGTGATGGGCAAGCGTGACCAGCGTGTCGCCCTCGTGGAACAGCAACTGGCGCTCGGTGTAGCCGAAGGCGGTGTCGCCGCGGTCGGTGGCGGGAAGCCGGGACAGGGCCTCATGAGCGCTGCCGAGCAGACTGGAGGCACGCCGCAGGCCCTGGGGCTTGGCGGTGCCACCACGCCGTGCGGCCACCCTGGCGAGCGCCCGGGCCTCCATGACCGGGGCCATCGCCGCCGCGACGCACACGTTGCGCCCGGCCAGGCCGGCCCCGGCCCGGGCCAGCGCCACGGCCTCGGCCGGGTCGCCGTAGTACAGCGGGACGAGCGCCTCTCGCACCGCTATCCAGGCCCGGAGTTGCCGGTCACCGGTTTCGTCTCCGGCGGTCCGCGCGGTACGGAAGAAGGACCTGGCCAGGCGCTGGTGGCCCACATCGATCATGATCATGCCGGCCAGCCCGGCGAGCTGCGCCGCGAGCCGGCACAGCCGCTCGCTGAAGTCGAGCGGCTGCCGGTGCTCGCACATCCGGCGCACGTCGCCGAAGTCCAGCAGCACGTCACAGAGCAGCCGCAACGGTGGGACGGTCAGGTACTGGATGCCGTAGTCGGCGGTTGTCTCTTCCCACTGATCCAGCATCGAGGCCGAGACGGTCCCGCCCACCAAGGCGTCGTCCATCCGGCGGCGGATGCGTTCCACGGCACCGAGGAACTGGCTGTCCACCCCGATTGCCGCATCCGCGATCATGCGCAGCTGGGCCCTGCGGAGCACGTCGTCGTCGTCCTCGGCCTCACGCAGGTCCGCCGGGAAACCGAAACCCTCGTCCTGGAGCGGCACCGGGGAGGCGCCGGCCGACGGCCGGGCGCGCAGGTAGCTCGCCTCCGCCGAACCCCCGGCCGCGCGGTCCGGCGTGTCGCCGAAGGCTGTGCCCGGCTGCGCGGGCACGGCGGCGGCTGGCCGGGTCCTCGGCCCGGCGCGATGCGGCCGGCCGCAGAAGCACTGGCCGGGATAGCCCAGATCCGCGGGCTCGGCACGGTACACCGCGCACAGGTAGTGCAGGTACTCCGGGCCAGGCCGCTTCTGGCCGCTCTCATACGCGGACAGCAGCGTCTCGCTGAACCGCGGGGCAGGCCGGCCCTCGCTGGCATACCAGGCGCGGATCTGGGCGACGACGTCGGCAAGCGAGACGCCGAGCGCCAGGCGGTAGGCGCGGATCCGGCTGGTTCCGGCGAGCGGGCCGCACCGATCGTGGATCTCGGCCGCGATCTGCGCCGCGTTCAGCCCGCCGACCAGCCCGGCGGCACGGGTTTCGCGGGCGACCACGAACTCCTGCCGCGCCTCTCCCCCGGCCAGCCGCGCCACCCCATCCGCCGGCGGGGCGGCCTCCGCGGTGGGCAATGGCGCCGATGACGGTGGTGCTGGCGACGGCGCCGGGGCTGATGGTGCTTGGGACGACCCTCCGGGGGCTGACGGCACCAGGGATGACGGCACCGGTGGTGACGCTGGCCCGAACGACTGCTGGGGCAGCAGATGCGTCTGATCGCGGTGCTCGTCAGCACGTGAGAGCTCGTCGGCGCCTTGCAACATCCCGGGCCCCTCTCCTTCGACGCTGGCCCGCCCTCGGCCGGGTGATACCGACTCAACTTAACTTGAGCCGGTCAGCGAGAATCGGAATCTGTGAAATCGACATTGCGCTGATAGGTGTGCGTCATGCACATCGGACGCAAGACCTTAGTGCATGTTGCATATAGGGCAGCCGGGGCTGCAATGCTAAGCCAAAACTGTGTCCGTCGGGTAACTATCACCCTCAGTAATCGCCGCGGGCGGCGCAACGGCTGGCACGGGGCCACGTACCCTGGACGCCAGCTATGGACACGACTACAGAACCGGCGAGCTTCTACGAGGCGGTCGGCGGCGAGGAGACCTTCCGCCGGTTGGTGCACGTCTTCTACCAGGGCGTTGCTAATGACCCAGAGCTCCGGCCGGTGTACCCGAGCAAGGATCTTGGCCCCGCCGAGGAGCATCTGCGGCTGTTCCTCATGCAGTACTGGGGCGGCCCGCGCACCTATGACGAGCGCCGCGGGCATCCCCGGCTGCGCATGCGTCACGCGCACTTCTCCATCGGGGAAGCGGAGCGGGACGCGTGGCTGCGGCACATGCGCGCCGCCCTGGACGAACTGGGGCTCGATCAGGAGCACGACGCCCAGTTGTGGGAGTACCTGGTCATGGCCGCGCACAGCCTCGTCAACCGGTCTCGTGAGTCCGGCGGCCCCGACCTCGGCCTGACCCCCGCTTAAGCCTGTCGCGATGCGACCGAGCGCAACGAACGGCCCGCGGCAGGCTGGGCTAGACGGATAGCGTGCAGCCGAGCCCAGGCCAGGCCGTGGGGGTCCGGGGGCTTGGGCCCCCGGGCAGACACCGCGGGCCACGGCAAAGGCGGCCGAAGGCCGACGAGCATGGTCAGCCGCCTCGGGCCCTCTTCAACCGCGGGTGAGCTTGCGGTAGGTCACGCGGTGCGGCCGCGCGGCCTCGGCACCGAGCCGCTCGACCTTGTTCTTCTCGTAGCCCTCGAAGTTGCCCTCGAACCAGAACCACGACGCGCCGCCCTCCCAGGCCAGGATGTGGGTGGCGACCCGGTCAAGGAACCACCGGTCGTGGCTGGTGATCACCGCACAGCCGGGGAAGTCGAGCAGGGCGTTCTCCAGTGAGGACAGCGTCTCCACGTCGAGATCGTTGGTGGGCTCGTCCAGCAGCAGCAGGTTGCCGCCCTGCTTCAGGGTCAGCGCGAGGTTCACCCGGTTGCGCTCGCCGCCGGAGAGGATTCCGGCCGGCTTTTGCTGGTCCGAGCCCTTGAACCCGAACGCGGCCACGTAGGCCCGGCTGGGGATCTCGGTCTTGCCGACCCGGATCGAGGTCTCGCCGTCGGAGATCACCTCCCAGACGTTCTTGTCCGGGTCGATGCGCGACCTGTTCTGGTCCACGTAGGAGATCTCGACGGTGTTGCCGACCGTAATGCTGCCCGCGTCCGGCTGCTCGTCTCCGATGATCATCTTCATCAGCGTGGTCTTGCCCACGCCGTTCGGCCCGATGATGCCGACGATGCCGCCCTGGGGCAGGGAGAAGGTCAGGTCCTCGATCAGCACGCGGTCGCCGAATCCCTTGGTCAGCCCCTGGGTCTCCACGACCTGGCGGCCGAGCCTGGGCCCGGGCGGGATCTGGATCTCCTCGAAGTCGACCTTGCGGCGTGCGTCGGCCTCGGCAGCCATCTCTTCGTAACGCTGCAGCCTGGCGCGGCTCTTCGCCTGGCGCGCGCGCGGGTTAGACCGGACCCACTCCAGTTCGTCTTCGAGCAGCTTGCGGCGCTTGACGTCCTTCTGCCCCTCGATCTTGAGCCGGGCGGCCTTGGTCTCCAGGTAGGTCGAGTAGTTGCCCTCGTAGGGGTAGGCGTGGCCACGGTCAAGCTCGAGGATCCACTGCGCCACGTTGTCCAGGAAGTACCGGTCGTGGGTGACGGCCACCACGGTGCCGGCGTACTTCTCCAGGTGCTGTTCCAGCCAGAGCACGCTCTCCGCGTCGAGGTGGTTGGTCGGCTCGTCAAGCAGCAGCAGGTCCGGCTGGGAGAGCAGCAGCGCGCACAACGCCACCCGGCGCCGCTCACCGCCGGACAGCAGGCTTACCTCGGAGTCGGGCGGCGGGCACCGCAGCGCGTCCATGGCCTGTTCGACCTGGCTGTCCAGGTCCCAGGCGTCCCGGTGGTCGAGCTGCTCCTGGAGCCTGCCCATCTCGGCGAGCAATTCGTCGGAGTAGTCGGTCGCCATCTTCTCGGCGACCTGGTTGTACTGCTCAAGCAGCGCCTTGACGTCGGCGACGCCCTTCTCCACGTTGCCGAGCACCGTGAGGCTGTCGTCCAGCTCCGGCTCCTGGGCCAGCAGCCCGACGGTGTAGCCAGGCATCAGCCTCGCCTCTCCGTTGGATGGCTGCTCCACGCCTGCCATCATGCGCAGCAGGGTCGATTTCCCCATGCCATTGGGCCCGACGACGCCGATCTTCGCACCGGGAAGAAACGCCAGCGTGACAGCGTCCAGGATGACCTTGTCGCCGTGGGCCTTCCGCACGGCGCGCATCTGGTAGATGAACTCGGGCATGCCTCCAGGGTAGGGGCTTCCGGCGCCAGGATCGGACGAACTGAAAGCCCGGCGAACAGAGTTCACCCAGGCCGGGCCGCCTGGGACAGCGGGGCCGGGAGCATCCGCCTTTCGCCGGGCGCGGCTGGGGCGGGCACCCCGGGCCCCGGTTGCTTGCGGACGTGGTTAGGTGGGCATGCCTGCTTCGGAGGCAGCCCCGGCATCCTCGGCGCCGTTCGCAGCGGAGTCCGCCGCGGCAGCCGTACCGAGCGACTCGCTGAGTTCCCTGGCGAACTCCGCCACGGCGCGCTCGTCGACCATCCCGTCGCCGGCTGCGGCTCCGCTCGTGGCCCCGTTCGTATGCTCTGCGGGCTCCAGGCCGTCGGCGAGCTCCGCGCCGTCCCCCGGCATCGCGCCTTCCTCGGATCCAGACGCACCGTCCGGCAGCGCC
>Ga0306920_100002065_pt1 | contig 25182 bp, 23 predicted proteins | sample flu12Cox44000170_FD_204666 | JGI IMG/M metagenome (GOLD analysis project Ga0306920, IMG submission 204666) | Lab enrichment of tropical soil microbial communities from Luquillo Experimental Forest, Puerto Rico - flux4day.12C.oxic.44.000.170 (v2)... | ecosystem: Environmental > Terrestrial >...
CGCCTGATCCTGCGCCTCGAGGATGTCGTCCTCGATGAACCACGTGCCGCGCTCCGCCAGATCGACTTCGCCGAGCAGCGCGTCGCGCCGGTCCTCGATCTCGCCGAGGCGCTTCTCGAAGGCGTCGATGCGGCCGCGGACGAGCCGCAGATGGTCGGCGCTCTCGCCCTCCGCACGCTCGCCCCAGAACAGTCGGGCGCCGCCGAGCTCACCCAGCTTCTCGAGCCCGCCGCACACGTCCTGCAGCAGCAGGTGCCGCTCTCGCTCGCCGGAGAGCGCGTCCAGCTCGCCGTCCACGGCGCGCAGCTTCTCCACCAGCCCATCCAGCTTCTCGCGAGCCTGGGCGAGCTGTGTGCGCAGCGCGTTTTCGTCGAGGGGTGTGACCGGTTCCACTGGATTCCCTAGGTCCTGGACGTCTCTTTTTCGAGCACGGCGAGGGAGATGTGGCCGTAGCCCTCGTTCGTGCAGGTCGACATGACTTTCTTGACCACCTCGTAGGGCAGCGACTTGTCGGCCAGTACCGTGATCTCGCGGGTGGCGAGGTTCTCGGCGACGTCGCTGCTCCACGCCATCGGGCGCCGGAGCACGGCGGAGAGCGGGTCGATCAGCGGCGTCTTCGCCGCGCGGATCTGGTCGATGCTGGTGACCGCCTCGCCCTGCACGAACAGCTCGTCCTTCGTGATCATCACGACCACCGACTCGTGCGGCTTCTGCTCCGCGACCGACTGTGGGATCTGCACCCCCTTGCTCGTCTGGATCACTTCCACGTTCGCGGAGTAGACGAGCAGGAACGACACCATGACCGACATGATGTCGATCATCGGAATCAGGTTGAGTTCCACCTCGGTCGCCCGGCGCAGATGGTGCAGGGCCGCGCGCCGCGCGCGCTTCGAAACGCTCATTTTCGGCTCTCCTCTCGCATGCTCTCGGGGATCACGGCGCGTCTCCCACCGCGACGTCGGAGAAGAGCGCCACCCGGACCGGCTTCGCGTCGGCCGCCTTCGCGACGGCCGGTGCTGCGGCGCCGGAATCGGTGCTGCCCCCGACGTCCAGCTCGGCGGCCGGCACCTCCGCGCTGCGGATCGCGTCCATCACCTGGATCAGGTCGTCGTACGGGATTTCCGGCTCCAGCAGCACCGAGGCGGAGTTGGCGTCGGGGTAGTCGCGCTTCAGCGACACCGCCATTCGGGAAAGCGTCGAAAGGTCGTACTCTCCCTTCACGTTGGGGATGGCGCCGATCGCCTGGCGTCCGTTGGTGAGCTCGAGTCCTTCCTTGCGCACGATCACCTCCAGCCGGAACGCGGGCGCGGTCGTACCCGCGCTCTCGGAGCTCGGCAGGTCGAGCTCGAGAATCGCGATCCGCGAGAACACGGCGGTCATCAGCAGGAACGTCACCAACACGGTGAAGATGTCGATCATCGGCACGAGCAGGAGCTCGGCGGGCTTGCGGACTCTGCGCTCGCGTCTTCTGCGCATGGCCGATCCTCATTCCTGCGCCGCGACCTGAGCGAACGCGCGCCGGCCGTGAGACACCTGCCGCTCAGTGACGACGTTCAGGAACTTCACGAACGCCATCTCGAGGCCCGCGATCAGCTCGCTCGTCTTCGTCTGCAGGAACGCGTGGGCCAGCAGGATCGGCACCGCGGTCATCAGGCCGAACGCCGTGCAGTTCATGGCCTCCGAGATGCTGGCCGCGAGCAGGTTCGCCTTGTCCGCCGGATTCACCGTGGCCACCGCGCCGAAGGCGTGGATCAGGCCGCTGACGGTGCCGAGCAGCCCGAGCAGCGTGGCGAGGTTCGCGAAGGTGGCGAGGTAGTGCGTTCGCTTCTCGAGGCGAGGGGTGATCTCGATCATGCTCTCGTCCATCGCGATCTCGATGTCTTCGCGCCGCCGCACCGCCCCCTGCCGGGCCAGGCCGATGCTCAGCAGCTGCGAGATCGCCGAGCCGTCCTTGCTCGCCATCTCCCGCGCCTTGTCGAAGTTGCCTTCGACCAGGACCGGCTGGATCTGGTCCCAGACGCTGCGGTTGCGGGCCTGCACCAGGCTCAGCGTGACGTAGCGCTCGATGGCGATCGCCGTGCCAGTGGCGGCCACCAGCAGGATCGGGAACATGAACAGGCCGCCGGCCTGGAAGAACCCGATGATCGTGTATACGAAGCCCATGGCGAATCCTCCTTCCTGTCTGTCTCACTCGCTATTGCTTGCCGGAGCTCCCCTGGGCCTGTGACTCCGTCATGATTCCGTAGTAGTCCAGCTCTCTCGCGAAGACGTCGCGGTCCACGGGCCGCGCCGCGTCGTCGAGAGACGAGCCCACGTCGAGCGCGTCGCCCAGCCCCGAGCTCTTCCAGGGCACGATCACCAGCGACTTGGGTGCGTCGTCGTTGCCGACGATCGACATTCCCGAGAGCACCTTGTCGCCCTTGGGCGCGTTGGGGTCCTCGGAGGATGCGGCGTGCTTGGAGGCGTGCGGGGGCTTGGCGGCCTTCGGTTCGTCGCTCCGGGCGGAGCCGGCCGCGAGCAGCAGGGCCATGCTGTAGACGAGGATGCGCACGGTGAGGTCTCCTACTTGCCGATCCGCTGTTGCAGGTCGGCGATCCAGGCGGCGGCGGCCCCGTCGTCGGGCACCGCCTTCGCGTACAGCTGGTAGTTCTCGAGCGCGCAGCTCGAGTCCTTCAGATAAACGTCGCAGAGGATTGCGAGGTTCCGGCGCGCGAAGTGGAACTCGGGCTCGAGCTTCAGCGCTCTCTCGTAGCTCTTCCGCGCTTTATCGAACCGCCCCATCTTGCGGTAGACGATCCCGAGCTCGTTGTACGCGACCGGATGACGCGGGTTGAGCTCGAGCGCGCGCTCGAGGCTCGCTTGCGCGTGCTCCAGGTCTCCTGTCTGGCCGTAGGCCATGCCGAGGTCGATGTATGCCGCCGTGAGAGTCGGCGCGGCCTCGGTCACCTTCGTCAAGAGGGCGATGCCGTTGGCGGTGTCGTTCTGCTCGAGCAGATGCACCGCGTTGTCGAAGTCGGCGCGCACGTCGTCGCCCACGGTCACGGACTCGGAGATCACGAAGCCGCTCTCCGTCCGGACCTCGCGTGACGAGCCGGTCCCGAGCGCGCTGCAGGCGGAGGCCACGAGCGCGGCGGCGAGGCCGCACGCTGCGCGCACGACGCGGCTGTGCGACGTCCTACGGTGCTTGCACATCGCTCGCTCCCTTCGTCTGCTCGGGCTCTGCCGTGGGCGCTGGTGCGGCCGGGACCGGGGCGTCGGGGGCGCCCTGGCTCTGCTCGGGCTCGGGCGCAGGGGCGGGGCTGGCGGGTGCGGGAGCTGCGGCCGCACGAGCCCGCGGCGACTCGTACGCGTAGCGGTCGAGCGAGCCGAGGAGGCCGCTGCTCGCCTCGAACTTCGCGTAGCGCTCGGGCTCGAGCACCGCGAGCTGGGCGACGCTCTTCTCGATCCACGGGTCGTAGTTCCCCGAGGCCAAGAGCTCGAGGTTCTTCTCGTGCAGCAGGACGGCTCGCTGCGCGAAGGGCTTGGCTTCGCCCGCGAGCGCGGTCTCGTACTCCTCGAGGTCCGCGGCCCCCAGGCCGCTCGGACGCTCCGATTCCTTCAGCGAGCGGGCGAACTGCGCGTAGACCTCCGCCATGTAGAAGGTGGCCGCGGCGGTCACGTCGGCGACTTCGTAGTCGACCAGCTTGCCGAAGGCGTCGAGAGCCGCGTCCATGCGCCGCTTCTTCTCCTTCAGGTTCTTCTCGAAGGGCTGGACCAGCTTCACCTCGTCAAAGCGGAGGTAGAAGTCCTCGGTCAGCACCAGCGCCGACTGCGCTGCGAGATAGCGGATGCGCGCGTTGCGGCCGCTGCCCGCCGACGCGTCGATCTGCACGATCTGGTGGAGCTGCTCGCGGTAGCCCGGCTCGTCGCCACGGTCCTTCTCGAGCCCTGCGATCTTGAAGCGCGTCTCGACCGCCGGCTCGAGCGGCTCGGTGAACTGACCCACGTAGTCGAGATACACCGCGAGCGCCCGGTCGCCGACCTTGGCATTCTCGTACAGCTCGCCCGCGGCCAGCAGCGCCTCGCGCCTGGCCTCCGGCTCCTTGGTCTCGGCGGCGACCCGCACGTACTCGTCCGCGGCGCGCGAGGCGTTCCCCTCCTGGCGGTACACGAACGCCAGCTGCTTGGTGGCAGCGCGCTGCAGCTCGTGCTCGGGGTGCTCCTTCTGGAAGGATTCGAGGACCCGGGCCGCTCCCGCCCAATCCGAGAGTTGGATCAGCGCGGCGCTCGCGTCGTACTCGGCCGCCGGCCGGATCTTCGAGCTGGGCGCCGTCTGCGCGACCCGCAGGAAGTGTGCGGCGGCCGCCTTGTAGTCGCCGGCCGCGTTCGCCTGCTCGCCCTGCTTGTAGATCGCGGCCGCGAGATCGTCGACCACGGCCTGACGCTTCTCGTCGTCGGCGGGAGTCAGCTCGAGCACGCGCGCGTAGGCCTGCTCCGCGCCGGGATAGTCGGCCGTGTCGAGCGAGGCGTTCGCGACGACCGCCCAGGCGGAGCGGCGGAGCGCCGGCTCGGCCTGCGGATAGCCGTCGATCAGCTTGCGCGCATTGGCGATCGCGGGCGCGTACTCCTTCATGTCGTACAGGTCGCTGACCGCCGCGCCCAGCACCTGGGCCGCGTGCTCGTGGCGCGGGAACTTCGCGACGAACTGGAGCGTGCTGTCGACGGCCTGGCGCCGGACGGCGTCCCGCTCCTCCGTGCTGGCCCGTTTCTCGTGCTCGCGGTGCGCGTAGATCGCCGCATAGCCTGCGGCGGCCGCCTGATCGTGCTCGGGATACGCGTAGGCGGTGCGCTCGTACTCGCGCGCCGCGTCGCCGAAGTCCTCGTGCTCGAGGAGCAGGTCGGCGAGCCGGTAGTTGATCCCGGGCGTTCCCTCGTCCTTGGGGAAGGAGCCGAGATACGCCCGATACCAACGCGTGGCCTCCTCGAAGTTCGCCGGCCGGTCGTCGTTGTGCTCCGCGTCCTGATAGAGCGCGTGGTAGTAGCCGGCCAGATCCTGAAGGTCGGTCTTCAGGTAGCTGACGACGTCGGGCGATTCGCGCACGTCGAAGTGCTGCCAATACTCGGACTGCAGACCGTACTTCGCCGCATACGTCTTCTTCGACTCGAGCACCAGCTTCGGGAAGCCGCCGGCCTCGTAGATCTCCGCCTCGCGCATGGTGAAGCGCGGGGCGGAGCGCGCGAACGGATGGAGCTCGACGAACGCGTCGTAGGTCTTGGCGGCGTCCTGGTAGCGGCGCTTGTCGAAGTAGTACTCGCCCAGGTGGCCGTAGATGCGATCTTCGTAGCCGCGCGTGCCGTTCGCCTTGAAATACTGCTCGAGCACCTCGGGTCCGCCGAGGTTCGAGAAGCACAGGCTGATGACGCGGTACGTGTCGGCGATGCGCCGCTCTTCGTCCTCGTCCTTCGCGTGGTCGAAGTCGTAGCCGTTGGCGACCTTGTGATCGAGGAGCGCGACGAACTCGCGGAGCGCCTCGTCGAGAAGGTCCTGCTTGTAGAAGGTCCAACCGAGCTTGTAGAGGGCGAGCTCGAAGTACTCCGAGCCCGCGCCCAGCTTCTCGATGGCCGCGTAGCCGTCCTCTGCCTGGCGGAACTTGTGTCGCGTGAAGAAGTACTCGGCGCGCCGGAACTGGACCTCGTCGATGTGCTTCGAGCCCGGATACTCGTCGATCAGCCGCTCCATCACGCCGATGGCCTCGTCGACCCGCCCGAGCTCGTCGAGGGCGCGCGCCTTCTGGTAGAGAACCGAGTCGTTGTGCACGTAGTGCGGGTAGGTGGCGAGGATCTGGTCGTAGAGCTCGAGGGCCTCGAGCGGACCCGCGGAGGGCGCCTGCTGCCCGCCGGGCAGCTCGAGCGGAGCGGTCTGGCCCTCCGGCCCGAACCCGGTCGCACTCGCGGCGCGCCGTTCGAAATCCGCGTCGGACTCCGAGCCCGCCGCATGCGCCGCGGCGTGCGCCTTCGCAGGCGAGCCGGCGTCGCGGGCCGCGGTCTTGGGCGCCGGCAGCGCAGGGGTCGCGCCTCCCCCCATCGGGGCGACGGCCAGCCCGTTGCTCGCGGCGGTCCCGCCGCCGATCCCGTACTCCTTCTCGAGCTTCAGGTCTGCGAGCCGTCGCATCGCCTCCGGCGTGAGCGAGGACTGCGGTGCCTCCTCGAGGTATTTCCGGTAGCCGACCATCGCCTGGTCGAGGCTGTTCTCGACCCGCACATCCTTCATGTCGGGCTCCACGTGGTGGAGCTGCGCGAGCGTGTGCTTGTCGGGGCTCCCCGCGCAGGCGAGGGCCACCGCCGGTGCGAGCAGCAGCGCCATGCGAAATCGGGGCATCGCTTCGCGCTCCTCACTGCGCCTGCGCCTTGGCGGCGCGGTCGTAGGCGTCGGCGAACGCGAATCGCGCCTGGTTGAGCTGCGCCGCGAGGCGCTCTCGCCGCTGCTTCAGCTCGTTCGTGGCCACGGCCTCGAGCAGCTGACCCTGGCGCAGCTGCAAATCGGCGAGGCGCTCCTGCGCGTGCGCGGTGCGGGCGCGCAGGTCGGCGATCTTGCGGTCGTAGCCGCTGTAGCTCTGCGTCGCAGCCTGCCGCGTGCGGACGAACGCGCCGTACTGCGCCGTCAGCACATCCACGTCCTTGTTCAGCTCTTGGAGATGCTTGTAGGTGTCGGTGAGGCGCTTGGGGTACTCGGTCTCGAGCCTCCAGGTGAGCACGCCCTTCAGGCGGCGGATGCGCAGCGACAGGGCGGGGCGATCGGCGTCACTCGCGTTCCGCAGGCCCGCCTCGAGCTGGCCGATTCGCGCGGCCGCCCGCAGCTCGTCCGACGTCGCGAGATAGTCGGGACGCGGCGCGACCAGCATGCGATGGAGCAGCTGATCGACGTGATCGCGCTGCTCGACGCGCAGGCGGACCTGCGAGTCGAGCTTCCGGAACTGAGCGTCGATCTCCGGGAGGAGCGGTGCGTAGTACTCGCGGCGCCGGCGGATCAGGTCGTCGAAGGCGTCCAAGCTCCGCCGCCAGCTGAGCAGCCTCTTGCGCATGTCTTCCAGGTCGAGGTAGTTCTGGAGCCCCGTCTGGAACTCGTGGGACGCCATCAGCGTCGCGAGGTAGAAGGTTTCGGGGGCATCCGGCAGGCTGCGCAAGCGGATGACCCAGTCGCGGTCCTCGCGGATCTCGTCGCGCACCAGGTCCTTCAGGAACTCGCCGTCGTCGATGCTCCGGAGTGAGGCGTCGAGCTTGCGCAACTCCCCTTCGAAGCTCTCCGCGGCCTGCCCGTACAGCAGGGCGGCGCGCCCGTGGACGCCCAGCTTGCTGTACGCATAGGGCAGGGCGAGCTTCGCTTCCTGCACGGCGGCGTCGGTCGGCTCGCGCTCTGCCAGGATGCCCCACGGCACCAGCGCGCGGTCGAACTTCTCCGCGGTGGCATCGGCCCAGCCCGCGCGCAGCAGCGCCTGGTTCGAGAAGGGGCCCTCGAGGTGGACGCGATCGAGCGAGCGCTCCGCCAGATCGTAGGCGGACGACTCGAACAGGAGCGTGCCGAGGATCAAGTTCGACTTGTCGACGATCGCCTGGGTCGCCGAGTCGCTGCCCTGGACCTTGCCCGCCCGGTCGAACTGCTCGGCGGCCTCCTTCTTCTCGCCCTCCTCGAGCAGCGCGATGCCCAGATTGTACGCCGAGAAGCCCGCGAGCTTCTCCGAGCCCTGCAAGTGGCGCAGCACCTCCACGGCGTCCTTCGGGCGCCCGAGCGCCATGTACACATTCGCGCGCAGGAACTCGATGTCGTCCCTGAGGTCGTCCGGGACCTTGCCGCGGATCCGCTCGAGAGTGAGCAGGGCGTCTTCGGCCTGGCCCTTCTGGAAGTGGATGCGTGCCAGGCGATAGGCCGCGTCGTTGCGCACGCTCTCGTCGACGTCGGCCTCGAGCACGGCCTTGATCGCGTGGCCTGCGCGATGGTGCATGCGATAGCGGAGCTCGAAGTCGCCCACGTCGAACTCCGCGTTCTTGACGTGGTAGTAGAGTGAGTCGCGCTCGGGCTCGTCGACCCGGTAGTGCTGCGCGATCTCGGCGTCCAAGCGTTCCAGCGCGTCGAACCAGTCCTCCTGGTAGGCCTGGTAGAGCGCCTCTCCGAAGTACAGGTCCCTGAGATCGCCGCCCGCTGCAGTGTGCGCGGGCAGGAGAAGCGCCACGAGTGCGAGCGCGAGCGTGGGGGTCGTGGGCGCGGACACGGGCTACCAGCCTCCGAGCTGGATGCTGGGCTCGCCCGAAGCGCCTCCGGCCAGGGTCACGCCCACGAGCTTCGGCCCCACGTCCTTGCTGAAGCTGAAGCTCTGCGTTCCGGCGAAATCCTTGCCACCGGACAGCTTCCCGGCGATCGAGACCTCGAGCTTGTGCTCGCCGGTCCGGACGTTCCCGGTGTAGATGCGCTGCACACCGCCCTTCTTCAGGGCCTCGAGTTCCTTGAAGCTGTAGACGTGTCGGGCAGCGGGCTCGCCGTCGATCTGGACCTGCAGCGAGTCCAGCCGGAAGGTGCCGACCTCGTCCATGGACACGAAGACCGCCACCTGCGTGTTGGAGGGGTAGAGGAGCTTCTCCTCCAGCTGGTCGAGCTCCGAAGCGATGCCGAGGACGTCCGACTTGATCTCCTGGACCTGGTCGTCCAGGCTCTGCATCTGCTGCTTCGAGACGGTTTGGGCACGAGCCGAAGCGGGCGCGCTCCAAGCCAGAAGCGCGACCAGCGCGCTCTGCGCGATTCGCGTCGAGACGCGGGCCGTCGAGGTGCCGCCCCAGTGCGCTCTTTCTGCAGCTTTCATCGGAAGCTCTCTCGTCCCCTCCCAACTGCGCATTTCGGGCAATGGCGTTGCGTGCCGCGTGGGCCGTATCACTACACTCCGACGCGAGTCAGGCGCATGCGAGGCGCAGGAAACCCTGCAACGCGTCGCCGATTACACCAATCTGTGTCGATCGGCGAACCGTGCGCAACGAGGTCGCAGCAGGCACCTCGTTCGAGTCCGGCTGAGGCGGCGACACGGAGGCGATCGGGTGACGGACGTCACCTCACCTAGCGCTCCCGCCGGGCCCGTCGGCCGGGGCCGCCCAGGCGGTGCGCTGCCGGCGTTCTGCCGGGTCCGGGAACCGCCGCGCGATCCGCTCTAGAATGGGGAGGGCAGAAGCCGGGAGACCCCGATGGCCGATCTCGTACCCGTTCCGAAGGACGACGAGGCGCTGCGCAAGGCGCTCCTCGATGCGCACGTGCCATCGCTGATGGCCGCGCTGGTGCATGTCACCGGCGACGCCTCGCTCATCCGCGGCGACATCCGCCCCAAGAACGACTTCCTCGCCGACGCGCAGGGCGGCCTGAGCGAGGCGCAGCAGGCGCAGGTCCGAGAGCTCGCGTTCGAAGCGCTGTGCCCCTTCCGCGACTCGGGCCAGAAGCTGCCGCCGCCACCCGACCAGGCGCTGGTCGGCGAGATCGTGAGCTTCATGATCGGCCAGCCCCTCCCGCGGGGGTACGCCGAGTTCCTGACTTCGGAGCTGGCCCTGCGGGACGAGGACCCGTACGAGGTGCCGGGTCTGGACCGGATTCCGGCGTCGGCGCGCGCGGGGTTCCGCGTGGTGATCGTGGGCGCGGGGATGTCGGGGCTGCTCGCGGGGATCCGGCTCCAGCAGGCGGGCATTCCCTTCACGATCGTGGAGCGGCACTCCGACGTCGGCGGAACGTGGTGGCAGAACACCTATCCGGGCTGCCGCGTCGACAGCCCCAACCACATCTACTCGTACAGCTTCGAGCCCGCGGACTGGCCGCAGCATTTCTCGCCGCAGCGCGTGCTGCAGCACTACTTCGCGCACTGCGCGGACAAGTACCGGCTGCGCCCGCACATCCGCTTCGACACCGAGGTGCGCGAGGTGGTGTTCGACGACGCCAGCTCGACGTGGCGCGTGCAGGTGGCATCGAAGGACGGCCGCACCGAGACGCTGGTCGCGAACGCGGTGATCAGCGCGGTGGGGCAGCTGAACCGGCCGAAGTGGCCCGAGATCCCGGGCCGGGACCGCTTCAAGGGCATCTCCTTCCACTCCACGCAGTGGGAGCACGAGCACGACCTCGCGGGCAAGCGCGTGCTCGTGATCGGCACCGGCGCGAGCGCCTTCCAGTTCATTCCCGAGATCGCGAAGACGGCGGCGAAGGTGACCGTGTTCCAGCGCACGCCGCCCTGGATCCTGCCCACACCCGAGTACCACGCGGACGTGCCGGCGGGGAAGCACTGGCTGCTCAACCACGTGCCGTTCTACGCGAAGTGGTACCGCTTCGCGATGTTCTGGCGCGCCGCCGAGGGCATCCTCTCGTCGGTCGAGAAGGAAGACGCCTGGCCGCATCCCGATCGCGCGGTGAGCGCCGCGAACGACGTGCTGCGCGACATGCTCACGCAGTCGATGGTCGAGACCGTCGGCAAGGACTCGCCGCTGGTCGAGAAGATCATCCCGAAGTACCCGGTGGCGGGGAAGCGGATCCTGCTCGACAACGGCAACTACCTGAAGGCCTTGATGCGCCCGAACGTCGAGCTCGTGACCGAGCCGATCCGCGAGATCACGGAGACGGGCGTCGTCACCAGCGACGGCGCACGCCACGACGCCGACGTGCTGGTCTACGGCACCGGCTTCCAGGCGAGCCGCTTCCTCTGGCCGATGAAGATCGTGGGCCGCGGCGGCGTGGATCTGCAGCAGCACTGGGCGGGCGATCCGCGCGCGTACATGGGCATTACCATCCCGGGCTTCCCCAACCTGTTCTGCTGCTACGGGCCGAACACCAACATCGTGGTGAACGGCAGCATCATCTTCTTCTCGGAGTGCGAGGTCCGCTACATCCTCGGCTGCATCAAGCTCCTGTTCGAGCGAAATGCCGCGGCGCTCGACTGCAGGCGCGAGGTGCACGACGCGTACAACCGCCGGATCGACGCCGGCAACCTGCGCATGGCCTGGGGCGCCGCGAACGTGCCGACCTGGTACAAGAACGACAAAGGCCGAGTCACGCAGAACTGGCCGTTCACGCTGATGGAGTTCTGGCAACAGACCCGCACGCCGAACGCATCGGACTTCGAGTTTCTGTCCCGTTGAGGCCTAAGCCTCGATCGGCGCCGGCTGGAGCTCCTTCAGGGCGGGCATCACCTCGCGCGCGAACAGGCGCATGCTCTTCTCGGCGAGCGCGATCGGCATGGCGCCGTACTTGAACACGAACATGATCTCGTCGGTGCCGAAGGACTCGGCGAGCTCGGTCGCGCGCTTGATCGTCTGGGACGGCGTGCCCCACGGGTGCGAGTCGAAGAAGCCGCGCAGGAACGGCGTCGGGTCGGCGGACAGCACCTTCTGCATCGCGCCGTACGACTCGTAGCCCTTCAGGCCGGCGAGGTGCGAGCCGCGCAGCTCGTAGTGGCGCAGCGCCGAGTCCGCGTACTCGACCATGTGCTGTTCGGCGCCGCGGTGCGCCTCGGACTCGCTCTCGCCGACGTAGGTCCACAGCGCGAGCTTGGTGTGCGAGGGCGCGTGGCCGGCTCCCTTGCTCAGCCGCGCGTACTTGCGCGCGGTCTCGAGCGAGAGGGCGAGGCTGGTGGTCGGGATGCACAGCGGGCGCACAGCGTGCCGCGCGATGATGCTCACGGTCTCGTCGGTGCCGCCCGCGCACCACAGGTTCGGCGACAGGTCGCGCTCGAGCTGCGGGCGCAAGCGCAGCCCGTGGATCCGGTAGTGCTTGCCGTCGAAGTCGCAGCGGCCGGTCGAGAGCAGCTGCTTCAGCACCTGGAGTGACTCGTCGAAGCGCTCGCGCGCTTCGGCCTGGTCGATGCCCAGCCCTGCGTACTCGCGCCGGCCGAGGCCGCGGCCGACGCCGCAGATGATCTCGCGGCCCTCGCCCAGGAAGGCGTCGAGCATGTTCACGTCTTCGGCGACGCGCACCGGGTTGTGCCAGGGCAGCACCGTCACCATCGTGCCCAGATCCACGCGTTCGGTGATGCCCGCGACGTAGGTCAGGTACTGCAGCGGGTTCGTCACCATGGTGTAGGGCGTGAAGTGGTGCTCGATGGTCCACACCGCGTCGAAGCCGAGCTCGTCGGCGAAGCGCGCGATCTCGAGCTCTTCGGCGAAGATCTCGCGGTCGCTGCGGCGCGGGCGGGAAGCGACCGGCTCGCCGCGCTCCTCGGCTTCGTAGCGGTCCCAGTCGGTGTAGTTCTGGTTGAAGATGGTGGCGGAGACGCGCATCGGGGGTTCTCCTGTTTCAGGCGGCGCGCGGCCGCTTGCGGTTCTGGCTGGCGAGGCGGCGGGGCAGCCGGCGCTCGAGCGCCCGCAGGCGGGCGAGCAGCCGCGGGCGGGCGGCAGGCGCCGCGTGCGCGAGCACAAGCAAGGCCGACCCGTAGACGCTCTGGGCGCGGAACGCGGCGTCGTCGAAGTCCTCGTGGATCCACAGCTCGACCACGCCCACGAAGCCGATCAAGAGCTGGCGCGCGAGCAGCTCGCTGTCGACCGACTTCGCGAGCAGCCCACCGTGCACCGCCGCATCGACGGTGCGCGACCAGAGCGCCAGGCTGCGCTCGAGCGCGCGCGGCCGGTGCTCGTGGTCGGGCACGCCGAGCAGGAACTGCATCAGCGGGCGGTAGAACGCGGCGTCGTGCGCGTAGATCTCCGCGGCCAAGCCGGCGAGCTCGAGCACCGCGTCGACCGGCCGCGGCGAGGGGCGCGGCTCGGTCGCGCGGTCCAGGTGCTCGAGCGAGTCGTTCAGCAGCGCGTAGAGCACGCCGCTCTTCGAGCCGAACAGGTTGTAGGGGGTGACCAGCCCGACCTCGGCCTCCTCGGCCAGCCGCCGCATCGAGAACTCGGTGCCGCCGGTGGCGCGGATCAGCCGGCGCGCGGCGTCGAGGATCTGCTCGCAGCGGACGGCCCTGTGCTTCTCGCGGATTCCCATAGCGTGTTATGAATTCATAACGCGCTATCGAGTGCGCCGTCAAACGGCGATTGAAATCGCCCGCGCCGGGTGCTCGAATCCCATCATGGCCTGCGAGATCCAGCCAGCCGATGCGACCCTGGGCGCCGTCGTTCGCGGCGTGCGGCTCGCGGCGCTCGAGCCGGACGACTGGCGCGCCGTCGAGACCGCCTTCCACGCCCATGCCGTCTTGATCTTCCCCGGCCAACATCTCCGCGCGGGCGAGCAGGTGGCCTTCGCGCGGCGCTTCGGCGAGATCGAGCAGCTCGTCCCGGGAATCGACCGCGTGCCGATCTCGAACCGCAAGCGCGACGGCAGCCTGTACGGGGACGACGAGGGGCCGATGCCGATCCTGCGCGGGAACGAGGGCTGGCACACGGACAGCTCGTACATGCCGCTCGCCGCGAAGGCGTCGGTGCTGTCGGCCGAGGTCGTGCCCAGGCGCGGAGGCGAGACGGAGTGGGCCGACATGCGCTCAGCGTACGAGTCACTCGCGCCGGCGCTGCGCGTGCGGATCCAGGAGCTCGCGGCGTACCACTCGATCCGCTACTCGCAGGCGCGGATCGGCGATACGGGCGCGGGCGGGATCGGCTACGGCTACTCCGTCTCCGAGCCGCCGCTGCGGCCGCTGGTGAAGATCCATCCCGTCACGCGGCGGCCGTCGCTCTTCGTCGGCCGCCACGCCTACGGCATTCCGGGTCTCGCGCCCGAGGAGTCGGAGCGGCTGCTCGACTCACTCGTGGACGAGGCGTGCCGGCCGCCGAGGCTGCTGCGCCACGCCTGGCAGCCGGGCGACGTGGTGATCTGGGACAACCGCTGCGTGCTCCACCGCGCACGGCCGTGGGACCACACCGAGGCGCGCGTGATGCACCACACGCGGGTCGCAGGCGATCCGGCCAGCGAGTCCGGTCTGCCGAACGGGCGCTAGCGCCAGAGGAACAGGATCCACGGCGTCCCGACCGCGAGGAAGACCGCCATCAAGAGCGCCGTGGAGATCGCGCCGACGCGGTAGATGTCGCGCTGCTCGAGATAGCCGCTCGCGGCGAAGAGCACGTTCGCGCTCGACGCCTGCGGCGTGAGCGCCGAGAAGTAGTTGGTCGCGAACAAGAGCCCGAACGCGATCAGCGGGGCCGGCACGCCGAGATCGGCGCCGACGCCCAGGAAGACCGGCGCGAGCGCCATCAGCTGCGCGGTCTGGCTCACGAACAGGTAGTGCAGCGCGACGTAGGTCACGATCAACAGCACGTAGGCCGCGGGCCAGGGCAGGCCGAGCAGGAGCTGCGAGAGATGCCCGCCCGCGTACGCCGTGAAGCCGGTCTTCTCGAGCCCGGTACTCATGCCGAAGAGCGCCGCGAACCAGATGAACGTGCCGAGCGCCTCGCCCTCCTTGCGCAGGTCCTCGGCCGTGAACGCGCCCGCAGCCATCAGCACGCCGAGGCCGAAGAACGCGATCGCGGTGTTGTCGAGGCCGAGCTGCGACGACGACGCCCAGGCGACGACCATCGCTCCGAAGACCGTCGCCACCACCCATTCGGCGCGCGACAGGGGCCCCATCTCGGCGAGCTCCTCACGTGCGCGCTTCGGCGCGTCGGGCGTGCGCTCCACTTCGGGGCGCTTCAGCCGGTAGACCACCCAGGGCAGCGCCGCGAGCGCGACCAGCGAGGGCACGATCGCGGTGGCGAGCCAGCTCGCGAAGCCGACGTCGACCCCGCGCGCGCGCGCCAGCTCCGCGCCGAGCGGATTCGCGGCCATCGCGGTCAGCCAGAGACCGGACGAGATCGACAGGCTCGTGATCCCGCACAGCATGAGATAAGAGCCCATCCGGTTCGCGGTGCCGTCGTCGGGCCGCGACGCGCCGTTCGTCGCGAGTGACAGCGCGAGCGGGTAGAGCACGCCCGAACGCGCGGTGTTGCTGGGGAACGCCGCGGCGATCAGCGCATCGGTGACGAACAGGCTGTAGCCGAGGCCGAGCGTGGTGCTGCCGAAGCGCGCCACGACCAGGTGCCCGATGCGCCGGCCCAGGCCCGAGGTGATCACGCTGCGCGCGATCAGAAACGCGGCCGCAATGAGCAGGATGACGCCCTGGTGGAAGCCCTCGTACGCCTCCGCGGGCGCGAGCACGCGCGTGAGCACTGCGGTGCCGAGCCCGAGCAGCGCCGCCGTCAGGATCGGCAGCGCTTCCAGCAAGATCGCGAGGATCGTCGCCGCGAAGATCGCGAACAGGTGCCAGCCCGCCGGCGCGAGGCCCGCGGGCACCGGCACGAGCCACAGGCCCGCGCCCGCGAGGACGGCGATCGCGAGCCGCGGCACGTCAGAGCCGGATCGGATGCGTCAGCGCCTGTCGGGCCATCGCCGCCTCGGCGACGCGGCGGATCGCGAGGACCAGCGCAGCGGTGCGCGAGTCGAGCCGCATCTCGCGCGCGACCTGTGCGACGGCCGCACAGGCGCGGCGCATGGTGCGCTCGAGCTCCGCGTTCACGCGCTCGAGCTCCCAGCGGAACTGCTGGATGTTCTGCGCCCACTCGAAGTAGCTCACGGTCACGCCGCCCGCATTGGCCAGGATGTCGGGGACGATGGTCACGCCGCGGCGGCGCAGGATCTCGTCGGCCTCCGGCGTGGTGGGCGCGTTCGCGCCCTCGACGACGATGCCCGCGCGCACGCGCTCGGCGTTGTCGCGCGTCAGGACGTCGCCGAGCGCCGCGGGGATGAGCACGTCGGCGTTCCACTGCAGCACTTCGGGCCCGGCGAACGCGTCGCCGCCGGGGAAGCCCTTCACCGTGCGGTGCTCGAGCACCCAGGCCGAGAGCTTGGCCGTGTCGAGGCCCTGCTCGTTGGCGACGCCGCCCGCGTGGTCGCCGACCGCGACGATCTTCGCGCCGCGCTCCGCGAGCAGGAGCGCCGCATGCCGGCCGACGTTGCCGAAGCCCTGCAGGGCGATGGTGGTGCCGGCCAGCGCGCGCTTCTTCTCGCCGAGCGCCTCTTCGAGCGCGATCATCACGCCGCGCCCGGTCGCCTCTTCGCGGCCCGGCGAGCCGAACAGCTGCAGCGGCTTGCCGGTGACGACGCCGGGCGAGAAGCCGGCGTACTTCGAGTACTCGTCCATGATCCAGCCCATCACGCGCGCGTCGGTGTTCACGTCCGGCGCGGGGATGTCGAGCGTGGGCCCGATCACGTCCTTGATGCGCTCCACGAACTGACGGGTCAGTGCGTTCAGCACCCGGGTGCTGAGCTTGCCGGGATCGCAGTCGATCCCGCCCTTCGCGCCGCCGAACGGGACGTCGACCACCGCGGTCTTCCAGGTCATCAGGCTTGCGAGCGCGATCGACTCGTCCTCGTCGACCGTCGGGTGGTAGCGCAGCCCCCCCTTGAGCGGCCCGCGCGCGCGGTTGTGCTGCACGCGGAAGCCGTTGAAGTGGAGCAGCGCCCCGTCGTCGTCCTCGACCACGAGCTCGACCTTCACGATGCGGAACGGGGTGAGCAGGATCTCGCGCACGAGCGGCGCGAGCTGCAGCGCATCGGCGGCCTTCCGGAAGTAGAGTCGACTCGCTTCGAGCACGGCGCGTGTCAGTCTACTCCAAACTTGTTGCACGGCCCCGTGGTCCGAGAGATGATGCGGTCATGGGGGACAAGCTCGGGCCGCTCTTTGCCGGCAAGCCTGAGCTGCATCTCGTCGAGGGAATCGCCCTCGCTGCATCGGCCGTCGTGGTGGCGATCGCGCTCTACGCGCTCGTGCGCGGCCGGGTCTCGCGTGAGCTCGGGCTGGCGGGACTGGTGGTGATTCCCGGGTTCGTGCTCCTGCTCGCGAACCTGGAGGTGCTGGACCGCTCGAAGGAGGTCCGCTTCTGCGGCTCGTGCCACGAGCCGATGGCGCCGCTGGTCGCGGCGGTGGTCGGCGCCAACGACTCGCTCGCCTCGATCCACTACCAGGGCGGCGCGATCAGCACGAGCACCGCCTGCTACACTTGCCACAGCGGCTACGGCCTGCTCGGCGATTTCGCAGCCAAGCGCGCGGGTCTGGTCCACATGGCGCACGCGCTCTTCGGCACCTACGAGTACCCGCTGGCGCTGAAGCGGCCGTTCGACATCGACTCGTGCCTGGACTGTCACCGGCACGCACCGAAGTTTCGCGCGGTCGAGGCGCACCACGACAAGGACCTGCAGCAGCTGCTGGTGAAGCGCGAGATGTCGTGCACGGGCACCTGCCATCCCGCCGCGCATCCCGCCGAAGCGCTGAACGGATCGGGGACGAAGAAGTGATCCGGCTGGCGAGCGCGCTGATCCTGGTCGGGATGGTTCCGGTCGTGCAGGTGATGCTCGACACCACCGGGCTTTCGGCGACCCGCTTCACCTTCCTCGGCACCCCGTGCCTGGTCGCGGGGATCGCGCTCTACCTGGTCGCGCGCGTGCGGGGACGCGTCGGGTGACGCGCCGGGTCTCGGCGCTGGCGGCGGCGCTCGCCGCACTCTGCGCGCTCGCCGCGGAGCCCGAGCCGAACCCTCACTCCGCGCAGGCCCCTGCCGCGCCCGGCTACGTCGGCGACGCGACCTGCATCGAGTGTCACGAGGCGCTGCACCCGGGCTTCACCCGGAAGTTCCAGGACACCCTGCACGGCCACGTGCTGAACCCGACCAACGGGCGCACCGAGCTCGCCGCGCACGGCTGCGAATCGTGCCACGGTCCGGGCCAGGCACACGTCGACGCGGGCGGCGGCAAGGGCGTGGGCGGCTTCGTGCCGTTCGGTGAGTCGACGCCCGAGGCCGTGAAGCGCGTCGACGAGGTCTGCATGGCCTGTCACAAGGGCGATGCACGCACCTACTGGCCGGGCAGCGTCCACGACGTCGCGGAGGTCGGCTGCACGGCGTGCCACACGCTGATGGAGAACGTCTCGCAGTCGCGGCTCCTGGCGGCGAAGACCGAGGTCGAGACCTGCGCGCGCTGCCACCCCACCCAGTTCGCGCGCACCTTCCGCAACGCCCACATGCCGCTGCGCCCGGGCGACTTCCAGGTCAGCACGGCGACGAACTCGAAGATGAGCTGCACCTCCTGCCACCAGCCGCATGGCAGCGTGACTCCCAGCCTGATCAAACAGCTCACGGTGAACGACCAGTGTCTCGAGTGCCACGCGGAGAAGCGCGGACCCTTCCTGTGGGAGCACTCGCCCGTCACCGAGAACTGCCTGAACTGCCACGAGCCCCACGGCAGCACGCGAGACGCGATGCTGAAGATGAACGTGATCCGGCTGTGTCAATCGTGCCACGTCTCGACCGGGCACGCGACCAGCCCGCGCAATCCGAACGACCGCTTCGCCGTCGCGAACTCGTGCCTGCAGTGCCACACCCAGATCCACGGCTCGAACCACCCGTCGGGCTTCGTGCTCACGCGCTGAGGAGGTCGCATGCGCCGCCATTCGACGCTGCTCGGTCTCGGCTCGGTGATCGCGCTGCTCGCGGCGCGGCTGGCGTCGGCGGACTCCAGCGCCACGGTGTCGGGCACGCTCGAGGCCGGCGTGCGCGGCATCGCGGGCGACGAGGCCTCCGCGAAGTTCGACGAGTATCGCGACGTGACGACCGGCCTGTTCGGCGCGAGCAACCTGCTGCTCCAGGACGGCGAGGGCAAGCACTACCTCCTGCTGCAGGGCTTCGACCTCGGCGAGAAGGACGCCGACTACCGGGTGGAAGGCGGGCGCTGGGGGTTCTGGGGGATCTCCGGCTCGCTCTCGGAGCTGCCCGTCGACTACAGCGGCCGCGCGCTCACTCCCTACGTGGGCATCGACTCCGGGAATCTCACGGTGCCGTTCGCGCCGCCCGTCGACGCGGCGACGTTCGAGTCGTCCGTGCGCGGGGCCGCGCACGCCGCGGACCTGCAATACGACGTGAAGGACAGCGACATCCGCGCCTTCTGGAAGCCCACGAGCGACCTCTCGCTCGACGGCGGCTACCGCATCCTCGACCGCGACGGCCGGCGTCCCGACACGCTCTCGTTCGGCTTCAGCAACTTCGTGCACATGCCCGAGCCCGTCGACGAGACCACGCAGGAGGCGACGGCGGACCTGCGGCTGGTGCGCGAGGGGTGGAGCGCCGACCTCAACTACACCGGCAGCTTCTTCCACAACGGCTTCCGGTCCTTTCAGGCCGAGAACCCGGCGCCGTTCGCGGGCGGCTCGACGGTCGGTGCGATCGCGGCCGCGCCCGACAACTCCGCGCACCAGCTCTCGCTCACGGGCGCCGCGGCAATCCCCGCGAGCTTCCCGATGCGGATCGCCGGGACACTCGCGTACGGGCTGCGCTTCCAGGACGAGCCCTTCGTGCCGCTGACGGTGAACCCGGCGCTGACTCCGGCGCCGCTCCCCGCGAACGATCTGAACGGCCGGGTGCAGACGTTCCTGGGGAACCTGATGCTCACCGCACACCCCGCGCCGAACGTCGACGTGTCGGCGCGCTACCGCATCTACGACTACGACAACCACAGCGACGAGATCCTGTTCACGCAGACGTCGACCTTCGACGCTGCGCTCGCGACCCAGACCGTGCGCTCGTTCGCGCCGAGCTACGTCACGCAGAACGGCAACCTCGACGCCTCGTATCGCTTCACCAGCGCGCTGAAGGGAACGCTCGGCTTCGCCTGGAACCACTGGGACCGCGGGCCGGAGCGCGAGGTGCGCCACAGCGACGATTTCACCCCGAAGCTCATGCTCGACTACCGCGCGGGCACCTGGGGCCGGTTCGAGACCTCGTACGCCTACGGGTGGCGCAGCGGCAGCCCCTACAACGAGCTGGCGCCGTTCCTCGCGGTGTCGCCCACCACCCCGCCCACGCCGCTCACCCCGCCGATCCGCAAGTTCGACGAGGCGGACAACCACACCCAGACGCTGCACTTCCTGTCGCAGCTCTACGTGCGCGAGGACACCGACGTCACGCTCAGCGGCGACTTCAACTTCACCAAGTGGATCGAGGGCGACTTCGGGCTCACCAACGAGAACCAGTTCGATCTCGGCATCGACCTCACGCACCGGCTCGCGTCGCAGCTCGAGATCACGTTCTCCTACAACTACGACTGGTGGAACCTGCACCTGCAGAGCGCGTCGTCTTCGGGAACGCTGGTGTGGCAGAGCCAGGGCCTCGATCGCGCGCACACCGGCGGAGTGACGCTGACCTATTCCGCGATCCCCGACCGGCTCGTGCTGGACGGCGGCTACTTCATCCAGTTCGCGCAGGGCCAGACGCGCGCCCAGGGCGCGCCCGCGGACGCGGTCGACTACCCGAACATCCACAACGAGCTCTGGGCGATCTTCTCGACCGTGAGCTACCGCTTGAACGAGCACTGGACCGTGGTGGGCCGGTACCGCTACGAACACTACGACCAGAGGAACTGGCAGTACGACGGGCTCGGCGTCACGCGGCTCACCAGCAACGTCGAAGGCGTTCCGCTCCTGGGCACGAACAACGACGTCTACATGCGCGACGGGCTGCCGGGGTACAACGCCAACTTCTTCAGCGTGAGCGCAGTGCTCAAGTTCTAAGCAGAGGAGAAGACCAGATGCGCCTCGTCATCGGAATGTTCGCGGCCGCCGCACTCCTGTTCGCCGGCACGCTCGCCACCGCGCAGGACGGCAACGCGCTCTACCAGAAGAACTGCGCGCGCTGCCACGGCGCCGACGGCAAGGCGGACACGCCGGCCGCGAAGGCGATGAAGGTGCCCGCGCTCGCGGGCACCGGCCTGACGCCTGAGGCGGTCGTCGCGAAGCTGAAGGGCAGCGAGAAACACAAGTCGGTGGTGAGCAAGCTCTCGGACGCGGAGCTCACCGCGATCGCGAACGCGCTGCCGAAGGGCTGAGCTGCTCGAGCAAGAGCGGCGGAAACGCCTGCGGGCTCTGGTCGGTCACGAAGTGACCGACACCCGGCAGCTCCACGAAGCGGAAGGGCGCCTCGACGAACGCGCGGGTCGCTTCCGCCGCGGGCCGTCCGACCGTCGCGTCCGCGTTGCCCCAGACGTACAGCGTGGGCACCTGCACGGGCGGCACGCTCGCCGCGGTCAGGCTGCCGGCGGCGCGGTACCAGTTCACGGCGGCGTCGAGCGCCTCGCGCTTGCCGAGCGTCGCCAGGTAGGCCGCGACGTCGGATTCGGGAACGCCTTGACCGAGCAGCGCGCCGCGCAGCCGCGCCGCGCCGTCGGCGAGGAGCTCGTCGGTGGCCTCCGGGCGCAGGAACGAGCGGTGGTGGCGCGAGCGCGTCGCCTGCTCCGGGTCGGCGGCCATCGCCTTCGCGAAGGCGGCGGGATGCGGGCGCGACAGCACCGAGAGGGTTCTTACGCGCTGCGGGTGGCGCGCCGCGATGATCCAGGCGAGCTGTCCGCCCCAGTCGTGGCCCACCAGGTGGAAGCGCTCTGCCCCGAGCGCGTCGGCGAGCGCGAGCGCGTCCGCGGTGAGCTGCTCGATGCCGTAGTCCTCGAGCTTCGCCGGACGCGCGCCCGCCGAGTAGCCGCGTTGGTCCGGCGCGCACACGCGAAACCCCGCCGCGGCGAGCGCGGAGAGCTCGGCGCGCCAGGTGTGGCGCGTCTGCGGGAAGCCGTGCAGCAAGAGCACGAGCGCGCCGCCGGGCGGACCCGCGAGATCGGCTGTGAAGGCGAGGCCGTTCGCGGCCAGTGTCGCGGTCTCGACGGTCATCGCGACCAGTATAGACCTACGGCGCGGACTGACTCCGCTGCGTCGAGCGCGCGATCGGCAGCAGGGTGGGGGCGCCCGCGAAGAACCAGACCGCGATCAGCGAGTCGAAGATCATGCAGCCCCACGACGAGGTCGGCATGAACGGCCAGATCGGGTTGCCCCAGCGGTGGTGCACGATGTCCCAGGCCGCGTGCATGACCCAGGCGAGCCCGACGAACGCGTACGAGTCGAGCGCGAGGTAGGCAACGGGAGTGAGGACCACGGGGTAGAGGAGCTCCCACGGGCCGAAGCCCCCGCTGATGTAGAGGCCTGCGGTGCCCGCGACCGCCACGGCGTTGAGTCGGTGGCGCACCGGCTCCTTGACGAGCGACATCAACAGGACGAAGCCCACCGCCCCGAGCGCGGGGCCGACCGAGTCCATGACGTGGAGCGGTGTCGGCTGCATGCGATCTCCTTCTGGCCGGATCGTAGAAGATCGGGTACAAGAGGCCAGTGGCTCGAAAGACATCGTTCGAAAGAATCAAGCCAGTGCGCGTCGCCGTGCTCGCCTTCGACGGCGTGGTGCTGGGCGACCTGGCGATCCCCTGCGAGCTGTTCGCGCGCGTGCGCACCGGAGACGGCGCCGCGCCGTACCAGGTGCAGGTCTGCAGCGAGACGCCCTGGGTCGAGTCCGAGCACGCGGCGCTGCGCGCTCCGCGCGGGCTCTCGTGGCTGTCCCGCGCGCACACCGTGATCGTCCCCGGGATCGAGCAGGGCCGCGCGCCTTCCGCCGCGGTGCTGCGCGCGATCCGGCGCGCGATCGAGCGCGGCGCACGCGTGGCCTCGATCTGCAGCGGCGCGTTCGTGCTGGCCGCGACGGGCGCGCTCGACGGCCTGCGCGCCACTACGCACTGGGCCGGCACCGACGAGCTCGCGCGGCGCCACCCGCGGATCGAGGTCGATCCCGACGTGCTCTACGTCGACAACGGCCAGATCCTGACCTCGGCGGGTGCCGCCGCGGGCTTCGACCTGTGCATCCACCTGGTGCGCCGCGACTTCGGCGCCGAGATCGCCGCCGCCGCGGCGCGCGCGGCGGTGATGCCGCTCGAGCGGTCCGGCGGCCAGGCCCAGTTCATCGCGCACGCGCCGGCGCCCGACGATCAGAGCTCGCTCGGCCGGCTGCTCGCCTGGCTCGAGCAGAACCTGCGCGACGACCTGTCGCTGCTCGCGGTCGCACGGCGCGCACACGTCAGCACGCGCACGCTGAGCCGGCGCTTCCGCGAGCAGGTCGGCACGACGCCCGCGCTCTGGGTCGCGCGCGCGCGCGTCCGGCGCGCGCAGCGCCTGCTCGAGACCGGCGACGTCGCGGTCGAGCGCATCGCCGAGTCGGTGGGCTTCGGCTCGTCGGCGGTGCTGCGCGAGCACTTCCGGCGGGTCGTCGGCACGAGCCCGCAGGCGTACCGGCGCGCGTTCCGGCTGTGAGGCGCGGCTAGCTCCCGATCGCCTTCGCTCCCTTGCGGAAGATCTCCTCGCCGTCCTCGGAGAGCCGCATCGCGCGCAGGAAGTCGCCGATTCCGTAGTCGGGGCGCGCCCGCAGGATGGACGCCATGTGGGCGCGCGCCTCGTCGAGCCGGCCGGCGAGCGCGAGCGTGTACGCGCCGATCGCCACCACGTGCGCGTGCGCGTTCGGCCGCGCCGCGGCCTGCGCGCCGGACTCCGCGGCCTCTTCGAACCGGCCGAGCCGCGCCAGGCCCATGGCGCGCGAGCCGAGCATGGCGAACAGCAGCGGATCGAACGGGCTCAGCACCCGCGCGTGGTCGGAGAACGCGACCGCCGCGTGCGCGTCGCCGGCCTGCGAGTGCACGAACGAGAGCGTGTAGTGCGCGAGCGCGAAGTTCGGGCTGAGATCGACGGCGCGTTCGAGCTCGACGAGGGACTGGTCGTGACTGCCGCGCAGCCACAGCGCGCGGCCCATCGCCCAGTGGGCCGAGGGATCGCGGTCGTCGGCCAGGAGGCTCTGTCCCGCGGTGGCGTAGGCGCGCTCGATCTCGGGCTCGCGCTCGGCCCAGCCGAGGAACGCGTTCTGGAAGTGGGTGAACGAGAGCCCTGCCCAGGCGCGCGCGAAGGTCGGATCGAGCCGCAGCGCAGTCGCGAAGAACTGCTGCGCCTGCTCGTTCTCCGCGCGCTCGAAGCGGTACATGTGCCACAGGCCGCGGTGATGGGCCTCCCAGGCGTCGAGCGAGCTCGGCGGGCGCAGGATGGCGCGAGCCGACTCGGCGACCTCGATCTCGTGGGCGACGGACGCGACGATGCGGTTGCCGATCTCGTCGATCACCCCGAAGGCGTCGTCCACCTCGCGGTCGAACACCTCGGCCCAGGCGATGCGGGCGCTGCGCGTCTCGGACAGCTCGACCGAGACGCGCAGGCGCTTGCCGCGCCGCGCGACCGAGCCGCTCACCACGTAGTCGACGTCGAGCATGCGCCCGGCGGACTCGGGCGCGATACCGCGCTCGTGCAGCGCGAAGACCGTGCCGCGCGCGATCACGAACAGGCTGCGCAGTTTGGCCAGCCGGGTCAGCACGTCGTGTGCGAGGCCGTCGGCCGGGCCGCCCGGCAGGCGCACGTCCGGCGACTCGTCGGCGAAGGGCATCACCGCGACCGACGCGCGGCGCGCGGGGCTGGCGCCCGGCTCGACACGCGGCGGTGTCGCGAGCTCGACGGTCGCGCGCCGCCAGGCCTCGCGCAGCGGCCCGCGGTCGAGCCCTTCGCTCTCGAACATCTGCGCGGTGGACTCGAGGTGCCGCTCGCCGTCGCGAATGCGCCCGTGCCGCGCGAGCGCGGCGAACAGCGCCTCGTGCACGCGCCGGTCGAACGGCGCGAGCGCGAGCCACTTCTCCAGGTGCGCGAACACCTCCTCTCCGGAAGCGCGGCGCGCCAGCGGCTCCAGCACCGCGGCGTGGCAGCCACGCAGCCGCCGGCGCTGCGCGCCGAGCCAGTGGCCGAGCTCAGGCGCCGCGTCGAGCTCGAGCCCCTCGAGGAAGTCGCCCGAATCGAGCCGTGCGGAGAGTGCGCGGAGCTCTTCGACCGGCAGGTCCTCGAGCCCCGCCTGCACTGCGCGCGCGACCTCGAGGGCATCGACCTCGGCATCGGCGAGGTCGAGTCTCACGGTGTCGCCCTCGGTGGCGACGCGGGGCCGCTTCGGCGCGTCGACGAGCCGCCGGATCTTGGACAGGCACCAGCGCAGCTCGCCGCGCGGGTCGTTCGGCACGTCCCAGAACAGCTCGCACAGGTGGCCGCGGGTCACCGGCCGCGGCGCGAGTGCCAGGTAGGCCAGGAGCGCCCGGACCTTGCGCGAGGCGGGCAGGGCGACCTCGGTGCCGCCGCGGCGGACCGCCAGCGGGCCGAGCAGCCGCAGCTCGAGCTTCCATTCCTTTTCCACGCCGGCTCCCACGCCCGGGTCCACGCGCGGGGCCGATCGTCTGCCCATCAACCGACCTTTCATGGAGGACCGAATCATGGTTGCACCCGCTTCCCAGGAGCGTCAAAACCCGACCCC
>Ga0306920_100002066_pt1 | contig 25182 bp, 27 predicted proteins | sample flu12Cox44000170_FD_204666 | JGI IMG/M metagenome (GOLD analysis project Ga0306920, IMG submission 204666) | Lab enrichment of tropical soil microbial communities from Luquillo Experimental Forest, Puerto Rico - flux4day.12C.oxic.44.000.170 (v2)... | ecosystem: Environmental > Terrestrial >...
GCAGTATTAGGCAAGATCGTATATTTTTTTGGGTCGAGATAATCGAGCAGATTTTCTTTGTTCGGATCGGTGATATTGACTCGGCGCACGGCGACCGTGACGATTTCCGCGCCGGAGACTTCGATGACGCGCTTGGTCTCCGCGAAGTCTTTGTATTTTCCCGTACCGACAATAAGTCGGGAACGATATTTGTTGCCTGCAATTTCGAAAAAATCTTCCATGATTATCCTCCGCCGACGAAATGAACGATCTCGAGGGTATCACCGTCAGTGAGCAGCGTCGTGCCATAGTCTTCACGGGGGATGATCTCCCGATTGCGTTCGACGACGACGCGCGCGGGCCGAATTTTGAGGTCTTCGAGGAGTGCGATGACAGTGAGTCCGTCAGCGATTTCTTTTTCCTCGCCGTTAATTTTTAATTTCATCACAATAAAAAAACCGCATTCGCGGCAGCCTCGCAGAGTTGCCAGGGAATACGGTTTCAAGTTTGTCCCGCTCAAAGAAAAGCTGGGACGGCTACTCTCACGCTTCCCTAAGCCGGTGCGATCCGGATCAGGTTCAAAGGGTTACCTGATTGTCAGGCTCTCAGTCTGCCTGCGGCAGACACCCCTAGCATCGTTAGCACTCTTAACAAAGCAGTACCGGCAAGTCAATAAAGTGATGGACTGCCGTTCAAATCGTTCAAGTCGCTCGAATTGTTTAAGCCGCAAACCGTACGCAAACCTTGTGGGTGACTCAGCGCCTCAATGCTCGATCGATACCGCTGCGTATCCGACCACTTTGCGCATCGGCATCACATCACCAGAGTGGCAGTGTTGAAGTAACTCCGTCCGCCTGGCTGCCATCGCGTTCACTGCAAACAGCATGACTGCGGCGGGTATCACGCCGCACATGGAGATCTCCTGCTCCGCGACAACGTTCAAAAGGCCTTCAGGATCGAGCGCCAAAATTGGCTCCAGTGCCAAGCGATCGAGCTCTTCGGTCCGTTTAGGCGAGAGATAGTGGCTGAGATCGCTACTGGCCAAAACGACGGTCTTGCGGTTTGCGGTGTTGTCGGTTTCGCATGCCGCCGCAATCGCAGCGCCCAATTCGGCGCACTCATCGATGGACAAACGTGAAAGCGATATTGGCACAAACTCGAACTGAGACAGACTGTATTGCAGGAAGGGGAGCTCGATTTCGATGCTATGTTCCCCGGCATGGGCGTTGGCATCGTCGGCGACGAAATGAGCGCGCGCGCGGATCAATTCATTCAGGTGCTGATTGACAGTGATTTCGCCGAGCGGTGTCTGCCAGTGTGACCATGGACTCAAAGCAGCCCGATGACCGCGAGATCGATGGTTGACGCCGAGAATAATGATTCGCTGGAGCGACGGTTCGAGTCGAGTGAAAAAATGCGCCGCGCACGGGCCGGAATAAATGGCGCCGGCATGGGGCACTAGGCCCGCGACGATGGAGCGGCTTTTTTCGGTGGCGCCGTGCGGTCCCAGAGAACTGTTTTCGAAACAGTCCTGCAGGACTGTCCTCAGTTCTGTAGCCGCAGAAGGATAAAATGACCCGGCCACTGCGGCGGGCCTGACAGAGGTCATTGGACCTCTCCAAAAAGGCTAAGGAGCTACGACTTCGACCTCCAATGTCCCTATGCCTTCGACCTCCCCCTCGACTTTATCACCCGGTTTGAGAAAGACCGGAGGGACCCGAGCGAAGCCCACGCCGGAGGGTGTTCCGGTGCTGATGATATCCCCCGGCTCGAGTGTCATGCCGGCAGACAAGCTTTCGATTGTGGTGGGAATATCGAAGATCATGTCGCGAGTATTACCATCCTGCATGACCTCGCCGTTGACCCGGCAAATGAGACGCACCTGCTGGGGATCCGCCAGGGCGCTCTTATGCACGATCCAGGGGCCGAGGGGACAAAAAGTGTCGAGAGATTTTCCCTTGAACCACTGGCCGTGCTGGCGTTGCAGTTCGCGCGCTGTCATATCGAGACATACCGTGTAGCCGAATACGTAATCGTAAGCCTTGTCTTTGGGAATATCGCGGCCTTTCTTACCAATGACGACCGCTAGTTCAACCTCCCAATCGAGCTTGGTGGTGCATTTATGGTTGATGACCCTGCCCTGATGGCCGATTACCGAGGTTGCGGGCTTGGTAAAAAAAACCGGCCACTCGGGATACTTGATTTCCAGTGAACGTGCCCGGGCGCCCTCGTCCACGTGTTCGCGGTAATTGATGCCGAGCATGACGCAATTTTTTTTGGGTTGGGGAATCGGCGAAATGATTTTCGCTTGATTGGGTCTAACCAGCGCGCCGGCGCTGATAAGTTTTTTCAGATCGTCGGCGCTCTTCCCGGCGACGTACTTCTCTGCTTTCCGCGCTACTTGAATCGCCTTGCCGCCGGCTTCGATAAAGGCCTGCATGCTGGTGAGAAAAGGCAGATTGCCGCCTTTCAAGTAGCGGCGGTTGACCTCGGCGAGATCAATAATTTGGTCCTGCGGCCCCATCAACCCGAGCCGTTGCTCATTCTTGCGCAAGAAGGTGACAAATCGCATTCATGCCTCCAAGTTGAATTTTTTAGCTGCCGATGTGGAACAGTTTACAGGCGTTTACGCCGGAGATCTGACGAATTTCCGCACCAATATTGCTGCTCATTAGCGAGGTCAGCGGTTCGGGAACGCCCATATCATATGGATAGTCGCTGCCGAGCAGAACGCGGTCGGCGCCGAAATTTGCAATCAAATATTCCAATGCCATTTGGCTATGGGTGATGGTGTCGAAGTAAAGCAACCTAACATAGTCGGACGGCAGTTTGGAAATTTTTCTCTTGCTAGAATCTTGAATCGCGTAACCGCGATCGAGACGGCCCCAGGTATACGGCAAAAACCCGCCACCATGCGCCAAAAGTAGTTTCAGTCGCGGGAAACGTTCGAGGACGCCGGCAAAAATGAGTTTTGCCACGGTGAGTGAGGTATCGGTAGGATTGCCGATTAAATTGGCGAGGTTGTAGTCTTTCATGCGCTCGGCGCCGACGACCTGATTGGGATGAATGAAAATGATCACATCGAGACCCTGCGCTGCCTCCCAAAACGGCTCCAACGTCGGGTCGTCGAGATAGCGACCATTGATATTCGAGGCGATCTCCGCGCCGCGAAATCCGAGCTGGCTCATCACCCGCTCCAGTTCGGCGGCAGCCCGCGCCGGATCCTGCATCGGAACGGACGCTAGCGCGACGAAGCGCCGTGGAAACTTGGTAACTGCATCGGCGAGGCGATCATTGAGCCAGCGGGCATATTCGAGCGAATCAGCGGCTGCCATCCAATAAAAAAAGTACGAGCCGGCGGGAGATAAGACCTGCATGTCCACGTTTTGTTGGTCCATGATCGTAAGACGCAGATCGAGATCGGAAAATTCGGCTTTTGCCTGAGTGAGAAACGGCTTTGCATCGCGGAACAGGACAGTATGGCCGCGCTCGGTCGTTTGTACCTCTAACCCGTGGCGAGCGCCGATCCGACCGGCCATTTCGAGACTGTCTGTAGGCACATAGTGGGCGTGAACGTCGATATTCATCGCGAGTGTTAAAATCGGCTTTTCAGGAGAGCTATCGGAGGACATGCGGATTGTCAAGTTAAAGGATCTTCGACGACATTAATTTGCTTGAAGTCGTGACCGATGATAATTTTCTGTCATGAATAACAAGCGAAGACGAGAAAATCGCGTCACAATGCGCGAAGGTGATCGTATTCTCATCAATAAAGGCATCTCGAAAAAAGTCATGATCATCGCGCGCACCGAAATCCCTCATTCTACGGAAAGAATCTTCGTAACCAAATCGGGCGGCAAGTATACGATTGGCTTGAAAGTATGGCGATCGGATTATGCCTGGAATGAAAAGAATCAGATGTGGGTGCCAAAGCATTGATCCAAATGGATCGTGAGCCGCTCTATTCGACGGTTCAAGGCTGATCGAAAACCCCGGCGAGATCGACCAATGGCAAAACACGACACCAGAAGTCTCCTGACCGACTTGAAATCCGGTCGCGGTCCGCAGCTGGTGCTTCTTTTTGGCGACGATCTGCAGGTCGATGAAACTTGCAAAGCTGTGCTGGATCAGCTCGTACCGGAACAACACAGGGGATTCAATCTCGAGCGTTTTGACGGGCGCACTGCGACTTGGGACCAAATCGAAACGTCGCTGATGACGCCGCCTTTTTTCCCCGGCAAAAAGGTCCTGTGGGTCGAAAACGCGCCATATTTTTATTCCAGAGAACAAAAAAAAGAGCTCAGTGAAAAGGTTCTAGAGCTCTGGCGCGACGGCAAACGCGATGCCGCCGCCAAATTGCTGATCGATTTGCTGCTCGTCGAGGGATGGACGCAGGAACGTTGGGAGCGTCTAGAGGGATTGGCGTCACAACCACTGCTGGATCTCTTCGGGAATGAGGGAGCGGAGAGCGTTGAAGAGATCGAGACCCTGGTGAGCTATTGCCAAAGTCGCGGTCTTGATCTGACCCAGCGCAAGGGGTCGGAGGATCATCGGCTCGGCGTTCTATTGGATCAAGGGCTTCCTGAATGGAGTGTTCTATTGCTGACCGCCGTGCAAGTCGATCGGCGCTCGCGGATATATAAGCGCTTCGAAGACGCCGGTGCGGTGTTCGATCTCGCGCTCGAACGTGACAAAAGCGGCAAGGTGAGCCGTGATACATTGCTGGAAATTATTGGAAGGCGCCTGCGGCAGGCCGGGAAAACTCTGGATTACAGAGCGCAGGAGATGCTCTTGGCCAGAACCAGTGACGATTTGCGCACGGTTCAGCAGGAAATCGAAAAACTGCTGCTGTTCGTAGGTGATCATCGGGCGATCTCTGAGCAGGACGTGGAAAACATCGTCATTGATCAGGGTGACGCCTGGATTTTCGATTTTACGCGGGCGCTTGGTGATCGTAACGCAGCGGCAGCTCTTGGTTATCTGGCGCGTTTGCTCGCCCAGGGAGAAGCTGCGCTGAGAATCTTGGCTACACTCACCAGTGAGATACGTCGTTTGCTCCGGGCGCGCCAGCTTTTGGCGACAGATCTTGCCAAGCTGTGGAGACGCGGCATGAGCTATCAGCAGTTTCAACAAATTGTTTTGAAGACGCGGGGGCCTTTGCTCACGCGTAACGCTTACGCCGATTACATGTGCTTTCAACGGGCTGAGCGGTTTTCCCTCGGTGAATTATGCTCCTATATGGAGGCGCTCTTCGCCGCCGACTACCGGTTGAAATCGGGCGGGATTCAGGCCGATCTGGTGCTTGAGAGGCTGGTTTTGGGTCTCTGTATGGGCAGGAAACGCGCGGCAGGGCTGGCGAGCCGCCCCGTGTACCGATGAGACAATCAAACTTCTCAGTCTGTCTGTGGGTTTTCTACGCGGTACTAAGCGCGAGTTCCGCAAACGCTGACATGGTGGTCCAAGCTTGCTTCAGCCCCAACGGCAAATGCGCCGCACACGTTCTGCGCGAGATCGGTTCAGCGAAAAAAGAATTGCTCGTCGCGGTTTACGCTTTTACCAGCGATGATTTGGCCAATGCGCTCGTGCAAGCCAAAAAAAGGGGCGTCGCCGTTCAGGTCGTCATCGACCGGGAGTTTGATCTCGCCAATCCGAGCTCCAAGGGTAAATTTTTCGATGCGCAGAAGATTCCTTTGCGCCGTATCTCCGGCACAAAGCCTGCCAGCGCAGAAAAAGACGCAGGTTTGATGCATCAAAAGTTTGCGGTTATCGATCGGAACGTCGTTCTTGCCGGATCTTACAATTGGACCTATGCGGCGGAAAATTCGAACGATGAAAACCTTCTGCTGTTTCGTGAAGCCGCTCCGCTCGCCGAAGAATATCGGCGCGCATTTTTGCGGCTGTGGGAGCGAAAGCCTTGACCCGTTCCTCAATCGCACTGACGGGCACATTGTTCCTGTCGTTTCTGGCGGGGCTTTTCACCCATGTTCTCTATCAGAGGTGGAACCCATCGGCGCCGGAACCGTCTGCATCAATCAATGAAGAACGGTTGGCAACGGGGAACGGCGAGCCAGCACTACACCGGGTGACTTTTATACCGCTGGCGCCGGCGCCGGAGCAAAAACAAGTTGAGCTACCTTTGATCCCGGCGCGCGACGTAGACAAAATTCGCGCCCTCGCGGATCGGCAAGCGCGCATCCGCGGTCGGATTTTTCGTGTCGGTCACGCGACCAAAAGCAACACCTATTTTTTAAACTTTGGACCGTCGCGCGAGGCTCTGACCGCGGTGATCTTCAATTCCGCTGCGGAGCTGTTCGAGAAAAGCAAACAGCCGCCGAAAAATTTTGAAAACCGCGAGGTGGAAATCAGCGGATTCATCAAAGATCATCCGCAGTATGGGCTCGAGGTCATTCTGGAAGATCCCAAACAAATTAAAATTGTGAACTGATGGGAAGACGCTATGAGTGAATCGGAAAAAAAATGTATGGTCTGCGGCAAGCCAGCGAAAGATCTGCGGGGTGGAATCTGTGAAGCTTGCCGGGACAAAATTCGCCGCGAAGCTATGGGCGAACAGGCGCGCGAAAGCCAAAGCGCCGAGCGCGAGCTCAGACGGCAAGGTGTGAGCAAGGATAAGAAATAACGAGAATGCAGGTCCAGATTCATCTGTGATCACTTCAGGGGATGCGGATCCCGTTTACCGGGAGTTTGCGACCCGTAATTTTATACAATCGACGATATAATTCAGCGGTTGAGGCATGTGTTTCAGAGACGGATCGATTTAGACGAAAAAAGCTGTTTTTCTGTGACAGTCATGATAGAATTTGGTTTTATTCAGCGTGTTTTACTTGGTAATTAAACACACCCCCGGGAGGTCAGCAACACTGCGCGTTCGAGATTTAATGGGTGGGATTTTTGTTCTCGCCTTTTTGTTCATTGCCGTACCAGCAAAGCCAATCTGGGCATTTTCTCCGGACGAAGATCTAACCGCGCGAGCCGCGGTTTTGATGGACGCTGCCAGCGGAAAAATAATTTACCAGAAAGAGCCCGACCTTCGTCTGCCGCCTGCGAGCACGACGAAAATCATGACGGCCATTCTGACCTTGGAAAGCGGCCGCAGCTTGGCAGAAAAGTTCACGGTTTCAAAGGAAGCGACTCGCGTTCCCGCTTCCAAGCTTTATCTTCGTGCCGGCCAATCACTGAGTATCGAGGAATTGCTTTACGGTATCATGTTGGCTTCAGCCAACGACGCGGCCGTGGTGTTGGCCGAAGGTGTCGCCGGCTCGGTGGAGCACTTCGGCGAGTTGATGACCAAAAAAGCGCAAGATCTCGGGGCGATCAATAGCCATTTTACCAATCCGCACGGCCTCACCGCGGTGGATCACTATTCCACTGCGAAGGACCTCGCCATTTTGTTCCGCTATGCGATGAAAAACCCGACCTTTCGCGAAATTGTTCAAACCAAATTCAGTTCCGTGACAACCACCGCGGTGGTGCGAAAAAAAGTCGTGCCGCGGCGAATCTCGGTCAGGAATCATAATCGGTTATTGTGGAATTTTGATGGCGCGCTCGGCGGCAAGACCGGCTACACCCATGCCGCCCAGAAATGCTTTGTGGGCGCAGTGCAGCGCAATGGCACAACCTTGATCGTTGCCATCCTCGGCGCGCGCGACCAATGGGGCGACACGAAGCGGCTCTTGGAATATGGCTTCGATCATTACGAGATGTTGAACGGTCCATCGGGAGCGCCAGAAAAGGCAGCCGCGACCGAGCAGCAAGTGGGCCTACGCGGCGACCGCATCTCGTCCGTTACTGTACCCGCACAAGAAAAAAGCCAGGTTAAGCTTACCGAGGGCTTTATTTTGCAGGTGGGGTCGTTCCGCGACAGAGATCGGGCGGAAACGCTTTCACGCCAGATCAAGGAGAAAGGCATCGAGGCTTTTGTCGAGCAAACCACCATCAATCGGAGCGAAACCTCCTATCGAGTCCGCATCGGCCCTTACCCGGAGCTCATTACCGCGCAGGAGACAGCGCAGGAGATTCTTAGCAAAAGCGGCCATCGCGTTTTAATCTTGCCTTTTCAGGCGGGACGGGAAGAAGCCAATCCAAGCTGATGCGAGCCGGTGGCAAAACTGCTCGCGGACCGATTGCCTACCGCTTTACACTGACAAGATCATTCCATCCTCGGCCACAGCCATTTCCAGTTGATTTTTTCGGGCGAGCATTTCTTCGCCCAAATGCGTCAGGATGAGCTTTTACACTGTAGGCGCTCGAAGTTCGCCCGCAATGTCTGGTAATCGATATGCATCGCGGGTTGCGCGGTAAAAAATGAACACTCGCAGAGGAACAGATCCACGCCGCGCGCCTGCTCGATGAATTGATCCGTCCATGCCGAATCGCCGGAGAAAAGAACCCGCCGGCCATCGTAGCTGACCTTTAGCGCGAGCGAAATATCTTCACTTTGGTGCGGCACGCGGAACGGAAAGACTTCAATTGTTTTTATGGTTGCGGCCTTGTCTGGACACAAAATCTGAAAGTTGAAAAGCTTCTCCTGAGCGAAGCTTTTCCCGCTCCCGTACATCAGACTGCAAAGTCGCAGAACTCGTTCTTCCGTTCCCGACGGTCCGGCGATCGTCACAGGACTGTGGGGTGGACTTTGATGGAGATATTCGATCATAAAAAACGGGATGCCACCGAAGTGATCACCGTGCAAATGGCTGAGGATGATCGCGTCAAGATCGCGCGGCGCGAAGCCGGCGCGTTTCATCGCGAGCAACGCCGTTGGTCCGCAGTCGAGAAGAAATAGGCGATCACTCGCTTCGAAAAGATAGGAGCTTTGATGTCGGCCGCCGCTGCCGAACGCATCGCCACAGCCAAGAACATGAAGTCTCATCGCGGTATTTCTGAGGGTGAGTTATAGGTCTTCGATTAACACTCCGCCTCTGCTGATGCAATGGATGCGTCCGAATGGGAGCCAATAAAGTTGCTTTTTTCCGCACGGACGACTAGAGTCAGCGGGTGTCTGTTTACAAGCGCCCGTTCTTCAGTTTATACACCACCAGTCTTTGGATCCGGTTTCTTCGTTTCGGTTTGCAGTCGCATAAAAAGCTCGAAAACGATCTCGACAAAGCCGGTCTCACGCCGCCACAGTTCTATGTCCTGGCAACGATTGGCTATGCCGGCGGGCTTCCGTTCGGTGAAATCGGCCAGAAGATGATGGTGACTGTGAGCAATCTGACCGGCATTGTCGACCGGCTCGAAGAAAAAAAATTGGTGATACGGAAACGGGACGACAATGACCGACGCGTGGTTCATGTCGTGCTGACGGATAAGGGTGCGAAGCTCTACAAAACCACCATTCCACTGTTCGAAAAAAGCGTCGGAGAGATCTTTGCCTTGCTTCCGAAGCCGGAGCAGAAAGAACTCTCATCGCTCCTACGCAAGCTCAACCAAGAAACTTCGGTGAGCTGAGTCTATACTCAGCCACACCGCACCAACTTTTGGCCCGCCATTTACGGTATCTGGGATAAAGTCGCCTGAACGACGTCAGTTGGTTGACAGGCCGGATTGGCGAGCTATAAAGGTTAAAACCTTAACTAATTTTCTCTGACACTGTGAAGGACGAAAGTAAAACTCCGATGGGTCTCGAACGGGTCAAGAAGTGGCTTTACGCCAAAGAGCTTGCCGAACGAAGCACCGGATGTGTTCTCTGCGGTTCGTGCTACGGTCATGGTCCCGCCAATCCTATGGAAGATGTGCCGGGCCCAAAGGAGAAATGCCCGCCCTACGAGTTTTACCGTTTTCAGCGCCACACACCGAAGTCACGTTGGCTGATGTCCCAGCGGGTGTTTCACCGGCTCGATCCGATTACGCCAGAGCTAAAAGAAGTGATCTATGCCTGCACGAATTGTCTCATGTGTCAGGAACTGTGTGGGGTGCGCAACGACGGCTATGGTCCGTGGGATATTACCGTCGCCATGCGCGAGGAAATCACAGAAAAGGAAGGGCCGCTCGACGCACACCGGGCAATCTATGACGGTCTGCAACGGCATGATAATCCCTGGGCGCTACCAAAAGCGAAGCGCGGCGCCTGGTGCCAGGATCTCGGGCTCAAACAACTGAGCGATGGGAGCGCTCCGACCTTGCTTTTCGTCGGTTGCTCGGCGGATCTCCCGAGCGGCCACAGCAGCGCTGTCGCCCTGGCAAAACTGCTTCAGGCTGTCGGCGAGGACTTCGCGGTTCTTGGCGCAGAGGAAAAGTGCTGCGGACTTTATGCCTTCGACCTGGGATTTCGGCGCGAATACGAACGGTTGAAGGATTTCAATTTAGCCGCAGTCCAGAGTGCCGGAGTAGCCAAAGTGATTACCGGCTGCGGCAGTTGTCACCGAATCTGGCGCGAGTACGCGAAATCACAAGCGGTCGGCTTTAAGGTGCTGCATGGCATCGAGTACGTCGATCAATTGGCGGCGTCCGGGCGCTTGAAGTTCACCCGGGCGATAACCAAGAAAGTGACTTATCATGACTCCTGCCACCTCGGTCGAGGGGCCGGAGTTTATGAGGCGCCGCGTCGTCTGCTCAAGGCCATTCCAGGAGTGGAGTTGATCGAGATGCCACGCAACCGCCGGTGGGCCTGGTGTTGTGGCGGCGGCGGCGGGGTTCCCGAAGCGGATCCAGAGCTTGCGCAGTGGAGCGCTAACGACCGCGCGCTGGAGGCGCTCGCCACCGGCGCCGAAGTCATGCTCACGTCCAGCGCGCTCTGCCAGCGTTCGTTTGCGGCGCTCGCCGGTTCGCGACTGCCAGTCCAGGATTTACTCGATTTCGTTCAACAGGCACTCTGAATCATGCTCATCAAAGAAGCTCATTTCACCCCGCAACGAATGCTCGCGATGCTGGGACTGAAAGCCGACTCCTTCGGCTCCCATGCGCTAATTCCCGGCCCGAAGGAGCGCAGTGAAACGATTCTCAAGCTCCTGGACCAGCCAAAAAAGAATTTCACGTTTCTCGACTACGAAATGTACACAGGCTCCCTGGATGGCAAACGGATCACGGTCGGGAACGGCGGGCGTTACGCCCCGGATACAGCGATCACGACGGAAATTCTTTGCGGCGGTGGGGCGGAAAATCTGATCCGGGTCGGTAGCTGCGGCTCACTGCAGGAAAACATCCAAATTGGCGATCTGGTGATCGTTACCGGCGCACTCCGCGGCGAAGGCACCTCGCGTTATTACGTCCCGGAAAATTTCTCCACAGTCGCGCATACCGAAATCATTACCGCGCTCAAGCGAGCCGCCGATGATTTGAAGGTGCGCTATCACCTCGGCTGGATGTTTACTACGGACGCGCTATTCCAGGAGACGGCCGAGCTGATTCAGCAATTGAACGAGCAGCACGTTTCGGCCATCGACATGGTGACCTCCACGTTTTTAACGGTCGCGCAGGTGCGCGGCAAGAAAGCGGGAGCCATTCTCGCCGTCTCCGACGAATGTCTCTCTGGCAAGTTCGGCTTTCGCGATCCGCACTTCCAGGAAGCGGAAAAAAAGACCATCGAAGTGGCGCGTGCCGCGCTGCAATATCTCTGATTATCGACACAAATATGATCCGCGATCAGCAAAGCCCGCTGTTCGAACCGGTGCTGTGGGACGAGGACGGGTTTAAAATTCTCGATGAGCTCCTGGTTCCGGAGCAAATCGAATACATTCGAATCAACCACGTCGCACAAGCAGTCGATGCGGTGCGGCACATGAAAACCCGAGCCTTCGGCCAGGTTCTGACTTTTTTGTATGGTGGGGCACTCCTAGCCTCAGCGTATCGCGGCAACAAAGCAGCGCCGCTGCGCGAACAGATTGGCACCATGACGGAAGCGTTTTGCAACGCCCGGCCAACGTTCGATTTCCGCGGTCTCGGCGCTTTCTTCGAAGAATGGTTTGCCAAACTGAGTTCGAACAGCCCCGTGGGTGAAAGCATAGCCTGCCGCGCGCGCGAATTCGCGCGGCAGATCGTTCAGGCACGGCAAGCGCGCGCGAAGCGCGCGGCGTCTATACTGCCGAATCCTGCGCAAGTAATGACCCATTGCAATGTCAGCGGGGAACTGGTCGAAGTCGCCCGGCATTGCCATAAATCGCAAAAAGAATTCACCGTTATTGCCACCGAGACCCGGCCTTACCTGCAGGGAGCGCGCTTAACCGCCTGGGAACTTGCCCGAGCGGGAGTGTCGACATCCTTGATACCTGATTGCGCCATTGCGCAGGTGATGGCCAGCGGCGAAGTCAATGCGCTAATCGTGGGCGCGGATCGATGCGCGCGAAACGGCGATGTCATCAACAAGGTTGGGACTTATCCGCTGGCGCTTATGGCGCGGGAGTATCAGGTGCCGTTTTATGCACTGGTTCAGCCGCCGGGCTCGTTGGAGCGCGGTGTGGATGCGCCGATCGAGGAGCGGCCGGTGGCGGAGCTGCTGATGTTTAGAGAACAGTCGATTACACCCATCAGCACTGCCGAAATCGGCGCACGCTATCCGGCTTTCGATATCACGCCTGGGGAGTTGATTACGCGTTTGATTGGGTTTGACGACGCGTATACGCCGGAAAGTTTTCGGAAGACTTACGGCGGCTCCACCACATCGGAGAGCATCAAGAGTCCACCAGAAGCGAAATATATTTTGATCTACGGTGTTCCTCCGCCGAACCAATACGCCTTTTTTCGTGCCGCGCTGAAGGCGGAACATGCCGAGGCGGTTCTTGTTCCTGAAATGCGCCCAGCGCTCTGGGGCGCGCAAGTGGTTGCACCAGAACTCAATGCGCGCAACATCCCGGCAACGCTCATCTCGGATAACACCATGGGAACGCTTTTCGCGCAGGGTGAGATTCGCAAACTGTGTCTTTTTTACGAGAGTTTAAGCAGCGAAGGACCTGTTGGAATCAGCGGCTCATTACTGGCGGTTCGGTTGGCGCGACTGCATGGAGTCGAGATCGAGCTCTTCGACGGCGCTCACGCGAAAAATCAAACCCTCGATCGGGATATCTCGACATTCCTGGGGAACAACATCTGTCCCGCGGGCGTCACAATCCGAACGATCGAACCGGAAGTAATTCCCTGGACGTTGCTCAGGGGCTAGTCGATGGCGAAACTCGAAACCGAGATGATCCGCTGGAGCACATTGCTCTTCGAACGGCGGCTGATCAGTGGTTGGGGCGGCAACTTGAGTTGCCGGCTCGGCGAAAACAAGTTTCTGATCACCGGCCAACACGCCCCCCTCGGATTTCTCACGACCAAGCACTTGGTGCGCATCGATCGAAACGGCAGTGCCGTGGTCAAGGGACAAAAGCCTTCGAGCGAGACCCCCATGCACCTTGCGATCTACGCCGGAACGGATACGCAAGTCATCATTCATACTCACCCACCCATGGTGCTAGCCTTCTCCCTGACACACGGGAGCTTCGTGCCCATCAGTTTCGAGGAAAAATACACCATCGGCGAGGTGCCGATTATCGTTCAGGATACGCCCACGGTCACCGAGCCGGAAAAGGTCGTCACCGAGCTCAAATATCATCCGGTGGTCATCATTAAAGGACATGGAACAGTCGCAATCGGCAAAAATTTTGAAGAAGCGTTTTTGTTGACCGACTTGCTCGAAGAGGCGGTGCACTGTCAATTTTTCAAAGAACGGCTGAACGGCGCGCCAGCGGCCGGCGAGAGAGCGCCGTCGGACCTGCGTCACCTACCGACGGTTCGGCCAGGAAAAGGCTTTGCACTTTTTTCCGAAGAACACATGAAGGCGCTGGTCGACGGCGCCAATGGCGATGCGGATTTTAGGTCGCGCGGCGCGGAGACCATTCTCACTTCTTCTTTGACCCTTGTTCTCCAAGAAGCCGAGCTGGCGTGGACCGTGAGATTCCGCGATGGCGCCATCACCGCGCTCGAGAAGGGGGACAGCGGCGAATTCTTGATCAGCGGCAATTCGGAATGGTGGAATGCGGTGTTCAGCAATCGGATCGATCCGTTCTTGGCGACACAGCAAGGAAAACTCAAGCTCAAGCGCGGTGAGCTGGCGGACTTGTCGCGCTGGTACAAACCTTTTCAGAGGGCATTTGCGCTATGGCAAACAATCCCAGTTCGGTAGGCTTTTTTGCGGCGGCGGCGTTGGAAAATCCGGCACGCCTTCAGCCGCATAAGACCGCGGTGATTTCGAAGGACGAAGAGATCACCTTCGCGGAATTGAATCAGCGGGTGCACGGGCTCGCCGCACATCTAGACAAAGAAGGAGTACGGCAAGGCGAGCGGGTCGGCTTATTGCTACCCAATTCGACCGCAATTCCGCTCAGCTATTTTGCGACCCAGAAGATCGGCGCGGTGACGGTGATTCTGGATGCCCGGCTGAAAGGCAAGGAGCTCCAGGGGGTTCTAAAAGACGCCGATCTGAAACTGCTGATTGTCCATGCGCAATTGCTCGCCGAGATCGAAGAAGCGTTCAGAGCGATGACGCCGATACCGATATGGATCGTCGGCGAAGAAGGCGAACGGAGCTTCGAAAAACGATTCTCGGCGCCCGCTGGTGCGATACTTTCACCGCACTTAAATGCCGGTGATGACGCGTTGATTCTTTATACTTCAGGCACCACGGGAGAACCCAAGGGCGTGGTTTTGAGTTATCAAAATCTCGCGCAGTATCCGCAGGTGATGCGCGAAATGGGAATCACCGACAGTTCGACCATCCGCGGCTGCATTCTGCCGATGTCGCATATTGTCGGGCCGGTGGTCTGCAATGAGCTGGTCGAACGAGGTTATACGCTCGTCATTTTCGACCAGATCAACCCCATTAGCTTGCTCGAGGGCATTCAAAAGTATCGGGTAAATGTTTTTGAGAGCGTGCCGATCGTTTTTCAACTCTTGTTGGGTGTAAAGAATCTATCGAGCTATGACACGAGCAGCGTCAAAATTGCCGCAATGATGGGCACAAGCATTCCGCTACCGTTATTACACTCGTTTCAAATCGCACAGCCGCATATTAAAGTAATCCAGGGTTATGGATTGACGGAAACATCGCCGATGATCACTTTGGTTGAGCCGGATAAGGCCAAGGAGAAAATCGGCAGCATCGGTCGGGCGGTGCCCGGAGTCGACGTCAAAATTATCGATGAAAAAGGGGAAGAAGTGGGAAATGACGAGCCGGGTGAAATCATTACACGCGGCCCTCATGTGATGAAGGGATACTTTCGCCGGCCCGACGCCACTGCGGCGCGGATTCGCGACGGTTGGCTCTACACCGGCGATGTGGGCAAGCGTGATCGTGGTGGCTACTTTTATCATCTCGGCCGCCGTGACGACATGATCATCACCGGCGGGCTGAACGTTTACCCGGCAGAGGTGGAGAATTTGATCTACACATACCCCGGTGTACAGGAGGCGATCGTTTTTGCGATTCCTGATAGCAAGCGCGGCCACGTGATCGGCGCCGCAATCGTACCCCATCGCGACGCGAATCTGGTTGAGAAGGAACTCCTCGTCTTTTTGCGCACCAATCTCGCCAACTTCAAAGTCCCAGACAAGATTGTGCTCCGTGAATCACTTCCACGCACCTCGTCGGGTAAGACGGTGCGAGATGCTGCGGTATTGCTAACCGATTGAGGCCTGCACTCGTGGCGACCCACGACGAAGAACCCGTCGCGATCCAAAATGCCGCCGGATTGATCCTTGCAGTTACCGAACAGCGAAACTGGATCGAAGTCTTTTTCGAAGGCGACTTGATGCACACCCGGACAGTAAACTTTCCGTCCGGCCGCATGTTTGGCATCTATATCGAAGAGATTCCTCACAAGACGACGGTTTACGAACACCCGCGGACGATGATTTTTTTCGACGGACCGTGCGATCTGCAGATCGTGCGCGAGGGTGATCGAGTGATCGTTACCGGCAGCGCGTCACGACGCAATCTCGGGTGATCCGAAGCGAAGCGGAGGAATAACCCTCGACGCACAGTTTCGCTACGGTACGACTTGATTGAGCTCGAAAATCGAGGAACACGATACGAATCTCTCGAGAAGAATTTGGGGGCGAGCTGCCGCTAATCTTACGCTCGGCGCGGACGAAATCCATGTTTGGCGGATTGCTGCCTTCGAGGATGACGCCGATGTCGCTTTGTGCGCGGCTCTTTTGTCGAAGGACGAGCAAACTCGTGCGGCGCGATTTAAATTTGACAGAGATCGCCGCCTGTTCACCGCCGCCCATGCTGCGCTGCGCTCGATCTGTGCCTTGTATCTGCGAACAACGCCTGTGAGCGTCCAATTGGCCGACGGTCGGTACGGCAAGCCGGAACTTGCAAGCGACTCGCGCGCGGATCTGCGATTCAATCTCTCCCACTCAGGAGAACTCGCACTTATCGGTCTGTCAGCAAAGCGAGAGATTGGAGTCGATCTCGAAATGATCAAAGATTTCTCCTTCGATGAGGTTGCCGAGCGTTTTTTCACGCCTCGCGAAGTCGCCGGGTTGCGCTCTCTTCCGAAACATCTGCAGCGTCAAGCCTTTTACAAATGCTGGACGAGCAAGGAGGCTTTCTTAAAAGCCAAAGGCACCGGCTTGTCCGGGCAGCTGGACGAGGTGGATATTGTTCCCCTCGGTGCTGATGAGATTCGGATTAGCGCGGATGTGGCCGGGTGGTCTTTGGCGGAATTGCCTGTCGGTGATGGCTATGTCGCAGCGCTCGCAAACGAGGGCGCGCCGCTCGCCGTATATCTTTATGAATGGACGGTATCTCCTTCTACTGCGCCTCAGTGAACCTCGCGAATGCAGGCATGAAATCGTAGGCCAGCTGGCCTTTTTCACCGCCGCGGTTTTTCACCACGTGCAGAACGATCGCTTGACTCGGGTCGTTCATAGTGATGCTTCGAGTTGAGTCCTTTTTCATTACCAGAACCAGGTCCGGAGCAGCACTTTTCTCGCTCCACGATTGTGCAACTGTGCCGCTGCCACTCTCGAGATCGGGCCAGACTGCGAAGACCGGCACATTGAAGCTCCGGGCGGTTTGTTGCAGCTGTTCGGCAACGATCTGCAGGCGCGTCTCTTGTGGTTGATCGACTCGTCCGAGACGTTGGCAATCGTCAATCACGACCATGGTTTGCTCTGCTTGGGTTTGCGCGCGCAGCTCGGCGATTTGCATTTCAATTTCATTGATTGTGGTGGTTTGCTCACATTCGAATAAGTAGATCGAATCGAGCCAAGTCTTTGCTTCTTCAGCGACGCGCTTTAATTTTTCCCAGCTTGGCGGCAAGTCGTTAGCTTCACCGCTGGGTAATCGCGGCACGCCGTACCAATGGAGCAGATATGCGCTGCCACGCCGGATTTCGCGCTGATCCAAGCCGCTCAAACGCGCTAGCGTTCTAATGCGTAGCTCTTGTATCGTTTCCGCAAGGCTAAAAAACATTCCCGGCACGTGATTGTGGCGTGCTACTTGATCGATGAGTTGTCGAGCGAAAGAGGTCTTGCCGATCGCCGGCGCGCCGACGAGCAGATAGAGTCCCGGCCGGATGCCATCGAGAGCGCGGCTCAAATTTATAAATCCGGTTTCCCAGCCGGATATTTCCATGGCGGCGTGTTCTTTTGCGAGCTCGCTCAAGACACTGTCGAGAAGCGCGCCTTCAGACTGCGGCTGTGAAAATCGCGTCATTTCCGCCGGGAGCTTAACGACTTTGCAGGGGCGCGGCAAGGCGCTCCGACCATTGACAGGCCGCGCCATTCCATATTACGGCTTAGGCAGTTTGACCCACCAAGACTCAGTTCCAAAATAGGAGGTAACGGGCATGGGAGAAGAAAAGAACGGAGCAAAGTTTTCCAGACGCTCGTTTCTCAAAGGACTTGGCGGCGGCGCCATCGGTACCGCAGTGGTCGCGACGGGGCTGGTTAAGACCGATGACGCAACGGGTTACGTTGAGGAAACCGTGGGGCCAGGACAAAGTAAGACCGCCGTTGTTCTCAACGTCAACGGCAAGACATACCGCGTTGAAGTCGAGCATCGCCAGACCCTCGCCGAAGTGTTGCGCGACGAGCTGGGCCTCACAGGAACCAAGATCGGCTGTGATCGCGGCGAATGCGGTGCCTGCACGGTGATTATTGACGGGCGCAACATGTACTCGTGCAGCCAACTTGCCGTTTGGATGCAAGGCAAACAGATCCTGACCATTGAAGGCTTGGCCACCAGAGGCGACAAACTCGATCCCCTGCAGGATGCCTTCATCGAGCACGACGGGCCGCAGTGCGGCTTTTGCACCTCTGGACAGATCATGTCCGGCAAGGCGTTGCTCATGAAAAATCCCAAGCCGACAGAAGCCCAAGTGCGGCGCGCTTTATCCGGGAATCTCTGCCGCTGCGGGAATTACAATCGCGAAGTCGCCGCGGTGCTCGCAGCCGCGTCAAAGGCAAGCTAAGGGGATTGTCATGGCAGAATCATCAAAAGAATTTTCCATAGTCGGCAAAAAAACGCCGCGCATCGACGCCTATGAGCGAGTGACCGGCCGAGCCCAGTATACGGGCGATCTTCAACTCCCGCGTATGCTTTATGCGCGGGTGCTACGAAGCAGCGTACCGCATGCGAAAATTCTCAGCATCGATACGTCCAAAGCCGAAAAGCTGCCGGGGGTGAAAGCGATCATTCATCACGGCAATGCGCAGGTGCCATGGTCGAGCGGCGGCCTGACTCATCGGCGTTATATTTTCAACAATCCGGTGCGCTACGTCGGCGATCCAGTTGCCGCCGTGGCAGCGACTGACCGATACATCGCTGAAGACGCGTTGAAATTGATCGAGGTCAAGTACGAAAGGATTCCGTATGTGCTCGACGCTAACGAAGCGCTAAAACCGGATGCGCCAAAAATTACGCCCAATGGGAACCTGTCCGTCGGCAATGGGCCGTTCAGTGCGCCCATCGAAGAATCTTGGGGAGATGTGGAGCAGGGATTCAAGCAAGCGGATAAGATCTTCGAAGATACTTACATCAGCAAGCACGTGAACAATGCGCAGATTGAGCGACGCGTCAGCATCGCTACGTGGGACGCCGGCAAGCTGACGGTTTTTGCTTCCACGCAGGGTGTTTCAAACGCCCGCACAGACATCGCCAAAGATTTCGGCTTGCCGCTGAGCAAAGTACGGGTCGTCTGTAAGTACATGGGCGGCGGCTTCGGCAACAAAAACCAAGCACAAGATTATGACTATATGGCGGCCATGCTCGCGAAAATCGCGGCGCAGCCGGTAAAGCTCGAATTCACTCGTGAAGACGATTTCATCGGCATGCATGGCCGCTGGTCATCGGAGCAGCACTACAAAGCCGGCGTGAAACACGACGGGACGCTGACGGCTGTGACGCTCGATGCCGTCACCAACATGGGCGCGTACCGAAAACAGAGCGGCAACCTGAGCGGCACGGATTTTTATAATATTCCAAATTTCAAAAAAGTGGTTAAGCCGGTGCATACCAATACGGTAGTCGCAGCCAACTACCGCGCGCCGGCTTACCCGCAGTCGGTATTCGGCTTTGCTTCTTTTCTCGACCAGATCGCTTTTGAATTGGGGGTGAATCCGCTCGATATGTTCCTGCGCAACCGGGCGCAGAAATCTAAAGGCAAGTTGGACTTTACGTCCAATTGCCTGGAGCAGTGCATTCTTGAGGGCGCAAAGCAGATCAATTGGCGTGAGAAATGGCACAAACCTGGCGAAACGGCCGGTCCAAAAAAACACGGCATCGGCATGGCGCTCGGCGGCTACCCATTTCGACCCGGGCTTGGCGCTGCGACAATTCGGATCAATGAGGACGGCACGGCGCATGTGTTGGTCGGCGTCACTGATATCGGCACCGGCGCAAAATCAACGATGGCGATCATCGCTTCCGAAGCGCTCGGCATTCCGCTGAACCAAATCCAACTCACCAACGGCGATACTGACGTGACGCCGTATTCCGTGGGCGAGTCGGGTAGCCGCACAACGGCGTTTACCGGTCCGGCGGTCGTGGCAGCCGCGGAAGACGTCCGCAAACAAATCTTCAACCTTGCTGCAGGCCAGCTCAAAGTAAAAGCCGAGGAGATCGATCTTCGCAATGGCGAAGTTTTCGTGAAGAATGATCCCGCTCAAAAGCGCGCGCTTTCACAAGTGGTCTCGCGAGCAGGTGAACTAATTGGCCGCGCGACAACCAATCCCAATTTTCCTAAAGAGCTGGATGGGAAATGCTTTTCGGCTCACTTCGCCGAAGTCGAGGTCGATACGTGGACGGGTCACGTACAAATTATGCGGTACATCGCGGCCCATGATAGCGGCACGATTCTCAATCGCCTGACGGCGGAAAGCCAGATCAAAGGCGGTGTCGTGCAAGGCATCGGAATGGCCTTATCCGAAGAGTTAATCATCGACAAAGTCACGGCGATACCAATAAATCCGAACTATCGCGACGCTAAAGTGCCGACCCATTTAGAGGCGCCCGAGGTCGAGGTCATCTTTGTCGAGAACTATGATCCTTACGGCGTGTTTGGCGGCAAAGTCGTCGGCGAACCGCCGATTACCGCGGCTGTGGCGACCATCGCCAATGCGATTTTCAATGCCACCGGCAAACGTTTTAAAGAGTTGCCGATCACGCCAGACAAAATCGTTAGGGCTGTTCAAGTTTAGAAGGGAGTCGCCATGAAGACCTTCGAAAATATCGATGTGAAAAGCGTCAGGGAAGCGGTCAGTCTGCTGGAAAAATTCCAGCAGCAAAAAAAGATTGCGGCGGTGGTCGGCGGCGGCAGCGAATATTTGCAGTTGATGAAAGACCACGTCGTCGAGCCAGACTATTTGATCAATCTGAAAACTATTGCCGCCCTGGATTATATTAAGGAGGAAAGCGGCGCTTTTCGCATCGGCGCGCTGGCCAAACTCGCCGACATTGAAACGCATTCGGGGATCCAACAGAAATTGCTGATTTTGTCCAGCGCCGCGGGCGAGGCCGCCTCACCGCAGATCCGTAATGCGGGGACCATCGCCGGCAACCTCTGTCAGCGACCGTTCTGCTGGTATTTCCGCTCAGCGAATTTTACTTGTCTACGCAAGGGCGGCCAGATTTGTTACACGGTCACCGGCGACAGCCGCTTTCACGCGATCCTTGGCGCCGGACCGAGCTATATCGTCCATCCTTCCGACACGGCGCCGGCGCTGGTAGCGCTTGGCGCACAGATTAAGATTGCGGGACCGGCCGGGGAGAAGACGATTCCTCTCGAAAAGTTCTTCGTTTTGCCCTCAGTTGATTACAAGCGTGAGAATATCCTCACTCCCGGTGAGATCGTAACGGAAGTTATCGTGCCGGCTCCGAAGACCGGCAGCAAAGGTTTTTACCACAAAGTGCGGGAACGACTCGCGTGGGACCACGCCATAGTGGCCGTTGCAATAGTCGTGGAAAGCAGCGCCGGTATCGTGCGGAATGCGCGTGTAGTTATGGGCGGCGTAGCGCCGATTCCTTGGCGCGCGGCGAAGGCCGAGGACTATTTGCGTGGTAAAAAACTCGACGAGGGCACCGCGCGGCAGGCCGGGGAAATAGCTCTCGAGGGCGCGAGGCCACTCAAAGACAACGGGTACAAGGTGAAGATTGCCCAAGATTTGATCCAACGAGGTTTATTGGCATCAGTGTAAACTCCCGAACCACTTTGCCGCGCACGGCCAAGAACTCCTCGATTGCGGCCTGATGCGCTTGAGCCCAAAAGCTTGTAAGGAACCGCTCCGGCGGCGGTTTGATACGGGTTGACGGTCGCTGGCCACGGCCGTAGACTTGGGGGCTCATGTTTACAGGTTGGACGAGGACTCGGGGGATCTTGTTAGGCGCGATTCTATTCCCGATCGCTGCCGCCGGACTCGCGGCTATCAAACAAAATCAATCTTTTCGCTTGGCGAGTAAGGCTGAGCCCGGATCGTCGGATGCGCTCGCGAAAATGACAGAGGCGCTGTCCAATGATCGCGTGCTGCTCGCGAAGTATGAGCGGGAGCAGGCAACTCTACGAACCGAGGTCATTAGGCGCCGCAAACTTTATCAAGACGGACAGATCTCCAAGGCCGAGGTCGAGGAAGTGGAGCGAGCATTTGTCGCTGCGCTCAATCGCGTTCACGAAACCCGTGATTCGGTGATCGAAACCGATATCGCGATCACTGAAGCCGTGCTCGGCGAAAAAGTGGCGCGTTTGCCGATCTTGCCAGTCAACGGTTTTAGTGAAACCAAAGATCTTGCGCGCTTTAACGGCAGTTTTAAATGGTCGCTAAAGGAAACACCGCGGATTGAACGATATTTTGCCCAGACTTTTGGACGGCCATTGCCCATAACTGCCTTGGGGCAGTCCGAGACTCACAATCGGCTGGGCTTTGATCACCACGACTCGATGGATATTGCGGTCCACCCCGACAGTACGGAGGGAAAAGCGCTCCAGAACGAACTGCGCAAGATGGGTGTGCCTTTTATTGCATTTCGAGGCGCGGTTCCCGGAGCTTCCACGGGTCCTCACATTCACGTAGGTCGCCCATCAAGTCGGCTTGCGCGCGGCTAGACGCGGCTCTGCGGCCACTGTCCTCGTTCGTCCGCCATCAGATGAAAAAGGGGTTTTTTCGTTTTCGACAGTCAACCCTTTCATGTCGGGCATTAAATTAATTCGGAAACGGCGAATTGAGCGAATGATATCGTCCGAATGACGCAGTCACGATGCTTCGAAGTTTACGAGTATAGACGGCGCCCTTGACCAGTAATTGCTCAGTACCTAAACTCGAAACGGCCGAGGAACGAGACTAACTTTGTCTATCGTATGTAAAGAAATACTGGTTCTCATTGCGGTTATACTGTGGAATTCCTCCGTAACTCGGCGAGTTAATTCCGGCGAATCGGAACTGGCGCGTGCCCGTAGCGACGTTATTCAGAAAATGCGAGAAAGCCGCGAAGGCGCGGAGAAGCTGTTAGCACTACATGAAGCCGAGCGACAGCGAGCGACTGACGAATATGAGCGCCGGCGTGAGCTTTATCATCAGGGACTGATCGCGCGTAACGACGTGCTGCAAGCCGAAGATCTCCTTGCCAAGGCGATGACCCGAGTCGAGGAGGATAAGCGCTGGTTGACTGAGAGCGATACGGCGCTTACGGAGTTCGTCATGCGCGATGAGCTGCTGCGTTTGCCCCGTCTTTCGGCGGGTGCTTACAACGAGACTGCTTCCCTGATTCGATTTAATGGCGGCACGCCATGGGGGCTGGCGGATGCGGCAAAGATAGAAAAATTTTTCTTGAGCACCTTCGGCCGCGCGCTGCCAATCAGCGCCCTGGGTCAGACCGCGACCCACGACCGACTACGGTTTGATCACCACAACGCCATAGACGTGGCGATTCATCCCGAAAGTAAGGAAGGTCAATCATTATTGAACTATTTACGGCAGGCTGGGATTCCTTTTATCGCATTCAGAAACGCGGTTCCAGGCGCAGCAACCGGTGCCCATATTCATATCGGTAAACCGTCGCCGCGGAACTGAATAATTGACCTTAGCACCAACTCGATCGTGAATCGCACAGCGCTTAGTGATTAAACAGTTCTTACCCTCATGGCTGCACCCGCCACTCCTCAACCCGCATCGACAGTCGTGCTTCTACGGCCCAACCTAGACACCGGGTTCGATGTCTATTTGAATCGGCGGCCGGACCATCTGGACACCTATGCTGGTGTCTTCGTTTTTCCCGGCGGACGGGTTGAAAAAAACGATTGTTCAGCAGATATGCTCGCCCTCACGCGTGGACTTACCGCAGCAGAAGCCCAGCAAAAGCTCGGCATATCGCTGCCAGGCGAAGTTTGCCTGGGTTACTGGGTCGCCGCTATGAGAGAACTTTTTGAGGAAGTAGGAATTCACTTTTTGCTTGCCGATCCAGGAACCTCGGGATCATCCTCCGATGGGCTAATGCGACGGATGGCTGAACAGAGGCCGATGTTGCAAAAAGGGGAAATTAGCTTTGTGGACTTACTCACAACCGAGCGGATGTATTGTGACTTAAACCAGGTCACCTATTTTTTTCATCGTGTCACCCCCGAACACTATCGGGTGAGATTCGATACGCGGTTTTATCTCGCAGCTATTCCGCCGGATCAAACTCCCCTTGCCAAATCGGAGGAGGTCTCCGAGAGTCTCTGGATTTCACCTCAACTGGCACTCGATCGGTTTGCCTCAAATGATTTTCCAATGATGCCGCCGACTGTGATGGTGTTGCGCACTCTCAGCAAGTATCGCTCCTGGACAGAAGTGCGTGAAGTATTTAACGTTTGTTGACTGCCAAAGAAACCAGCTCACCGGAAGAGACTGATTTTTCAAACACCTCGCCGGCTGTCGTCTTAATCTTCCTACGTAATTCAACTTGAAACGGCCCTTTAGCCATTTATGGCATTATCCTTGCTTGATTCGCACTAACCTAAGCTAATTGCTCGCCGTGAGCCGTTGTGATATGCCTAGACTAACTTCGATACTCCGGAGAACCTAGGTAGCTTGTCGCATCCTCTCGCATACACTGCGTCTCTCGCTTCGTAATTTCGTCAAATAACTAAGCCGGTTATGACGAACGCATTGCCCGCCACCGGGAACATCGCCTATTTTTCCATGGATATCGCTGTCGATTCCAAAATCCCGACGTATAGCGGTGGTTTGGGTGTCTTGGCCGGTGACATGCTGCGTTCGGCAGCGGACCTTACAGTTCCAATGGTAGCTATCTCCTTGGTTCATCGTAAGGGTTACTTTGATCAGCGGCTCGATGCCGGAGGAAATCAGCTGGAAAGCCCTGCGAAGTGGTCGCCGGAGAGTCAGCTGATGCGCGTGTCTCCTCGAGTGATTGTGGTCATCGAAGGTCGCGAGGTGCGCGTCAGTGCCTGGAAGTACCTGTTTCAGGGTGTCACCGGACACTCCGTTCCACTCTATTTTCTCGATACGGACCTAGAAGAAAACGACCCGGTGGATCGCGTTCTTACCGATTTTCTTTATGGAGGCGACGATCGCTATCGATTGTGCCAGGAAGTTGTTTTGGGCCTTGGTGGCGTCGCCATGCTGCGCGCTCTGGGTTATGACGATATTCGCATTTTTCACATGAATGAAGGCCACTCGGCCTTGGCGACGCTTGCCTTGATCGAAGAAGAATCGGGCAATTTGCCGGATCGGAGTTATTCCGAACTGGAAGTCAACGCGGTTCGACAGCGCTGC